>Ga0207708_10000029_pt1 | contig 161861 bp, 137 predicted proteins | sample KBSK5101metaG_FD_184340 | JGI IMG/M metagenome (GOLD analysis project Ga0207708, IMG submission 184340) | Corn, switchgrass and miscanthus rhizosphere microbial communities from Kellogg Biological Station, Michigan, USA - KBS K5-10-1 metaG... | ecosystem: Host-associated > Plants > Roots >...
CAGCATCACATGCGGGATGGTGAGCGTGACGTAGATCGCCACCGGTCCGAGCGTGTTGGGGATGATGTGGCGGCGGATGATGGTGAGCGAGGGCACCCCCATGAACTTGGCGGCGTGCACGTAGTCGCGTTCCCGCAGGCTCATCGCCATCCCCCGGACCACCCGGCCGGTCACCATCCAACCGAACATCGCCAGCAGTACCACCAGCCAGAGCCAGGTCTTGCCGGACAGCGCCGGGCTGAGGATCGCCAGGATCAGGAAGCCGGGCAGCACCAGCAGCAGGTCGATGATCCATACCACCGTGATGTCTACGTACTTGCCGAAGTAGCCGGCCAGCGAGCCCGCGACGGCCGCGATGCTGGTGGTCACCAGCGCTGCCACCAGGCCGATCACCAGCGACTTCTGCAGGCCCTTGAGGGTGCGGGCGAAGACGTCCCGGCCGACCTCGTCGACGCCCATGTAGTGGTTGCCGTCCGGACCGGTGAGGATGTTGCTCTGGTCGAAGTCGTCGAACTTCCACTGGGTCAGGTGCGGCCCGAGGTAGGCCAGCAGGAAGATCAGCACCAGCACCACGAACGCCGCCACGCCGGACTTCTGGCGCAGGAACCGGCGCAGGATCAGCCGGCCGCGGGTGATCGGCTGACCTGGGTCCACCTTCTGTTCGGTGGCGTCGGGATCGCCGGTCGCCGGCGGGGCGACCTCGAAGATCTCCTGGGGTGACATCGACATGGTCAGCTCCTAGAGGACCGGACGCGCGGATCGAGGGCCGCGTAGAGGATGTCGGACAGCAGGCCGGAGAAGAGCACCAGCACTGCCGTGAAGCAGGCGACCGCGGCCACCGCGTTGACGTCGTGCGACTGCACCGAGGTGATCAGGTACTCCCCCATGCCGTGCCAGCCGAACAGCTTCTCGGTGAAGGTGGCACCGGTAAGCAGCAGGCCGAAGGAGTAGGCGAAGAACGTCACGATCGGGATCAGTGCGGTGCGCACGCCGTGCTTGAACAGCGCCCGCTGCCGGGTCAGCCCCTTGGCCCGGGCGGTCCGCAGGAAGTCGCTGCCCAGCACGTCCAGCATCGCGCTGCGCTGGTAGCGGCTGAAGAAGGAGATGCCGAACAGCGCCAGCACCATGGTGGGCATGATCAACCGCTTGGCCCGGTCGGTCCAGAACTCCAGGCCGTGCAGGTTGGAGTTGTATTCACCGGTCGCCGGGATCAGCGGGCCGCCCTTGTGATAGATCCAGACGAAGATGGTCTGGACCACCACGATCACCACGACGGTGGGCGATGCCAGCAGGACGTAGGAGAACACCGTCGAGCCCACATCGACCGGTTTTCGTTGTCGGACGGCTCCCAGCACGCCGACCAGCACCCCGCCCACCGCACCGAAGACGGTGCCGAGCAGCAGCAGCCGCAAGCTCACCCCGGCCCGCCGCTTGATCTCGGTGGAGACCTGGGTGTCGCCGACGATCTGCTTGCCGAAGTCGCCGTGCACCACGCCGCTGATCCAGTGGCCGTAGCGGGTGAGCACCGGGGTGCTCGGGTCGGCGTTGCGCTCCTGCAGGGAGGCGTGCAGCGAGGCCTCCGAGATCGGCGGGTTGCGGCCCTCGTAGCGGGCTCGCGGATCCAGGGTCAGCGAACCGAGGATGTAAGCCAGGCTGGTTGCGATGAACACCAGGACCAAATAGTTCACGAACCGCCGAGCGATGAATTTGAACATGTGTCCGTTCCTGACAGCGGGTAGGTGGTTCTCCGATGACGCCGCCCCGGGCGCCGCCGCTCCTCCAGCGCGCCGACTGTAGTCGACTTCTATAACCGTGTAGTCACGTCGGTCACGTATCTGCGGTTGGTGGCGACCCAGTCCAGGTCCGTCAGGTCGGGGGCCCGGGCCCAGCGCAACTGGCGGTGCTCCAGCGCGGCGGGGTCCGGTGAGCCGGGTGCCAGGGCGGCCTGGAACAGGATGAACAGGGCCCCGTCGGGCAGCACCTGCCGGCCGATCTCGTCACCGATCACCACCTGGCTGCCTAGTTCTTCGCGACATTCCCGCAGGAGCGCCGCCCGGGCGGTCTCGCCCCGTTCCACCTTGCCACCAGGAAACTCCCACTGCCCGGCGAGCGCCGCCGGACCGGCCCGCTGGGCGACCAGCACCGCGCCGTCGCGGATCAGCGCCGCGGCCACCACCGTCCGGCGGTGCACCTGTCTCTCGATGTCGCGCAGCGCGCGGTCCAGTCCGGCGAGTACGGCGGTGCGGGGTCGGCGGTCCCACCACGGCAACCGCTGTTCCAGGGTGAGCAGGGCACCGGCGGGCAGGTCGACGACGGCTGCGGTGACCGGGACGGGCAACCCGGCGGCCAGCCGGCGCACCTCGGCGGGGTCGGCATCGATCAGCTCGGCAACCCGCAGCACCCGGCCGGCGGCCGGCGGGCGGCGTCGGCTCAGCAAGCGAGGACCGCCCCGCTCACCGGCGGTCGGCGAGGAACGGAAAGCGTTCCCGCACCCGGCGCACCTCGTCCGGGTCCACCTCGACGCTCAGTACCGCCTCGGTGTGGCTGGCCTCGGCCAGCGTCTGGCCCATCGGGTCGATGATCGCCGAGTCGCCGCGGTAGCTGAGCCGATCGGCCTCGCCCACCCGGTTGCAGCCCAGCACGTAGGCCTGGTTCTCGATGGCCCGGGCCCGCAGCAGCGTGCGCCAGTGCTGGTAGCGCGGTTGCGGCCAGTTCGCCGGCACCACGTAGAGGTCGGTGTCGGCGGCCAGCGCCCAGAACTCGTCGGCGAAGCGCAGGTCGTAGCAGATGAACACGCTGACCCGCAGGCCGTCGACATCGACGGTCAGGAAGTCCTTGCCGGCCCGGTAGTGCTCGTGCTCGTGGGCGTAGCTGAACGGATGGATCTTGTCGTAGCGGTGCAGCTGGCCGGACGGGCCGGCCAGCACCGCGACGTTGGCAGCCAGCGGATCGCCGGCCGGACCGCTCCACTGCGCTATCGAGCCGAGCAGCCAGGCGCCGTGCAACTCGGCCTGCTCGATCAGGAAGCGTTCGTTGGGACCGCCCGGCTGCTCGGCGACGCTCTCGGCCTGCATGGAGAAGCCGGTGGCATACATCTCCGACAACACGATCAGCCGGGCGCCGCCGGCGGCTGCCTGGGCGATCAGGGGTTCCAGCCTGGCACGGGTGGCCGGACCGTCCTCCCAGACGATGTCGTGCTGGATGGCGGCTACCTTCATCGGCCCATCATCCATGATCCGGCCGCGAACGCGAGCGCGTGCGTGCCGGATGACGGCTCGGCACGCCCGAAGAGCTGCGATGGTGTGCGATCGCCTTGCACTTCTCCTGCTGTCTTGTAATCATGTAATCATTACAGCTCGGTAAGTGGAGGTAGGAGATGCGTAACGCAGAAGAAGGGCCGCATCGAGACGGCCCGGAACACGAAGGCGGCCCCGGCTTCGGCCCGGGTCGCGGCCACCGCGGGCCCGGCGGCCCGCGCCGTGGCGGACATCGGGGCGGCGGATTCGGCCGGCCCGGTGGTTGGCAGCAGGCCGAACTACCGCCAGCGGACGACGCCGCGGACTGGTTCAGCGGCCGGCTGCCGTCGGACTGGTTCACCGGAGGAGCGTCGGTCAGCGTGGACCGCGAGGAGATCATCGTGGTCGGCGAGTTACCACCGGTCGGCGCAGACGCCGGTGAGCAGTCCAGCGAGGCTGCGGCAGCGGGCCGGATCAGCCGGTTCCGGGAGGACAGCCGGGCCGAGCGGATGAAGATCGCAGCCGAGGCCGAGGCCCGCTACGGCCGCAAGGTGGCCTGGGGGGCGCAGCTGGGCAACACCCAGGTGCTGTTCACCCATCTGTCGGTGCCGGTGATGACGCGGTTGCGCCAGCCGGAACGCCAGGTGCTCGACACCCTGGTGGACGCCGGGGTGGCCCGGTCGCGGTCAGAGGCACTGGCCTGGGCGGTGAACCTGGTCGGCCAGCACACCGAGGAGTGGTTGGCGAGCCTGCGCCAGGCGATGTCCGAGGTCGACAAGCTGCGCGCCCAGGGGCCGGACCTCTAGGCCGACGATCCACGCGGGCAGCCGGCCCTCCGGCCGGCGGCCCGCGCCTGCGGCGTCCGGGGTTGTCAGCCCTACTGGCTGGCCTTGAACCGGGCGCCGCGCAGGCGTTGCCGGTCGTGCGCCACCAGCATCACCTTGCGGATCCGCACCGTCTCCGGGGTGACCTCGACGCACTCGTCCTCCCGGCAGAACTCCAGCGACTGTTCGAGCGAGAGCCGGCGGGGCGGCACCAGGTGCTGGAACTCGTCCGAGGTCGAGGACCGCATGTTGGTGAGCTTCTTCTCCTTGGTGATGTTGACGTCCATGTCGTCGGAGCGGGAGTTCTCCCCCACCACCATGCCCTCGTACACCTCGGTGGCGGGCTCGACGAACAGGGTGCCGCGCTCCTGCAGATTGATCATCGCGAACGGGGTGGCCACCCCGGCCCGGTCGGCCACCAGCGAACCGGAGCTGCGGGTGCGCAGCTCGCCGAACCACGGCTCGTAGTCCTCGAAGACGTGGTGCACGATGCCGGTTCCACGGGTGTCGGTGAGGAACTCGGTGCGAAAGCCGATCAGGCCGCGGGACGGCACCAGGAACTCCATCCGCACCCAGCCGGTGCCGTGGTTGGTCATGGTCTCCATCCGGCCCTTGCGCACCGCGAGCAGCTGGGTGATGGTGCCCAGGTACTCCTCCGGAGCGTCCACCGTCAGCCGTTCCACCGGCTCGTGCACCTTGCCGTCGATGGTCCGGGTGACCACCTGCGGCTTGCCCACGGTCAGCTCGAAGCCCTCCCGGCGCATCTGCTCGACCAGGATCGCCAGCGCCAGCTCCCCGCGGCCCTGCACCTCCCAGGCGTCCGGGCGCTCGGTGGGCAGGATGCGCAGCGAGACGTTGCCGACCAGTTCCCGGTCCAGCCGGTCCTTGACCAGCCGCGCGGTCACCTTCGAGCCCTTCACCCGGCCGGCCAGCGGCGAGGTGTTGGTACCGATCGTCATCGAGATGGCCGGCTCGTCCACGGTGATCAGCGGCAGCGGCACCGGGTCGTCCAGGTCGGCCAGCGTCTCGCCGATCGTGATCTCGGGGATGCCGGCGATCGCGATGATGTCGCCCGGACCTGCCGACTCGGCCGGCTTGCGCTCCAGCGCCTCGGTCATCAGCAGCTCGGTGATCTTGACCTGGCTGATGGTGCCGTCCCGGCGGCACCAGGCCACCTGCTGACCCTTGCGGATGGTGCCCTGGAACACCCGGCACAGTGCGATCCGGCCCAGGAACGGCGAGGCGTCGAGGTTGGTGACATGCGCCTGCAGCGCCGCGCCCGGCCGGTAGGACGGTGCCGGGATGGTGTCGAGAATCGTGCTGAACAGCGGCTGCAGGTCGTCGGACTTGGGCATGGTGCCGTCCTCGGGGCGCTCCAGCGATGCCTTGCCGTCCCGGGCACAGGCGTAGACGATCGGGAAGTCGATCTGGGACTCCGACGCGTCCAGGTCCAGGAACAGCTCGTAGGTCTCGTCGACCACCTCGGCGATCCGGGCGTCCGGCCGGTCGACCTTGTTGATCACCAGGATCACCGGCATCTTGGCGGCCAGCGCCTTGCGCAGCACGAACCGGGTCTGCGGCAGCGGGCCCTCGGAGGCGTCCACCAGCAGCACGATGCCGTCGACCATCGACAGGCCGCGCTCCACCTCACCACCGAAGTCGGCGTGACCGGGGGTGTCGATGATGTTGATGACGACCTTGTCGCCGTCAGGCGATACGTAGTTCACGGCGGTGTTCTTGGCCAGGATCGTGATGCCCTTCTCACGCTCCAGGTCGTTGGAGTCCATCGCCCGCTCGTCCACGTGCTGGTGCGCCCCGAACGCCCCGCTCTGCCACAGCATGGCGTCGACCAGGGTGGTCTTGCCGTGGTCGACGTGGGCGACGATCGCGACGTTGCGGATGTCGTTGCGGGTACTGAGTGCCATCGGTGGGGTGCGTCCTTGTCCGGTGCGATCAAAAGGCGGCTGCGTTCGCTACCAAGTGCCGATCGCGTCATGGTGGCGATCACGTCGGCCGAGCGGTTCTCGGCCCAGTTTACCGGCGCGACCGGCCTGCTCCGGCCCATGGACGGGGCTGCCGCACCACCCCGGCCTCGACCGGGGGGCCGCCGCTCACGCCAGCTGGTGCGGGTGTTGCCGCCGGCCTCGGCGGGCGACGGAGCCGACCAGGCCCAGATAGCCCAACCCGCCCAGGGCTGCGAGCACCGACGGCGTCGCGTCCCAGTGGCCGGGCAGCGCGGTCACCTCGACACTGCGGGGGTCATAGACCACGTGGTGCACATCACGGGAATGCCAGCGCGGATCCCCCAGCAGCGGCAGGTCTTTAATGCTGCCGTCGTCGCTGCTGAACAGGCCGCCGAAGGAACAGATGCCCTGTCCGCAGCTGCGTGGGCTGACCACGAAGGTTCCCCGGATGCCGGTGGGCCGGTCCCCGAGGTGGTCGGTGACGTTGTGCACCGCCAACGCGACGGCTGCCAGGCTCAGCAACGGGAACACCACCCAGAACAGCCAACCGGCCACCCGGCGGGCGCCCGGGAACGACATCGGCACCAGCTCGCCGCTTGCTTCGGCGAGCTGGCTGGCGGTACCGGGCGGCTGGTCCCGTCCGGCGGGCTTCTCGGAGGTCATCACCGGACATCATCACATCTTCGCGATACCGGTCTCCCTGCCGCGTCAGTGCAGCTGGCCGCGCGGTGGCAGCTCCGGTGCCCGGCGGGACGGGCGCTGCGACAGATCCGGCCGCGGGGGGGCCGGCCGACGGTCCAGCTCACCGAGCAGGTAGTCGATGCCGGCTTGCAGCTGCGGGTCCAGGCCCTGCGCCCAGGCGTGCGGCGGCAGCTCCACCACGATGTCGGGGTCCACGCCGTGGTTCTCCACGCCCCAGCCGTAGTTCTCGAACCAGTAGGAGTACCGCGGCTGGGTCACATCGGTGCCGTCGACCAGCTTGTACCGGCCGTCGATACCGATCACGCCGCCCCAGGTGCGGGTGCCGATCACCGGGCCGAGCTTCATGGCCTGGAAGGCGGCGTTGACGATGTCGCCGTCCGAACCGGCCCACTCGTTGGCCAGCGAGGCCAGCGGCCCGCGTGGCGCGCCGGACGGGTAGGAGGTAACGGGATAGTGCCGCCCGGTGGCCCAGCCCAGTACCCGGCGTGCCAGCTTCTCGATGACCAGCTGGGAGGTGTGGCCGCCGCTGTTGTCGCGGGTGTCGACCAGCAGCGCGTCCCTGCCGATCTCGATCCGCAGGTCGCGATGGAAGGCCGCCCAGCCGGTGGGCACCATGTCCGGCACGTGCACGTAGCCGATCCGGCCGCCGCTGGCCTGGTGCACCGCGGCCCGCCGGCTGGCCACCCAGTCCAGGTAGCGCAGTTCGGTGTCCTTGGCCAGCGGCCGCAGCACCACCGACCGTTCGACGCCGGCCCGGGACAGCCGCAGTTCGACCGGCTTGTTCGCGGTACCGCGCAGCAGCTCGGCGGGGCCGGCCGGCCCTACCGGTTGGCCGTTCACGGCGAGGATCTCGTCCCCTGGCCGGGCCTGCACTCCCGGCGCCTGCAGCGGCGAACGGGCCTCGCGGGAGGAGTTGTCACCGACGATGATCCTGGTGATCTGCCACCGGCCCTGCTCGGTGCGCTCGAGGTCGGCGCCGAGGAAAGCCGGTGCCAGCTCCGGGGCGGGCTCGGTGGCCGGCGGGGTCTCGTAGGCGTGCGAGGAACCGGTCTCGCCGTTGAGCTCCCACAACAGGTCGGACAGGTCGTCCCGGCTGCCCAGCTGATCGACCAGCGGCCGGTACTTGGCGACCTGGGCCTGCCAGTCGATACCAGCCATGTCGGCGATCCAGTAGTGGTCACGCATCAAGCGGCCGGTCTCGTCCAGCATCTGGCGCCACTCGGCCGGCGGGTCCACCGTCAGCCGGATCCGGTCGAGGTCGATCTTCACGGCGTCGTCGCCGTCCTCGGCGGGCTTGCGGTCGGCCGGCACCAGGGTGAGCGCCTTGCCGTCACGCACCACCAGCTTGGTGCCATCGCCGGAGACGGCGAACGCGTCGATCCGGTCGGCCAGTTCCACCTTCTTGCGCTTGCCGAAGTCCCAGCGCTGCAGTGACGGGCGGATGTCGTCGTCGGGGTTGCGGGACTCGCCGAGCTCGCCGGCGACCGGGCTGTCGGTCCAGATCAGGCCGCCACGGGCCGACCGCAGGTCGGCGAGCCGGCCGGCGGCCACCGGAAAGGCCACCACCCGGTCGGCGAGGCCGTCGAGGTCGATCCGGACCGCCGGCACGCCGCCCTTCAGGTCGTCGTCCTCGGATTCGGGCGCCTCGCCCGGGGCCTGCTCCCCCTGGCCCTGCAGCTCTGGATCGAACGGCGACGGGGTGTCGGCGGCCAGGGTGACCAGGTAGGGCCGGACGGCCAGCGGGAACACCAGGTCGAAGACGTGCGCGTCGTACACCGGGTCGAAGGTGCGCGCCGACAGGAACGCCAGGTATTTACCGTCAGGGGTGAAGACCGGTGAGGTGTCGAGGAAGCGGTGCGAGGTGACCGGCGTGATCCGGCCGCTGGCGAGTTCGACCAGCCGGATGCTGCGCAGCTCGCCGCCGGTCGGCTCGGCCGTGGAGAAGGCCAGCCAGGCGGAGTCCGGGGAGAACGCCAGCTGCCGCGGGTCGCCGTTGGGGTTGGCGTCCAGCTCGGTGATCGAGCCGTCGGCGGTGTCGATGGCCAGCAGCCGGCCGTCGTGGGTGGCGGCGGCGAGCCGGCTGCCGTCGGGGCTGGCCACCAGCTCCAGCACCCGCCCGATGTGACCGGCGCCGTACCGGCGCACCCCGGTGCCGTCGGAGATCTCGACGGCGTCGTCACCCTCGGCGTCAGTGACGTAGGCCAGCGACGCCCGCCCGTCCGGGCCGGCCTCGGCCAGCACCGCCGGCAGCCGGTGCCGGACGCCGGGCCGGGAGGCGACCGCCGGCGCCGGCCCGTTGCGGTGGGTCAGCCAGACGATGTTGCCGCGGACCTCGATCGCGCTGGCCCGGCCGGTGGAGTCGACGGCGAGGTCGCCCAGGTGCTCGGCCGCCTTCAACGGCGTGCCGGCACGCAGCGACCGGCTGCTGTTCAGCTCGAGGTCGAGCCGGCGTGGTTGCGAGTCCGGGTCGAGGGAGTCCAGCCGCCAGATCTGGCCGGCGTGCTGGTAGACCAGCCGGCTGCCGTCGCCGGACAGGTACCGGGCGTAGTAGGTGTCGTGGTCGGTGTGCCGGCGCAGGTCCGAGCCGTCGGCGGCCACCGAGTAGACGTTGCCGTGCCCTTCGGCGTCGGACAGGAACGCCAGCCGGCCCCCGGTCCAGACCGGTGAGGTCTTCGGGCCGGGCAACTCGGGGAGCAGCTCGGAGAACTCGCCACCGCCGTCGGCGTCGAGCCACAGCCGGTTGGCGGTGCCACCCCGGTATCGCTTCCACTGGGCCGGGTCACGCAGGAAGCCGGTGCTGACCACGACTGCCGGGTCGCCGATCGCCAGCGCGGTCACCGGCCCGTAGGGCAGCCTGCGCGGGCTCGGGTCGGCGCCCTCGGTGACGTCGATGGCATATGCCCACCACCGGCTGCGGAACGCCTGCGAGCCCGAGGACATGACCAGCAGCCGGCCGTCCGGGGCGAAGCCGAGCACGGTGGTGCTCGCGACCCCGAAGAAGGTCAGCTGGCGTGGCGTGCCACCGGCCACCGGCATCACGAAGACCTCGGCCTCGCCGCGCCGCCGCGACGTCCAGGCCAGCAGGGTGCCGTCCGGCGACAGCCGGGGCCGCGCCGCCGGGACGCCGTCCGCGGTCAGCCGCCGAGCCTGGCCGCCGTCCGCGCCGGCGAGCCAGACGTCGTTCTCGGCGACAAAGGTGAGCAGGTCGGCACGCAGGTGCGGAAACCGCAGGTAACCGGGAGCTGTCATGCGCCCGACCCTAGTGAGGGGTGCTGACAAGATGCCAGGACGGCTGGCCCCGCTACGCCCGAAGCGAAACCGGTATCGGCCTCCGACGGGTCCCGGCTGCGACCTCGCCCCTCACTCCGGGTCGTTGCCCACCAGGGTGCCGCCGGCCACGATGGCCAGTTCCGGATGCGACATCGCGGCCTGCTCCTGCTGATGGGCGTCGCGCACGGTGCGCAGCGACGGGATCAGCAGCCCGGCCAGCGCCGCCAACAGCAGGGCACCGGCCAGCATCGCGAAACCCGTGGTGTAGCCGGACTCGGTCGGCAGGCCGTCGGGCCGTACCCGGGCAGTGACGATGCTGGCCATCACCGCCGCACCCACCGAGCCGCCGATGGTGCGGATGTTGGCGTTCATGCCGCTGGCCACGCCGGTCTGGCTGCTGGGTACCGAGTCGACGATGATGCTCGACATCGCCGCGAAGGCCAGCCCGAAGCCGCCGCCGATCAGGAAGGTGGCCACGGTGATCTCCCAGATGTGGGAGTGGGCGAAGGTCAGGATCAACATCGGCAGCACGCTCAACGCCGAGCCGAACACCAGTACCGCCTTGGTGCTGAGCCAGCTCGCCAGCCGGCCGGAGAACACTCCGAAGACGAACATCGAGACCGACATCGGCAGCAGGATCAGGCCGGATTCGGTGATGCTGGCGGCGAAGCCGTAACCGGCCTGCGGCGGCGTCTGCAGGAACTCGGGCAGGAAGGCGAAGATCGAGTACATCCCGACACCGAACAGGAAGCCGACCAGGTTGGTCGTCCAGACCGCGGGAATCCGCATCATCCGCATGTCGATCAACGGCTGCCGGGACCGCAGCTCGACCGTCATCCAGGCCGCGGCCAGCAGCACCGATGCCGCCAGGAGGCCGATCACCCAGCCGGAGGCCCAACCCCAGTCGGGGGCCTCGCTGACGGCCACCAGCAGCGCGACCAGCCACGCGGACAGCAGCACCGCGGCCGACCAGCTGAGCCGGCCCGGCGTGCGGATCGGCGATTCGGGCACCACGAAGAAGGTGGCGACCGCGGCCACGGTCATCGCCGCGCCGGGAATCCAGAACAGCCAGTGGTAGTCCAGCGCGTCCACGATCGGCCCGGCCAGCACCAGGCCCAGGCCGCCACCGACGGCCAGCAGTGCCGCGATCGCCCCGACGGCGCCGGCCACCTTGTCGCGCGGGAACTCGTCGCGGACGATGCCGAAGGCGAGCGGGATCAGGCCACCGCCGACCCCCTGGATGACCCGGGCGACGATCATCACCGCGATCGAGGTGGCCAGCGCTGCCAGGATCGACCCGATCGCCAGGGTGGCCAGCACCGCGACCAGCACCTTCTTCTTGCCGATCATGTCGCCGACCCGGCCCAGGATCGGCGTGCACACCGACGCCGAGAGCAGGTAGGCGGTCAGTACCCAGGTCACCGTGCTCTGATCGGTGTGCAGGCTGTGCTGCAGCAGCGCAAGCACCGGAGAAACCAGCGACTGCAACAGTGAGAAGGTACCGACACCGACCGCCAGGACCAGGAAGGTGAGCTGGTAGCGCGCCCGGCGCATCTTCGGTGCCATCAGCAGAACTCCCATACAAAAGGCGGAGCACGAGCTCCGCCTGCGCGCCTCAGCCTAGCGGTAGTCGGGCCGGTGGTTACTCCGATCCTGCGCCGGACGATCCACCCCGCCCTCCCGCAGGCAACGCCGTCTGCAGGTCGATAATTCCGGCTTCGGTCCGCGGGCGTGAGCGCCCAGTAGCATGCAGGCAGTGCTGGCAAAGGGGCAACGGACAGTGGACGAGACCGAACTGGCCGCGATGGACGACGAGCAGCCGCGGACGCCCCAGATCTCTGCCGTCCGGTTGATCCTCGGGGTGTTCGTGGCGCTGGCGACCCTGACCGGACACCTGCCGCCGCGGCCGGTGGTGGTGCTGGCCGCCTTCCTGGTCGTCGGAGCCTGGTTCTGGAAAGCCCCGCCCTTCGACATCGGGCCGCGGGTGGGGCTGGCCAACGGGTTCGTACCGACCACCGTGGTGCGGACCGTCACCGCGGTGCGCGAGGTGGGCGGCTGGGCCGCCGGCTTCGGGGTGTGGGGGCTGATCTCAGGTGGGCTCGTAGCCCTGATGCGCACCGGCGAACCGGTCGGCGAGAACTGCACCATGGGCGCGCTGTGGGGCGTGCTCGGCGGCGCGGTGGTCGGGGCGATGGTGTGGGCCGGCCAGCAGGCCGCCCGTGACGTCGAGGTGCTGCGGGCGGCGGCCCAGGAGGACTGACCGCCGCCGGCAACGACAGCTCGACAGCCGGGCCGGTCTGATTCTGCCGGCCGGCCGCCGATGCCGGGGCTGCGCTGCCGAACCACGGCAGCACCGCGCGCTGACGCGAAGGCGCTGCTGACGCGAAGGCGTTACTGAGCAGCCTGGTACTGCTCCAGCACGCTGGCACTGATCCGGCCGCGGTCAGAGACCGCGATCCCGTTCTCGGCAGCCCAGGCCCGGACCGCGGCGAGGTCCACCGAACTCGACCGCCGGCTGCGCCCGCGGCTGCTCCCGCCGCGGGAGCCGCGGCTGGTACCGACCGGCCGGGCAGCGTCGATATAGGGTTTCAACGCCTTTTCCAGCGCGCTGCGGCTCTTCTTGCTCAAATCAATCTCGAAGTTCCGCCCTTCAAAGGAGAAGGTCACGGTCTCTGCGTTCGGAGAGCCGTCGATGTCGTCGGTGGTGACCACTGTTTTTGCCATGGACGCATCGTCCAGCATGATCAAGTCCGCAGTCAAATTCCTTCTCAGACTTTCTTTTAATGATTATGGAACTTATGGGGCGATAAACCCTCTCCAGTGGTGTCAAGTTAGGATACTTCGTCTAGTGAAGTGTGCTGGTCGTCTGCGACCAGTGGCGCTGATCACCCGTGTGATGCGGTGTAAACGGCACTGGACCAGCCGGTAACCCGGCGTCGGCAATGCCTTCGATTACCGCTGACGCGTCGTATACAGCAAGGCCGGGACGATATTTGCTAACCATGCCGGATACCAGCCCGCGGCAGTGCCGGTCACCACGACTACTTCACGTTCCAGGTGACTGAGAAGAGTGGCCCGACATCTAGCAATGCGGCCGGTCGTGACATGGCCGAGCGGGCAACAATCCGCTCGCAGTTGACACTGCGCCGGTGCAACAGGCCGGCCCTGTTCCGCGGGGCAAAGGCATAGGGGCCGGGAACGTCCTGCATGCCTTCTAGAGTGCCTGACCCCTCCCCGATCAGAGGTTGGAGGACTCCGGCGGGGCCTGGGTGCCCACGGCAGGCGACCCGGCGCCGTCGCCGGTGGCCGGGCAGGCCAGCCCCAGGGTGTAGGCGGTCATCGACAGCGAGCCGTAGGCGTAGCCGCCGATCAGGATCTCGGGATGCTCCGCCGGAGTCGCACCAGCCAGGCCGGCGAAGTACAGCGCCGGCAGGAAGTGGTCCGGGGTGGGCACCGCGGTGCGGAAGTCCGGATGGGCGTCCAGCGCGGCGAACCCGGTCGGGTCGGTGAGCATCCGCTCGCGAGCGGCGCTGTCGAACCGCTCGGCCCACGAGAAGCCGGCGTCCACCATGGACCAGTCCAGCCCGCGCAGGTTGTGCACGACGTTTCCGCTTCCCACGATCAGGACGCCGCGCTCGCGCAGCGGCGCCAGCTTCGCGCCGAGTTCCAGGTGGTAGTCCAAGGGCCGGTCGGCGTTGATGCTCAGCTGCACCACCGGGATCGAGGCGTCCGGAAAGGCGTGCACCAGCACCGACCAGGTGCCGTGGTCGATCCCCCAACTGTCGGCGTCCGCGCCTACCCAGGTGGGCTTGACGATCTCGCTGATCTCCTCGGCCAGCCCGGGTAGCCCGGGAGCCGGGTAGTCGACTTCGAACAACGCCCGCGGAAAGCCGTAGAAGTCGTGGATGGTGCGCGGCCGTGGCATCGCGGTCACCGCGGTGGCGTTGACGTACCAATGGGCGCTGATCACCAGGATGGCCCGGGGCCGGGGTACCGCGCGCCCGAACGCCTGCCAGGCAGCGGTGTAGCGGTTGTGCTCGAGGGCGTTCATCGGGCTGCCGTGGCCGAAGAACGCGGCCGGCATCAGCTGATCGGCTGTCTCATCAGGCATGTCCGCTCCTCGTCCCTGCCGTTGCTCGCAACTGGAGCCCATTGAAGCGGAACTCACCGAAGGCCGCGCTCCTCAATCGGCACCCAGGCCGGGTACTTGCCGGTGCGGCCGTCGCCGGACGATCGGCCACGCACCCGCCGGTGCAGCCAGGGCACCACGTGCTCGCGGTAATACCGCAGTTCGGCGGGCAATCGCCGCGCCGGCCCGGGCGCCTCGACCCGGTGCGCGGCGCCCGGCTGGCCGAGCGCGGCCAATACCAGGCCGGCCACCCGCCGGTGCCCGGCCGGACCCAGGTGCAGCCGGTCGGCCGACCAGTACGGCGGCCGGCGCAGCTCGGCGTCGCCGAACGCATTGACGAAGGGCACCGCGTGCCGAGCGGCGAGCTCGGCCACGCCGGCGGTCAGCGCGGCACCCCGGCGGTGGATGGTGCGGCCGAACGGCAGCCGGTCGGACGGATCGGCACCGGACAGCAGCACCAGCCGCACGCCGGCGTCGGCCGCCTGCCGGACGGCCAGCTCGGTGAGTTCCAGCAGCTGCCGCAGCTCGACGCCCGGCCGCATCACGTCGTTGCCGCCGCCGTTGAAGGTGATCAGGGTAGGCGCCGGGGTCAGCCCGAGCGCGGCCGGCAGTTGCTCGGCGACGATCGAGTCCAGCAGCCGGCCGCGGACCGCCAGGTTGGCGTAGTACACCGGCTCACCTACGCCGGCCGGTCCTCCGAGTGCCAGGCCTTCGGCGACCAGGTCGGCCCAGCCGCGCACCGTGCCGTCCGGCAGTTCGTCGCCGACACCCTCGGTGAAGCTGTCCCCTACCGCCACATATCGCATAGGGATCAGACGCTAATCGAGCCCCGGCGGGGCGATCGCGGCCGGGGTTCGGCAGCTGCTCAGCCGGCAGCTTCGACCTCGGCCAGCCACTGGCGCAGCAGCGCCAGGAAGTCGTCCGGACGCTCCATCGAGGGCAGGTGGGCGACGTCCGGCCACTCCAGCTGCCGGGCCCGCGGCAGCCCGGCGGCAACCTGCGCCGCGGTGGCGCCGATGGCGTCGATGTCCAATGCCCCGGTCAGGATCAGCGCGGGCACGGCGATCTCGTGCAGCCGGTCCAGCGCCGGCGGGTCGAGCTCGGCCTCGGTGACGTCGTCCCAATCGGCGGTGAGCTCGAAGGCCAGCCGCTGCATGTCGGCTACTCGGTCCCGGACGCCGGCGGCCACGGTCCCCGGCGCCCGGTGCGGTCCGTCCACCCACCAGCGCAGGTTCGCCTCGACGGCGGCCGGCAGGTTCTGATCGGCCAGCGCCTCGCGCTCGGCGGCGAAGAACTGCCTCAGTTGCGGCGTCGCCTCGGCGATCAGCGAGCCGCCGGGCGCACTCAGCACCAGGCTCATCGCCAGGCCCGGACGCGTGATGGCCGCCTCGACCGCGACCCCGGCCCCGAACGAGGCGCCGACCAGGTGGCAACGGTCCACGCCGGCGTCGTCGAGGACGTCCAGCAGGTCGTCGACGGGAGACAGCGAGCCGGCCGGACGCTCGGCGGATTTGCCGAAACCACGCAGGTCCAGCCGCAGCACCTCGCGCTCGGTGGCGAGCGCCGGCCACTGCGGGTCCCACATCCGCCGATCGGCGATTCCGGCGTGCACCAGCACGATCGGCGTGCGGCCGGTCGGGCCGGCGCGGTCGTAGCCGATGCCGGCGGGTGAATGACGCGTCATCAGATCCTGTCGTTGGTCGAGAGTCGGACTACCCACTGAACCGAACCGGGCCAGGCCGCCGCAAGCTATTTCGCGTCCGCCGGAGGCTGGGGCCGGTTCGATTCGATTGCCGACAGCCGGTCTTCGGATGGCCAACCGGTTGGTGGCAGCTCGCAGTAGTAGACGTACTCGAGGTAGGAAAGCCTGCCGTCGTCGACGAACAGGATGACCTCGCCGGGCAGCTCATCGGCGAGCGGCGCGACTGCCAGCTCGACCGGCGCCAGTCGCCCGACCTGATCGGATCTGGTGCTGTCGGCGGGTGGTTGCAGGTCGACAGACGGGCAACCGCACTCGCAGCGCCCGACGACTTGCACGCCCAGCGCCTGCTCCCGCAGGGCCGAAACTCCCTGGAAGTCGGCCGCGAGAATCCGCCCGAGCACCAGCTGCTCGTCCTCGGTGAGTGGCCTCGGATCCATGGGCCAAGCATGTCACCAGCTGGCAGGACGTGGCGATTCTTTCGATGGGGATCGCTGTCGATCGTCAGCGGGAGTGGCAGCTGAACCGCGAACATCCCCCACCCGGCCACCGAAAGCTAGACGTTGAAGCGGAACTCCACCACGTCGCCGTCGGCCATCACGTAGTCCTTGCCCTCGATGCGCACCTTGCCGCGAGACTTGGCCTCGGCCATCGATCCGGCCGCCACCAGTTCGTCGAAGGAGACCACTTCGGCCTTGATGAATCCTCTTTCGAAGTCGGTGTGAATGACACCGGCGGCCTGCGGCGCGGTGGCACCTTGCGGGATGGTCCAGGCCCGCGACTCCTTGGGCCCCGCGGTGAGGTAGGTCTGCAGGCCCAGGGTGGCGAAGCCGATCCGGGCCAGCTGGTTCAGCCCGGACTCCTCGACGCCCATCGACTGCAGCAGCTCCAGTGCCTCGTCGGGCTCGAGCTCGACCAGCTCGGCTTCGGTCTTGGCGTCCAGGAAGACCGCCTCGGCCGGCGCCACCAGCTCGCGCAGCGACGAGAGGAAATCGGCGTTGGCGAGCTCTCCCGGGTCGACGTTGAACACGTACAGGAACGGCTTGGCCGTCATCAGGTGCAGCTCGCGCAGCGGCTCCAGGTCCAAGCCGGCGGCGAACACCGTGCGCCCGGAGTCGAGCACCTCGCGCGACTGCTTGACCGCCGCCAGCACCGGCTGCTTGTCCTTGGCGATCCGGGCCTCTTTCTCCAACCGGGGCAACGCCTTGTCGATGGTCTGCAGGTCAGCCAGGATCAGCTCGGTGTTGATCGTCTCGATGTCGTCGGCCGGCGACACCTTGCCGTCCACGTGCACCACGTCAGGGTCGGTGAAGGCCCGGATCACCTGGCAGATCGCGTCGGCCTCGCGGATGTTGGCGAGGAACTTGTTGCCGAGCCCGGCACCTTCGGACGCCCCCCGGACGATGCCGGCGATGTCGACGAAGCTCACCGTGGCGGGCACGGTCCGGGCGGAGGAGAAGATCTTGGACAGCACCTCCAGCCGCTCGTCGGGTACTCCGACCACGCCGACATTGGGCTCGATGGTCGCGAACGGGTAGTTCGCGGCGAGCACGCTGTTGCGGGTCAGGGCGTTGAACAGGGTCGACTTGCCGACGTTGGGCAGTCCGACGATGCCGATAGTGAGGGCCACGGGCCTGCAGTCTACGGCGCGCGCCGGACGCTCCTGACCTCGCGGAGCTCGCGCGTGACCGGTCGCCGCGCGCGCCTTCGGCGAAACTGTCGGAGGCAGGGGTCAGCATGGGGACATGACCGCACTGTTGTTCCTGCTGCTCGGCCTGCTGGTCGGGTCGGCGTCGGGCCTGGCCGCCGGGTTCTGGTGGGGCCGGGGCCGCCAGGCGCTGTCCGAGCTCTCCGAAGCCCGGCTGGACGCGGCCCGGGGGGCTGCCGCCGGCGACCTCGCCGAGCGGCAGCACGCGATCGAGATGCTGATCGCCCCGCTCCGGGACGCCCTGCAGCAGGTACAGGCCCAGCTGCACACCTCCGAGCGGGATCGGCTCACCGCCACCTCGGCACTGGACGAGCACCTGTCGGCGATGCGACTGTCCGCCGACGGGTTGCGCACCGAGACCGCCCAGCTGGTGACCGCGCTGCGGGCGCCGCAGGTGCGTGGGCGGTGGGGCGAGTTGCAGCTCGAACGCGCCGTCGAGATCGCCGGACTGGTCGAGCACGTCGACTACCTGGTGCAGCCGACCTCGCCCGGCACCCCGGCCAACGACGGCGCGTTGCGACCTGACCTGGTGGTCAACCTGACCGACGGCAAGCGCATCGTGGTCGACTCGAAGGTGGCCTTCGCCGGGTACCTGGAGGCCATGGAGGCGCGCGACGAGTTCACCCGGGCCGCCCGCTTGAAGGCGCATGCCCGCCACCTTCGCCGGCACGTCGACGACCTGGGCGCCAAGGCGTACTGGAACCGGTTCAGCCCGTCGCCGGAGTTCGTGGTGTGCTTCGTCCCGGCCGACGCTTTCCTGGATGCCGCACTGCGGGAGGACCCGGGCCTGCTGGAGCACGCCTTCGCCCGCAACGTCATCCTGGCCACCCCGACCACGCTGGTGGCCCTGCTGCGAACCGTCGGCTACACCTGGCGCCAGCAGTCACTGGCCCGCAACACCGCCGAGGTCAACCAGCTCGGCCGCGAGCTGTACCAGCGGCTGGCCGGAATGGGCGCGCACCTGGACAAGCTCGGCCGCTCGCTCAACGCCGCGGTGGGCAGCTTCAACAGCGCGGTCGGAACGCTGGAGGGCCGGGTGCTGGTCAGTGCCCGGCGGCTGGCCGAGCTGTCGGTCGTCGACCCGGCGGTGGACGGCGATCTGGCTGAGCCCGAACAGATCCTGGCAACCACCCGCACACTCACAGCTGAAGAGCTGATGAGCCGAGTACCGTAAGCCTCCGTGCACCCATCGAACGGAGCGACGGCCGTGCCGGACCAGCCAGAGGCGTATTCCCGCGTCGCCGGCCAGCGCCCGTACGGCGAGCCCACCTACCGGTCGCCCGCGCCGGACGAGTCCCCCGGCTCCACCCGACTGCAGCAGCGCAGCCGGCGTGAACCCGGCCTGCCCGGCTGGCTGGCCGTGGTGCTGTTGGTGGCCATCGCCGGCGTCGGCGGCGTGATCGATTCGGCGAGCGGCACCGCGATCCGAGGGGTGTTCAACTACAGCCTGGTGCTGGCGTCGCTGGTAGCCATCCTGGCGGTGCGGCGCAGCGAGATGTTCAGCGTGGTGATCGCGCCACCGCTGGTGTACTTCGTCGCCTCGGCCGGCCTGCTTTACGTGCGCAGCGGCGGCCTGCACAACCGGGTCAAACTGATCGACGCGGCGACGAACTGGGTCGTCTACGGCTTTCCGGCCATCGCCGGCGCCACCGCGGTGGTGCTGGTGATCGCCGGCATCCGGCTGCTGTCGCGCCGCTGACCGGTCACTGACCGGGCCGGTTCAGCGCTTGGCGGCCGGTTCAGCGCTTGGCGGCCAGCTTCAGGTCGCGGCGCAGTTCCTGCGGCAGCGCGAACGTCAGCCGCTCCTCGATGTGGCTGACCTCCTCGAGATCACTCCAGCCCTGTGCGGCCAGCCACTCGGCCACCTCGCGCACCAGCACCTCGGGCACCGATGCCCCGGACGAGAGGCCGACCGTGCTCACCCCGACCAGCCATTCCGGCCGGATGTCGGCGGCGCTGTCGATCAGGTAGGCCTGCCGCGCACCGGCGGCCAGGGCGACCTCGACCATCCGCACCGAATTGGACGAGTTCGCCGAGCCGACCACCAGGAACAGCTCGGTCTGCGGCGCGATCGCCTTGACGGCGGCCTGCCGGTTCTGGGTGGCATAGCAGATGTCGTCACTCGGCGGGGACTGCAGCAACGGGAAGCGCTGCCGCAGCGCGGCCACGGTTTCCATGGTCTCGTCCACCGACAGCGTGGTCTGGGACAGCCACACCACCCGGCCCTCGTCGCGCACCTGCACCTCGGCGACATCGGCCGGGCCGTCCACCAGCCGGATGTGCTCGGGCGCCTCGCCGGTGGTGCCGATCACCTCTTCGTGACCCTCGTGGCCGATCAGCACGATGTCGTAGTCCTCGGCGGCGAACCGGCGGGCTTCCTGGTGCACCTTGGTCACCAGCGGGCAGGTCGCGTCGATGGTCCGCAGGTTGCGCCCGGCCGCCTCGGTGTGCACCTCGGGCGCAACCCCGTGCGCCGAGAACACCACGATCGAACCTTCCGGAACCTCGTCGGTCTCGTCGACGAAGATCGCCCCGCGCGCCTCCAGCGAGCGCACCACGTACAGGTTGTGCACGATCTGCTTGCGCACGTAGACCGGTGCGCCGTAGTGCTCCAGGGCCCGTTCCACCGTCTGGACGGCCCGGTCCACGCCGGCGCAATAGCCGCGTGGGGTGGCGAGCAGGACCCGCTTGGCGGGCGTGGGCGGGGGCACGGACTCGGACATGTGCCCAATCCTACGTACCGGGCCGGTCCGGTAGGCACGCTTCGCCGGGCAGCCGTCCCGGCCGAGCGACGAACCGGGAGGACCGGACCGCGGCGGCGGCCCGCTCTCGCGCCCCGTCGATCCGTGGTGCAGGCTAAAGGTATGCCCAACCTCCCGACTCCGATCAGAGCAGCACTCGGCCTGGCCGCCACCGCCGTGGACGAGGCCCGCAACCTTCCCGAGACGCTGCCGCAGGTGGTCAGCTCGGTTTCGCTGCGCGCGGTCTCGACGGCCATGCAGGCGTCGCTGAAGTTTCAGCAGCACCTGGCCACCCTCAGCGCCCGCGGGGATGAGGTGCTCAGCCAGCTGCGCGGCAGCTCGGCGGAGCCGCCGACCTGGGCGACCTTCGACGAGTCACCGGCCGCTCCTGATGGGCAGGCGGGCGAACCCGCCAAGGCGGCCTTCGACCGGATCGACTACGACAACACCGGCTTCACCGACAGCGATCCGGACGACACCCGGCACCGCTGGGACGCTGTCGGGGTGGGCGGCACCGAACCGGACGCCGACGACCTCGACGCAAATGGCATCGGGACGACGGCCCCGCCGCCGGTGAGTGCCGCCCCGGCACCGGCCGCAAAGAAGGCCGCGAAGGCCGCACCGGCCAAGGCCACCAAGGCTGGCCCGGCGAAGGCTGCCAAGACCGCACCGGTCAAGGCTCCCGCGAAGGCCACCAAGACAGCGGCCGCCAAGGCTGGTCCGGCCAAGGCCAAGCGCGCCGCCCGCAAGGCCGAGCCGCTCGAGGTGGCGGCCAGCAAGGCGCAGCCGTCCGGTGCTCCGACCCCGTCCACCATGGCCGCAGAGATCCTGCACGCGCACGAAGCCGACCCCGGCGACGAGTGAGCAAGCTGGAGTCCAGCCCGGAAGCTCCGCTGCCGTTGCGGCGGATCAGCCAGGCGCTCGCGGACTGGATCGGCCGGCTCGGTGAGGTCTGGGTGGAGGGCCAGGTCGCCCAGTTCGTCCGCCGGCCGGGGGTGTCCACCTACTTCCTGACGCTGCGCGACGTCGTCGCCAACATCTCCATCCAGGTCACCTGCCACCACTCGGTGCTGGTGGAACCGCTGGCCGAGGGCACCCGGGTGGTGCTGCGGGCCCGCCCGGACTTCTACGCCGAGCGGGGCACCCTCAGCCTGCGGGCGACCGAGATCCGGCAGGTGGGGCTCGGCGAACTGCTGGCCCGCATCGAACGGTTGAAGCAACTGCTGGCCGCCGAGGGCCTGTTCGCCGCCGCCCGCAAGCGCCCGCTGCCCTTCCTGCCCCGCGCCATCGGCCTGATCACCGGCCGGGCCAGCGCCGCCGAGCGCGACGTGGTCGAGAACACCCGGCGCCGGTTGCCGGGCGCGGTGTTCGCGATCGAGAACACCGCCACCCAGGGCAGCACCGCGGTGTCGGAGATCATCGCCGCGCTGCACCGGCTGGACGCCCGGCCCGAGGTCGAGGTGATCGTGATCGCCCGGGGCGGCGGCAGCGTCGAGGACCTGCTGCCGTTCTCCAACGAGGGCCTACTGCGCGCCGTCGCCGAGCTGCGCACGCCGGTGGTCAGCGCCATCGGCCACGAGACCGACCAGCCGTTGCTGGACCTGGTCGCCGACCTGGCGGTCTCCACCCCCACCGATGCCGCCAAGCGGATCGTGCCGGATCTGGCCGCCGAGCTCGACCAGCTGGCCGACGTCCGGGCCCGGCTGCGCGCCAGCGTGCACCGCCGCCTCGATACCGAGGACCAGCTGATGGCCGGACTCCCGCAGCGGCTGCGGCGCGGGGTGGGCCGGCTGATCACCCTCGGCGCCGAGGAGTGCGAGCGGGCCGTGCGCCGCAATCGCGACCTGCTGGGCGGCCGGCTGCAACTCGCCGAGGCCGACACCGCGCAGCTGCTCGCCCGGGTGGTGTCGCTGTCGCCGCAGGCGGTGCTCAACCGCGGCTACGCGGTGCTGTGGAACTCCACCGGCGAGCTGGTGCGCAGCGCCGAGCAGGCCGGCGCCGGCGAGCTGCTGCAGGTGCGGGTGGCCGACGGGGAGTTCGGCGTCCGGGTCGCCGGCAGCGGCTAACCTTGCCTGCGATGAGCGCTAACCCCGAACCGGAGATCAGCTACGAGGCCGCCCGCGCCGAACTGCGCGACATCGTGCAGGCCCTCGAGGGCGGCGGCCAGCCGCTGGAGGAGTCGCTGTCGTTGTGGCAGCGCGGCGAGGAGCTGGCCGGCATCTGCCAGCGCTGGCTCGACGGTGCCCGGGCCAGGCTGGACGCGGCCATCGCGGCCAGCGACGAGCGCGGCTGACCTAGGCTCGCGCCGGCTTCGAAGCGGGTGTCAGCGCAGCGAGCCCGCCAGCTCGACCAGCTCGGCCTGCGAGGCACTCCCGGTGACGACGGCGGTGACGGTGCCGACGGTGTGGCGAAGCAGGAGCCGGCCGGACGAGGTCTGGTACCGCTGCCAGGCAGTACTGCCCACCGCGGCGGTCCCGTCACTGATCAGCGGCCCGTACCGGGCCGCCACCGCCTCCGGGGCGTCCGGGCTCTCGAACAGCTCGGCGTACTTTCCGGCCGGGCTGACGTAGCCGATCCGCAAGCCCGCCGGGGTGGCGGGTTCGGCCGGGACCAGCTCGCCCGAGGTCGGCCGCCAGCCGCCGGGCAGCCCGGTCGGCACCAGCACCGCGAAACCGTCCTGCTGCCGCGCGGCCGCGATCGCCGGAGCCGGGTCGATGACGTGCACCCCGTCGCCGGCCTGCTGGCTCGGCCGGTTCAGCAGCACCACCACCCCGACGATCACCAGCAGCGGGATCAGCGCCCGCCACAGGTTGGCCGGAGTGCGCAGCCGTTGCCGGGCAGCAGGGTCGGGCGGGCGGGTCACCCCATCATGGTCACCGGTCCTGCCGATCCGCCGCCAGCCGGGTGGTAGGTAGCACCCTCACCCGGCCTGAGTGCCGGTAGCTGGTGGTTCGCCGGCCCGGCTAAGGTGCAGCACATCGGGGAGAAGCCGCCGATGTCGAGAAGGGCCGAATTCCATGACTGATCTCGCACAGTCCGGCTCCGTCCCTCCGGAGCTGGCCGTCAGCCGTCAGGCACCGGACCGCAACCTCGCGCTGGAGCTGGTGCGGGTCACCGAGGCGGCCGCCATGGCGGCCGCCCGCTGGGTCGGCCGGGGTGACAAGAACGGCGGGGACGGCGCCGCGGTGGACGCGATGCGGACCCTGATCGGCACCGTCGCGATGGACGGCGTGGTGGTGATCGGCGAGGGCGAGAAGGACCACGCCCCGATGCTCTACAACGGCGAGCGGGTCGGTGACGGCACCGGGCCGGAGTGCGACGTGGCGGTCGACCCGATCGACGGCACCACCCTGATGGCCAAGGGCATGCCCAACGCGATCGCGGTGATCGCGGTGGCCGAGCGCGGCTCGATGTTCGACCCGTCGGCGGTGTTCTACATGGAGAAGATCGCCACCGGGCCGGAGGCTGCCGACGTCATCGACCTCACCGCCCCGGTCAAGGAGAACGTCGCCCGGGTGGCCAAGGCCAAGGGCGGCAAGCCCGAGGACGTCACCGTGGTGATCCTGGACCGGCCCCGGCACGCCGACCTGGTCGCCGAGGTGCGCGCGTCCGGTGCCCGGATCAAGTTCATCTCCGACGGGGACGTGGCCGGCGCCATCATGGCGGCCCGGGCGGGCACCGGCGTGGACCTGTTGCTGGGCATCGGCGGCACCCCGGAGGGCATCATCGCGGCAGCTGCGATCAGCTGCATGGGCGGCGCCATCCAGGGCCGGCTCTGGCCGCAGACCCCGCAGGAGCGCGAGAAGGCCATCGACGCCGGGCACGACCTGTCCAGGGTGCTCACCACCCGCGACCTGGTCACCGGCGAGAACGTCTTCTTCTGTGCCACCGGCATCACCGACGGCGAACTGGTACGCGGAGTGCGCTACGACCGGGGCGCGGTCGCCACCTCCTCGATCGTGATGCGTTCGAAGTCCGGCACCATTCGAACCGTCGATTCTTTGCATCAGCTGTCCAAGCTGCGCGCTTACGCCTCGGTGGACTTCGATCGCAACTAGGCTGCCGTCGGGACGGCGCCGTCCGCACAGCTACCGACCGGCTCATCAGGGAGATCCAGCATGCTCTGCGTCACCATGAACGACATCCCGGGTTGGGAGATCCAGCGGGTCTGCGGCGAGGTGTTCGGGGTGACCGTGCGGTCGCGCAACGCCTTCTCCCAGATGGGTGCCGGGTTCAAGTCGCTGGTCGGGGGTGAGCTGCAGGGCATGACCCGCAACGTGCTGGCCAGCCGCAACGAGGCGATGACCCGGCTGTTCGCCGAGGCCCAGGCGCGGGGCGGCAACGCCCTGGTCGCGATGCGCTTCGACACCACCGAGCTCGGCGGCAACTGGAGCGAGATCTGCGCCTACGCCACCGCGGTGGTGGCGGTTCCGGTCACCGAGGCGGCCAAGCAGACCGCCCTGCAGTTGGGCTACGGCCAGCCGGGCAGCGCCGGACCGGGCCAGCCAGGTGGACCGGGCCAGGCCGGCGCCGGGCAGCCCGCCGGTGGTTGGCAGCCGGGCCAGCAGGGACAACCGGGCTGGAAGCAGCAGGGCCGGCAGGACTGGGAGCAGTCGGGTGGCCAGCCCGGTTGGCAGCAGCCGCCGGCCGGCCGGTAGCCCTTCTCGGCACCGCAGGCCCTTTCGAACCGGTCGGGAGGGCAGGGTTAGTCCCGCCACAGCGGCACGCTCGCCGAAGCCCGGCTGGCTAGGCTCTGGAGTGCATCCTCCGTTCCGCAGGAACGCCGACACCCAGGGAGCATTCGGCTGATGTCTGAGCAGTCCAGCGCACACCCGGACCAGCAGGCTCCGGACGCGGCGTCGGAGCCGCGGTACCGGATCGAGAAGGACTCGATGGGCGACGTCGAGGTGCCGGTCCGGGCCAAGTGGCGCGCCCAGACCCAGCGCGCGGTGCAGAACTTCCCGATCTCGGGCCAGCCGATCGAGCGTGAGCTGATCGCTGGGCTGGCCCTGATCAAGGGCGCCGGGGCGCGGGTCCGGGCCGGCCGCGGGCTGCTCGACGCGGCCAAGGCCGAGGCCATCGCCGCCGCGGCGGCCGAGGTGGCCCGTGGCGACTGGGACGCCGAGTTCCCGATCGACGTGTTCCAGACCGGGTCGGGCACCTCGTCGAACATGAACACCAACGAGGTACTGGCGAGCCTGGCGTCGGAAAGGCTCGGCAGCAGCGTCCACCCCAACGACGACGTCAACGACCCGCTGTCGTCCAACGACCAGTTCCCGTCGGCGATCCACGTGGCAGCGACCAAGGCGACGATCCGGGATCTGCAGCCCGCACTCGACCACCTCGCCGGCGCCCTGGAGGCCAAGGCGGCCGAGTTCGCCGAGGTGGTCAAGGCCGGCCGCACCCACCTGATGGACGCCACCCCGGTGACCCTCGGCCAGGAGTTCGGTGGCTACGCCGCGCAGGTCCGCTACGGCATCGAGCGGCTGGACGCGGTACTGCCTCGGGTGGCCGAACTGCCGCTGGGCGGTACCGCGGTCGGCACCGGCATCAACGCACCGGCCGGCTTCGCCGGTGAGGTGATCAAGCTGATCGCCGACGAGACCGGGCTGCCGCTGACCGAGGCGCGCAACCACTTCGAGGCCAACGCCGCCCGCGACGGCCTGGTGGAACTGTCCGGCGCGCTGCGCACCATCGCGATCGGGCTGAACAAGATCGCCAACGACCTCCGGTGGATGGGCTCCGGCCCGCGCACCGGCCTGTCCGAGATCTTCATCCCCGACCTGCAGCCGGGCAGTTCGATCATGCCGGGCAAGGTCAACCCGGTGCTCTGCGAGGCGGTCACCCAGGTCGTCGCGCAGGTGGTCGGCAACGACGCCGCGGTGGCCTGGGGCGGCGGCAACGGGGCGTTCGAGCTGAACGTCTACCTGCCGATGATGGCCCGCAACGTGCTGGAGTCGATCCGGCTGCTGGCCAACGTCAGCCGGGTGTTCGCAGACCGCTGCGTCACCGGCATCACCGCCAACGAGGAGCAGTGCCGGCTCAACGCCGAGGGCACCCCGATGATCGTCACCCCGCTCAACCACTACATCGGCTACGACGAGGCGGCCAAGGTCGCCAAGCAGGCGATCAAGGAGCGCAAGACGATCCGCGACGTCGTGGTGGAGCGCGGGCACGTGCCAGGCAAGATCACCGAGGAGAAGCTGGACGAGGTGCTCGACGTGCTGTCCATGACCCGGCCGGCCGGGGCGCAGTAAGCGCCGAGCGGGTAGCACGGTGAACGTTTACGACGGCATCGACGACAAGCTGGCAGCCTGGCTGACCAGCCAGCCGATGTTCTTCGTGGCTACCGCGCCGCTGGCCGCGGACGGCCACGTCAACGTCTCCCCGAAGGGGATGGCCGGCACCTTCGTGGTGTTCGGCCCGCACCGGGTCGGTTACCTCGACTACTACGGCACGGGTTCGGAGACCATCGCCCACCTGCGCGAGAACGGCCGGATCACGCTGATGTTCGCCGCCTTCACCGGCCGGCCCACCATCGTCCGGCTGTACGGCACCGGGCGGATCGTGCTCACCCAGGACCCGGAGTTCGCCGAGCTGCGCGCGGCCTTCGGCAAGGAGCGGGTGGTCGCCCAGCGCGCCATCGTGCTGGTCGACCTCGACCGGGTCAGCGACTCCTGCGGCTATGCGGTGCCGCTGCTGGACTTCGTCGCGCACCGCGAGGTGCTCGACCTACGCCAGGAGAAGCGGGGGCCGATGCCCTACCGGGAGTACCCGGAGACCAAGAACGCCGTCTCCATCGATGGCCTGCCCGCGCTGGGTGACCTCGGCGAGCGCACCCGCGCGCCACTGGCCCCGCCCGAGGACGCCGGCTAGCGCCGATAGCCTCCGGCGTCCTCGGTCCCCCGCTCCTACAGGGCGACATCCTCGAGCAGTTCGGTGACCAGGGCGGCGATCGGCGAGCGCTCGGACCGGGTCAGCGTGACGTGGGCGAACAGCGGGTGCCCGCGCAGCGCCTCGATCACCGCGGCCACCCCGTCGTGCCGGCCGACCCGCAGGTTGTCCCGCTGGGCCACGTCGTGGGTGAGCACCACCCGGGAGCCCGAGCCGATCCGGGACAGCACGGTCAGCAGCACGTTGCGCTCCAGCGACTGCGCCTCGTCCACGATGACGAACGAGTCGTGCAGCGAGCGGCCGCGGATGTGGGTCAGCGGCAGCACCTCGACCATGCCGCGGTCCATCACCTCGTCCATCACGTCCTTGCTGACCAGCGCGCCGAGGGTGTCGAAGACCGCCTGCGCCCACGGCGCCATCTTCTCGTTCTCGCTGCCCGGCAGGTAGCCCAGGTCCTGGCCGCCGACGGCGTACAGCGGCCGGAACACCACCACCTTCTTGTGCGCCCGGCGCTCCATCACCGCGTCCAGGCCAGCGCACAGCGCCAGCGCCGACTTGCCGGTGCCGGCCCGGCCGCCCAGGGACACGATGCCGACCTCGGGGTCCAGCAGCAGGTCCAGCGCGATGCGCTGCTCGGCCGACCGGCCGCGCAGACCGAACGCCTCCCGGTCGCCGCGCACCAGCTTGACCTGCTTGTCCGCGGTGACCCGGGCCAGCGCCGAGCCGCGGGTCGAGTGCAACACCAGGCCGGTGTGGCAGGGCATTTCGGCGACCGGCAGCAATTCCTCGGTCTCGGCCGCCTCGACCGGGTCGGCGTTGTAGAGGGCGTCGATGACCGCGCTGGACACCTCCAGCTCGGCCATGCCGGTCCAGCCGGAGTCGATGCCCGGGTGCACCCGGTACTCGTCCGACGCCAGCCCGACGGCTGCCGCCTTGACCCGCAGCGGCATGTCCTTGGAGACCAGCACCACCTCGCGGCCCTCCAGGGCCAGGTTCAGCGCCACCGCCAGGATGCGCGAGTCGTTGCTCTCCACCCGGAAACCGGCCGGCAGCGACGCCAGGTCGGAGTGGTTCAGCTCGACGTGCAGGGTGCCGCCCTGCTCACCCACCGGCACCGGGGCGTCCAGCCGGCCGTGCCGGATGCGCAGGTCGTCCAGGGTGCGCAGCGTCTCGCGGGCGAACCAGCCGAGTTCGGGGTGGTGGCGCTTGCCTTCCAGCTCGCCGATCACGACCAGCGGCAGGACGACCTGGTTCTCACCGAAGCGGGCCAGCGCTCCGGGATCTGACAGCAGTACCGAGGTGTCCAGCACGAAGGTCTTGACGGCCGGGCCGGACGAAGAAGAAGTGGGGTGGGTCACGAGGGCTCCTGGGCGCTGCGGCGTCGTGCACTACCGACACCGTGGGCAGGCGTGGCACCGCCGCCTGCCCGATCGAGGGTTCCGGTCATTCCCCATGTTACGGGGGCGATGCCGGCCCCCCGCTGGCTTTTCACCACCGTCAAGGGACCTCCCGAGCGCCCGCCCTTGCCGGTCGGAGCGCCTGCCGGGGACGCTACGTCGGCCTACCGGCACCGGCCTCGCGCCACGCCGTAGCCGTGTTACGCCACGGTGTGTCGAGGCCCGCTGGCTCAGTTGCCGAAGCGGCGCTGCCGCTCGGAGAAGTCGCGCAGCGCCCGCAGGAAGTCGGTCTTGCGGAAGTCCGGCCACAGCGCGTCGCAGAAGTAGAACTCCGAATGCGCCGACTGCCACAGCAGGAATCCGGACAGCCGCTGCTCCCCCGACGTCCTGATCACCAGGTCCGGGTCGGGCTGGCCCCGGGTGTAGAGGTGCTCGGCGATGTGCTCGACGTCGATGATCTCGGCGAGCTCCTCGATCGAGGTGCCGGCCTGGGCCTGCGAGTGCAGCAACGAGCGCACCGCGTCGGCGATCTCGCGGCGGCCGCCGTAGCCGACCGCCAGGTTGACCGTCATGCCCCGCTTGCCGATCGAGCGCTCGGCCGCGGTCTTCAGGGCCTCGGCGGTGCTGGCGGGCAGGGTGTCCAGCGCGCCGACCACGTTGAGCCGCCAGGGCTCCTCGGGGGCGGACAGTGCCTGGGCGACGGCGGCGATGATGCGCAGCAGCGGCCCGATCTCGGCCGGGTCCCGGTGCAGGTTGTCGGTGGACAGCAGCCACAGGGTGACGTGCTCGACGCCGACCTCGGCGCACCAGGCGAGCAGGTTGTCGATGTGCCGGGCGCCCACCAGGTGCCCGTCGTTGACATCGTCGAAGCCGGCCGCCCGGGCCCACCGCCGGTTGCCGTCCAGCATCACCGCCACGTGCCGGGGCACCGGCCGGCCGGCCAGTGCCTTCAGCAACTGGCGCTCGTAGAGCGAGTACAGCCCGGCGCGCAGGTCCACGGCTTTCTAGCCTAGACCCGGCAGCGAGGTCCGCCGGACAACCTCGAAGTGACCCGCCGATCTGCCCGGTCAGTCGCCGCCGCGGTGCACGTGGGCGTGCTGCCCGTCGCGGTCGAAGATCATCACCAGTTCGGCCGGCCGGCCGATCGCGGCGAACGCGTGCGGGGTCATGGTGGCGAACTCGGCCGCCTCACCGGCGTTGACGATGATCTCCCGCTCGCCGAGCAGCAGCCTGATCCGCCCGCTCAGCACGAACAACCAGTCGTGGCCGGGATGCACCCGCTGCTGCGCCGGGGCGCGGGTCGGCTCCAGTCGCAGCTTGATCGCAACGGTGCTGCCACCCGGCCGGCTGAGCAGCCAGGTGGTGCGGTCCGCCGCCCGGTTCGGGGCCGGCCGGATGACCACGTCGTCGTCGGTGCTCATCTCCAGCAGCGCGTCCAGCCCGACCTGCAGCCCGGCCGCCAGCGGCAGCAGGATGTCGAGGCTGATGCCGCGCTTGCCGGTCTCGACCCGGCTGATGGTGGACGGGCTGAGGTTGGTGCGGGCGGCCAGGTCGTCCAGCGACAGGCCGAGGGTGGTGCGCAGGCTGCGCAGCCGGGTGCGCACCACCTGTTCCACGTCGGTACGTTCCGGCACGGCGCCTCCTTGCAGATAATGCAAGGAGTCTGGCAGAGATCGACAGGCAGCGCTAGCGTCGCAGCCATGAGCCACACTCCCGCACCCACCGTCCGGCACTGCGACGTCGCGGTGATCGGCGGATCGGCGGCCGGCCTCGCCGCCGCCCTGCAGCTCGGCCGGCAGCGCCGGTCGGTTGTCGTCGTCGACTCCGGCGAGCCGCGCAACGCCGCCGCCCGCCACCTGCACAGCTTCCTCGGCCGGGACGGCACGCCACCTGCCGACCTGCTCGCCGCGGGCCGGGCGGACGTGCGCAGTTACGGCGGCGAGATCCTGTCCGGGCGGGTGGTGGAGGTGGGCCGGGCCGGCGAGCGCTTCTCGGTCACCCTCGCCGAGGGCCACACCGTGCTCGCCCGGCGGGTTCTCGTCGCCACCGGCCTGACCGACGAGCTGCCCGACATCGACGGCCTCGCCGGCCACTGGGGCGGTGCGGTGATCCACTGCCCGTTCTGCCACGGCTACGAGGTCCGCGACCAGCGCGTCGTGCAGCTGGCCACCCACCCGCTGGGCCTGCATACCGCCCCGCTGTTCCGCCAGCTCACCGAGCGGTTCACCGTGCTGGTCCAGGACGGGGTTGCGGTCGACGCTGCCGAGGTCGACTCGCTGCGGAGCGCCGGGGTGGACATCCGCGCCGCGTCGATCCGTGCGGTCGTCTCCGACGCCGGTGGCCGGCTCACCGGAGTCGAGCTGGCCGACGGCTCCCGCCTCGACGCCGATGCGGTCGTGGTCGGCCCGCGCTTCTCGCCCCGGCTCGAACCGGTGCGCGCGCTCGGGCTGCGCACCGAGGCCCACGCCAGCGGCCTCGGTGAGGTGCTCGCCGTCGACGCGAGCGGTGCCACCTCCGTCGACGGGATCTACGCCGCCGGCAACGTCACCGATCCGAGCCAGCAACTTCTGCAGGCCGCGGCGGACGGCAGCCGGGTCGGCGGGATGGTCGCGTTCAGCCTCGCCGACGAGGATGTGCGGGCTGCCGGCCGGCCTTCCGGATCGGCTGCCGACTGGGACCACCGCTACTCCGGCGAGCCGCTGTGGAGCGGCAATCCGAACGGCTCGATCGTGACCGAGGTGGCCGGGCTGGCTCCCGGCCGCGCGCTGGATGTCGGCGCCGGCGAGGGTGGCGACGTGCTCTGGCTGGCCGAACAGGGCTGGTGCGTGACCGCCAGCGACATCTCGGCACGGGCGCTCGACCGGGTCCGGGCCGAGGCCGGCCGGCGCGGGCTGAAGGTCGACTGCCGGTTGGCCGACGCCAACGGTGCCGAGCCGTTTGGTGCCGACAGCTTCGATCTGGTCACAGCGAGTTACGCCTCGATCCCCCGCACGCCGGACCGACGCGGGGTCCGCAACCTGCTGGACGCGGTCGCTCCCGGCGGCACACTGATCGTCCTCAGCCACGACCTGGAAGCGATGCGTGCCCCCCAGCAGCACGGCATACCGTTCGATCCCGAGGCATATCTGCAGATCCAGGACTTCGTCTCCGAACTCACCGGTGTTCCCGGCTGGACGATCGAGAGCAACGACAAGCGCCCTCGGCCGCCGGGCTCGGCCACCGCGGGCCACCACGTCGACGACCTGGTGCTGCGGGTGCGGCGCGCTCAGCACGCTCCGTAGTGGATCAGTGACTGGATTGCGTCTTGTGTGGTATACGTAAGCTGCTCATACTTGAGACCACGGGGGAAGCACGAAGCGGAGTCGGGAGACCGGACCGCCGGGGGTAGCAGTACCAGCAGTGCACGGTCCGACTTGGGGAAGCCGGACCGCAGGGGGATGCAGTACCGACACGGGGACGCAGTACCGACACGGGGAAGCAGTAGACGGGAACGTGTCGCACGGGGACGGCGACACACACGGGGGACGCACTACCAGCACGGGGGAACGCACTACCAGCACGGGGGAATTGCAGTATCAGCGCGGGGGAAGTCGCAGTACAGCACGGGGGGAAATCGCAGTACAACACGGGGAACGCAGTGCAAGCGCGGGGGCTCGGGGTGCTCCGCAGGAACCGGTACGGGACTACCGGCTCCTGCGGAGCACCCCTCTTTCGGGTGCCGTTTGCTCGCCGGTGCCGGCGAATTCGCCACCGCGACCGCAGGGTGAGGACCTACTCGCGATGTGCGGGCAGCAGCCTCACTCCGGCTCCCGGTCGATGAGCAGCCAGTAGCCGGCCGCCAGCAGGCACAACACCGCGAACAGCAGGGCGCCTCGGTCACCGGCGGTGTGGTAGTGCCAGCCGAGCGCGATCGAGGCGACCAGCGCGAAGATGCCCACCAGCCACCGGAAGCCGGGCGGCTGGGTTCTCATCATGCGATCACCCTAAGCGCCCCGACCGGCGCGGTCGTGCCGTACCGACCCCGGCACCGGCCCTCAGCCGAGGGCGGCCAGCAGTTCGGCCGCGCTGCCGACCGGCCGCTCGCACACGAATCCCCGGCAGAGGTAGGCAGCAGGCTCGCCGGCCAGCAGCGGCCGGTCGGCCAGCAGCGGCAGGCCCGCGGCGTCCGGCTCTCCGAAGGCCAGCACCAGCCCCGGTGAGATGCTCAGCCGGGCAGCGGCGAGCAGCGCCTCGGCGACCGGACCGGAGCCGACCACCGCGACCTGCAGCGGCCCGGCGGCGGCCGCCTCGGCGACGGCCAGGCTCCAGCCGGCGAAGCGGGGTTCCCGGACGGCCAGCTCACCGGCGGCGGCCAGCGCCGCCTCGGCTGCCGCACGATGCCGGGACGATCCGGTCAGCGCGGCATAGCCGAGCAGGGCTCCGGCCAGCGCCGACTGCCCGGCCGGCGCCGCGTTGTCCGCGGCGTCGCGCGGCCGGCTGAACAGGGCCTCGGCGTCATCGGCGGTGTCGAAGAAACCGCCCTCTCCGTCGGAGAACCGGGTCAGCGCCACCTCCAGCAGCTCTCCCGCGGCCACCAGCCAGCGCGGTTCGGCACTCGCCTGGTGCAGTGCGAGCAGCCCTTCGGTCAGGTCGCCGTAGTCCTCGGCCACCCCCATCGCGGCGCTGACCGAGCCGGCCCGGGACGAGCGATGCAACCGGCCGTCCACCAGATGCCGGGCGAGCAGGTACTCGGCGCATTCCCGTGCCGCGGCCAGGTAATCCGGCCGTCCGAGCAGCACGCCCGCCTCGGCCAGCGCGGCGATGGCCAGCCCGTTCCAGGCCGTGATCGCCTTGTCGTCCCGGGCCGGTTGCGGGCGCTGGTTGCGGGCGGCGAGCAGCCGGGAGCGGACGCCGGCCCACCAGTCGACATCGGACGGGTCGCTCGGCAACCGCAGGGTCGAACTGCCCAGCTCGAAGGTGCCCTGCCCGGTGACACCGAGCAGGTCGGCAGCGGCGCTTCCGTCCGCCTCGCCGAGCACCTCGGTCAACTGCTCCGGCGTCCAGGCGTAGGTCAGGCCCTCGACCCCCTCGGTGTCGGCGTCCAGCGCGGAGGCGAACACCCCGTCCGGAGTGCGCAGGTCGCGCAGCAGGAACTGTGCGGTCTCCTCAGCGACCCGCTCGGCCAGCGGCAACCGGGTCGCCCGCCACAGGTGCAGGTAGACCCGCAGCAGTTGCGCGTTGTCGTACAGCATCTTCTCGAAGTGCGGCACGATCCACTGCGCGTCCACGGAGTAGCGGGCGAAGCCGCCGGCCAGCTGGTCGTAGATGCCGCCGCGGGCCATCGCCTCGCAGGTGCTCACGACCTGCTCCAGCGCGGCGGCGGAGCCGGTGCGGGCATGATGGCGCAGCAGGAACTCCAGCACCATCGAGGGCGGGAACTTCGGTGCCGAGCCGTACCCGCCGTGGGCGTGGTCGAAGTGCTCGTAGAGCCTGGACGCCGCCTGGTCCAGCACATCGGTGCCGATGGTGGCCGGCGCTCCGGTGGCCAGGGCGGCCTGCAACGCCTGCACGATCCGGCCGCCGGTCGCCACCACCTCGTCCCGCCGCTCGGTCCAGGCCTGGGTGGCCGCCGCCAGCAGCCGCAGGAAACCGTCCCGGGGAAAGTAGGTGCCGCAGAAGAACGGCTCGCCGGACGGGGTCAGCAGGCAGGTCATCGGCCAACCGCCGTGGCCGGTCATCGCGGTGGTCGCCGCCATGTAGACCGCGTCGATGTCCGGCCGTTCCTCCCGGTCCACCTTGACCGCCACGAACTGGGAGTTGAGGACCGCCGCCACCTCGGCGTTCTCGAACGACTCGTGCGCCATCACGTGGCACCAGTGGCAGGCGGCGTAGCCCACCGACAGCAGCACCGGGACGTCGCGCCGGCGTGCCTCGGCGAAGGCCTCCGCACACCACGGCCACCAGTCCACCGGGTTGTCGGCGTGCTGGGCGAGGTACGGGCTGGTCGCGTCGGCGAGGCGGTTGGCCATACTCCCAACCTAACCGGTACCCACTCGGGCGGTCACCGCTGTCCTGGCCGATGTCCCGGCCGATGTCCCGGCCGATGTCGCGGGTGAGCCGCCGATCGGTCGCGCACGCCGAGTTGACGAACGGTTCGGTGGGCGGTAGACGTGAGCGGATCGGGGGATCCGGCGCGGCGACTCGAGAAGGGTGTACTCCATTGTCAGACACCGAACAGGTACGGGCGATCCGCGAGTACTACATAGACGACGACAGCAACGGATCCGAGCCGAGCATCTACCACATCTGGGAGAAGGGCGGCGGCCGCGGCAACGTGACCACGCCGGCCACCTCCAGCGAGCCGTACCGGGAGTGGATCGTCGGCCTGCTGCGCGGCCTGCTCGCGGACAGTTCCGACCCCCGGATGCTCAGCGTGGGCTGCGGTAACGGCATGGTCGAGGCGATCATCGCCGGCGACGGCACCCGGGTGCTGGCGGTGGACGCGATGGAGCCGGCCATCGAGCTGGCGAAGGCCAAGGGCCTCGATGCGGTGTGTGCCGACGTGCTCGACTGGACCCCGCCGTCCGAGCCGTGGACCATGCTGTTCGCCGACGGCAGCCTGGGCCACCTCTACGACCCCGACTCCGGCCTGCAACACGTGCTCAGCCGGTTCCGCTCCTGGCTACCGGAGGGCAGCCTGCTGGTGCTGTCCAACGACCCGCCGTGGACCGGCGAGGAGGAGGTGCAGCGGCACCGCGACCTGGCGTACTGGTTCCTGTCCCAGTCCTATATGGAGCAGCAGGTCGCTGAGAGCGGCTTCTCCGACGTCTCGAGCCAGGTGTTCACCTTCGTCAAGCCGGAGACCGGCCCGCGGGACCGGATCGTGGTCATCGGCCGCCGGTGATCCGCTGACAGCCGCGGCCCCCAACCAGGGCTTTGGCAGGATGGAGCGGTGCCACCACAGCTCGCCACCACCGACGAGCTGGTCGCGGTCCTCCGTCAGCAGGGCCTCGCCCGGGGCGGCCTGCTCGGCCTGAGCCTGGCGGCCGACCGCGGCCTGGGGGTCGCCGTGCCGTCCGGCGAGCGGTGGGCACTGGCCGACTCCCGGCCGGCTGCCGCGGTGGCCCGGCTGGAGGCCGAATTCCGGCCACGCTGGCTGTGGTGGTCGCAGCACACCCCGCTCGAGCTGGCCCGCGACGGCGTCCGGGTCGCCACCTGCTGGGACCTGGTCGCCGTGCACCGGCTGATCTTCGGCGGCTGGCGTGCCGACCCGGCGCTGATCTGGGCCGCCCTGCACGACCTGGACCCCGGGTCGATGCCCGGCACCGGCCAGCTCGACCTGTTCGGCGGCGCCGGTGACGAGGGCACCGACCCCGAGGATCCGGTCCGGCCGGACGGGCACCTGCGCCCGGAGTGGGCCGGTGGCGGCTGGGCGCGCGACCCGCAGCGGCTGGCAGGCTGGGCGGCCACCGCGGTACGGGCCGGGTTGCTGCAGCAGCGCCGGCTGGCCGCGGCTCCGGCGGCGGGCGACGTGGCAGCCACCGCGCGCTCGGAGTCGGCCGCTGAGCTGCTGTGCGCGGAACTGACCGTGGACGGCCTGCCGATCGATTCCGACCGCGCCGAGCAGATCATCGCCTCGTTCGCCGGCCCCCGGCCACGGGACGCCGCCGAGGCCGGCGCGGTGCGCGAACGTCGCGACGGCACCGTGCTGCGGCTGGTGCCGAACGCGGCCGACATCGACCTGCGCAATCCGGCCCAGGTGCGCACCCTGCTGGCCCGGGTCGGCATCGACGTCCCGGACACCCGGTCCTGGCGGCTGGAGCGGTTCGCCGGCGCCCACCCGGTCGTCGAGGCGCTGCTCGCCTGGCGCAAGGCCGAGCGGATCGCCACCACCTTCGGCTACGAGTGGCTGGCCCGCAACGTCGGCCCGGACGCCCGGCTGCGCGGTTCCTGGAGCGGCTCGGACGGGGCGGCCGGCCGGATGACCGCGCAGGCCGGCCTGCACAACCTGCCGGCCGACCTGCGACCGGCAGTCGCCGCACCGGCCGGCCGGGTGCTGGTGCGCGCCGACCTCGGCCAGATCGAACCCCGCGTGCTGGCCGCGGTGTCCGGCGACCCGGCACTGGCCAAGGCCACCCAGGACGACGACCTGTACGCCCCGGTGGCGGCCCGGCTGGGCGTGGACCGTCCGGTGGCCAAGATCGCGGTGCTGGCCGCGATGTACGGCCAGACCTCCGGCGCGGCCGGCCAGGCATTGCAGAACATGGAGTCGGCCTACCCGGTGGCGATGCGCTACCTGCGCGATGCCTACGACTCCGGACGCGCCGGCCGGCCGGTGCGCACCTACGGCGGCCGGCTGGTGCGGATGTGGCAGACCCCGGCCGGCCTGGACCCCGAGCAGGAGCGGGCCAACTCCGCCAGCCGGGGCCGGTTCGCCCGCAACGCGGTCGTGCAGGGCGCCGCCGCGGAGCTGTTCAAGGCCTGGGCGGTGACGGTGCGGGCCCGCGGGCTGGAACTGTCGGCCCGGGTGGTGCTGTGCCTGCACGACGAGTTGCTGGTCGAGGTGCCGGCCGAACAGGGTCCGGCGGCGCAGCGACTGCTCACCGACTGCCTGGCCGAGGCGGCCGGTCGCTGGGCGCCGGACCGCTCGGTGCGCTTCGTCGCCGACGTCAGCGTGATCGGGCGCTGGTCGGAGGCCAAGGACTGACCCGGCGGCTGTCAGGTGGCGGTGATGAAGTCCGACAGCACGTGGACGAACCGGTGCGCGCAGTGGTGGTGCGGCCGGTGGCTGGCGCCGGGAAAGATCTCCAGCCGGCTGTTGCTCAGGTGGGCGTGCGTCTCGTGGGCGTGGGTCACCGGCAGCACCGGATCGCGCTCGGACCAGACGATCAGGGTGGGCAGGTCCAGCCGGACGTAGTCGAGTTCCAGCAGTGAGCCGCGCTGCCCCAGCGGGGTGATCGCGCCACGCACGGTCTGGAAGAACGCCATCCGGCTGTCCGCCGAGCCCAATCCCCGGCCGGCCCGGCCGAGGGTGGTGACCGCCTCGGGACTCAGCCGCAGCGAGCGGTGCAGCCGGGGCCGGCGGTACAGCGCGGCGGTGCGGGAGTTGACCACCATCCGCACCAGCTGGTGCGCGCCGGGCAGGGTCGCCGCTCGCAGTGCCGGGTGCACCCGCCTGCCCAACCCACCGGCCGCCACCAGCCCCAGCCGCCGTACCAGGTCGGGACGGTCGTAGGCCAGCTGCATCGCGACCGCACCGCCGTAGGAGTGCCCGACCACGGTCGCCCCGGTGACCTCCAACTCGTCCAGCAGGGTGACCAGGCTGGCGGAGAAGTCCGGCAGCAGGTAGCTCTCGGCATCCTTGTCCGACTCGCCGTGGCCGGGCAGGTCCGGAGCCAGCACCCGGTAGCCGGTACCGGCCAGCAGCTCGGTCGCCCGGTCCCAGGTGGTGCTGTCGGACAGCATGCCGTGCACCAGCAACACCACCGGACCGTCCACCGGGCCGAGGTCCTGGTAGGACATCAGCCTGCCCTGGTGCCGGATCACACCGCGCGAGGCCACCGGTCCATGATGCCTCATCCGTGCGTAGTGCAAACCTGTACCGGTATTGCCGGCCATGTGTGAAAAAGACTTGTACCCTGCCCCGCGTGAAATTGATGAAGGGCACACGCAAGGCTCGGCGACTGGTGGAGTTCTCCCAGGACGCGCGAGACCGGCACGCTCGATTGCTGACGGTTCTCGGACCTCGCCGGGATGACGGCGCCCGTCGCCAGTACATCGCAGCAGCGGTGAGAACTGAATATCTTCAGGAGTCTCAACTGCGTCACGCCTTGTGGTGGCTCATCGGTACGTCGCTAGCCATAGTCGTACCCACGGCCATTGCTGGGATCGACGTTTTCGAGCAGGAGACCCATGGAACCGGCGGCATTGCCACCATCCTCACGATGATGGGCATCTTTCTCATCTCGGACCGGGTGGGAAAACGTACCACCGCTTATTTGGGAACCGTCTTGCCGAGCATCGTCATCGCAATACTGGCGACCGGCACAAACGTGGCCTTGATGGCTTCTCAGCATCCCGGGCGGAACTTCTTACTGAGCCAGCTTCACCGAGTGGCAGGTGGCATGCTGCTGGGCGCCGCCATCATGTTCTCGCTCGAATCTATCGTTCATACCCTCGGCATGCTGGTGCATTCCGCCATCCGGCGGATACAGACGCGTCGACATCCGCACCTGGTCAGCTTCCTTCTGTTGCAGCAGCTTCAGGAATGGGTCTGCGGCCCACTGTCCGGCTTCGAGTCCCTCGAACAGCGCCGTACGCACATTCTCATGCTCGAAGAACTCGCTCGTATCTTCGAGGGTGGCTTCATCTTCAGATATGGCTCCGTCGGATCGGACTCCAGTCAGCCCTTCATCCTTGTCGGAAGCTATTTTCGAGAACTCTGCATATGGATAGCGTCGCCGCAATCCGGTACCCGACAATGCCTGCAACAGACCTTCGCGGATTCCCTCAACGCTATCGCGTCAGGCAATTACCACTACCTTCCACGGGCGGATGCCGTAGTGAAACCCAGCCGGATCACTGTCGCACGCCGCACGTTGGCCATCTGTCGTACGGCGCTGATCGGTGCGTTACCACTCGCCGCCCTGCTGGTAGTGCAAAGAACATCGAAGCTGAGCGGTGAAGTGGGCACAACTTTCCTCATCGGCGCTCTCGCCTGGCTCTGCGTCACCTACATCAACGCCCTCGATCCGCAGTCGGCGGCGAACCTGGCGTCGACCCGCGACCTACTCGGGGCGTTCGGCTCCCGGAAGCAGGATTGACTTCCTGGCTCCAGTAACCCGGCTGAGCGTCAGGGGTGGATGGCCAGCTGGACGGCCAGGAACTGCTCCGGGGTGGCCTGCAGCACCTTCAGCCGCGGGTCCGGTACAGGCAGGAACCTGTCTGTCCGCAGCGGCAGCAGCGGCGCCAGCCGCGGGTCGGACAGCGCGGCGTCCACCGCCGCCCGGTCGCCGCCGCAGACCACCGCCGCCAGCCGGGACGCCTCCGGCAGCAGGACTCGCACCGCGACCTCGGCAGCCTCGGCGAAGGCCTGCCGGGCCTGGTTCGCCCGGCGCCGGGCGAAGCGCTGCTGTGACCAGCCGCCGGCCGCGGTGCCGCCCTGGACGTAGGCCGAGCCGACCTTGGACGAGACCAGCCGGACACCGTCGAACACCCCGGCGGCGTACCCGCCACGCCGCACCAGCAGCACGCCGATCCGGCGCGGGACGTTCAGGTGCAGCTGCAGCGAGGTGAGCGGCCGGGACGCGGCCGGCTGCCAGGGCCGGAACGGCACCTCGATCCAGACCCGGGAACCGTCCGCCGCACTGACGACCACCTGCTCGGGAGCGGCCTGATCTCCCAGCAACCGGGTCTCGAGCCCGCCGTGCCGGTCGGCGAAGCCGTCCAGCCACTTCGGCAGCCGGGCGGCCGGCACCGTCAGCCGGCGGGCGTCCTGCGGGATCTCGAACTGGCCGGCCGGCTCAGGCGGAGACACGCTCGATCACCAGCGGCGCCGCATTCCAGCCGGCCCGCTCGCCGATGTCGAAGCAGCCGTCCAGCGCCTCCAGCGCCCGGGCGAACCGGTCGGCGGAGTCTGCGTGCAACTCCATCAGCGGCTGGCCGGCCCGCACCTGCTCGCCCGGCTTGGCCAGCAGCACGACGCCGGCGCCGGCCGACACCGGATCCTCCTTGCGGGCCCGGCCGGCACCCAGCCGCCAGGCCGCCACCCCGACGGCGTAGGCGTCCAGCCGGGTGAGCATGCCGGTGGCCGGCGCGGTCAGCACATGCTTCTCGGCAGCCACCGGCAGGGCGGCGTCCGGGTCGCCGCCCTGGGCGGCGATCATCGCGCGCCAGACGTCCATCGCCCGGCCGTCGGCCAGTGCCGCCGCCGGGTCGGCGTCGGGAATGCCGGCCCCGGCCAGCATCTCCGCCGCCAGCGCCACGGTCAGCTCCACCACGTCCGCCGGGCCGCCGCCGGCCAGCACCTCGACGGCCTCGGCCACCTCCAGCGCGTTGCCGGCGGTGCGGCCGAGCGGGGTGTTCATGTCGGTAAGGAGCGCGACCGTGTTGGTGCCGGCCGCGGTGCCGAGCTCGACCATCGTCTCGGCCAGCCGCCGGGCGTCCGCGGGCGTCTTCATGAAGGCCCCGGTGCCGACCTTGACGTCGAGCACCAGCGCGGCCGAGCCTTCGGCGATCTTCTTGCTCATGATGGAGCTGGCGATCAGCGGGATCGCCTCGACGGTCCCGGTGACGTCGCGCAGCGCATAGAGCTTGCGGTCGGCCGGCGCCAACTCGTCGCCGGCCGCACAGATCACCGCGCCGACCGAGTTCAACTGGGCGACGAACTCGGCGTTGGACAGGTTCGGCCGCCAGCCGGGAATCGACTCGAGCTTGTCCAGGGTGCCGCCGGTGTGCCCCAGCCCGCGACCGGACAGCTGGGGCACCGCCGCTCCCAGCGCCGCCACCAGCGGTGCCAGCGGCAGGGTGATCTTGTCCCCCACTCCCCCGGTGGAGTGCTTGTCGGTGGTCGGCCGGTGCACTCCGGACAGGTCCAGCCGCTCCCCGGAGGCGATCATCGCCTGGGTCCAGCGGGCCAATTCGTCCGGGGCCATGCCGTTGAGCAGGATCGCCATGGCCAGCGCCGACATCTGCTCGTCGGCCACCACCCCGCGGGTGTAGGCGTCGATCACCCAGTCGATCTGGGCGTCCGGGATCCGGCCGCGGTCCCGCTTGGTGCGGATCACACTGATCGCGTCGAAGGGTTCAGGGTGGCTGGAGGACATGGCGAAAGCCTCTCACGCCAGCAGACTGCGAGTCGTCAGGGCCGGAAACCGGCTGAAGTCCCGGTCCATGGTCAGCAGCGCACGCACTCCATGGTTCAGGCAGATCGCGGCGATCTTCGCGTCGTGCACCGCCGGGCCGGCCAGCCCGGCCACCGCCAGCAACTGCCCGAGGGTGTTCAGATGCAGGGGCGACTCAGCGAGCAGACGCACCGCCGGTGACTCACACCACGCGGCGATCTGGTCCAGCGCGACGGCCGGCGGCGTGGGGTCGGTGGGAAAGATCCGGGCTGAGGTCACGATGCCGAAGAACTCGTGCAGGCACGGCCACGGCAGTGCCCACGGCGCTCCGGCCTCGGCCAGGCCACGGACGACCTCAGCAGCCCGGGCATGGAAGGGACTGTCGGGTCGATGGGCGTACACCAGGATGTTGGTGTCGACCGCGATCATCGAGGCTGAGTCGTCTGGAAGGCTTCTGGCAGCGGGTAGATCTCGTCCCGCAACCGCTCCCAACCACCGTGTACGAACTCCATCGCCATGCCACCGCTGCCGAAGGTCACGTCGCGCAGGGTGAAGCTGGTGGTGGCGTCATCGGCTTCGGCCAGCAATTTCATCAACGCCTCCTCGACCAGGCTCTTGGTGGTGGTGCCGCGCTGTTTGGCCAGTTGCTTCACCTGGTGCAGCAGCGACTCAGAGAGGTCGAAGCTAGTCTTCATACCGCTGACCGTATCACGAAATACCGCTGGCGGTATTTGCTGCACCTAGGTCAGGTATACCGGTAACGACGACACGCCCCGGATCACGAACTCGGCCCGCCGCAGCCCGGCCAGGTCCGCAACGGCTGGACGCAGCCCGGGAAAGCGGCGCAGCAGGGTGCGCAGCGAGGTCTGCAGCTCCACCCGGGCCAGTGGCGCGCCGAGGCAGAAGTGGATGCCCGCCCCGAAGCCCAGGTGCGGATTGTCGGGCCGCGCCACGTCCAGCCGGTCCGGCTCGTCGAAGACCGCCGGATCCCGGTTGGCCGAGCCGAGCAGCGCGGCGATCTTCTCACCCGCCCGCACCGTCACCTCGCCGATCCGGGTGTCGGCGATCGCGGTGCGCTCGAACAGCTGCAGCGGCGAGTCGTACCGGATCAGCTCTTCGACCGCCGAGTCCACCAGCGACCGGCCCGCAGCCTCGGCCTCGAGCAGCCGCTGCCACTGCTCAGGAGAACCGAACAGCGCCAGCATGCCGTTGCCGACCACGTTGACGCTGGCCTCGTGGCCGGCGTTGAGCAGCAGGGTGCAGGTGGTGACCAGCTCGTCCTCGTCGAGCCGGGCGCCCGCTGCGTCGGTCTCGGTGTCGGTCTCGGCGATCAGCGAGCTGATCAGGTCCGGCTCCGGGCTGCGCCGCCGCCGCGCCACCAGCTCGCGCAGGTAGGCCACGAACTCCTCGGCCGCGGTCTCGGCCGCGGCCCGCTGGGCATCGGAGACCTGGTACTCGTACATCTTCACGATGGCGTTGGACCACGGCCGCAGCAGCGCCCGGTCGGCCTCCGGAACGCCCAGCAGCTCGGCGATCACCTGCACCGGCAGCGGCTCGGCGAAGCCCGCGATCAGGTCCACCGGACGGTCGTCCCGGCCTGCCTCGGCAAGCCCGTCGGCCAACTTCTCGGCGAGCGCGGCCACCCGGGGCCGCAGCCGCTCGACGTGGCCGCGCGCGAACGCCCCCGCCACCAGCCGGCGCAACCGGGTGTGCGCCGGCGGCTCGTTCTCCAGCATCGAGTTGCGGTGGATCAGCTCGAAGCCGGGCATCGCGAGGTCGGGCCAGCGCGGCGTCCAGATCCGGCCGAGGGTGCGGCTGCGCAGCACCGCGTTGGCCTCGGCATAGCCGAAAGCGAGCCACATTCCGGTCGGGGCGTGCAACTGCACGCCGGCCCGGTTCCGGGCGGCGGCGAAGTGCGGATACGGGTCGCCGATCACCTCGGCCGAGCTGAGCGCCAGCTCGCTGATCACCCCGGGGCCGGCTCGCCGCCGGCAGCCCTGCCGAGCCCGTAGTCGCTCCCCTGGCCCGGCCCGGAGTCCACGGCCTTGTTCGCCAGGGCGGCCAGATCCTGCGGGCCGAAGGCCTCCGGCAACAATCCGCCGACGGAGATCGGACCACCCTCGGCGGCCACCAGCATCTCGGGTCCGCCGTGCTCGAACAGCAGTTGCCGGCACCGCCCGCACGGCATCAGCAGCGCACCCGCGCCGTCGACGCACACCATCGCGACCAGCCGGCCGCCGCCGCTGGCGGTCAGTGCCGACACCAGCCCGCACTCGGCGCACAGCCCCAGCCCGTAGGAGGCGTTCTCGACATTGCAGCCGGTCACCACCCGGCCGTCGGACACCAGCGCCGCCGCACCCACCGGGTAGTTCGAGTACGGCGCGTAGGCGCGGCCCATCACCGCCACCGCCTCGGAGCGCAGCAGCTCCCAGTCGACCTGCGGCCCGGCGGTCATGTCTCCTCGCCCCGGCGGTACACCCGACCGTCCGCCTTGGGCATCCGCAGCCGCTGCGAGGCCAGCGCCAGCACCAGGATGGTGACCACGTACGGGGTGGTGCCGACCAGCTCGTCGGGCACCCGATCGGTGTCGAGGTACCAGAGCACCGCCAGCACCGCGATCACCACGGCGACCGCCGCGATGGCCCGCTGGCCGGTTCGCCACTGCCAGATCGCCACCAGGGCCAGCGCGATCGCCATCAGCAGCAGCAGCGGGTGCACTGCCGAGGAACTGCGCAGCTGGATGGCGTCGGTGTAGCCGAACAGCCCGGCACCGGCGGCCAGCGCACCCGGCCGCCAGTTGCCGAAGATCAGTGCGGCCAGGCCGATGAAGCCGCGACCGCCGGTCTGGCCGTCCCGGAACTGGTGCGCCGCGATCGCCAGCGCCGCGCCGCCGAAGCCGGCCAGCGCACCGGAGACCACCACCGCGATGTACTTGTACTTGTAGACGTTCACGCCGAGCGATTCGGCGGCGTGCGGCGCCTCACCACAGGAGCGCAACCGCAGCCCGAACGCGGTCCGCCACAGGACCCAGGCCGAGGCCAGCACCACCAGCGCGGCCAGCACCGTCACCAGCGACAGCCGGGTCACCACCCCGCCGACCACGCCGGCCAGGTCCGACACCGCGAACCAGTGCTTGGCCTCCACGGTGTGCAGCCAGTCCGAGCCCGGCAGCGTCACGGTGCCCGCGTTGTCGATCGGCGGGGACTGCTTCTGCCCGCCGCCCGGGTAGTGCGCGAAGGTCACCTTGGTCAGATACAGCGCCAGCCCGGGCGCGATGATGTTGATCGCGACGCCGGAAATGATGTGGTCGACGCCGAAGGTCACGGTGGCCACCGCGTGCACCAGCCCGCCGGCTGCCCCGAGCAGGGTGCCGAACACCAGGCCGGCCCACGGCCCGTGTTCCCAGCCGAGGTAGGCACAGCCCCAGGTGCCCAGGATCATCATGCCTTCCAGGCCGATGTTGACCACGCCGGCCCGCTCCGACCACAGGCCGCCGAGGCCGGCCAGCCCGATCGGCACCGCCGCCGACAGGCCGGCAGCGATCGTGCCGCTGCTGGTCAGGTCGTTGCCGCCGGTGAAGGCTCGCACCGCCGACAGCACCAGGAAGGCGCCGAGGGCGAAGGCGATCAGCAGCGGTGGGGACAGCCGGGACCTGCGGGGCTTGCGCCGGACCTCCGGCTTGACGAGGTTGCTGGTGCTGATCGGGACGCTCATGCGGTCACCGCCTGTCCGGCCGGAGTTGCCGGCGCATCGGCAAGCTGGGCCGCCACATCCTTCTGTTGCAGCACCAGCCGGTAGCGGCGGACCAGCTCGTAGGCGATCACCACCGACAGCAGGATCACGCCCTGCATGATGGCGGCGATCTCGCGGGGCACCCCGATGAAGTCCAACTGGTTGGCCGACTTGCCGAGGAAGGACCACAGCACCGCGGCCAGCGCCATGCCGACCGGTGAGTTGCGGCCCAGCAGCGCGATGGCGATGCCTGCGAAGCCGAGCCCGGACTGCGCGGTCTGGCTGAAGGTGTGGGTCTGACCGAGCAACTCGGGCAGGCCCACCAGCCCGGCGACCGCGCCGGACATCAGCATCGCCACCAGCGTCATCCGCCGGACGTTGATGCCGCTGGCCACCGCGGCCTGCTCGTTCAGGCCGGTCGCCTTGATCCGGAAGCCGAACCGGGTGCGCCCGGCGAGGAACCAGTACGCCACCCCCACCGCGATGGCAACGAACAGGAACCCGAAGATCTTGGCCTGGGTGCCGGAGTAGCTCAGCCCCGGCACCTGGCCGGAGGAGGAGATCGGCTTGGTCTGGATGTTGTTGCCGCTGGACTGGCCGAGCTTGTGTAGCAGGTAGGAGCCGAGGCCGACCGCGATGGCGTTCAGCATGATCGTCGAGATCACCTCGCTGACCCCCCGGGTGACCTTGAGCACCCCGGCGATGCCGGCCCAGGCCGCACCCACCAGCATTGCCACCAGCACCTCGGCAACCACGTGCAGCGGCCCACCGCCGGTCAGCTGCCCGCCGACGTAGGCGGCCGCGAACGCCGCCAGGCTGTACTGGCCCTCCACGCCGATGTTGAACAGGTTCATCCGGAAGCCGATCGAGACGGCCACCGCGGACAGGTAGTACACCATCGCCTGGTTGACCATGTCGACGAAGGCGCTCGGACGCTCGGCCTGCTTGAGCATGGTGTGGAACACCGTCGACGGGCTGTGCCCACCCAGGCTCAGGATCACCGAGCTGGCCAGCAGCGCGAACAGCACCGCACCGACCGGTGCCGCCAGGCCGAGCAGGACCGAACGCAGCGGATAGCGCTGCCGCAGCCGGGCGACCAGGCCCGGCCGGCCAGCCGGGACGGTGCCGCCAGCCGCGCTCATGCGGCACCCGCAGCGGCGCCGGCACCGGTCATGGCCGCACCCAGGTCCTCGGCGGTCACCGTGGCCGGGTCGGCCTCGGCGACGAACCGGCCGCGCAGGATCACCCGGATCGAGTCGGACATCCCGATCAGTTCCTCCAGGTCGGCCGAGATCAGCAGGACGGCCAGGCCCGCCGCGCGGGCCCGGCGGACGTGGTCCCAGATGGCGGCCTGCGCACCGACATCCACGCCGCGGGTGGGTTGGGAGGCGATCAGCAGCACCGGGTCGCCGGACAGCTCGCGTCCCACGATCAGCTTCTGCTGGTTGCCGCCGGACAGCGCGAAGGCCGGCACGTCGATGCCCGGGGTACGGACGTCGAACTCGGACACGATCCGCTCGGTGTCCCGGCGGGCGCCGGCCCGATCGATCAGCGGTCCCCGGATGTTGGGTGCGGAGTCGGAGTGCCCGAGCACCCGGTTCTCCCACAGGGTGGCCTCCAGCAGCAGGCCCTGCCGCTGCCGGTCCTCGGGGATGTAGCCGATGCCGGCCAGCCGGCGGTTGCGGGTGGAGACCGCGCCGATGTCGCGGCCGTTGAGCGCGATGCTGCCGGCGGCGATCGGCCGGATGCCCATCAGCGCCTCGACCAGCTCGCTCTGGCCGTTGCCCTCCACCCCGGCGATGCCGTAGATCTCGCCGGCATGGATGTCGAAGGACAGGTCGTCGAGCAGCGTGCGACCGCCGTCCCCGGTCACCGTCAGGCCCTTGACGGACAGCACCGTACGGTCGGAGACGGTGTCGGACCGGGTCTCCGGGCTCGGCAGCTCCGACCCGACCATCATCTCGGCCAGCTGCCGCGGGGTGATCGAGTGCGGGTCGGCGGTGCCGACGGTGCGTCCCCGCCGGATCACTGTGATGTCGTCGGCGACCGAGATCACCTCGTCCAGCTTGTGCGAGATGAACAGGATGGTCAGCCCCTCGTTCTTGAGTTCGCGCAGGTTCTCGAACAGCTCGTCGACCTCGTGCGGGACCAGCACCGCGGTGGGCTCGTCCAGGATCAGCAGCCGGGCGCCACGGTAGAGCACCTTGGCGATCTCGACCCGCTGCCGGTCGCCCACGCCGAGACGCTCGACCAGCACGTCCGGGTCCAGATCCAGCCCGTAGGTGCGGCTCAGCTCGGTGATCCGGCGGCGGGCGGCACCGAAGTTCAGCGCGCCGCGCGTGGTCGGCTCGCTGCCCAGCACGATGTTCTCGAGCACGGTGAAGTTGTCGGCCAGCATGAAGTGCTGGTGCACCATGCCGATGCCGGCCGCGATCGCGTCCGACGGTGAGGAGAAGGTGACCGGCTTGCCGTCGATGCGGATCTCGCCCTCGTCGGGGCGCTGCATGCCGTAGAGCATCTTCATCAGGGTGGACTTGCCGGCGCCGTTCTCGCCGACGACCGCGTGCACCGTGCCGCGCCGTACCGCGATGTTGACGTCGGCGTTGGCGATCACGCCGGGAAAGCGCTTGGTGACGCCGCGGACCTCGATGGCCAGCTCGGAGCCGGCCGGCGAGCCGGCGGCTCCTGGCCGGTCTGAATGGGACATCCTGCGAACCTCCTGCGCTGGTCGCCGCCGGCGGGGGCGTTCCCCCTGACGTCGCTACTGACGAAGACGGGCCCGAGGTGACGCTAGCGAGTCACCTCGGGCCCGTCGACAACTACCGGGGTTCAGCGCCGGTGAAGCGGTACAAACAGTGCACCGACGCCAGCTGCTCGTACGTTACTTGGTGGGCACCGTGATGGAGCCGTCGATGATCTTGGACTTGAACTCGTCCACCTTGGACTTGATGTCGTCGATCTTGCCGCCCGAGGTGGAGTAGTCCACGCCGCCGGCCTTGAGGTCGAAGACGGTGTTGCCGGCCTTGAAGGTGCCGTCCTTGACCGAGTCGATGAACTTGCCGACGGCCACGTCGACCCGCTTGAGCATCGAGGAGATGACCACGTCCTTGACGTCGGCGGCGGCCGACTGGTACTGGTCGGAGTCGGTACCGATGGCCAGCGCGTTCTTGGCCTTGGCGGCCTTGAACACGCCGCTGCCCGAACCACCCGCGGCGGCGAAGATGACGTCGGCGCCGGCGTCGTAGATGCCGTTGGCCGCGGTCTCACCCTTGGTCGGGTCGTTGAAGCCGCCGAAGTCCGGCGGCTGGGTCAGGTACTTGTCCTCGAGCTTGACCGACGGGTCGGCAGCCTTGGCCCCGGCGTCGAAGCCGGCCTGGAACTTCTGGATCAGCGCCACGTTCACGCCGCCGATGAAGCCGACGTGGTGCTTGGTGCTCTTGAGGGCGGCGATCACGCCGACCAGGAACGAGCCCTGCTCCTCGGCGAAGGTCAGGTCGGCGAGGTTCGGCGCCTGCACCGAGGCGTCGTCGATGATCGCGAACTTCACGTTGGGGTACTTGCCCACCACGGCCTTGATCGCGTCGGCGTAGGCGAAGCCGACCGCGATGATGGTGGTGAAGCCGTTGTCGGCGAGCTGGGTGAGCCGGGCCTCCTTGTCGGCCTCCGCCTCGCCCTGGGCCGCCTCGAGCTCCTTGACGTCGGAGTCGGCGAGGCCGTACTTCTGCTTGGCGGCGTCCAGGCCGGCCGCGGCGGAGTCGTTGAACGACTTGTCACCCCGGCCGCCGATGTCGTACGCCAGGCCGATCTTCAGACCGCTGCCACCCGCGGGCGTGCTGGAGCCCACCGGGTTGCCGGGCGTCGTGGTGGTGTTCGTGTTGCCGTTGCTGTCACTGCCGCACGCGGTCAGCAGCATCGCAGACGCCGTGACGCCGGCGATGGCGGCCACCCGGTAGGAACTGAGTCGGCGCAAAACATTCTCCTCAATGGACGGTCTGCAGGGAGGCACCGCGCCTCCGACCGGCGCTACGGTAACCGGTCCGGGGAAGTCCGCCGGGATCGGCGTGCTGGTTGTCATCACATTGTTGCCCCGGACGCCGCCTCACCGGCCGGTTTCGCGTGCTTTCCGCCAGCCTGTTCTCCCGGCCTCGATCTTCGGTCCGCCCGTTCATCGGGTTTCACCGTCCCGCGCTGTTTCGTATCCGATTCGTCCGCCCTGGCGATCAATTCGGATACGAAATCCGGTCGGCTTCGCGTGCGGCGCTTGTTTCGTATCCGATTCGTCCGCCCTGGCGATCAATTCGGATACGAAATGCCGGGCCCGTGTACAAGAGCGCGCTCAGGGTCTCAAGGCCCGACGGAGCTGGGTGAGGACTGAGTCCGGCCGAGTTCGCAGCACCGCGCTGGGAAAGCGGAGGACCAGAGCTCCGGCCAGCGTGAGATCGTTCTGGCGAAGCTGGTCGTCCCACCAGCGGCGGACCTCGAGATGCAGCGCGCCGTCGACCTCGACGACGACCAGCCGGCCGTCGGGCCTACGCCAGCTGGCGTCCAGATAACGGCGCCGTCCGGCGCTGTCCCGCCGAACCCGCTGCTGCTCCGGGGCCGGCAGTCCAGCTCGCCGGCACAGCCGCACGAAGTCGATCTCGCTCAGCGCCTGGGCACCACCCTCGATGTCGCCCACGGCGCCGAGCAGCAGAGCCCGGTGACGCACCTTCGGTCGCAGCTGGAGTTCCGTCCGCAGCTGCTCAGGAGTCACCAGCCGCTGCTGGACCGCCGCTGCCAGCAGCCCGCACGCCGGCCGGTCGGCCAGCTCGGAAGCGGCTCGAATGCAGGCCGACGCGGCGGCCTCGCAGCGGTAGCCGGCCAGCCTCGGCGGTGGCCACCGCCCCGATCGACGGACGACGACCGGCAGCTCGGCGACCGGCCGAACCCGGGCGCCGTACGGTGCCAACACGTGGATGTCGGGGCGGCCCCATCCGTTGAGGCCGATGAACTCGGCGGCAGTGAATCCGGCCAACACCGCCCGGGGACCGACGTTGATCAGGGCGGCGTGCCAGCGCTGCTGCCGGGTGACCGGCCCGGCGTGCAGCACGACCGCTTGACCGAGCCGCTGCCAGCGCCTCGCGTCGATGTTTGCCTGCACCTGGGAGCGGGTCGCCCCGTCGGCGATCAGCCTCGCCGTCGTGGTCACCGCCGCGCCCCGGCGCAGGCCCTCGGCTCGTTGCGCGGATCCGGTCAGCATCCGAGCAGTCTCGTCAGCAGATCAGCCGCAGACCTGCGATTGATCCGATCTGGGGACGGCAACCGGGGGTTTCGTATCCGATTCGAACGCCTGGGCGATTGAATCGGATACGAAACGATCCAGCCGCAGGGTTAGGGACCGGATGCGAGGGGAAACCGGAGGCAACCGGGCAGCGGTCAGCGGAGCGGGACGATGTCCGCGGCACCCAGCCGCGCCGCGTCGGCGGTGGCGTCGTCCGGTTGCTCCTGGGACTCGAGCTCGGCGGCCACCCGGGCCAGGTAGTGCTCCACCTCGGTCGCGGTGTGCGTGGCGTCCCAGCCCAGCACCGGGGCCATCAGCGTGGCCACCACGGGTGCGGCGGCCACGCCCCGGTCCCACGCCTCGATCGAGGCCCGGGTGCGCCGGGCCAGCACGTCGTCCAGGTGCCGGGCGCCCTCGTGGGTCACCGCGTACACCGCCTCGGCACGCAGGTAGTCGTCGCACCCGGGCAGCGGCTCGGCCAGCGACTCATCCGCGGCGATCAGGTCCAGCACCTCGTGCACCAGGCTGCCGTACCGACCGAGCAGGTGGTCGATGCGCACCACGTGCAGGCCGGACCGGGCGGCCAGCTGACGGCGCTGGTTGCGTACCCCCTGCCAGCCCTCGGCTCCGACCAGCGGGATCTGCTCGGTCACCGAGTCGGGCACCCGGCCGTCCATCGCCCGGACCGCCTCGTCCACCGCGTCGCGGGCCATCACCCGGTAGGTGGTGTACTTGCCGCCGGCCACCACCACCAGCCCCGGCACCGGATGCCCGACCACGTGCTCGCGGGACAGCTTCGAGGTCAGCTCGGACTCCCCGGACAGCAGCGGCCGCAACCCTGCGTAGACGCCCTCCACGTCGTCCCGGCTCAGCGGCGAGGACAGCACCGAGTTCACCTGGTCGAGCAGGTAGTCGATGTCGCGGGCGCTGGCCGCCGGGTGTGCCAGGTCCAGGTTCCAGTCGGTGTCGGTGGTGCCGATGATCCAGTGCCGGCCCCACGGGATCACGAACAGCACGCTGGTCTCGGTGCGCAGGATCAGCCCGGTGGCCGACTGCAGCCGGTCCCGCGGCACCACCAGGTGCACCCCCTTGGACGCCCGGACCTGGAACTGGCCCCGGGCGTCGGCCAGCGCCTGGGTCTCGTCGGTCCACACCCCGGTGGCGTTGATGACCTGCTTGGCCCGCACCTCGAACTTCGTCCCGGTCTCCAGGTCCACCAGCTCGGCGCCGGTCACCCGGCCGGCCTCGCGGCAGAAGCCCACCACCCGGGTGCGGTTGGCCGCCAGCGCCCCGAAGGAGGCCGCGGTACGCACCACCGTCATGGTGTGCCGGGCGTCGTCGACCTGGGCGTCCCAGTACTGCACGGCACCGGTGAGCGAGCCCGGCGCCAGGCACGGTGCCTCTCGCAGCGCCCGCCGCCGGCTCAGGTGCCGGTGGTGCGGCAGCGCCCGGTTGCTGCTCCCGCCCACCGGCATCACCGCGCCGAGGGTGTCGTAGAGCAGCACGCCGGCCCCGACGTAGGGACGCTCCCAGAGCCGGTGGGTCAGCGGGTACAGGAACGGCACCGGACGGATCAGGTGCGGCGCGATGTGCTGGATCAGCAGGCCGCGCTCGTGCAGCGCCTCCCGGACCAGGCCGAAGTCGAGCATCTCGAGGTACCGCAGGCCGCCGTGCACCAGCTTGCTGGACCGGCTGGAGGTTCCGCTGGCCCAGTCCCGGGCCTCGACGATCGCCGTCGACAGCCCGCGGGTGACCGCGTCCAGCGCCGCGCCGGCACCCACCACGCCGCCGCCGACGATCAGCACGTCCAGTTCCGGGGTGGCCCGCATGGCGGCCAGCGCCTCCGACCGGGCGGCCGGTGACAGCGCGCGGGCCGTCATCGGGCGGCGCCGGGCAGGGTCGCGGCCGGCTCAGTCCAGGTCCACCCAGTCCAGGGTGCGCTCGATGGCCTTGCGCCAGCCGGCGTAGCCGTCGTGGCGCTGCTGGTCGGTCCAGGTCGGCGTCCAGCGCTCGGCCTCGTTCCAGTTCGCCCTGAGTTCATCGGTGTCCTTCCAGAATCCGACCGCCAGGCCCGCCGCGTACGCAGCACCCAGCGCGGTGGTCTCGGCGACCACCGGACGGCTGACCGGCACCCCGAGGATGTCGGCCTGCAGTTGCATGCACAGGCCGTTGGCGGTCACGCCGCCGTCCACCCTCAGCACGTCCAGGCTCACCCCGGAATCGGCAGCCATCGCCTCGATGACGTCGCGGCTCTGGTAGCAGATCGCTTCCAGGGTAGCTCGGGCCAGATGGGCGCCGGTCGAGTAGCGCGACAGCCCCACCACGGCGCCGCGGGCGTCCGATCGCCAGTACGGGGCGAACAATCCGGAGAAGGCCGGGACGAAGTACACCCCGGCGGTGTCGTCCACCTGCGCCGCCAGCGCCTCGACCTCGGCCGCCGTGGAGATGATGCCGAGCTGGTCGCGCAGCCACTGCACCGCCGATCCGGTCACCGCGATCGAGCCCTCCAGCGCATACACCGGGCGCTGGTCGCCGAACTGGTAGCAGACCGTGGTGAGCAGGCCGTGCTCGCTGCTCACCCGCTCGGTTCCGGTGTTGAGCAGCAGGAAGTTGCCGGTGCCGTAGGTGTTCTTGGCCTCCCCCGGGGCGAAGCAGACCTGGCCGACGGTGGCCGCCTGCTGGTCGCCGAGCGCGCCGGTCACCACGATCCCCTGGCCCGGACCGGCGCTGACCTCGCCGTAGCCGGAAGGGTCCGACGACGGGCGGATCTCGGGCAGCATGGCGCGCGGGATGCCGAAGTAGGACAGCAGCTCGTCGTCCCAGTCGAGGGTGTCCAGGTCCATCAGCATGGTGCGGCTGGCGTTGGTCGCATCGGTGACGTGCCGGCCGCCCGCGGTACCGCCGGTCAGGTTCCACAGTAGCCAGGTGTCGACGGTGCCGAACACCGCCTCGCCCGCTTCGGCCGCCGCACGCACATCGTCGACGTTGTCGAGGATCCATTGCACCTTGGCGGCCGAGAAGTAGGTGGCCGGCGGCAGGCCGGCCCGGGCCCGGATCACCTCGCCCCGGCCGTCGCGGTCCAGCGCGGCGGCGATCCGGTCGGTGCGGGTGTCCTGCCAGACGATGGCGTTGTAGTACGGCTGCCCGGTGCGGCGGTTCCACACCAGCGCCGTCTCGCGCTGGTTGGTGATACCCAGCGCCGCGATATCGCCGGCCTTGAGCCCGGCGTCGCTGAGCGCGCCGGCGAGCACGTCCTGGCTGCGCTGCCAGATCTCGGCCGGGTCGTGCTCCACCCAGCCGGCCCGGGGCAGGATCTGGGCGTGCTCGAGCTGGTGCCTGGCCTGCTCGGTGCCACCGTGGTCGAAGATCATGCACCGGGTGCTGGTGGTGCCCTGGTCGATCGCTGCGACGAAGTCGGCCATCCGGCGCGGGGTCCTTTCCGGGCGTAGCTGTGTGGGCTCTGAGCCTGCTCGGCGCTAGCGGTGCTCGGCGAGCTGCCGGTCGGCCGGCCGGAGCGCCGCCCGCCAGCCCAGCACCCCGAGCCAGCCGATCGCGGTACCCAGCGCCAGCGACACCACGGTCAGCACGAGATGCACGGTGAAGAAACCGGTCGGCCCGTGCTGCCAGGACCGGTCGTCGGCCCAGATGTTCTTCAGGAACGTGGGCCAGATGATCCAGGACCACACCCCGAAGCCGATCAGGAACGCCGAGGTCCGCTTGGTCAGCCGCATGCCGGCCATTATCCCGGGTCGAACCTTGGCAAGCGCTGGCCAGCCCTAGTCGGCACGGTCCGGCGTTGACCGGGACGGGTCCGGGCCGGTTAGCCTGTGCCGGTGCAGACGCAGCCGGAGCAGCCGGCACCGGGTGCGGGCCGGCTTCGGCGGGCGGCCGGGCTGGCGCTGGTAGCCGCTGTCTGGATGGGCTGCCTGCCGGGTACCTCGAGTGCCGAATCGCCCGCTGCTTCGCCGAGCGCTCCGCAGCCCACCTCGGCCGGCCGCTCCCCCACCGTGCCGGACCCGCATCCGCCCGCCGGTGGCTGGTCGCCGGACGGTGCGGTGCCCGGCGGTCCGCATCTGGCAAGCCGCGGCCTGGTGGCTCCGCCCGGAGCGCCGAAGCTGCCCCGCGACATCCGGGCGCACGGCTGGATCCTGGTGGACCTGGACTCCGGCGCGGTGCTGGCCGCCCGCGATCCGCACGGCAGGTACCAGCCGGCCAGCATCCTCAAGGTGCTCACCGCGCTCAGCATCGCGCCCAACCTGCCCGGCCGGCGGGTGGTGACGGTCTCGCCGGCGGCGGCCGGCGCCGAGGGCTCGGCGGTCGGGTTGCTGGCCGGCGCCCGGTACTCCGTCGACCAGCTGTTCGCCGCGCTGTTCCTGATCTCGGCCAACGACGCGGCGCTGGCGCTGTCCGAGGCCAACGGCGGGGTGACCCGGACGGTGGCCGGCATGACCGCCGAGGCGGCCCGGCTGGGCGCCTACGACACCGTGGTGCAGACCCCGTCCGGCCTGGACGGCTGGCAGCAGCTCACCTCGGCCTACGACATGGCGCTGGTGTTGCGGGCGTTCGTCGACCAGCCCCGGCTGGTCGGCTACGACCGGCTGGCCAGCGCCGGCTTTCCACCTCGGGCCAGCCGGTACGGCCAGGTAGGGCAGTACCAGTTCGACAACCAGTCGCTGAACTTCCTCCGCTCGGTGCCGGGCGCCCTGGTGGTGAAGTCCGGCTACACCGACGCCGCCCGGCATACCTACCTGGCCGCCGCCAGCCGGCACGGCCGCCGGCTGGGCGTGGTGCTGTTGCGCGACGAGCGGCGTCCGGCGGATCAGTACCAGCAGGCGGCCGCCCTGCTGGACTGGGGCTATGCCCTCAGGCCGGGGGTGCAACCGGTGGGAATGCTGGCCGGCCCGGTCGCGGCCGGCCCCGCCGCGGGTGGCGGGCACACGACTGCCGGAACCGCCGCGGGCGCCGCCGAGCCACCGGCTGCCGGGCAGCTGCTGGCCCAGTTGGCGCACCCGCACGGCGGGGTGCCCTGGTCCCTCGATGCGCTGCTGCCGGTCAGCGCGCTGATCGCCGCCGGGCTGTGGCTCGCGAACGCGACCGCCGGAAGGCGGCGAGCGAACCGGCGCCCAGCGCGGCGCCCGCGCTGAGCAACCCGGCCGCCACCGCAGCCGGCGAGATGCCGGCCGCCGGCCGGGAGGATTGCGGAGCCGCCGGCTCCCCGGCCGGACGGTCGGCCAGCAGCGCGGCGATGCTGCCGGTCGCCACGGCACCGGCCGGCATGGCGGTCGCCGCCCAGGCCACGCAGAACAGCAGGTAACGCGAGACCAGGTAGATCCAGACCAGCACGCCGACCACGGGCCCGATGGCGGCCGCCGCCGGGGAGCTGGCGGTCCGGGCGATGTAGAAGGTCCCGACCAGCTTCAGCACCTCGAAGCCCACCGCGGCCAGCAGGGTGACCCGCACCGCGACCCGGCGCGGCACCCGGATGTCAGGCAGCCGGATCATCAACCAGCCGTAGACCACCATGCTGCCGGCGATGCCCAGCAGGATGCCCAGCAGCCAGGTCAGCGTGCCGGCACCGGTCACCCCGTCCAGGCCGAGGGCACGCAGCAGCAGGCCGCTGGCCGCAGTGCCGCCGGCCGTGAGCCCGACCGAGACCAGCACGCCGAGGCCGAGGCCGACCAGCACCAGGGCATCGGCGGCTTTCTTGGCCAGGAACGAACGGTTGCGCGGCGGCAGTCCCCACACAGTGTCGATCGCGGTGCGCAGGTTGGAGATCCAGCCGAGGCCCGCCAGGATCACGCCGATCAGTCCCAGCAGGCCCACGCCGGCCCGCTTGTCGATGGCAACCTGGATCGCCTGCTGCACCGTCTCGCCGAACCCACCGGGCAGGTTTGCAGCGATGTGGCTGAACAGCTTCTCCTGCAGGCTCGGCCGGGACGCCAGCACGAACGCCGTGATCGACACGCCCAGCAGCACCAGTGGGAACAGCGACAGGAAGCTGTAGTAGGTGATGGCGGCGGCCAGGTCGTTGCCATGGTTGGCCTGATAGTGCCGGTAGCCGGCCGCGAGGTGCGCAATGCCGGGCCGGGACTGCTGGATCGCCTGCCAGCGGCGGGTGACAGCTGCTCGCAGGCCCTGTCCTTCGGCGGCCGGCACGGCTAGCAGCCGGTCAGCGGGTACTCGCGGTGCGGGTGCCAGCTGCCGTCGGCGTCCTGGGCGTACAGCGTGAACGCCTCGACCCGGAACTGGGCGACGAAGTCACTCAGGCCCTGGTACGCCCGGTCCAGGTCCTCGTCGGCGACGTCGTGGCCCACCGTGACGTGCGGGTGGTAGGGGAACTCCAGCTCTCGCACGATCGGGTCGCGGCGCACCGCCTGTTCGAGCAGCTTGCACTGGGCGGCGCCGGCCACGACCTGGACGAAGACCACCTGTGACAGCGGCCGGAAGGTCGCGGTACCGGACAGCTTCATGGTGAACGGCAAGACCGTGGCGGCCGCCTCCAGCAGGTGCTTGTCCACCACGTCGAACTGCTCGGCGTCGATCTCGGTCGGTGGCAGCAGCGTCACGTGCGGCGGGATCTTGCCCGCCTCGGGGTCGCCGATGCGGCGGCGCCAGCCGGCCAGCACGGCGGCGTGCGGGTCTGGGATCGCCAGCACGACCCCTACCGTCAGTTGGCTGCCCATGTGGGCTCAGCCTACGGCAGCCGGGAGGAACCCGACCTTGGCGTAGGCGTCGGCCAGCGTGACCGAGGCGACCGCCCGGGCGCGCTCGGCGCCCCGCGCCAGGATCCGGTCCAGCTCGGCCGGGTCATCCAGCAGCTCCCGGCTGCGGGCCGCGAACGGCTCGGCGAAGGCGACCACCGCCTCGGCCACCGCACCCTTGAGCGCGCCGTAGCCCTGGCCGCTGAACTCCTCGGCCACCGCCGTCACCGCGGTGCCGGTGAGCGCGCCGTGGATGGCCAGCAGGTTCGCCAGTCCGGGCTTGTGCTCGGGGTCGTAGCGGACCTCGCCGTCGGTGTCGGTGACCGCCCGCTTGATCTTCTTGGTGATCACCGCGGCCGGGTCGGACAGGTAGATGGTGCCGGCGTCCGGCCGGGACTTCGACATCTTGGCGGTGGGGTCCTGCAGGTCCAGGATCTTGGCCGCGGCCTTGGGTATGAACGCCTCGGGCACCACGAAGGTCTGGCCGTAGCGGGCGTTGAACCGCTGGGCGAGGTTGCGGGTCAGCTCCAGGTGCTGGCGCTGGTCCTCGCCGATCGGCACCTGGTCGGCCTGGTAGAGCAGGATGTCGGCGGCCTGCAGGATCGGGTAGGTGAACAGCCCCACGCCCTGCCGGTCGGCACCGGTCCGGGTCGACTTGTCCTTGAACTGGGTCATTCGGCTGGCCTCGCCGAAACCGGTCAGGCACTCCAGCACCCAGGACAGCTGGGGGTGCTCGGCCAGGTGCGACTGGACGAACAGCGCGCACCGGTCCTCCTCCAGGCCCGCGGCCAGCAACTGGGCGGCCACGATCCGGGTGCGCTGCCGCAACGCCTCGGGCTCCGGGGGTTCCAGGGTGATCGCGTGCAGGTCCACCACGCAGTAGTAGGCGTCGAAGCCGTCCTGCATCTGCACCCAGTTCTGCACGGCACCGAGGTAGTTGCCCAGTTGCATGGACTCACCGGTCGGCTGGATTCCGGACAGCACCCGAGGTTTGTCACTCACGAGGGGCAATTGTTCCACCTCGGAGGCGGCACCCGGTGCCCGGCCGGTACTCCCCGGTTCCGGCGAGGAGGCTGACGCCCTCAGCTCACGGTGCGCAGCTGGGCGGGGCGCTCGAACTCGCCGAACTGGACTCCTGCGGGCTCGACTGTCCGGTGACCGCCTGGGCGGTGGCCGACTGCGGCCGGCTGCTGCCGACCGTGCCGCTCGGTGTCGCGGTGGGCGAGCCGTCCCCGGTGGCCGAACTGCTGGCCGTCGTACTGCCGGCCAGCGACCCGTCCGCGGTGGCCGAACCGCTGGAACCCGCGCTGCCGGCGGTGTGGGACTGGCCGGTCGCCGGCTGCACCTCGACGGTGCTGGACTCGGACTCGGTCGGAGCCGGGCTGGTCTGCGAGCAGCTCGGGGTGGCCGTCGGGCTGGCGCTGGTACTGGCCGAGGAACTCGTCGGCGCGCTGGCCGACTCCGACTGGCCCGGATGCGAGGACGGGGCCTGCGAACTCGGCGCGGTGCTGGGCCTGCTCACCGGCTTGGGCGGCCGGGCCGAGCGCGGCGGCCGCACCTTGGTCACGTCGCTGACCACCGGCAGCAGGCTGTCCGGCACCGCCGAGGCGCCGTCGCGGTAGGCCTCGCCCCAGGCCAGCACCGTCGCCAGGTACGGCGCCGAATGGTTGTAGCTGAGCACCGCCGCCTGGAGGCCCGGGTCGGTGGACAGGTCCCGGCCACCGGCGCACAGGTACCGGCCGGCGGCCAGGGTGGCGTCGAAGATGTTGCTGGGGTCGGCCTTGCCGTCGCCGTTGCCGTCGGCCCCCCAGTGCCGCCAGGTGCCGGGGATGAACTGCATCGGGCCGACCGCCCGGTCATAGACGGTGTCGCCGTCCAGAGCGCCGTGGTCGGTGTCGGTGATGATCGCGTCGCCGACGATGCCGCCGTTCAGCCGGGGCCCGAGGATCTTGCCGCGCGTGGTGCCGTCGGCGGTCAGCCGCCCGGCCTCGGCGTGCCCGGACTCGGTATGCCCGATGCCGGCCAGCAGCCACCAGGGCAGCTTGCAGGACGGCTGCTCCGAGCCGAGCTGGTCGGCGGCCAGGTGGTAGGCACGCAGCACCATCAGCGGGATGCCGAGTGCTCCGACCTCACCGGGTGGCCCGGCCGGCGCCGCCTCGACCAATGCCACGTCGACGGTGCCGGTGGCCGGCGCCTTGGCGATCCGGGACGGCCGGATGGCCAGTGCCCCGGCCCAGCTGGTGGCGGGCTCGGTGGCCGCGACGCTGCTGCTGCTGGCAGCCGGACCGGCGGTCCGCGGAGCGGCGGCTGCTGCCGCGGCCGGCTCACCGGTCCGGTCCAGCGCCGGACCGCAGACCAGGGCAAGGGCGGCCAGCACGGCCGCGCTGGTGACGGTGCGGGTGACGGGCAAAGTCAGACGCGCCCGGCGAGGGGCATATCGCGGCTGGGACACAGAAGAAAATCCTCAAATACGGGCAATAACGGCGCTGCGGTTTCAGCCTAACCGTTCCTATCATCGGCTGACCACCCCCGCATCACCAGAAGTAGCGGCCGACAATTTCGGTCCGGAACGGATTCACAGCCTGTGCACGGTTTGGCCGAGGCCGGCTGGTCAGCCGGCGGCGACCGCGGCAGCCTCCGACTCGGGCAGCGGCTGGACCCGCAGCCGGGACGCCCGTCGGCCCTCGATCTCGAGAACCTCGATCTGGTGGTCGGCGAACTCGACCCGGTCGCCGACCTGGGGCAGCTTGCCGAGCCGGGCCATCAGAAAGCCCCCGGCCGTCTCGTACGGCCCGTCCGGCAGCTCGAAGCCGGCGTACTCGGCGAACTCGTCGAGGTTGCACCGGCCGTCGACCTCGACGATGCCGCCGGTCAGCCGCCGGGACGCGAGCTCCTCGGAGTCGTACTCGTCGCGGATGTCGCCGATGACCTCCTCGATCAGGTCCTCGAGCGTGACGATGCCGTCGGTGCCGCCGTACTCGTCGACCACGATCGCCAGGTGGTGGCCCTCGCGGCGCATCTCACTCAGCGCGGACAGCACCTTCTTCGAGCCAGGCAGCACCTTGACCTCGCGCACCAGGTCGCCGACCACCAGCGACCGGTCGGTCGAGACATCCACCCCCGGGCCGCCCATGATCAGGTCCCGGATGTGGACGAAGCCGAGCACGTCGTCGCTGCTCTGCCCGATCACCGGGTAGCGGGAGTGCGGCGACTCACCGGCCTGCTTGACGGCCCGGCTGACGGTCAGGCCGGCCTCCAGGAAGACCACCTCGGTGCGCGAGATCATCACCTCGCTGACCGAGCGCTCGCCGGCGGCGAAGACGTCGTCGATCAGCCGTCGCTCGTCACTGGTCAGCGACTCGTGGGCGGCCACCAGCCCGCGCAGCTCCTCCTCGCTGATGCTGTCGCGGCCGGCGTGCGGGTCGCCGCCCAGGATCCGCACCACCAGGTCGGTGGACTTCGACAGCAGCCAGATCAGCGGCCGGAACAGCCTCGCGATCCGGTCCAGGGTGGGCCCGAACAGCAGCGCGGCGCGTTCGGGCCGCTGCAGGCCGAGCCGCTTGGGCGCCAGCTCGCCGATGATCAGGGTGACGAACGAGATCAGCAACGTGACCCCGACGATGCCGATCACCCCGGACAGCGTCTCGCCGACCCCGTTGCGGACCAGTGCGTCCTTGGCCGCCTCCGACAGCGTCACCGCACCGAAGGCCGAGGACAGCAGCGCGGTCGAGGTCACGCCGATCTGCACGGCGGCCAGGAACCGGTTCGGGTCGGCCAGCAGCCGGGCCACCGCCTGGCCACGCCGGCCGCCGGACTCGGCCAGCGCCCGGGCCTGACCCTCGCGCAGCGACACCAGGGCGATCTCGGCCGCCACGAACAGGCCCTCGACCATGATCAGGCCCAGCACGATGCAGACGTTGAGCACGGTGCCGTTCATGGCCGTTCCGCTCCCGGATGACTCGGTAGGTCCTTTGCCGGCGGACAGCTGGATCTCCCGCCCGGCACGTACCCCCGAGTGTAGGGTCGAAGCCCACCACGCTCTCGGACGCGGAAACGATCCCGCCCCGCGAACCCCTCCAGGACGGAGGCGCACCGCCGCCACCATGCGCGTACTCGTGACCGGCGGGGCCGGCTACATCGGCAGCGTGGTCGCCGCCGAACTGCTCGGTGCCGGGCACCGGGTCACGGTGCTGGACGACCTGTCTACCGGCCATGCCGATGCGGTACCGGCCGGCGCCGAGTTCATCCGGGCCGGCGTCACCGAGGCCGACCCGGTGCTGGCCTCCGGCGGCTTCTCCGCGGTGCTGCACTTCGCGGCCAAGTCACTGGTGTCGGAATCGATGACGGCGCCGCAGCTGTACTGGCAGAACAACACGGTGGGCAGCCTGGCGCTGCTGGAGTCGATGCGCCGGCACGGGCCGCACACCATCGTCTTCTCCTCCACCGCCGCCGCCTACGGGGAACCGGAGACGGTGCCGATCGAGGAGTCCGCACCCACCCGGCCCACCAATCCCTACGGTGCCAGCAAGCTCGCGGTGGACCACCTGCTGACCGGCTACGCGCAGGCGCACGGGTTCTCCGCCGTCAGCCTGCGCTACTTCAACGTCGCCGGCGCCCGGCTCACCCCGCAGAGCTCGCTCGGCGAGCGGCACGCCCAGGAGACCCACCTGATTCCGATCGCGCTGCAGGTGGCGGCCGGCCGGCGGCCGGAACTGCAGGTCAACGGGGTTCGCTACCCCACCCCGGACGGCACCGCGGTCCGCGACTACATCCACGTGCTCGACCTGGCCGACGCCCACCTGCGGGCGCTGGACCGGGCAGCCGGCGAGGCGGCCGGTCCGGACCGCGGCCAGCACCTGATCTGCAATCTCGGCTCGGGAGCCGGCTCGTCGGTGCGCGAGGTACTCGAGGCCGTCCGGCGGATCACCGGACGCCCGACGCCGGCGGTGGACGCCGACAACCGACCCGGCGACCCGGCGGTGTTGATCGCCTCGAACGTCAGGGCCGCCACCGAGCTGGGCTGGCGTCCGACCCGGCAGCTGGAGGAGATGGTCGCCGATGCCTGGCAATTCTTCTCCGAGCACGGCCATGGGTAGCCCGTCGGAGCCGGCCGAGTCCAGCTGGCGGGCACCGGGCCGGGTGAACCTGATCGGAGAACATACCGACTACAACGAGGGATTCTGCCTGCCGTTGGGCATTCCGTTCGGTTGCACCGCCACCGTCTCGCCGCTGTCCGAGCCGGTGCTGGAGGTGGTCTCGGCCCAGCAGCAGGCACCGGTCGAGATCGCGCTGACCGACCTGCGGCCGGGGGTGCTGACCGGCGCGGACGCCTGGGCCGGGTATGCCGCCGGGGTGGCCTGGGCGATCGCCGAGCGCGGCCACCGGCTGCCCGGCCTGTCGATCAGCCTGGACGGCGACGTGCCACTCGGCGCGGGACTGTCCTCCTCGGCCGCACTCGAGTGCTCGGTGGCCGCGGCCCTGGCCGACCAGCTCGGCCTGAGCCTGCAGCGGTCGGAGCTGGTGGCGCTGGCCCGGCAGGCCGAGAACGACTTCGTCGGCGCCCCGACCGGCGGCATGGACCAGCTCGCCTCGGTCTTCGCCGAACCGGACCGGGTGCTGCTGTGCGACATGCGCTCCCTGTCCGTCGAACCGGTGCCCTTCGACCCGGTCGCCGCCGGGCTGAGCCTGCTGGTGATCGACACCCGGGCCCCGCACCAGCTCACCGACGGCTCGTACGGCGAGCGTCGGTCAGCCTGCGAGCAGGCGGCCCGGCTGCTCGGCGTGCCGGCGCTGCGCGACGTGGACCTGGAGGGTTTGCCCGAGGCGCTGGACCGGCTGCCGGACGACACCCTGCGCCGGCGAGCTCGGCACGTCATCACCGAGAACGACCGGACGCTGGCCTGCGCCGACCTGCTGCGGACCGGGCAGCTGAGCCGGATCGGCCCGTTGCTGACCGCCTCGCACGCCAGCCTGCGCGACGATTTCGAGGTCAGCATTCCCGAGCTGGACCTGGCGGTGGAGGTGCTGCTGGCCTTCGGCGCCGTCGGCGCCCGGATGACCGGCGGCGGCTTCGGCGGCTGCGTGATCGCGCTGATGGACCCGGCCCAGGCACGGGCCGGAACGTTGGCGGTGCAGGCCGCCTTCGCCGGCCGAGGCTACGCCGAACCCGCCGGCTTCACAGTGACGGCGGCGGCCGGCGTGCACCGGCTGCCGTGCACAGGTTTTGCCGGCTGACGGCAAACGAGGCTTGACAGCGGCCCGCCGGCTGCGCTGAATGACGGGTAGCTCGAGAGAGTTGAGCCGCCCGGGTCAGCCCTCGCGCTCACCGCAGGAGGAACCATGGCAGCGAACCAGCCCTCATCCCCCTCCGGCCCGGACCAGTTCGGACTGACCCGGCGGAGCCTGCTGAAAGGTCTCGGCCTCGGTACCGCCGGCATCGCAGTCGGCCCGTTGCTGGCGGCCTGTACCGGAGGCAGCAAGCCCTCCTCCGGCGGCAGCGGTGGTTCGGGCTCGAAGACCGTCTCGGTCGGCTCCGGCAGTTCCGACGACGTCCCCAAGCGCGCCTACCAGGCGGTCTTCGACGCGTTCAGCAAGAAGTCCGGGGACACCGTGAAGGTGAACACCGTTCCGCACAACGACTTCCAGAACAACATCAACTCCTACCTCAACGGCAGCCCGGACGACGTCTTCACCTGGTTCGCCGGGTACCGGATGCGCTTCTACGCGGGCAAGGGACTGGCCGCACCCATCGATGACGTCTGGTCCACGATCGGCGGCAACTTCTCCGACGCGCTCGCGCAGGCCTCGACCGGCGACGACGGCAAGAAGTACTTCGTGCCGAACTACAACTACCCGTGGGGTTTCTTCTACCGCAAGAGCCTCTGGACGGCCAAGGGCTATGCGGTGCCCGACACCTTCGACGACCTCAAGGCGTTGTGCGTCCAGATGAAGAAGGACGGCCTGATCCCGATCGGTTTCGCCGACAAGGACGGCTGGCCCGCAATGGGCACCTTCGACTACATCAACATGCGCACCAACGGCTACCAGTTCCACGTCGACCTGTGCGCCCACAAGGAGTCCTGGGACCAGCAGAAGGTCAAGGACGTCTTCGACAACTGGAAGGCGCTGCTGCCCTACCAGGACCCGGCCGCCCTCGGCCAGACCTGGCAGGAGGCGGCCACCGCCCTCGGCAAGAAGAAGACCGGCATGTACCTGCTGGGTTCCTTCGTCACCCAGCAGTTCACCGACAAGGCCGTGCTGGACGACATCGACTTCTTTCCGTTCCCCAGCATCGCAGTGGAGGGCAAGGACTCCATCGAGGCACCGATCGACGGCCTGATGCTGACCAAGAAGGCCGCCAACAACCAGGCCGCCAAGGACCTGCTCGCCTTCCTCGGCACTGCGGAGGGCCAGGACACCTACGCCTCCATCGACACCTCGAACCTGCAGACGGCCAAGGGCGCCGACACCTCGAAGTTCAGCCCGCTGAACACCAAGTGCGCCCAGGCGATCGCCGATGCCAAGCACATCAGCCAGTTCCTCGACCGGGACGCACTTCCCGCGATGGCCAACAACGTCATGCTGCCGGCGCTGCAGGGCTTCCTGAAGTCCGGCAGCATCGATACCCGGGGGCTGGAGACCCAGGCCAAGCAGTTGTACGCGGCGTAGTAACGATGACCGACCTGCCGCTGGTCGCAGCACCCACCCGGACGGAGCCGGTACCGGCGCCGGTGAGCAGCCGGCGCGGGCGCCGGGTGCGCCGGCTGTCCGGCGGAGACCGGGCGGTGCTCGCCGTCATGGTCGCGGTGCCCACCCTGTTGCAGGCGCTGCTGATCTGGATTCCGATGCTGCTCTCGATCGGGCTGTCCTTCACCCGCTGGGACGGCCTGGAGCTGTCCAACATCCGGGCTGCCGGCCTGACCAACTACACCTACGTCACCAGGGACTACCCGCCGTTCTGGCCGGCGGTGCAGCACAACGTGATCTGGCTGCTGTTCCTCGCGGTCGTCGCCACCCCGCTCGGGCTGCTGCTGGCAGTCCTGCTCGACCAGCGCATTCGCGGCAGCCGGATCTACCAGAGCATCTTCTTCACGCCGGTGATGCTGTCGCTGGTGCTGGTCGGCATCATCTGGCAACTGATGTACCAGCGCGACGACGGCCTGGTGAACAACGTGCTGGGCACGGCCGGAACGTCGCACGCGGTGGACTGGTTCGGCGACTCCAGCGTCAACCTGTGGGCCGCACTGGTGGCCGCGACCTGGCGGCACGCCGGCTACATCATGGTGCTGTACCTGGCCGGGCTGAAAGGGATCGACCCGTCGCTGAAGGAGGCGGCTGCCATCGACGGCGCCTCGCCATCCCAGGCGTTCTTCCGGGTGGTGTTCCCGGCGATGCGCCCGATCAACATCGTGGTCGTGGTGATCACGGTCATCGAGGCACTGCGGGCCTTCGACATCGTCTACGTGATCAACCGCGGCACCAACGGGCTGGAACTGATCAGCGCCCTGGTGATCCAGAACCTGGTCGGCGAGGGCCAGGTCATCGGTGTCGGCTCGGCGCTCGCCGTCCTGCTGCTGGTGATCTCGCTGGTGCCGATCGTGTTCTACCTGGTCCGCACGTTCCGACAGGCCGACCGGTGAACGCGCCGGTGCTGAGCAGTCGCGACCCGATCCGGTCCCAGCGCCCGGGCCGGCGGCACTACGGCACCCACCTGTTCCTGATCGCCATGGCGGTGCTGTGGCTGGTGCCGCTGCTGTGGACCGTATTCACGTCGCTGCGCCCGAAGGCGGCCATCGACGAGCACGGCTACTGGAGCGTCAAGGGCAGTTTCAACGTCGAGAACTACAGCACCGCCTGGCGGCAGGCCGGGCTGCAGACGTACTTCGTGAACTCCCTGATCATCACGGTGCCCTCGGTGCTGCTGACGATCGCGCTGGCCTCCATGATGGCCTTCGCGGTGAGCCGGTTCCGGTGGCGCTTCAACGTCACCCTGCTGGTCATGTTCACCGCCGGCAACCTGCTGCCACCACAGGTGCTGGCCGCGCCGCTGTACGCGATGTTCAAGCACACGCCGCTGCCGTACTCGGTCAGCGACTCCGGCAGCCTGCTCAACACCTACTACGGGGTGATCGCGGTCGACGTGGCCTTCCAGGTCGGGTTCTGCACCTTCGTGCTGTCCAACTACATGAAGGCGTTGCCCGAGGATCTCACCGAGGCCGCGCTGGTCGACGGCGCGAGCGTCTGGCGCCAGTACCGGGCCATCATCCTGCCGCTGTGCCGGCCGGCGCTGGCGGCGCTGGGCACCCTGGAAGTCATCTGGATCTACAACGACTTCTTCTGGCCGCTGCTGTTCATCCAGTCCGGCGACCGGCTGCCGATCACCACCGGGGTGAAGAACCTGCAGGGCGATTTCCTGTCGAACTACAACCTGATCGCCGCCGGAGCCACCATCACGGTGATTCCTACCCTGGTGGTGTACCTGGCGTTGCAACGGCAGTTCATCGCCGGGTTGACCCTGGGCGCGAGCAAGGGCTGACTCCTGCCCCTATCCGATTCCAGCCGTGCCGACGGGAGCGATCCGGTGGAACAACAGCACGTCCTCAGCATCGAGGTGTCGCCCCGGGACGCCCGCGTCTACGAGGAGGGCTGGCAGTCCTGGTCGCCGTCCGGGAGCTACCCGCTGCTCGAGGCGCCGGCCCGGGCGGCCAGCCCGCTGAACTACCGCGGCGGCTACGGCGGCACCCGTCCGATGCCCGAGCCGGACGAGTTCAGCGGCGAGGGCCTGCTGGCACTGGATCCCGGCACCGGCGAGAAGATCGTGGTGATCGGCGCGGACAGCGCCGCCGACTCGGTGCCCCGGATCACCGCCAGGCACACCGGTGGGCGGGTGACGGTGCTGGCCGACGGCGCGGTGCAGGTCAGCCTGCAGCCGGCCGAGGCGGGCCTGCCGGCCGCGCTGGCCGGCTTCGGAAACGCCTTCGCCGTCCGGGCGGCGGTGCCACCGCTGCGCCGCGCGCCGACGCTGTGGTGCTCCTGGTACCACTACTTCACCGGCGTGACGCAGGCCGACATGGCCGAGAACATCGCCGCGATCGCCGAACTCGACCTGCCGGTCGAGGTGATCCAACTCGACGACGGCTACCAGAGCGAGCTCGGCGACTGGCTCAGCCTCAGCGAGCGCTTCGACTCCCTCGCCGAGATGGTCGCCCGGATCGCCGACAGCGGGCGGCGGGCCGGCATCTGGATCGCGCCGTTCCTGGCCGGCGCCCGCTCCCGGCTGGTGGCCGAGCATCCCGACTGGTTGATCCGCGACGCGGACGGGCCGGTGCTGGCCACCCACAACTGGAACCAGGACACCTTCGGCCTGGACATCACCCATCCCGGCGTTCAGGCCTATCTCGCCGAGGTGTTCGGGCACTTCGTCGACCTCGGCTTCGACTTCTTCAAGGCCGATTTCCTGTTCGCCGGCGCGCTGGACGGCCACCGGCAGGCCGGGCTCGCACCGGTGGCCGCGTACCGGCACGGCCTGGATCTGATCCGGCAGGCGATCGGGGACGCCTACCTGCTCGGCTGCGGTGCGCCGATCCTGCCGAGCGTCGGCAAGGTGGACGCGATGCGGGTCAGCGCCGACACCGCGCCGCACTTCGAGCCCGAAGGCGGCGACCTGAGCAAGCCGGGCGGCCGGGCGGCGATCCTGACCAGCCGGGCCAGGGCCTGGCAGCACGGCCGGTTCTGGGTCAACGACCCGGACTGCCTGATCGTGCGACCCGAGGTGGAGCACCGCGAGGCGCTGGCCGCCTACATCGCCGAGGTCGGTGGGCTGCGGGCGTCCTCGGACCGGATCGCCGACCTGGACGAGTGGGGCCTGGAGCAGACCCGGACGCTGCTGGGCAACGTCCCCGACCCGACGCCGCTGGCAGGTGCCGCGTGAGCGCGCGCGAGGGGTTGGGTCGGGTCACCGACCGGTTGACCGGCGGCCCGACCGGTGCGGAGAGCCGGCCGGCGCTGGCCTTCGGCGGGGACTACAACCCCGAGCAGTGGCCGGAACCGGTGTGGGCCTCCGACGTCGCGCTGATGGCCGAGGCCGGCGTCAACCTGGTCACGGTCGGGGTGTTCAGCTGGGCATTGCTGGAACCGGCCGAGGGCCGCTACGAGTTCGGCTGGCTGGACCGGGTGCTGGACCTGCTGCACGGCGCCGGAATCCGGGTGGACCTCGCCAACGCCACCGCCTCGCCGCCGCCGTGGTTCTCCTCCCGCTACCCGGACTCGTTGCCGGTGACCGCCGACGGGGTACGGCTCAGCTACGGCTCCCGGCAGGCCTTCTGCCCGTCCAGCCCGGACTACCGGCGGGCGGCCGGCGCGCTGACCGAGGCCCTCGTCCGGCGCTACGGCGAGCATCCGGCGGTGGTGATGTGGCATGTGCACAACGAGTACGGCTGCCACAACGCGCACTGCTACTGCGACGTCTCGGCGGCGGCGTTCCGGCACTGGTTGCGCCGCCGCTATACCAGCCTGGACGGCCTGAACGAGGCCTGGGGCACCGCGTTCTGGTCCCAGCACTACTACGACTGGGAGGAGATCCTGCCGCCGCGGCGGTCCGGCACCTGGGTCAATCCGACCCAGCAACTGGACTTCTGGCGGTTCTCCTCCGACGAGCTGCTCGACTGCTTCCGGGCCGAGGCGGCGATCCTGCGCTCGCACTCCCCCGCACCGGTCACCACCAACTTCATGTCCTTCTTCAAGCCGCTGGACTACTTCGACTGGGCGCCGGAGCTGGACCTGGTCTCCAATGACCACTACCTGATCGCCGAGGACCCGGACCCGGCCGAGGAGTTGGCGATGTCGGCGGACCTGGTGCGCGGCCTGGCCGGCGGCCGGCCGTGGCTGCTGATGGAGCACTCCACCTCGGCGGTGAACTGGCAGCCCCGCAACCGGGCCAAGGCGCCCGGGGAGATGATGCGCAACTCCCTGCAGCACGTGGCCCGCGGCTCGGACGGAGCGCTGTTCTTCCAGTGGCGGGCCGCCACCGCGGGCGCGGAGAAGTTCCATTCGGCGTTGCTGCCGCACGCCGGACGGGACTCGCTGCGCTGGCGCGAGGTGGTCGAGCTCGGCGCGGCGCTGGGCAGGCTCGGCGAGCTGGCCGGCAGCGTGGTGGACCCGGCCGAGGTGGCCATCGTCTACGACTGGCCGTCGCGCTGGGCTGCCGAGCTGGACTCGCATCCCTCGGTCGACGTCGACCCGCTGGCAACGGCCCGCCAGCTGTACTCGGCCCTGTGGCGGGCCGGCGTGCGGTGCGACTTCGTGCCGGTGGCGGGACCGTTCTCCGGCTACCGGGTGCTGCTGGTACCGCAGCTGTACCTGCTCTCGCCCGAGCACGCGCGGGGACTGGCCGCCTTCGCCGAGGCCGGCGGCACGGTGCTGGTGACCTACTTCTCCGGCATCGCCGACCCCGACGACCACATCGTGGCAGGTGGCTACCCGGGCCTGCTGCGTGAGCTGCTGGGCCTGCGGATCGAGGAGTTCTTCCCGCTGCTGGCAGCCGAAACGGTGCCGCTGACCGGCTTCGGCAGCGGCCGGATCTGGTCCGAGCTCGGCCGGGCCGAGGGTGCCGAGGTGCTGGCGGCCTACGCCGCAGGCCCGGTGGCCGGTTCGCCGGCCGTCACCCGCAACGCCGTTGGATCGGGTTCGGCCTGGTATCTGGGCACCACCCTGGCCGACCGGGAACTGGCCGAGCTGCTGGGCCGGGTACTGGCCGAGGCGGGGGTCTCGCCGCTGGTCGCGGGACTGCCGGCCCGGGTGGAGGTGGTGCGCCGGCGGGCCGGTGCGACCGGATACACCATCGTCGTCAACCACACCGACGAGCCGGTGCCGGTGGAGCTCGACGGCCTCGAACTGATCACCGGGGAACGGACCGAGGGCTCGGTGCTGGTGCCGGCCGGCGCGGTCCGGGTGGTGCGCGGCTGAGTCGCTGCGCAATTCTGTCGGGGGGCGCTTGTAGCTTTTTGGCATGCGGTTCCTGCACACCTCCGACTGGCATCTGGGTCGCACGCTGCACGGCGTGGACCTGCTCGATGCCCAGCGGGACGTGCTGGACCAGATCTGCCGATTGGTGGCCCAGCCGCCGGACGGCGTGCCGGTCGACGCGGTGCTGATCGCCGGTGACGTCTACGACCGGGCGGTGCCGCCGGTCGAGGCGGTGACGCTGTTCTCCGAGGTGTTGACCGAGCTGGCCGAGCACACCACCGTGATCGTCACCTCCGGCAACCACGACTCGGCCATCCGGCTCGGCTTCGGAGCCCGGCTGTTCCGCGACCGGATCCGGCTGCACACCGAGCTGGCCGACGTGGGAACGCCGGTGCTGCTCGACGGCGCCGACGGCGACGTCGCGATCTACCCGCTGCCCTACCTGGACCCGGACGCCGCCCGGATCGCGCTCAGCCCGGACGGGAAACCGCTCGAACGCTCCCACCAGTCCGTGATGACCGCCGCGATGGACCGGGTCCGGCACGACCTGGCCGGCCGGCCTGCAGCCCGCTCGGTGGTGCTGGCGCACGCCTTCGTGGTCGGCGGCGCGGTCAGCGACAGCGAGCGCTCGATCATGGTGGGCGGGGTCGACAGTGTCGCCGCCGACACGTTCGCCGGGGTGGACTACGTCGCGCTGGGGCACCTGCACGGCGCGCAGCAACCGCGGACCCGCACCGCCACCACGCTGGCCTACGCCGGCTCGCCGCTGCGTTACTCCTTCTCCGAGCTGGCCCACACCAAGTCGGTCAACCTGGTCGAACTGACCGCCGACGGCGCGGTGTCGGTGACCGCGCTTCCGCTGGCCCAGCCGCGCGGGATGGCCGAGCTGACCGGCACTCTGGCCGAGCTGCTGGCCGGCGACGCCCACGCCGAGGACTGGGTGTCGGTCACCGTGACCGACCGGAGCCGGCCGGAGCAGGCCTGGGAGCGGCTGCGGGCGCGCTTCCCGCACTTGCTGCACGTGGAGTTCGCCCCGGCCGGGGCGAGCCTTGCCGGCGTCCGGGTGGAGCAGTTGCTGGTGGAGCGCAACCCGCGCGACCTCGGTGGGGATTTCATCAGCCAGGTAACCGGGAACCCGGCCTCGGTCGAGGAACTGGAGCTGTTCGAGCAGGCCTACCGGGCCGCGCTGGCCGACCTGGCGCTGGCCGAGGTCAGGCAGACCCGGACGAAGCGATGAGGCTGCAGCGGCTGAGCATGACCGCGATCGGCCCCTTCGCCGAGCACGCCGAGCTGGACCTGGCTCGGTTCGGCGATGCCGGGCTGTTCCTGATCGAGGGGCCGACCGGCGCCGGCAAGTCGACCGTGCTGGACGCGATCAGCTTCGCGCTCTACGGCCGGCTTGCGCAGAGTTCGTCGACCAGCGAACGGCTGAAGTCCCACCATGCCCCGCCTGCGGCCGAGCCGGTGGTCGAGCTGGTCTTCGAGACCCAGCGCGGCCGGTACCGGATCCGTCGCACGCCCACCCACGAGCGCCCGCGGGCCCGGGGGCAGGGCACCACCAGGGCGAACATGACCGCCAAGTTGTTCCGGTTGACCGATCCGGACGACCTCGACGGCGGCGAGCTGGTCTCGAACAAGCTCGGCGAGGTCGAGGACGAGATCACCCGGGCCGTCGGGCTGAGCCACGCGCAGTTCGTGCAGACGGTGCTGTTGCCCCAAGGCGAGTTCGCCGCCTTCCTGCGCGCCCGCACCGATGACAAACGTGCCCTGCTGCAAAGGCTCTTCGGCACCGAAGTGCTGCACCGCACCCAGCAACTGCTGGAGGACGGCCGGACCGAGGCGGCTCGACAGCGGGCCGCCGCGGTCGAGTCGGTGCGCAACGCAGTGCACGCCTTCGCCGGCGCGGCCGGCCTGGCCGACGAGGCGGTGACCGAGCTGGCCGGCTGCGCCGAGGCCGGTGACCGCACGTCGCTGGCCCGGCAGCTGGCGGCCGCGACGGACACGCTGCGGCTCGCGGTCGACCAGGCCGACGACCGGCTGGCCACCGCCGCGGTGGCCCGCAGGCAGGCCGAGGCGACCCTGGCCCGGGAGACCGACCTGACCCGGCGCCGCGGCCTGCGCGACCGGCTGCGAACAGCCCGGCGGCAGCTGCTGGAACAGACTGAGCCGCATCGCCTGGCCCGCGAGCAGCTGGCCGCGGCGACCCGGGCGCTGGCCGTGCAGCCGGCCGCGGACGGGCTCGAGAGTGCGCTCAGGGAACTGGACGCGGCCCAGCGGACCGAGGCCAGGGCTCGCGCGCTGCTGCCGGAAGCCCTGCGGAGCAAAGGCGAATCCGCTCTGCGCAAGCTGGGACGCCAGCACGCCACGCTGATCGGCGGTCTGGTTCCGGAGCTGCGCCGGGAGCAGGAGCTGGACGGGTGCCGGCCCGAACTGGCCGGGCTGCGGGCTGCCTGCCTAGAGCAGGAGGAATCGATCCGGCTGGCCGGCGAGCAGCTGGCCGCGCTGCCGGAGCGGCGGCGGGCGCTGGCCGAACGACTGACCGAAGCCGAGGTCGCGGTGCACCGGCTGACCGATCTGCGGGCCGAGCGCCGGCGCGCGGTGAGCAGGCTCGTCGCGGCCGAGCGGGCCGAGATCGCCGCGATCGAGGCGGCCCGGGACCGGGAACTGGCGGCCGAGCTGTTCGAGGCGGCGGGCAGTGCGCAGCAGCGGTTCATGGCGCTGCAGACCCGGTGGCGGGCCAACATCGCCAGCGAGCTGGGCCTAGCCCTGCAGGACGGCGATCCGTGTGCGGTGTGCGGGTCGGTCGAGCATCCGAAGCCGGCGGAGCCGAGCGCGGATGGGGTCAGCCAGGAACAGCTGCGGCGAGCCGAGACCGAACTGGGGCGGCTGAACGCCGAGGTGGAACGGCGCCGGGAGCAGCTCAACGAGCAGCAGGCCGCACTGGTGCAACTGCAACTGGCCGCCGAGCAGCTGACCCCGGAGCTGGCCCGGACCACCCTGGCCCGGGTCGAGGCGACGCTGGCCGAGGTCGAGGCACGGGCGGCCGAACAGCCCACGATCGCCGCGCAGCTAGCCGAACTGACCCACCAGCAGGAAGGGCTGGCGGAGGAGATCCAGCTCGCCCGCACGGTGGGGGCGCAACTGGACGAGCGCGCGCAACAGCTGACCGCCCGGATCGAGCGGGACGAGCAGTTGCTCGTCGAGGCCCGGGCCGGGCATCCGACGGTGGCCGACCGGATCGCCACCATCCAGGCCGAGGTCGACGCCATCGAGGCTGCGGTCCAGGCCGTTGCCGCCACGCAACGGTGCCTGACCACGGCCGAGGCGGCCGGCGCCACCTTCACCGCCGCACTGGCCGACGCGGAGTTCGCCGACCAGGACGACTGGCGCCAGGCGTTGCTGCCGGCCCCGGTGGTGGCCGAGTTGCGCGCCCGGCTCGAGGAGTACGACGCGGCCCTGCAAGGGGTGACCAGCCAGCTGGCCAGCGAGGAGCTGACCGATCCCGCACTGAACGGCGACCCGGCCGAGCTGGCCGAGCTCACTGAGACCGTGCGGCAGGCCGAGCTGGCCGAGAACGCCGCAGCCCAGGAGCGGGGGGCGACGCAGCACCGGCTGGACAAGGCCGGCGCGCTGGCCGACAAGCTCGACCGGACGGTCCGGCTCGGCGCGCGGGTGCTGGAGCGGACCGCACCGGCCATCCGGCTGGGCAACCTGGTGGCTGGCTCCGGTGACAACCAGTTGAAGATGGAGCTCACCACCTACGTGCTGGTCCGCCGGTTCGCCGAGGTGCTGGCTGCCGCGAACACCCAGCTGCACCGGATCTCGCGGGGCCGGTACCAGTTGGAGCACACCGACGCCCGGACCGGCAACGCGAAAGCCGGTCTCAACCTGAGGGTGCTGGACCTGCACACCGGCCGGCCCCGGGACCCGGCGACGTTGTCCGGCGGCGAGACGTTCTACGTGTCCCTGGCCCTGGCGCTCGGGTTGGCCGACGTGGTGCGGGCCGAATCCGGGGGCATCGATCTGGGCACCCTGTTCATCGACGAGGGCTTCGGCACCCTGGACGCCGAGGTGCTGGACGAGGTGATCGCGGTTCTGGACTCGCTGCGCGACGGCGGTCGGGCGGTCGGCATCGTCAGCCACGTCAGCGAGCTGAAGATGCGCTTCGCGGACCGAATCAGGGTGGAGCGCAAACCGGACGGCACCTCCCGGCTGCTGGTCACCGCCTAGCTCCACTGGCCGCGGCCCGGATCCGACGGTGCCGGCGTGGGCTGGTCTCAGCGGCCCAGAACCCGCGGTGTCGGCGCGGGGGCTGGTCTCAGCGCGGCTCGGGCCCGGACGAAGAGTCCCGGCGCCAGCCGAACACCGGAGGCCGGCGGGCCAGGAACGCCCGCGGTCCCTCCGCACCGTCGGCCGACAGCCGCCAGCGCGCGGACCACTGCTCGAACGCCGCATCGGCGTCCCCGCCGTCGGCGATCAGGTTGACGATCTCCTTGCCGGCCACCTGGGTCATCGGGGCCAGCGGCAGGATCGCCGCCACCAGCTCCGCGACCGCTGCATCCAGCTCGTCCGGCGCCACCACCTGCTCTACCAGGCCGATCCGCAACGCCTGCGCCGCGTCCACCGGCTGTCCGGTGAAGATCAGCCGCTTGGTCGCCGCCGGGCCGACCAGCTCGACCAGCGCCCGGGTGGAGCTGACCGGATAGATCACCCCGAGCCGGGCCGGCGGCACCCCGAAGCTGGCGGTGCTGTCGGCGACCCGCAGGTCGCAGGCCACCGCTAGCTGGTTGCCGCCGCCGAAGCAGTGCCCGCTGATCCGGGCGATGGTGGGCATCGGCAGATCACGCAACGCCCGCTCGGCGGCCGCCACCACCGACTTCAGCACCGCCTCGTCCTCGTGCAGCGAGCTGATGTCGGCCCCGGCGCAGAAGGACGGTCCGGCCCCGGTCACCACCAGCACCCGCACCGACGGATCCGCCGCCAGCTGCGCGCAGCACTCGGCCAGCCGTCGCCACATCGCCACCGTGAGGGCGTTGCGCTTGGCCGGCCGATTGATGGTCAGGGTCGCGACCGGCCCGTCGACCGCGAGCAGCAGATCGCTGTCAGGCTCGCTCATCCGCCGCAGGACCGCCGGGAACTAGGCCATCGCCTTCTTCAGGTTCTCGTCGATCGCTGCCAGGAAGTCCTCGGTGGTCAGCCACGGAGTGTCCTTGGAGATCAGCAGCGCCAGGTCCTTGGTCATCTGGCCGCCCTCGACGGTGGAGATGCAGACCTGCTCGAGCCGCTCGGCGAAGGCGGTCACCTCTCCGGTGTTGTCCAGCTTGCCGCGGTGCGCCAGGCCCCGGGTCCAGGCAAAGATCGAGGCGATCGGGTTGGTCGACGTCGGCTTACCCTGCTGGTGCTGGCGGTAGTGCCGGGTCACCGTGCCGTGCGCCGCCTCCGCCTCGACGGTCTTGCCGTCCGGGCTCATCAGCACCGAGGTCATCAGGCCGAGCGAGCCGAAGCCCTGGGCGACGGTGTCGGACTGCACGTCGCCGTCGTAGTTCTTGCACGCCCAGACGTAGCCGCCCTCCCACTTCAGCGAGGCGGCCACCATGTCGTCGATCAGCCGGTGCTCGTAGGTGATGCCGGCCGCGGCGAACTTGTCGGCGAACTCCGCTTCGAACACCTCGGCGAAGATGTCCTTGAACCGGCCGTCGTAGGCCTTGAGGATGGTGTTCTTCGTCGACAGGTACACCGGGTAGTTGCGCTGCAGGCCGTAGTTCATCGACGCCCGCGCGAAGTCCCGGATCGAGGAGTCGAGGTTGTACATGGCCAGTGCCACCCCGGCGCCGGGCGCCTGGAAGACCTCGTGCTCGATCGGCGCCGAACCGTCGGCCGGGGTGAAGGTGACGGTGAGCGTCCCCTCGCCGGGGAACCGGAAGTCGGTGGCCCGGTACTGGTCACCGAAGGCGTGCCTGCCGACCACGATCGGCTTGGTCCAGCCCGGCACCAGCCGCGGCACGTTGGACATGATGATCGGCTCGCGGAAGATCACGCCGCCGAGGATGTTGCGGATGGTCCCGTTCGGCGAGCGCCACATCTTCTTCAGCCCGAACTCCTCCACCCGGGCCTCGTCCGGGGTGATGGTGGCGCACTTGACGCCGACCCCGTGCCGCTTGATCGCCTCGGCGGCGTCGACGGTGACCTGGTCGTCGGTGGCGTCGCGGTGCTCGATGCCCAGGTCGTAGTACTCGAGGTTGACGTCCAGGTAGGGGTGGATCAGCCGGTCCTTGATGAACTGCCAGATGATCCGGGTCATCTCGTCGCCGTCCAGCTCGACGACGGTACCTTCCACCTTGATCTTCGACATCGATCGCCTCTCGAGTGCGCGGGCGCCGCACCGCCCAGGCGGCGCTGCTCGGGTTCCATCCCGAAGTTTAGGGTGGCGTCCCGCTGCCCGAGCGGGCGGGCAGGCAGCCCGGGCGGCGGGACTGGCCTCTCGGGTCGCGAGGCCGGCCGCCCGGTCGGCGCAGCGGGCGGCGGGCCGGGGGCAGCCGCGTCGGGCTTGTCGCCCTTGGCTGCCACTGGCCAGGGGCAGTAGGTTTCTCAGGCATGACGCACTCCGCGCTGAACAGCCCGACCGCATTCCCCGACCGCCGGCCCACCGCCGTGGACGCCCTCGCCGAACGCCACCTCGACGCCCAGCTCGAACTGGATCCGCTGACCGCGACCTTCATCGGCGCGCCCGGGTACGACGAGCTGATGCCCGACCTGTCACCGGCCGGCCTGCAGGCGAACGCCGAGCTGGACCGGCAGACGCTGCGGGCGCTGCGCGAGGCGGTCCCGGCCGACGACGTCGACAAGGTGACGATCGCGGCGATGACCGAGCGGCTGACCGTGCACGACGACCTCTACACCCTCGGGGTGCCGCTGTCGGAGCTGAACAACATCGCCAGCCCGGTGCAGAACCTGCGCGACGTCTTCGACCTGATGCCGACCGGCAGCGCCGAGGAGTGGTCCCGGATCGCCACCCGGCTGGCCGCGCTGCCGACCGCGATCTCCGGCTACCTCGAGTCGCTGCGGCTGGCGGCCAGCCGCGGCGATGTGGCACCGCGCCGGCAGGTGCAGGCCGGCATCACCCAGTGCGAGGACAACCTCGGCCCGGACGGCTTCTTCGAAAGCTTCGTCGCCGGCGCCCGGGACGGTGAGAACCCGGTGCCGGACGCGCTGCGCGCCGACCTCGACCGCGGGGCGCAGGCCGCGCAGGACGGCTACCGGCGGTTGCGCGACTTCCTCGCCGAGGAGCTGATCGGCCAGGCACCGGTCACCGACGCCATCGGCGCCGAGCGCTACCCGGTGCTGTCGCGGCAGTTCCTCGGCGCGACGGTGGACCTGGAAGAGACCTACGCCTGGGGCCTGGACGAGGTCGCCCGCATCCAGCGGTTGATGACCGAGGCGGCCGACGAGATCAAGTCCGGCGCCTCGGTCGCCGAGGCGATCGAGCTGCTGGACGCCGACCCGGTGCGCAAGCTGCGCGGCACCGACGCCCTGCAGGCCTGGATGCAGGAGCGCTCGGACGCCGCCATCGAGGCGCTGTCCGGCAGTCACTTCGAGATCTCCGAACGGGTCCGGCGACTGGAGTGCATGATCGCCCCCACCCACACCGGCGTCATCTACTACACCGGCCCGTCCGACGACTTCTCCCGTCCGGGCCGGATGTGGTGGTCGGTGCCGGCCGGCGTGACCGAGTTCTCCACCTGGCGCGAGCTGACCACCGTCTACCACGAGGGCGTGCCCGGCCATCACCTGCAGGTCGCGCAGGGCGTGGAGTGCAAGGAGCTGCTCAACCGCTGGCGCCGGCTGGCGGCCTGGGTGTCCGGGCACGGCGAGGGCTGGGCGCTGTACGCCGAGTGGCTGATGGCCGACCTCGGTTACATGGACGACCCGGGCAACCGGCTCGGCCTGCTGGACGCCCAGTCGCTGCGGGCCGCCCGGGTGGTGATCGACATCGGCGTGCACTGCGAGCTGCCGGCGCCCGCCGAGGTCGGCGGCGGCGCGTGGACCTACGACAAGGCCTGGCAGTTCCTGACCAGCCACGCCAACATGGGCACCGAGTTCCTGCGTTACGAGCTCGAGCGCTACCTCGGCTGGCCCGGGCAGGCGCCGTCCTACAAGATCGGCGAGCGGCTCTGGCTGCAGCTGCGCGACGAGACCCGGGCCCGCGAGGGCGCCGCCTTCGATCTCAAGGCCTTCCACCGCCGGGCGCTCAACCTGGGCAGCCTCGGCCTGGACATCCTGCGCCAAGCGGTGCTCGACGAGCTGTGACCCGTCGTCGGCACACCGGCCGGCGACACCCGCTCCCCGCTGGCTTGACCCTCGACCAGGTGGAGACCGGAGGGTCAGCGGTGTGGAGAACGACCTGATCGGTATCGGGCAGCTCGCCGTCACCAGCGGCCTGTCCGTGAGCGCACTGCGGTTCTACGACAGCGCCGGGGTACTCATACCCGCGGCGGTGGAGGCACACAACGGCTACCGGCGCTACCGGCCCCACCAGGTGGCCGAGGCCCGGCTGGTCGCACGGCTGCGCCGGGTCGGCCTGCCGGTGGCCGACATCCGCCAGGTGCTGACACTGCGCGAGCAGCCCGACGCTGCGCTGGCCGTGCTGGATCGGCACCTGCGCAGGCTGGAGGACGGCCTGGCCGATGCCCGTCGCGAACTCTCCACGGTCCGAGCCCTACTCACCGAGGAGAACAGCATGATCCCAACCAGCATCACGGTGCCGGCCGGCCAGCTGGCCAAGGCCCTGGCGGCAGTCCGGTTCGCCGCCAGTACCGACCCCGCCCTGCCGAGGCTCGCCGGGGTGTTGCTCGACATCGACGCCGAGGAGGCGGTCGTCCGGGTGGTGGCCACCGACCGGTACCGGATGGCGGTGTCCACGCTCACGCCGGCCGGGATCAGCGGCCCGTCGGCGGCGGTGCTGGTGAGCGCGGAGTTCGCCCGCGACGCCGAGCGCGAGCTGGCCGGCCGCCCCACCGCGACCGTCACCCTCGCCGCCGACCAGGACGAGGTGACGATCAGCTGTGCAAACCAGGTGATCACCGGTGGGCGGCTGGCGCACGAGTTTCCCGACTACCGGGCCGTGCTGCGCATCGAACCGACCAGCCGGGTCACCGTGCGGGCAGCCGCACTGCGCGACTCGGTGGCCCGGCACCCGACCAGGACCATGGTGCGCGAGCAGGACGGCACCCGATACGAGGTCAGCGTGCTATCCCTCGACGACGCCGGGGGGTTGCAGGTCGACGCCCCCGGCGCCGACGAGAACAGCCAGGTCGGGGTCAACCGCGAGTTCCTGCTGCAGGCGTTGCAGGCCGCCGGCGCCGACCAGCTGGTACTCGAACTTGACGCCCCGATCGGACCGCTCGCCATTCGAAACTCCGACGACGAAAGCAGTTTCTCGATCCTGATGCCGGCCCGGCTCAGCTGAGATCCGGCCAGCTGGCGGTGCTGACCTCGCCGCCGCGCACCACCGCGGTCAACCGGACCGGCAGGTCCGGACGCAGGTACAGCTGGTATTCGCCGTCCTGCAGTTCGGCGAACACCGCGGTGTGCCGCACCGGCAAGCCTGGCCGGGCCAGCACGGCGACGTGTGGCAGATGGCTGTGCGGGTGGGCGGTGTAGGTCTCGAAGGCGGCCCCGGCAACCGGCCGGGCCTCCACCTCGGCGCCCGCCAGGTCGGCCGGCATCGTCACGATCAGGGCGCCGATGTCGCCGCCGATATCCAGTACCACCGGCCCGTGGCCGGCATGGCTGTTGTCCTCCACGGCATGTGTTCCTTCCGGTACGAAAAGCGGAATGGGGATCGCGGCGCGTGGCTGCGTGCTGTCGGCCGGTACGTCACCGGCCGACAGCACGAAGGCCTCATCGCCGCTCGATGCCGGTCAGGCGACCGGCACCCCCGGCTTGCTCTGGTATCCCCCGGCCGGCGTGCCCACGTACGGGAACGCGTCGAGGTAGGGCGCATTGGTGTTGGACGTCCCGTCGACCAGCGCGGCGGCGGCAGCGTCCGGCGTGAAGGACGGGTCCACCAGGGGAATCGTGGCACCGGCGACCGCCCGCAGCTCGATGGCGACCACGTCGTCGACCAGCCGGCGTCCGTTCGGGAAGCCGGCCGGATCGCCGGCGATCAGCCCGATCGGGTTGGGGTTCTTGCTGGGCGGCACGGCGAGGTTCAGCCGCAGCAGGTCGGCCAGCACCGGGCCGGTGTTGTTCTGGAAGCCTGGCACGATCCCGTTGGGAATGCCGGTCAGCAGGATCGCCTGCAGGTCGTTGCGCGGCTTGGTGTAGCCGGCCAGCTTCGGAAACACCGACGGGTAGAGCACCGGCAGCAGCCGCTGGAGTTCTGGATGCAGGACGTACTTGGCGAACCGCTTGTCCTGATAGGGAGCCAGCGCGTTCCACTGGTCCTTCTCGGCCATCGGCACGATCACCTCGTTGAACAGCGGGTTGGCCAGCCGGGAGACCTGCTCGTACGGGCCGTAGCTGGCCGACCTGCCGCGCCGGGCGTCGAACACCTTGGACTTGCGGCGGCTGGCCGAGGCCCACACTCCGATCACCGAACCGGCGTCGGCCACGTCGTGCGGGGTGCGCCCGTGCCGGGCCACATCGCGCAGCGGCACCTGGATCGCGATGCTGTGCACGTTGAAGCCCTGCAGGCCGTTCACGCCCACCGCCGCCGCGGACGGGATCAGGTGGGCGGCCTCGAACGGGCGCAGCGTGCCGAGGTCGAAGATGCTGCCGGTGTCGGCATGGAACGGGTCGGCACGCTGGCCGGCGAACACCCGGCGCCCGTGGCCGATCTCGTGAACGGCGGCGTTGGTGAAGGTGCTGGCGTAGTTGGGGGTGCTGCGCACCCCGACGTTCACCGGCGGCACCGTCAGGCCGGCGGCGAGCACCGTGCTGCGGTAGCGGTGGTCGTCCCCGTCGTGGTCCCGGCGCTCGACCCGGGTGACCGAGTAGTACTGCGGCCGGTTCCAGTTCGCGGTGTCGGTGATGGAACGGATCGGGCCGGTGTTGTACAGGAACGTGTCCGGGTTGATGATCTTGGTGGTGAACCGGAACTGGTAGCTGATGTCGGCACGGGCGTGCCCGGCATTGGCGATGTGGATCTGGTACAGCACGTCGTCGCCGAACTCGTAGAAGTTCGGGCCGCCGCTGGGCGCCTGCAACGGGATGAAGTTCGCGATCAACGTCACCGTGTCGGGTCGGTCCGGGCTGACGAAGGCGTAGACGTCGGTGTTGTCGGCCACCGGATCCTTCGAGATCTCCGGTGCTTCGCGATGCGAGGACATCATCGCCCCCGGGAGGCGGCGCGGGCCAGCCGGGCGACCAGGTCGCGATCGTGCACGACCACCTCGCGCTCACCGACCAGCAGCGTCAGCATTCCGCTGCTGGGGTCGGCGACGTGGGCCACCAGGTCGGTGGCGTCGTGCGGCAGGGTGGCCGGTGTCGCGTCGGACGGCCGGGCGTCGGCCGCGGCAGGTACGGCTGCCGCCACTCCGATCGCGGCGGCACCGGCGCCACCGGCGATCAGGAAGGTGCGGCGGGTCGAATCGGTCATCGAGGAGCCCTTTCTACACAGCGGACTGGGCCGCGACCGTCGCTGATGCCTCGGCTGACTTCGCCCCGGCCGGGCCGGTCGCGGATGTGCTGGACGGTCCTCTGGCGGCACCCGCCGCTCCCCCGCTGTCGCTCACCCCTCCCCCCGGTTGTGGGTGAACCGGATCCATAGTGGCTATTCGTGACCCGGGTCACAACGGATGCCCGACCGTGCCAGTTATTTCAGCGAAAATCCCTACCCGGAACGAACACCGGGACGAAACGAGGCCAGCCGGACGCGCGTCCGGCTGGCCTCGTTCGACTCGGGATCTTCTCCCGGCGGTGCTGTGCGATCAGATCAGCCCGAGCTCGGTGACGGCGTCCCGCTCACCGATCAGCTCGGCGACCGAGGCGTCGATCCGGCCGCGGGAGAAGTCGTCGATCTCCAGGCCCTGCACGATCTGCCAGTTGCCGTCCACCGACCTGGCCGGGAAGCCGGCGATCAGACCCTCGGGGATGCCGTACGAGCCGTCGGACACCATGCCCACCGACGTCCAGCTGCCCTCGGGGGTGCCGTTCACCCAGTCGTAGACGTGGTCGATGGCGGCGTTCGCGGCCGAGGCCGCCGAACTCGCCCCGCGTGCCTCGATGATCGCCGCGCCGCGCTTGGCGACGGTCGGGATGAACTCGTTCTCGATCCATGACTGGTCGACCAGGTCGGTGGCGCTCTTGCCGGCCACCTCGGCCTGCCGCAGGTCGGGGTACTGGGTGGCCGAGTGGTTGCCCCACACGGTGAGCTTGCGGATGTCGCTCACCGCGCTGCCGGTCTTGTGGGCCAGCTGGCTGAGCGCCCGGTTGTGGTCCAGCCGCATCATCGCGGTGAACCGGTCCTTGCCGACGTCCGGCGCGTGCGCGGCGGCGATCAGGGCGTTGGTGTTGGCGGGGTTGCCCACCACCAGCACCCGGACGTCGGAGGCGGCGCCGGCGTTGATGGCCTCGCCCTGCGGCTTGAAGATGCCGCCGTTGGCCGACAGCAGGTCGCCGCGTTCCATGCCGGCGGTGCGCGGCCGGGCACCGACCAGCAGCGCCACGTTCACGCCGTCGAAGGCGGTCCGGGCGTCGTCGGTGATGTCGATGCCGGCCAGCAGCGGAAAGGCGCAGTCGTCCAGCTCCATCGCGGTGCCCTCCGCGGCCTTGAGGGCCGGGGCGATCTCGAGCAGCCGGAGCCGGACCGGGGTGTCCGGGCCGAGCAACTGCCCGGAGGCGATCCGGAACAGCAAGCTGTAGCCGATCTGGCCGGCGGCGCCGGTGACGGTGACATTCACGGGAGTTTTCGTCATGCCCGCGAGGTTACCGCGCCGGTTTCCGGTGCCGATGGGCCAGGAGTTCTCCTGCGCGGCCTGGGTCACGTGAGCCGCGCGGCACCGTCTGAACTATGCAACGGCTCCGCGCGTGGTAAGACAAGGTCTTACACTCGGAAGGTGAGCCTGTTCTGGTCGGGTGAGGATGCCACCTACATCCGATCCCGGTCGAGTCGCTACCCGGCCGCGCTGGACATCGAGGTGCCCTGGACGTTGGAGGTGTTGGCTGATGATCGGCTCGTCGAGCTGTCCCCGTACCCGGGCTCACGAGTCGGGGCATCGGGTTTCATCGGCTTCTCGCCATCGGCGGGCAAGGTGTTGGTGGTCATCGCCTACCGCGACCTCGACGGTGACCTGCACGGTATGAACGCATGGCCGGCGAGCGGCCGAGACCTGGCCACCTACCTGGAAGGAGGGTGACGATGGCAGACAAGCTTGATCTGAAGACAGCACGTGCCGCCCGCACCGATGCCCGACGCCTGGAGCAAAACTCGGAAAGCGAGCAGCCCTACCCGGCCGGAACGACGGTCAGTCGACCGAACCAGACGAGCCGGATGTTCAATGTCCGCCTGACCGAAGAACAGTTCGCCGCCATTCAGGAACTGGCTGAGCAGCGGCACCTGCCGATGTCCACGATGGCCCGCTCTTGGTTACTCGACCGGCTCGACCGCGAGCAACACGCGTCCTGAACTAGCGCTGCGGCAGGGCCACCGCGACCGCGAAGGTGAGTACCGCCAAGCCCCAGTAACAGGCGACGTCGAAGCTGCGCCGGCGGACCCGCAACAGGCCCGCTCGCTCGTCGCTCAGCAGCAGCCGCAGCAGGCCCGCCACCAGCAGGCCGGCGGTCATGCCGGCCACCGCGCGCAGCCAGTGCTGCGGCGCCAGCGCGACCGACAGCACCGCGCCGAGCTCCATCAGCAGCACCACCGCGAACGGGACCTCGCGGTAGTCCCGATGGAAGAAACCACTGGCCATCGCCGTGCCGCTCAGCCCGCGGCCACCGGCTCGGCGGCGGCCAGTCGCTCGGCGGCCGCCACCACGTTGGACAGCAGCATCGCCCGGGTCATCGGTCCCACCCCACCCGGATTAGGTGCCACGAAGCCGGCCACCTCGGCCACCCCGGCCGCGACGTCCCCGGCGATCTTGCCGTCCACCCGGCTGACCCCGACATCCAGCACCGCGGCGCCGGGCTTGACCATGTCGGCGGTGATCAGACCGGGCACCCCGGCCGCGGCCACCACGATGTCGGCCCGCCGTACCTCATCGGCCAGGTCCCGGGTGCCGGTGTGGCACAGCGTCACGGTGGCGTTCTCCGAGCGCCGGGTCAGCAGCAGCCCCAGTGGCCGTCCCACCGTCAGCCCGCGCCCGATCACCACCGCATGCGCCCCGGCGATCGGCACGTCGTACCGGCGCAGCAGCTCGACGATGCCCAGCGGGGTGCACGGCAGCGGGCCGGGTTGGCCGAGCACCAGCGAGCCGAGGTTGAACGGGTGCAGTCCGTCGACGTCCTTGACCGGATCCACCCGGCTCAGGATCGCGAACTCGTCCAGGCCGGTCGGCTGCTGCACCAGGAACGCGGTGCAGGAGGGGTCGGCGTTGAGCTCGTCCACCACGGCCAGCACCTCGGCCAGGCTGGTGCCGGCAGGCAGCTCGCGCTGGATGCTGGCGATGCCGATCTCGGCGCAGTCGCGGTGCTTGGCCGCGACGTACCACCTGCTGCCCGGGTCGTCACCCACCAGCACGGTGCCCAGCCCCGGCACCACCCCGCGGGCGGCCAGCGCCGCGACCCGGTCGGCCAGTTCGGCCTTGATCGAGGCCAGCGTTGCCTTGCCGTCCATCAGGGTTGCCGTCACCGCGCCCATCTTGCCAGCACCCCTCCCCCAGCTCCCGGCTGACCGGCGACGATCGCCTGCCACCGCTGAACTCCGATCGAGATTCGCGTTACCGCATCAGCCGATCCGCAATCCGAGGTACTGGGCGAAGGTCAGCGCCTGCTCGACCGTGGCGCGAGCTCCGGTCAGGTCGGCGATCCGCGGATCGAGCCCGTCGATCAGCGCGCCGCGCAGGTCGGCGTCGCGCAACGACGCCTGCCCCCAGCGCAGCCCGGTCAGGTTCGCATTGGTGAAGACGCACCGGTCCAGCTTGGCGCCGGTGAGGTTGGCGTCGGTCAGCTTGACGTCGGTGAAGTCCAGCTCGCGCAGGTCCGCACCCCCCAGCGACACCGCGGTCCAGTCACCGCCGCCGGCGATCGTGGCCGACCGCAACGGGGTGTCGGAGAACGTCGAGCCGGTCAGCTTGCACGACACCAGGCTGGCACCGGTGAACCGGGTGCGGACGAACGAGCAGGCCACGAACGCGGTGCGCAGGTGCGAAGAACCGACCAGCTCGGCCCGGTCGAAGCTGCAGTCGGTGAAGCTGCACGCCTCGGTGGACAGCTCGTCCAGCGACGCCTCGTCGAACCGGCACCGCAGGAAGTGCACCCGGCGCAGCGTCACCTGGCGCAGGTCGGTGCCGACGAAGTCCTCGTCGGCGATCTCCTCGCCGGAGGAGACCAGCTCGGCGAACCAGGACGGCAGCGACGCACCCGTGACCGACGGCTGATCAGCCAGCTCGTCGTCGGCGGCACCGACCATTCCGTCGGCAGGTCCGGCAGCTCCGTCGGTGGGTCCGGCAGCTCCGGTCATCAGTGCGCGAAGTGCCGGGTGCCGGTGAGGTACATCGCCAGTCCGGCCGCCTCGGCGGCGGCGACCACCTCGGCGTCGCGCACCGAACCACCGGGCTGCACCACCGCGCGGATGCCGGCGTCGATCAACACCTGCAACCCGTCCGGGAACGGGAAGAAGGCGTCGGAGGCTGCGTAGCTGCCGGCCGCCCGGTCGCCGGCCCGGGCCACCGCCAGCCGGGCCGAGTCCACCCGGTTGACCTGGCCCATCCCGACCCCGACGGTGGCGCGGTTGCGGGCCAGCAGGATGGCGTTGGACCTGACCGCCCGCACCGCCCGCCAGGCGAACTCCAGCTCCGCCAGCTCCGCCTCGGCCAGCGCCGGACCGCAGGCCAGCGTCCAGCCGGACGGCGCGTCGCCGGGTGCGTCGATGGCGTCGGCGTCCTGCATCAGCATGCCGCCCGAGATCGGTCGCGGCTCGACGCCGACCGGCCGGGGACCCGGAACCACCAGCAGCCGCAGGTTCTTCTTCGCCGTCAACAGCTCCAGCGCGTCCGGTTCGAAGGCCGGCGCCAGGATCACCTCGGTGAACACGTCGGCGACCTGGCGGGCCAGTGCCGCGGTGACCGGCCGGTTGGTGGCGATCACCCCGCCGTAGGCCGACACCGGATCGCAGGCGTGCGCCAGCGCGTGCGCCGCGGCGATGTCAGGCGCGACCGCGATCCCGCACGGGTTGGCGTGCTTGATGATCGCCACGCACGGCTCGGAAAAGTCGAAGGCAGCCCGGTACGCGGCGTCGGCGTCGAGGTAGTTGTTGTAGCTCATCGCCTTGCCGTGCAACTGCTCGGCCTGCGCGATGCCGGGCTCGGCGCCCTGCTGCACGTACAGCGCCGCTCGCTGGTGCGGGTTCTCCCCGTAGCGCAGCACGGCGGCCCGTTCCAGCGCCAGCCCGAGATAGGGCGACCAGTCCGGGGTGCCGGCGTCCGGTTCGGCGTCGTCCGGGGTCTGCTGCCCGAACCAGGTGGCCACCGCGGCGTCGTAGGCGGCGGTGTGGGCGTAGGCGCGGGCTGCCAGCCGGCGCCGGGCAGGAAGGTCGAAGCCGCCCGAGGCAACGGCGGTCAGCACGTCGGCGTACCCGGCCGGATCGACCACCACCGCGACCGAGCCGTGGTTCTTGGCGGCGGCCCGCACCATGGCCGGACCGCCGATGTCGATCTGCTCGATGATCTCGGCCGGCGACCCGCCGCCGGCCACCGTCTCCCGGAACGGGTAGAGGTTGACCACCACCAGCTGGAAGGTCTCGATGCCCAGTTCGCGCACGGTGGCCAGGTGGTGCGGATCGCCCTGGTCGGCCAGCAGGCCGGCATGCACGTGCGGGTGCAGCGTCTTCACCCGGCCGCCCAAGATCTCGGGAAAGCCGGTCACCTCGTCCACCGGGGTCACCGGAACGCCGAGTTCGGCGATCCGGGCGGCCGTGGACCCGGTCGAGACGATCTCCACGCCGGCCTCGTGCAGGCCGCGGGCCAGCTCGGCCAGCCCGTTCTTGTCGTAGACGCTGACCAGTGCGCGGCGCACGGTAACTCGGGTCATCGGGACGGCATCTCCTCGCGGCTCAGGGACCTCTCGCGGCACAGCTGGCCGACGGTGTGGACGAACAGGGGTTTCTCGGCGGCCTGGATGCGCTGCCGCAGGGTGTCTACGGTGTCGTCGTCGAGCACCGGCACTGCGGTCTGGGCCAGGATCGGCCCGGAGTCCAGGCCGGCATCCACCCGGTGCACGGTGACCCCGGTGACCTTGACGCCGTGTGCCAGCGCGTCGGCGACGGCATGCGCGCCCGGAAAGGACGGCAGCAGCGACGGGTGGGTGTTGACCATCTCGAACCGGTCGACGGTGGTGCCGGCCAGTACCCGCATGAAACCGGCCAGCAGCACCAGATCCGGCCGGTGGGCGGCGATTGCCTCGGCCAGGGCGGCGTTCCAGGCGTCCCGGTCCGGATGGTCGGCCAGCGCCACCGCGAAGGTCGCCACGCCGGCGTCGGCCGCGCGCCGCAGTGCCGGACAGCCCGGCCGGTCGGTGCCCACCGCCACCACCTCGGCGCCGAAGCCAGGGTCGGCGGCGGCGTCCAGCACCGCCTGCAGGGTGCTTCCCGAGCCGGATGCGAGCACCACGAGCCGGACGGTCACGGCGCCCACCCTAGCGGTGGCGGTCCCGGCCGGGCGCGGGCCGTCCTACTCAGCTGGCGGTGCGCGAGCGGGCCGCCGCGTCGTCCGGGCGGGCCGCCGGCCGGGATGCCGGTTCGACGGATGGCTCGTGCTCCCCCGGCAGGGCGTACAGGCTCGGGGCGGTCGGGTGGGCGAGCCGGGCGCGGGCCGCCTCGACGCCCAGCCAGAATGCCGCGGCCAGCAGCACCAGCAGCGTCGCGCTGGCGCCTACCGACCACCAGGTCGCTCCGACGCCCCGCAGCGCACCCGGTCCCAGGTCACCGGCAGCCAGCCCGACCGCCGCGGCCAGCGCAGCTCCGGCCAGCGCGGCCGCGGCCGCGCAGTCGGCCAGCCGGCCGGTTCCCGGACGCCCGGCATCGACCGTGCGCAGTACCGCCCAGCCGGCCAGCAGGGCCGGCAGCAGCACCACCAGGACGCCGAGCCAGGCCGGCGGCTGCTGGTGCGGCAGGCCCGCCAGCAGCGGGAAGGCCGGCACCCGGCCGGAGCTGACCGAGAACGGTGACACCGAAGTCGCGGTGCCGACGCCGAAGCCGGAACCGGTCAGGTAACCGACGGCGGCCAGCACCGCATTGGGAGCCGCCGAAATACCCAGCAACGCGACCGGCAGGCCGGCCAGTCCCGGAGCCAGCTGGTGCTGCATCGCGGTCGCGCCGGAGAAGTGGACGACCAGGGTCCCCGCCGCCAGCAGCGCACCTGCCGTCAGGTAGCCGGCCGTGACCAGGCCGGCGGCCCGCACCACCTGCTGCCAGCGGGCCGGCAGCGCGGCCCACACCTGCCCGGCGCACCGGGCAGTGCCGCCGACCACCAGCACGAACACCGCGGACGCGAGCACCGCGGGCAGCACCGGGGCGTGCGTGCTGCCCAGCCGGGACCAGCCGGCCAGCACCGCCGACGCCAGGACGTAACCGGTGGCGAAACCGCTGAAACCGGACCAGGAGTTCTGCCGGCGGGCGTGTGCGGACACCAGCCAGGCCAGCAGCACGGTCACCAGCAGTGGCGCCAGGCTGACCGGGGTGCCGGCCAGCACCACCCCGCCGTGGCCGCCGGCCAGCAGCACCAGCGCCGCGGCCTTGAGCGCCGAGGTGGCCGTTGCGGTGTCGGCGCCCGGCATCAGCCAGGCCGCGAACGAGGCCAGTGCACAGCCGCCGAGCGCGATCAGCAGCACCGCCACGCCGGAGCCGACCCCGTGCCGGAACCGGGTCAACCAGCCAGGTGGGTACTGCTGATCGGTGGAGCTCATCCTGTCAGGCTCGCAAAGCCGGCCGGCAGAACGAACCAGGCGCGCCGGGTCAGTTCGGAGACTGCGGCCACTGGCCGGGCGGCCGGGACGGCGGCCCCGGCTGGCCCGGTGCGGGTTGCTGCGGTTGGCCCGGCGCCGGTTGCCGGTATGGCGGCTGTCCCGGCTGTCCCGGGCCCCACGCCGACTGCCCGGACGGCGCCTGCTGGGGCCAGCCGGGCTGGCCGGGTGTCGCCGCCCACGGGCCCTGCGGTGCCGGGCCGGGCTGCCCGTACGGCGCCGATTGGCCCGGTGCGAACTGGGGCTGGCGGTAGCCGGCCGGACCGTAACTCGGCTGGCCGTACCCGGGCCGGCCGTAACCGGGTCCGTAGCCGGCCTGCCCGTAACCCGGCTGACCATATCCCGGCTGGCCGTAACCCGGCTGGCCATAGCCCGGCTGGCCATAGCCCGGTTGCCCGTAACCCGGCGGGTAGTAACCGGCGTAGCGCTGGCCGGCTGCCAGGTCGGCGGCCGCCTGCTCGGCGTGCAGGGCCCTGACCCGCTCGGCCCGGACCGTCTTGTCGCTGCCCCGCAGCCAGCCGACGGTCAGCGCGACGGCCTGACCGGTGGCGGTCAGCAGGCCGGCCACCGACCCGGCCTGCACGGTGGCGCTGTCCGGCTTGGCGATCATGCCGCCCAGCACGATGATCGCCGCACCGGCCGCCAGCATCGCAGCGACCGGCGGTGTCTCGGCCAGGTGCGCGCGGCCGGCCAGGATCTGGTGCAGGACCACCGCACTCGCGGCCAGTACCAGCCCGATGCCCGCCGCGCCGGTACCGGAGTAGAAGCCGGAGATGCCGCCGCCGGAGTCACCGATGGCGCCGAACCATCCCAGGAATCCCCAGATCACCATCGGAGCGCCGAACGCGGCACCGGCCACGTCCCAGGGACGCGCCCGTACCAGGGCGCCGGCCGCAAGCTGATCGAGGGAGCTCATGGACCAAATCTAGGCGATGGCGGCTCGCCCGATCAGCCGCGCGCCGGCAGCTTCCCGCCGGTGTCGAGGAACCGCTTGGCAGCCAGTCCGGTGCCGGCCAGCACGGCCAGCAGGCTGATCCAGTAGCCGATGCCGTGGCCCTTGTCGACGCTGATCCCCAGCCCCTCGGCACCCGAGGTGTCGCCGCCCGGGATCACGAACAGCGCCAGCAGGAGCAGCAGCGAGGCCAGCGCGAAGGCCGCCAGCACCACCAGCCGGACCGGGAAGGCCAGCTTGACCGTACTGAGCACCTGCACCGCGAGGAGCACCGCAGCCGCCACCGCCAGCAAGGTGGCGATCGGCGCGAGGGCGCCGTGCCAAGCGCTGAACGACGCCGACCGGGAGAAGCCGGCGAAGGAGACCTTGTAGGTGTAGTAGCCGAAGGACGAGAAGATCAGGGCGATCACGCCGGCCGCGATGATGCCCCAGTCCATCGGGTTGACGTTCGCCGCGTCGAAAGCGACAGTGCCCGGCCGGCCGTAGCCGGGCGCCGGCGGGACAGGTGCCGCGGGCGGCGGCTCGGTGTAGCCGGGCGTGAACGCCTGCTGGCCGGCTACCGGAGCGTAGGCCGGATCGCTCGCCGCCGGCTGGCTGAAGGCCGGTGGCGACACCGCCGGGTCGCCGTAACCGCCGGGCGGCTGGGCCGCCGGGTCGCCGTAGCCGCCGGGCGGCTGGGCCGCCGGGTCGCCGTAACCGCCGGGCGGCGTGCCCGGCTGGCCCGGTGTGCTGCCCGATTCGGGCTGGGAAGGTTCGTGGGTGGTCATCGCCGTTCTCCCCGCTCTAAGAGAGCCCATAGCCGGCTCACATCAGCGCACAAGCTATACCCAGCGGCAACGATGCACCCGGGAAACGCCGATCGGCGACCGGACGAAACGGATCCAGCCCGGCGAACGGGACCGCCCGGGCGCAGCCAGCACCCGGACGGCACACCTCAGGAGCTGAGCAGCTCCCGCATCAGCCGGGCGGTCTCGCTGGGCGTCTTGCCGACCCGCACGCCGGCCGCCTCCAGGGCCTCCTTCTTGGCCTGCGCGGTACCCGACGAGCCCGACACGATCGCGCCGGCGTGGCCCATGGTCTTGCCCTCCGGCGCGGTGAAGCCCGCGACGTAGCCGACCACCGGCTTGCTGATGTGCTCGGCGATGTAGGCCGCGGCCCGCTCTTCGGCGTCGCCGCCGATCTCGCCGATCATCACGATGGCCTCGGTCTCCGGGTCGTCCTGGAAGGCCTGCAGGCAGTCGATGTGGGTGGTGCCGATCACCGGGTCACCGCCGATGCCGACCGCCGAGGAGAAGCCGAGGTCACGCAGCTCGAACATCATCTGGTAGGTCAGCGTGCCGGACTTCGACACCAGGCCGATCGGGCCCGGGCCGGTGATGTTGGCCGGGATGATGCCGGCGTTGGACTTGCCGGGACTGATCAGGCCCGGGCAGTTCGGCCCGATGATCCGGGTCTGACCGCCCTTGCTGACGTTGTAGGCCCAGGCGGCGGTCGAGTCGTGCACCGGGACGCCCTCGGTGATCACCACAGCGAGGCCGATGCCGGCGTCGACGGCCTCGATGATGGCGCCCTTGGTGAACGCCGGTGGCACGAACAGCACCGAGACGTCGGCACCGGTCTCGGCCATCGCGTCGGCGACGGTGCCGAACACCGGCACCGCGGTGCCGTCGACGTCCACGGTCGAGCCGGCCTTGCGGGGGTTCACCCCGCCGACGATGTCGGTGCCCGAGGCGAGCATCCGGCGGGTGTGCTTCATGCCCTCCGAGCCGGTCATGCCCTGCACGATGACCTTGGACTTCTCGGTGAGGAAGATTGCCATCTGTGTGAGTCCCTACTTCGCGCTGTGGGCGAGTTCGGCAGCCTTGGCGGCGCCGTCGTCCATGGTGTCGGCCAGGGTGACCAGCGGGTGCGCCGCCTCGGTGAGGATCCGGCGGCCCTCCTCGACGTTGTTGCCGTCGAGCCGGACCACCAGCGGCTTGGTGGCCTGCTCGCCCAGCATGCCGAGGGCGCTCACGATGCCGTTGGCGACCGCGTCGCAGGAGGTGATGCCGCCGAAGACGTTGACGAACACCGACCGGACCGCGGCATCGCTGAGGATGATCTCCAGGCCGTTGGCCATCACCTCGGCCGAGGCGCCACCGCCGATGTCGAGGAAGTTCGCGGGCTTCACGCCGCCATGGGCCTCGCCGGCGTAGGCCACCACGTCCAGGGTGGACATCACCAGGCCGGCGCCGTTGCCGATGATGCCGACCTCGCCGTCCAGCTTGACGTAGTTGAGGTGCTTGGCCTTGGCCCGGGCCTCCAGCGGGTCGGCCGCGGCGGTGTCCTCGAGGTCGGCGTTGCCGGCCTGCCGGAAGTTGGCGTTGTCGTCCAGGGTGACCTTGCCGTCCAGGGCAAGCACCTCACCTGACGCGACCCGGGCGAGCGGGTTGATCTCGACCAGGGTGGCGTCCTGCTCGACGAAGGTCTGCCACAGCTTGACGACCGTCTCGGCGGTGGACTCGACCACCTCGGCGGGGAAGTTGGCCTGGGTGAGGATCTCGACGGCCTTGGCGTGGTCCACGCCGGCCATCGCGTCGATCGGGACCCGGGCCAGCGCCTCGGGCCGCTCCACGGCCAGCTCCTCGATCTCCATGCCGCCCTCGGCCGAGGCCATCGCCAGGAAGGTGCGGTTGGACCGGTCGAGCAGGAACGAGAAGTAGTACTCGCTCTCGATCTGGGCGCCCGGGTCGACCAGCACCCGGTGCACGGTGTGGCCCTTGATGTCCATGCCGAGGATGGCGCTCGCCGCGTCGGCTGCGTCGTCAGGGGTCTTGGCCACCTTCACGCCGCCGGCCTTGCCGCGGCCACCGGTCTTGACCTGGGCCTTGACGACCACCACGCCGCCGATCCGCTCGGCGATCGCGCGGGCCTGCTCGGGAGTGTCGGCCACCTCACCCAGGCCGACCGGAACGCCGTGCGCGGCGAACAGCTGCTTCGCCTGGTACTCGAACAGATCCACGAGACCCCTTCCGTCCTCTCGGCGGGGCCGGCCGGTTCGGTCGCGCCCACTCACCGACTGGTCAGGCTAGCCCGTCCCCCGAAACCGCCGGAAACCGATCGGAGGAGATGTGCGCCAGGTCCCACCTGGGCGGGGTCAGCCCACGCCGGCCCCGACGTTCTCGCGCACCCAGGTGACGATCTCCTCCATGGTGGCGCCGGGCGTGAAGACCTTGGCCACCCCCAGCTGGTGCAGCTCGGGGATGTCGCCGTCGGGGATGATGCCGCCGCCGAAGACCACCACGTCGGCCGCGTCCCGCTCGGCCAGCAGTTGGGTCACCCGCCGGAACAGCGTCATGTGGGCGCCCGAGAGCACCGAGAGCCCCACGCAGTCGGCGTCCTCCTGGATCACCGTCTCCACTATCTGCTCGGGCGTCTGGTGCAGGCCGGTGTAGATGACCTCCATGCCGGCGTCGCGCAGCGCCCGGGCCACCACCTTGGCACCCCGGTCATGCCCGTCCAGGCCGGGCTTGGCCACGACCACCCGGATCCGTTCGCTCATATCCGCTCCGCTCCTCTGATAACCCCTGCGCCCTTTCTGCCACATCCCCGGTGCCAGCACCACCGCTTCGCCGCCACACCTGCCGTGGCTGGGCGGCGGTGAGCCGGTGCGCATGTCAGAGTGGTCACACCGGCAAGCAGCGCCGAGGCGTGGGTAGCTACGTGCAGACGTGTGTTCAAAGGATTGTGCCGATGTCGGTCCTGGGCTGGGCGGCGAGGGGTCCGCAGTTGCTGCGCCGTACTCCGGCGGCGCTGGCCACCGAGGCGCTGGTCGCCGGCCGCGAGCTGGTCTGGCTGACCGCGCACGCGCTGGCCTACCCGGCTGGGCTGCTGGCCGAGCAGGCCGCGATGGAGGACTCCCGCTACCGGATCGACACGCTGTCACCGCTGTCCCGCGGCCTGCTGCTGGCCGACCTCACCGCCGCCGGGCAGCCGGTGCTGCTGATCCACGGCATCGGCGACAACCGCTCGGCCTTCACGGTGCTGCGGCGCACCCTGCGCCGGCGCGGCTTCGGCCGGATCGTGAGCGTCAACTACTCCCCGCTGACCTCCGACGTCCGCCGGGCGGCCGCTGATCTGGGACGGCACGTGGAGCGGATCTGCCGGCAGTCCGGCTACGAGCAGGTGTTCCTGGTGGGGCACTCGCTGGGCGGCATCATCGCGCGCTACTACGTGCAATGCCTCAGCGGCGACGCCCGGGTCAGCACCCTGGTCACCCTCGGCTCGCCGCACGCCGGCAGCCAGCTGGCCCGGGTGGCGCCGCTGCTGGTCGGACGGCAGTTGCGGCCGAACTCCGAGCTGATGCGCGAACTGGCGGCGCCGGCCCGGTGCCGGACCCGGTTCGTGGCCATCTACTCCGACCGCGACGCGGTGGTGGTGCCGCCGCGCAGCGCCCGGCTGGAACATCCCGATCTGTCCGTCAGGTGTCTGCAGGTGCGCGGCGTCGGACACCTGTCGCTGCTGGTCAACGGCGCGGTGGCGCATGCGGTCGCGACCGCGCTGACCGGGGACGCGAAGCCGGGAACCCCATTGCAGACAGCCGAATCCGGCGATGGCGCGCCTGCGCCGGCTGGATAGTTGCCGTTCCAAAATCGATACGTTACGGTTCGGCCTTGCGTCCCCTTAACCTCAAGACGGGCTGCTGGCCACTTCGAACGTGCCGGGACTGCACAGCGGGATTTCTCCGCGTGGCATTGGTCGAAACGGTTTGGAGGCAGCTGAGTGGGACGTCATAGCGCCCCCAGCTCGACTGCTCTCCCGACTCTCGAAGAACCCACCTCACCCCGTCCCCGGCACGCCGCCGCCGAGCACCCGACCGCCGGTTACCAGACAACCGAGCCGCGGGTCAGCATTCCCGGACCGTTGGACAGCTCCGCACTGCACCGACCTGCCCGGCATCGTTCCGCGCTCGACCAGCCGACGGCCCGGCACCGGTCGGCGACCGTCCAGCCAGCGGCCCGGCACCGGCATGCGGCCGGCCATGGTGGCCGGCGTCCGGCGAGCGCGCAGGCCGGCTCCGGGCACCGCGCCGCGGCGCGCGGTGGGTCGCACCGGGCCGGCGCACTGCCGGCCGCCACGCACCGGGCCGAGGCCGACAGCGCATCGCGTACCCCGCTGTGGCGCCGGTCACCGGCGGTGCCGGCGGCGGTGGCCGTGCTCGCGGTGTGGAGCGGTGCCAACGCGCCGCACCTGCTGACCGCCGGCCAGGCCGGTCCGCTGACGACGACGAATGGCGTCCATCTCGATCTCGGCGCGCTGGCCGCCGGGGCCGGCACCGCACCGGCCGGGGCCGCGACCCGCCCGGCCGGTAGCGAGACGGCGGAGAGCGGTGTGTCGGACCTCCGGGTTTCCCGCAACAGCCGCACCCTGCTCGGCACCGCGGTTCCCGGTCACACCCTCGCACCGAAGCCGGTCGCAGCCAAGGCCCGGGTCGCCAAGCACGCCGCACCGCACTGGGTGCGGCCGAGCGCGGGTGCCGAGTCGTCCTGCTTCTGCATGCGCTGGGGCGTGATGCACGACGGTATCGACCTGGCCGGCCCGCTCGGCTCGCCGATCGTGGCGGTCGGCGACGGCGTGGTGGTCGAGGCCGGGCCGGCGTCCGGGTTCGGGCTGTGGGTGGTCATCCAGCACCCCAACGGCGACTACAGCATCTACGGCCACATGTACACCTACTACGTCACCGTCGGCGAGCACGTCCGGGCCGGCCAGCACATCGCCGACATCGGGGCGAACGGCCAGTCCACCGGGCCGCACCTGCACTTCGGGGTCGCACACGGCAGCCCGATGGGTCCCTACCTCGACCCGGTGCCGTGGCTGGCCGCCCGCGGCATCGACATCGGCGGCTACGACCCGGACGCCTGAGCCCCTCAGCCCGATCGGCGATACTGCCAAGGAGCTGCCGGTACGGTGCCGCAGCACGACTCGAGGACGGCGGCTGCACGATGACCATCCCCAGCGTGGTCCGGCGCCGTCCGCTCCTCCAGCTGGAACTGCCGGACGCGATCGTGGCGCAGGGCCGGCACGCGATCGTCCTGCGCTGGTTGCTGTCGCGGGCGATGACTCTGGCCATCCTGGTGTTCGGGCACGAGAGCGACGTCACCGGCGACGTGAAGTACTACGCCCGCAGCCTGCACCAGCTGGTCGAGGGTGCTCCGCTGCGCAGCACCCTGCAGGAGTACCCACTGCCGGTCTTCGCGGTGATCGGACCGCAGTTCCTGCTGGGCTTCTTCAACCAGGTCGCCTTCGTCCTGCTGTTCGTACTGTCCATGCTGGCGGCGGACGCGGCGTTCACCGCCCTGCTGTGGCGCGGCGACGGCCGCCGGCGCGGTGACGCCACCAACCTGTGGCTGTGGTTCGTTCCGGCGATGGGCCCGCTGGCCTACTTCCGCTTCGATCTGGTGCCCGCCGTGCTGGCCGGCGGCGCGGTGCTGGCAGCGATCCGCCGGCCGGCGCTGGCCGGCGCGCTGACCGCCCTGGGTGCTGCCCTGAAGCTGTGGCCGGCGGTGATGCTGCCCACCTTCCTGATCCGCCGCGGTGACCGCCGCCAGGTGCTGGCCGGCTTTCTCGGCACCGGCCTGCTGGTCGGCGGCATCGCCCTGGCGGTGGGCGGCATCAGCCGCACCCTGTCGCCGCTGCGCTGGCAGGGGGCCCGCGGGTTGCAGATCGAGTCGATCGCGGCCACCCCGCTGATGCTGGCCCGGATGGTGCACCCGGTCGGCACCTGGGAGCTGCACGTGTCGCAGTACAAGGCCTTCGAGATCTTCGGTCCCGGCGTGCACCTGCTCACCCGGATCACCAGCGTGCTCACCGTGCTGGGCGGCCTGCTGCTGGTGCTGCTGTGGTGGCGCGCGCACTCGGCAGTGACGGTCTCGGCAGGCACGCTCGGCTGGCTGTTCCTGGCCACCGCCCTGATCGTCACCGTCACCAACAAGACCCTCAGCCCGCAGTACCTGCTGTGGCTGGGTGGCCCGGCAGCCGCGCTGGCGGTCCGGGTGCCGGCCGATCCCGCGGTGCGCACCTTCGCGCGGGTACTGCTGGTCACCGCGGTGGCCACCCACCTGGTGTTCCCGATCGGCTACAACGCACTGCTCAAGACGCACTCGTTCATGCCGCTGGTGACGCTGGACCTGGCCGCCCGCAACCTGCTGCTGCTCTGGCTGACCTGGTACGCGGTGCGTCAGGTCTGGGTCCGGACCAGGCGGGCCGGGTGACCGTGCTGGCCACCGCCACCCGGTCGGTGCGCACCCGGATCGGTGCGCACTGGCAGGTGGCGGTGCTGACCGGGTTGCTGTTCGTGGTGTACGGCGGGTACGGCCTGACCCGGCAGGCCACCTACCTGACCGCAGGCTATGACCTGGGCATCTTCGACCAGGCGGTGCGCAACTACTCCCGGTTCCGGGCGCCGGAGGTGCCGCTCAAGGGCGCCCACTACAACATCCTGGCCGACCACTTCCACCCGATCATCGCCCTCGCCGCACCGCTGTACTGGATCTGGGACTCGCCGTCGGTGCTGCTGCTGGTGCAGATGGCCCTGATCGCGGCCTCGGTGCCGGTGGTGTACGCGTTCGCACTGCGCCGGATGCCGCGCACCGGCGCGCTGGTGGTGGCCGGTGCGTACGCAGTCGGCTGGGCGATCCAGGCAATGGTCGACTTCGACTTCCACGAGGTGGCCTGGGGGGTGCCGATCCTGGCGGTCGCCATCGACGCGCTGGACCGCCGCGACGACCGGACGCTGCTGATCGCCGCCGGGCTGCTGCTCGGAGTGCGCGAGGACATGGGCGCGGTGCTGGTGATGCTGGGCCTGCTGCGGCTGGCCTGGCGTCCCCGGCGCACCGGTTACCTGCTGATCGGCGGCGGCCTGGCCGGCTACCTGCTGGTGACCGCGCTGGTGATCCCGGCGTTCGCGCCGGACGGGCAGTTCGCCTACTGGACCTTCGACGCGCTCGGGCCGGACCTGCCGCACGCGTTGTGGACCATCGTGGCGCACCCGGTGCACACCGCCCGGCTGCTGGTGACCCCGTCGATCAAGGCCGAGACGCTGGCCTACTTCCTGGTTCCGTTGGCATTGCTGCCGCTGCGCTCGCGCTACAGCCTGATCGCGGTGCCGCTGCTGGCCGAGCGGTTCTTCAACTCCCGCGACCACCTGTGGACCACGCACTTCCACTACAACGCCTTGCCATGGCTGGTGCTGGTGCTGGCCATGGTCGACGGCGGCGCCCGGCTGGGGGTCTGGCGGCGGGTCTGGCTGTACCGGGCGATGCTGGCCTGGCTGGTGATCGTGCCGGTGTACCTGACCAGCGTCGCCAACATCACCCCGCCGGTGCTGCGCCGGATCGCGCTCGGCCAGGCCTGGGCGACAAACGATCACCTGCGCGACCAGCAGGCGGCGGTGCGGCAGGTGCCGCACGACGTATGCGTGTCGGTGGACGACCGGTTGGCCACCCACCTGGTAACCACCAACCGGGTGACGCTGCCCGGAATATCCACGCCGCGCACCGACTATGTGGTGCTGGACCTGGGCCAGCAGGAGGTGGGCTACCTGCTGCCGACTCCGCAACAGGTGCTGGCCGATTCCCGCAAGGCAGGTTTTGTCGAGGTCTTCTCGCAGGGCAACCTGCTGGTGCTGCGCTCGCCGGACTACACCGGCCCCAGCACGCAGTGCCGGCCATAGCTGCTGTCGTGACCGTCCCGCTGCCCGGCGTGAGCGAGCTTGCCCGCCGGCTCAGGGCTCTCGGCTGGGTCACCGAGCTGTACGTCGGTGGGTCGGCGGCCACCGGGGACTACCTGCCCGGAGTCAGCGACCTCGACCTGGTGGCGCTCGTCGACGGCCCGGTCGATGCCGACCGGCAGGCGGTGCTGGCCGCGCTGCATGCCGACCTCGACCGCGGGGCCGCGGCCGGAGCCGATCTCGGCTGCGTCTACGTACCGCAGCCGCAGCTGCCCGAGCCGGCCACCCTGCACCCGACCTGGACGCACGGCAGGCTGGTGCACCGGATTCTGTCGGGCATCGCCAGGGCAGAACTGGTACACCACGGCTATGCGGTGTTCGGCCGGCCGCCCCAGGAAACCCTTCCCACCATGGACTCCGACGACGTCCGGCGTGCGGCGCAGGCCGAACTCACCGGGTACTGGGCGCGGGCAGCCGCCCAGCCGTGGTGGTGGCTCGACCCCGTCCTGGCCGAACTCGGGCTCACCGCGATGGCGCGCGGACGCCATGCGCTGGCGACCGGGCGGCTGTTGAGCAAGTCCGCCGCCATCGACGTCGCGCACGCGCCGCCGTGGTTGCTCGAGCGGCTGCGAGCTCGTCGCCGAGGCGAGGCCGTGCCGTTACCCCGACTGCGCACCGCGGGGATCGCCTGGCTCGATGCCCGCCGCACCACCGCCGCCGCCCGGCGGTGGACCGCACCGACCCGCTAGCTCGCGGCCGGACGGCGCTGCCCGGACGCTCGGCTTACAGCTTGACCAGCGGGGCGAACCTCAGCACCAGCCACTTGGTGCCCAGCGAGCCGAAGTCCACCTCGGCCTGGGCCTTCTCGGCGACGCCGCGCAACGCCACCACGGTGCCCAGCCCGAAGCCGTCGTGGCTAACCCGGTCCCCCACCTGCAGGGCAGGGATCGGCTTGCTGAGCTTGGCGGCACCGAAGGTGGACGGACCGGTCGGGGTGAACCGGCGGGTGGCGACCGGCCGGGCCCGGTAGCCGTGGTCTGAGTACTGGCCGCTGCCACCTTCGTCCGGGTAGCCGGTGAACGGCTGCCGGTCCACCGCGCCGGTCCAGTGCACGTGCTCGATCGGCACCTCGTCGAGGAACCTCGACGGCGGGTTGTAGGCCGGCTGCCCCCAGGCGGTGCGGGCCACCGCCCGGCTCAGGTACAGCCGCTGCCGGGCCCGGGTGATGCCGACGTAGGCCAGCCGCCGCTCCTCGGCGAGCTCGGTCGGCTCGGCCAGGGTGCGCTGGTGCGGAAAGATGCCGTCCTCCATGCCGGCCAGGAACACCACCGGAAACTCCAGGCCCTTGGCGGTGTGCAGCGTCATCAGGGTGACCACGCCGCCGCTGGCGTCCGGCACCGAGTCGGCGTCGGCGACCAGCGAGACGTGCTCCAGGAAGGCGTCCAGGTCGGCCGGCTCGTCGGCCTGGGCGCGCTGCTCCTCGAACTCGGCGGCCACGCTAACCAGCTCGCGCAGGTTGTCCACCCGGCTCTCGTCCTGCGGGTCGTGGCTGGCCTCGAGTTCGGTCAGGTAGCCGCTGCGGGTGAGGGCCTCCTCCAGGATGTTGCTCGGGGTGCCGTGCTCCTCGCTGGCCGCCACCGCGCGCAGCTCGCCGAGCAGCCGGACGAACTCGGCGATCGCGTTCGCCGAGCGCGGCGCCAGCCCCGGGATCGAGTCGGCCCGGATCAGGGCCTCGGCGAACGGGATCTGCTCCTGGCTGGCGAAGGTCTCGACGAACAGCTCGGCACGGTCGCCGATGCCGCGGCGCGGGGTGTTGAGGATCCGGCGCAGGCTGACCAGGTCGGTCGGGTTGGCGATCACCCGCAGGTAGGCCAGCGCGTCGCGGATCTCCTTGCGCTCGTAGAAGCGCACGCCGCCGACCACCTTGTAGGGCAGGCCGAGCCGGATGAAGATGTCCTCGAAGACCCGGGACTGGGCGTTGGTGCGGTAGAACACCGCCACCTCGGACGGGGTGGCGAGCCCCGCGTCGCCGAGCTCGTCGATCCGCTGCGCGACCCAGCGGGCCTCGTCGTGCTCGTTCTCGGCGACGAAGCCCTCGATCTGCTCGCCGGCGCCGGCCTCGGACCACAGGTTCTTCGGCCGCCGGTCCGGGTTGCGGGCGATCACCGCGTTCGCCGCGCCGAGAATGGTCTGGGTGGAGCGGTAGTTCTGCTCGAGCAGGATGGTGGTGGCGTCGGGGTAGTCGCGCTCGAACTCGTCGATGTTGCGGATGGTCGCGCCGCGGAAGGCGTAGATCGACTGGTCGGCGTCGCCCACCACGCAGAGTTCGGCACCGGGCAGGCCGCCGGTGCCCTCGGGACCGGCGGGCACCGGCTTGCACAGCTCGGACACCAGCACGTACTGGGCGTGGTTGGTGTCCTGGTACTCGTCGACCAGCACGTGCCGGAATCGCCGGCGGTAGTACTCGGCCACCTCGGGCAGTCCCTGCAGCAGCGCGACGGTGCGCATGATCAGGTCGTCGAAGTCCATCGCGTGGGACTCGCCGAGCCGGCCCTGGTAACGGGTGTAGACCTCGGCCAGCACCTTCTCCGGCGCGGTGCCGGCCTGGTCGGCGAACGCGGCGGCCGAGATCAGCTCGTTCTTGAGGTTGGAGATCTGTACCGCCAGCGAGCGCACCGGATAGCGCTTCGGGTCGAGGTTGAGCTCGCGCAGCACCATGGTCAGCAGCCGGCGGGAGTCGTCGGCGTCGTAGATGGTGAACGAGGACTTCAACCCGATGTGCTTGGCCTGGGCGCGCAGGATGCGCACGCACATCGAGTGGAAGGTCGAGACCCACATGGCGTTGGCCCGGCCGCCGATCAGGTCCGCCACCCGGCTTTTCATCTCACCGGCAGCCTTGTTGGTAAAGGTGATCGCCAGGATCTCGCCGGGCTTGACGCCCCGCGCCGCGAGCAGGTAGCCGATTCGGTGGGTCAGCACCCGGGTCTTGCCGGAGCCGGCCCCGGCCACGATCAGCAGCGGCGAACCGGCATGCTCCACCGCACGCCGCTGCTGCGGGTTCAGCCCGGCCAGCAGCTTGTCGGCCGACAGCACCGGCCGGTGGGCCGGCGCGCGGGCCGCCGGGTCATGCTCGGGGTCGGCGGCCCGCTGCACCTCGAAGGTCGGGACGTCGAACAGGCCGGCGTCGGCGGCGACCGGCGCGCGGCGGCGCGCGCCGGTGGTGGCGGAGGGGGCATCGGCGGTCATCGGGTCCAGCCTACGACGGCCCACTGTCACTAACGCTGCCAGAGCGACGGGCTTGCCGCCGGCGCGCGGCACATGACACGATCGGCGATGTGCAGATCACCGGACGCGAGTTTTATGGGTACCGCAGCGCGGTACCCATCCCGACCGGTTGACCTGATCCGCCACCGTTCGCCCTGGGCCGCACGAGCCCGGGGCGTTCGTCGTTATCGGGGTCGGCGGCTCGATGGGCACCGCCACATCGAGAGGAACACCCCCGTGCCCAACAGCGCCGACGCCGTTCTCCCGCCAGCTCCCGAGACCGGCCTGCAGGCCGCCAGCACCAGTCTGCAGGCAGCACCCGAGACGGGCGACCCCACCGCCATCGCCACCTGGCGCGGCCAGATCGATGCCCTGGACACCGCCATCGTCCGGCTGGTCGCCGAGCGGGCCCGGCTGTCCCAACGCATCCAGTCGGCCCGGGTGAACGCCGGCGGCGCCCGGGTCGAGCTCGGTCGCGAGCGCGCGATCCTCGGTCGCTACCGCAACCGGCTCGGCAGCGAGGGCAACGCGCTGGGCGAAGCCGTGCTGCGGGTCTGCCGCGGCACCTGGTAGCCGGCCGGGATCAGACGATCCGGCGGTCCGCAGCCCACCGGGTCAGCTGGTGCCGGGAGGACAGCTGCAGCTTGCGCAACACGTTGGAGGCGTGCGTTTCCACCGTCTTGACCGAGATGAACAGCTCCGAGCCGATCTCGCGGTAGGAGTAGCCGCGGGCCAACAGCCGCATCACCTCCTGCTCGCGAGGGGTGAGCTGGTCCAGCTCCGGATCGGTCGAGGCCAGCTGTCCGGGCAGGCCGGCGTCGGCGCCAGTCCGGAAGGCGTCCAGCACGAAGCCGGCGAGCCGGGGTGAGAACACCACGTCGCCGTCGGCCACCCGCCGGATCGCGTCGGTCAGGTCCGCGCCGGAGATGGTCTTGGTGACGTAGCCGCGGGCACCGGCCCGGATCACCGCGATCACGTCCTCGGCGGCGTCGGAGACCGACAGCGCCAGGAACCGGGTGGCCGGCAGTTCCGGCAGCACGGCCGCCACCACCGCGGGGCCGCCACCGTCGGGCAGGTGGACGTCCAGCAGCACCACGTCGGGCTCGGTGTGCCGGATGGTGGCGATCGCCTCGGCCACACTGGCAGCCTCGCCGACGATGTTGAGACCGGTGCCGATCTCGGCCCGGACGCCGGCCCGGAACATGGCGTGGTCGTCGACCAGCACCACGCTGGGCCGGCCGCCGGTCGGCTTGTCAGGATCGGTCATGGAGTTCGCCCGTCTAGGAGGTCCAGTTCCACCCGCAGTTGCACCTCGGTGCCCTGGCCGGGAGCGGATCGGATGGTCGCGGTGCCGTGCTGGCGCTGCAACCGGCCCACGATCGAGCCGCGGATGCCCTGCCGGCTCGCCGAGATCCGGTCCGGATCGAAGCCGGTTCCGCGGTCCCGCACGAAGACCGAGGCGCTGTCGTCGGTGAGCTCGGCGTACACCGAGACGGTGGTCACCTGCGCGTGCTTGGCGGCGTTCACCAGCGCCTCCCGGCTGGCCGCGACCAGCGCGTCCAGCCGGCCGTCCAGGGCGTGGTCGCCGACCACCACTACGTCGACGGTGACGGCGTAGGTGTCCTCCACCTCGGCGGCGGCGGCCTGCAGGGCGGCCGCGAACCGGCCGGTGGGCTGGCCGGTTCCGTACAGCTTGGTACGCAACTCGCGCTCTTGGCGGCGAGCCAGCCGGGCCACCTCGCGGGGCTGGCCGGCGTTGCGCTGGATCAGCGCCAGCGTCTGCAGCACCGAGTCGTGCAGGTGTGCGGCGATGTCGGCCCGCTCCTCGTTGCGAATCCGCTCGCGCCGCTCGTCGGAGAGGTCCCGCACCAGCTTCAGCCACCACGGGCCGGTGATCAGCGCCAGGCCGCCGGCGGTCACCAGCACCGCGGCCAGCGCCGCGCCGGCCGCGGTGATGCCGGCCCGGGCCAGGATGAACACCGCGCCGGTGAGCACCAGGGTGACGCCGGCGATGATCCGCAACCAGCCGATCCGGTCAGCCGCACCGGCCGCCAGCGACGAGCTCGACAGCCGGCGCCAGCGTTCCCGGTCGGTCTCCGACGCCTGCCGCCACAGCAGCGCACCGCCGAAACAGGCCAGCAGCGACGGGGTGAACCACCAACCGAGCGGCAGGGTGTGCGCGTTGACCAGCAGCACGCCGGCCGCGGCGACCGCCGCGATCAGGTACTGCGCCGCCGAGCGGAACGAGCCCTCCTTCTCGTCCCCGGACCGGGTCTGCAGCACGATCCAGAACGCGCCGTAGAGCAGCACGCCGAGCCCGGCGCTGAAGGACAGCGCCACGAACGCCAGCCGGACGAACTTGCGCCGCACCCCCAGGTGGTCGGCCAGCCCGCCGGCCACACCGCCGAGCACCCGGCCGTGCTGGGCACGGTAGAGCCGGTTGGCCTGCTGCGGCTCGGCCGGCAGGACTGCGGGAGGCGTGAAGGTCGTCATCAGGACACCATTCTGGGCGGTGCCGGGCCCGGCCGGTATCAGGTGAAGGCCCGAGTTCCATCCGCCGGCGCGGTGCGCGGCTCAGGGACGGTTGGGGGTGGTTCCCGATACCGTGGCAGTCCGCCCTGACCCAGGCTGAACGGCATGACGATGACTGACCCGCCTCCAACCACCCCACCGCCCGGCCGGCCTTCCGGTTCGGCGGACGTGCCGCCCGTTCCGCCGATCCCGCCGCCGCCGGGTTTCGGCGTGCCGCCGGGGTGGCAGGGTTCCGGTCAGCCGCGCGGCCAGCGGTGGTTGCGGCGCAGCCGGACCGACCGGATGGTGTCCGGCGTTGCCGGCGGCCTGGGCGAGTACTTCGCGGTCGACCCGGTGATCTTCCGGGTGCTGTTCGCGGTGCTGTCCTTCCTCGGCGGGGTGGGGATCTTGATGTACGGCCTGGCCTGGCTGCTGGTGCCGGAGCCCGACGTCGACACCTCGGCGCTGGACCGGGCGATCGGCCACCTGCGGGCCCGCCGGGTGCCGCCGTGGCTGGTGCTGATCGGCGGCGCGATGGTGCTGTGGCTGGGCTGGTTCTCCTGGTGGTCGCCCGGGCCGACCTTCCCCGCGCTGATGCTGCTGGCGATCCTGCTGCTGGTGCTGATCAAGCGAACCGGTTCGGCCGACGGCCCGCCGGTTGTGCCTCCGCAGGCGGGTGTAGCTGCGGCGGGAGCCGTTCCAGCCGGTGGGACCGGTGTAGTAGCCGAGCCCGGTACGGCTGAGAACCCGACGCTGGAATGGTCTCCGCCGACCGTCGGGGAGGCCGACGGGGCGCCGACAGCTGGCCGGGGACCGTTGATCCCGCCGCTGAACGACACCCGACGCTCCATGCAGGCCTGGATCGCCGAGGCGGGCGCGGCACACCGGGAGCGGGTGCGCCGGCGCCGTCCGATCAAGGTCGGGGTGGCGGCGAGCCTGGCCATCGCCTGGACCGTGGTCGCGCTCGTCGACGCCTTCAACCGGGCGCCGTTCCCGGCCTACCTGTGGGTCGGGCTGGCGGTGCTGTGCACCGGCCTGCTGGTCAGCGTGCTGACCCGGCGGATGACCCTGTCGCTGCTGGTACCGATCGCGGTGCTGACGGCGGTCACCTTCGCCCTCGGCGGCACCCGCACCAGCCTGACCGACGGTTCTGGCCAGCAGGGCTGGCAACCGACCGCGGCCGACCAGTTGGTCGACCACCGCCAGTTCGCCGGCCAGACCACTCTCGATCTCACGTCGCTGGCCGGCGTGCCCGCGGCCCGGACCATCCACCTGGAGCAGGCCGCCGGCGAGGTCCGGGTGCTGCTGCCGGCCGGCCTGAACGCCACGGTGATCGCCGACATCCATCTCGGCGAGATCAGCAACGGACGCGACTACGACACCGGTCAGCACGTCAACGGCATGAACGTGAACCTCGAGATGCGCCCGCCAGCCGGGGTGCAGGGGCAACCGATCACCATCTACGTGCGGCTGTCCGCCGGGCACATCCAGGTCGAGCGAGCCACCAGCTAGCGACGTCAGCCGGTCAGCGCATGCTGGAGCCGAGCTCCTTGTCCTCCTCGGCGGCCTCGGCGGTCATCTGCTCGAGGTTGTCGGCCACCACCTCGTCGGACAGCCGCACCTTCAGCGCCAGCCACCAGACCACGGCCGACAGCACCAGCACCACCACGAAGTCCACGCCGAAGACGATGGTCGAGGTGTTGCCGGCGTGCTTGCTCTTGTCGGGATAGTCACCGAGGTAGCTGATCAGGCACAGTCCGGCCAGCCAGGGCAGTGCCCAGGTCGCGCCGGCCCGCCAATCCATCTTGGGCATGCTGCCGCGGCTGGTGGCGTAGAAGACCGCCAGCACCACGAAGCCGAGCGCAACCGCCACGAACAGCTTCCAGTTGGTGCCCCAGCCGGCCCAGATCACGATCATGTTCGCGGAGTAGAACGCCAGGAACGGGAGGATGTCCCCGCCGGGCAGCTTGAACGGCCGGTGATGGTCGGGCAGTTGGCGGCGCATCGCGGCCAGCACGATCGGTCCGGAACCGAAGGAGAGCACCGTCGCCGAGGTGATGAACCCGACCAGCTGCTGCCAGCTGGGGAACGGCAGGAAAACGATCAACCCCACCACGAACGCCAGGATCAGGCTGACCAGCGGGACGCCGCGCGGGGTCGTCCTGGCCAGCGCCCGCGGCGCGTTGCCGTTCTTGGCCATCGCATAGGACAGCCGGCCGGTCACCGTGGTGTAGATCAGGCCGGTGTCGGCGGGCGATACCACCGCGTCGATGTAGAGCAGGGTGGCCAGCCACCCCAGGCCGATGGTGGTGGCGATCGAGGCCAGCGGTCCGGCGCTGTTCTCCAGCTGCCCCGATACGCCTTCCCAGCCCTTGGACAGCGCGCTCGGCTGCACCGCGGCGATGAAGGCGATCTGCAGCAGCACGTAGATCAGGCCGGTGATCAGCACCGAGCCGACCACCGCGATCGGGACGTTGCGCCGCGGGTTGCTGGTCTCGCCAGCGAGTTCGACCCCCTGGCGGAAGCCCAGGAAGGAGAACACCACGCCACCGGTTGCGATCGCGGTGAAGATCGAGTGCAGGCCGCCCTGGGAGAAGCCGTGGCTGGTGAAGTTCGAGCTGTGGAACTCGGTCAGGAAGAACGCCACCACGACCAGGGCGATGATGGCGAGCTTCCACCAGACCGCCACGTTGTTGATCCGGGCGAACCAGCGGATGCCGTAGTAGTTGATGACGACGAACGCCGCCATCGCGATCACCGCCACCACGTAGCCGAGCGCGGTGAGGGTGTGCACGGTCTCGCCGGCCACCTCGTGCTCGCGGGTGAAGCCGACGTAGCGGGTGGCGTACTGCAGGGCACCTTCGACCTCGATCGGCGCCACCGCCGCTGCGGCGATCCAGTTCACCCAGCCCATCGTGTAGCTGGCGAACGAGCCGAAGGAGATGTGCGGAAAGCGGATGACGCCGCCGGACACCGGGAACATGGTGCCGAGCTCTGCGTAGACCAGCGCGATGATCACGATCATCACCGCACCGATCACCCAGGAGAAGATCGCCGCGGGACCGGCGATCTCGGAGGCTTTCAGCGCCCCGAACAACCAACCGGAGCCGATGATGGAACCGACGCCGGCGAACAGCAGGCCGACGGTGCCGATGTCACGGCGCATGTTCGGTTCGACCTCGGCACCGGTGTGGCCGGCATCGCCCCGCGACGGTGTCTTGTCTACAGCGGTCATCCAGGCACTCTCCAGCTGCGTGCCGGCGGTCGCTGCTTGCCTCCGGTGGTACGGGTCACATCGATCTAGAACATCAAGAAACTACTCCCATCCGGCACGAGACCGCATCCTTGGGGTTCACACGTCGATGCCGGACTTTTGCTACGCCTGGTCCGGTGCTCCGGGCGCTGGGCCGTCCTCGGTCAGCAGGTCGGAGTATCGGCTTCTCGCACCGAGGGAATCGCCGACCTCGCGCAACGACCGGACGAGGTCGGCGTCCAACCAGATGTCGTACTCGTAGAGCTGGACGCACAGCAGTTCGAAGGCGACCAGTTCCTCTCCCACCTGGAGCAGTCCCTCGACATCGTCGATGGTCTGGGCCGGCAACCCGACCGCCGCATCCATCGCCTGGTGCATGCGCTGCACCACCTGCCCGCGATTCAGCCTGGTCATCCGGGTCAAATCCTCTCCGAGAGCCGGTGCCGTTCGTGCGCGGCCCTCGTGCAGCACCGGGACCAGCAGTGCCAGCGCGACGGCCTGGGTGGCGAGGACGAACAGGCCGGCCGGGGTGCTGCCGTGCTCGTACAGCCAACCGATCAGGGCGGCGCCGGCCAACCAGGCCAGGCCGTAGACGGCGGTGAAGGTGCCGTAGCCGGCGCCGCGGCGGTGCGGCGGCACGAAGTCGGCGACGGCGGCCCGCATGGTCGACTCGTGCACGCCCATGCCGGCGCCCCACACCACCGAACCGGCGATGAACAGCCCGGGTCGGGTGGAGAACGACAGGAACGGCACCGCGGCGGCCAGCAACGGCAGCGCCAGCAGCCCGCGCAGGCCGACCCGGTCATAGATCCTGCCGAACGTCACGGCGGCAACCGACGCTGCTGCCATGGCCAGCGCGTACAGCACCGGCACCAGGGACGCCCTGATCAGGTGCCGGCTGGTCAGCGAGTAGGCCAGCACCGCCCAGGTGGAGAAGCCCAGCATGGTGGTGGCCGAGAACGCCGCGTACTGCCAGAAGCGCCGCGGCAGGCCCTTCTCCAGCCGCAACTGCTTCTTCTCCGCCACCTGCACGTCTGGCTCCCAGGCCAGCGGGTCGGGGGCGGCGGCCCGCAGCCTGGTGAGCGCGAGCAGTGCCAGGCCACCGGGAATCGCCAGGATCGCAAAGGAGATCCGGTAGTCGCCGCCGAGTGCCAGGGTGGCTGCGATCAGCAACGGGCCGACCATCGCACCGATCTGGTCGAGCGCCTCGTGCAGCCCGAAGGCATAACCTCGGCCGAGCTCGGCCGAGGCGTGCGCCAGCATGATGTCGCGGGCCGGGGTGCGCACCGCCTTGCCGACCCGTTCGCCGTTGTAGAGCAGGCCGGCCGCGGCCAGGTTGCCGGTGAGTGCCAGCAGCGGCACGCAGACCAGGGTGATCAGGTAGCCGGCCACCGTCTGCGGCCAAGGCCGGCCGGTGCGGTCGGCCCACCGGCCGGTGAACAGCCGGAGCACCAGCGCGGCAGCCTCACCGGCGCCGGTGAGCAGGCCGATCAGCGCCGCGCTGGCGCCGAGCGTTCCGAGGTAGGGCCCGATGACCGAGCGGGCACCCTCGTAGACCACGTCGGCGAGCGCGGACACCACGCCGAACCCGACGACGAAGCGGACCGGTGAGATCCGGTTCGGGCCTGGCGCACCCGTGGCGATGGGTGTCGGGGCGAGCTCCTCCGGCATGGCCATGACCTAGCTTAGGACCGCCGAGAGGGCCGATCGCGGTGACCTCCTCGGCATTGACGCCGTTAAGTGCTCGTCTCGAAAGGAACGTATGTTTGCCATTATCAGCTATAGTGGCAAGCATGGTTTCCATTAGTAGCGACATGACTGCTCCCCGCCCGCGGTCCACGAGGATCAGTCTGGCCGCACGGCGCATCGGCGAGCACCTGCTCGCCTGGCGGAAACTGCAGGGTCTGACGGCGCAGCAGGTCGCCGAACGTGCAAACATCTCCCGCCCCACGTTGCGCCGCCTCGAACACGGCGACCCCAGCGTCAGCATGGAGTCCTTTTTGAACGTGGCCCGCGCACTCGGCCAACTCGACCGCATCGCCGAGTCGCTCAACCCGTATGAGTCGGATCTGGGGCGTGCACAAGCTGACGCTAGCCTGCCGCGCCGGGTACGCCGATGACTGCTCCGTCACCGCAGGCGCTGCAGACCCTCGTCGAGATCGACGGGGTCACCGTCTTGGCCGGCGACTGCGCAATCACAGGCAGCGCCGCGAAGCCCGTCCTGCGCTTCACGTACACGCAGGGCTACCTCGCGCTGCCAACCGGCTACGATCTCGACCCTGCCCTGCGGCGGGAGCGCAACACCCACATCGGCGACGGGATCTTCAACGCATTTGCTGACTGCGCCCCCGACTGGTGGGGCCGCAACCTGATCACCCGACGCCTGCGAGCCAAGGCACAAAAGGCCGGCCAGCCCCCGCCCCTGATCACTGACATCGACTTCCTCACCGGCGTCAGCGACACCACCCGCCAAGGTGCCCTCCGTTTTCGGCAACCCGGCGAGGACGCCTACCTGGCCGCCGATGTCGACGTGCCCAAGCTCATCCACTTGCCGACGCTGCTCCAGGCCTCCGACGACGTCGCTCGCGACACCTCCGAGGGCGACCAACAGCAAGCAGTTGAAACTCTCCTCGCCGCCGGCAGCGGAACTCTCGGCGGAGCACGACCGAAGGCCTCAGTACGCGACGGCGACACCCTTTACATCGCGAAGTTCCCCCACCCGCGCGAAGACCAATGGGACGTCATGGCGTGGGAGAAGACTGCCCTCGACCTCGCCGAACTCGCCGGCCTCGCTGTGCCCGCACGACGGCTGGAGAGGGTCGGAGGGCGCAACGTGTTGCTCGTGGCACGTTTCGACCGCCGCCCCCGCCCCGACGGTGGCCTCGACCGAACTGGCTATGTCTCCGCATCGACACTCGTCGGAGGCCAGCGCAGCGTCCCACGTGACTACCTCGACATCTCCGCCGCAATCGAGGACCACTCCGCTGCCGCGACTGACGACCTGATCGACATGTGGCGCAGGATGGCCTTTTCCGTCGCCATCCACAACACCGACGACCACCTGCGCAACCACGGCTTCCTCCGCGCCCCCGGAGGCTGGCGGCTCTCGCCGGTGTTCGACATCAACCCGAACCCCGAACTTGCAGTGCCGCGCTCGACCTCGCTCAACGGCGCAACCCTCCGGCAGGACGAGGTAAGCGGCCTGCTCTCCGCAGCGACCTGGTTCGGGCTGACCCAGAAGGGAGCAGCCGCCCTGCTGTCCGACATTCTTGCCGTAACCGCTCGCTGGGAGGAGGTTGCAGCCGGCAACGGCATCAGCGACAGTGAGCTCGCGCGGTTCGCGCCGGTATTTCGGGACATCCCCGGCTTACACCGCTGAGCCGGCTCGTCCTGCAAGCCTGGTCGGCGTGATGGGGCAGGATGCCTTCCAGCCCTGCAGCAGCCCACAGGCCCGGAAAACCAGGCCTGCAGACCTACTTCAGGATCTGGCGGGCGATGACCATCCGGTTGATCTGGTTGGTGCCCTCGTAGATCTGGGTGATCTTGGCGTCGCGCATCATCCGCTCCACCGGGAAGTCCTCGGTGTAGCCGTAGCCGCCGAACAGCTGCACCGCGTCGGTGGTGACCTTCATCGCCACGTCCGAGGCGAACGCCTTGGCTGACGCGGAATACCAGGTCAGCCCCGGCTCACCGCGTTCGGCCTTGGCGGCGGCGGCGTAGATCAGCTGCCGGGCGGCCTCGGTCTGCATCACCATATCGGCCAGCATGAACTGCAGGCCCTGAAAATCCGCGATCGGCTTGCCGAACTGCTGGCGCTGCTTCATGTACGCGATCGAGGCGTCGATGGCGCCCTGGGCGATGCCGAGCGCCTGGGCGCCGATGGTCAACCGGGTGTGGTCCAGGGTGGTCAGCGCCGTCTTGAACCCGGTGCCGGGCTCGCCGATGATCCGGTCGGCCGGAATGGTGCAGTTCTCGAAGTGGATCTCACACGTCGGCGAGCCCTTGATGCCCAGCTTGCGCTCGTGCATGCCGACCGAGAAGCCCGGATCGTCCTTGTGCACCACGAACGCGGAGATGCCACGCGCGCCCTTGGACGCGTCGGTCACCGCCATCACCGTGTAGTAGGTCGAGACGCCGGCATTGGAGATCCAGCACTTGGTGCCGTTGAGCACCCAGTGGTCGCCGTCGAGCACCGCGCGGGTGCGCATGGCGGCGGCGTCGGAGCCGGCCTCCCGCTCGGACAGCGCGTAGGAGAACATCGCCTCGCCGGCGGCCACCGGCGGCAGCACCTGCTTCTTCAGGTCCTCCGACGCCGACAGCAGCAACGGCATGGTGCCGAGCTTGTTCACCGCCGGGATCAGCGAGGACGACGCGCAGACCCGAGCCACCTCCTCGATCACCAGCACGGTGGCCAGCGAATCCGCGCCGGCGCCGCCGTACTCCTCGGGGATATGGATCGCGTGGAAACCGGCCCGCACCAGCGCCGCCAGCACGTCGTGCGGGAACTCCGCGGCGCGGTCCACCTCGGCCGCCCTGGGGGCGATCTTGTCCTCGGCCAGCTCGCGAACCGCCGCGCGCAGCATGCTGTGCTCGTCGCTGAGCCGGTAGCTGTCGAAATCAGGGTTGAGCGCCATGCGGACAAGCGTTACTCATCGGTAGCGGTGACGCAACGCAGTGCGCGCCTTCTCACTGCGACTGCCTGCACGGGGCGCCGATCCGGGCACGATCGGGGATGTCGGGCGTGCGGGAACGGTGCTAGCCGGCCGGCGCGATAGCCTTGACAACCATGACCCAGCGTCCTCGCCTCTCGGTGATCGGTACCGGCTACCTCGGCGCCACCCACGCGGTGTGCATGGTGGAACTCGGCTACGAGGTGATCGGCCTCGACGTCGACATCGCCAAGATCGAGGCCCTGCGGGCCGGCCGGATCCCGTTCTTCGAGCCCGGCCTGCCCGAGCTGCTGGCCAAGCACATCGACTCCGGCCGGCTGCGGTTCACCACCGACTACGCCGAGGTGGCCGAGTTCGCCGATGTGCACTTCATCTGCGTCGGCACCCCGCAGAAGAAGGGCCAGTACGCCGCGGACCTGTCCTACGTCTCGGCGGCGTTCCGGTCGCTGGCACCGCACCTGGACCGCAAGTCGCTGGTGGTCGGCAAGTCCACCGTCCCGGCGGGCACCGCGGTGCGGATGGCCAAGGTGCTGTCCGAGCTGGCGCCACACCCCGAGGTGGAGCTGGCCTGGAACCCGGAGTTCCTGCGCGAGGGCTTCGCGGTGGAGGACACCCTGCGGCCGGACCGGCTGGTGTTCGGGGTGCGCAGCGAGTGGGCCGAGCAGATGCTGCGGGCCAGCTTCGCCCCGGTGATCGAGGCCGGCACGCCGGTGATCGTCACCGACTACGCCACCGCCGAGCTGGTCAAGGTCGCCGCGAACTCGTTCCTGGCCACCAAGATCAGCTTCATCAACGCGATGGCCGAGGTCTGCGAGGCGACCGGTGCCGACGTCACCCAGCTCGCCGACGCGATCGGCTACGACGCCCGGATCGGCCGGCGTTTCCTCAATGCCGGACTCGGCTTCGGCGGCGGCTGCCTGCCCAAGGACATCCGGGCCTTCATCGCCCGGGCCGGCGAGCTCGGGGTGGACCAGGCGGTGTCGTTCCTGCGCGACGTCGACGAGATCAACCTGCGCCGCCGGGCCCGGACCGTCGAACTCGGTCTGGACCTGCTGGACGGCTCGTACCGCGGCACCCGGGTCGCGGTGCTGGGCGCGGCCTTCAAACCGAACTCCGACGACGTGCGCGACTCCCCCGCCCTTGACGTGGCTGCCGCGGTGGGCCGGCGTGGCGCAACCGTACAGATCTATGACCCGGAGGCCAACGCCAGCGCCCAGCGGCTGCACCCGGAACTGGTCTACGCCGCCTCGCTGGAGGAGGCGGTGGAGCAGGCCGACCTGGTGATGCTGCTGACCGAGTGGTCGATCTTCCGCGCGATGGACCCGGACACCATCGGCGCCCGGGTCGCGCAGCGCAACCTGGTGGACGGCCGCAACGTGCTCGACCCGGCCCAGTGGCGGGCCGCCGGCTGGGCCTACCGGGCGCTCGGGCGCCCCTGAGCTTGCGCCGGTCACATGCTGGGGTGTGGATAGCCTGGCGGCTTCGTCGTCATGCCGGTTTAGATTCTGGGCATGACCTCTGTCGCGACAGCATCTGACACATGTCTCACCGGTGATACATTTCTCGACATGAAGACGGTGACCATCAGGGAACTGCGCAACAACGGCGGAGCGGTCTTGGACCGAGTAGCTCGCGGCGAGGAACTGATCGTGACCCGAGACGGTGCCGAAGTCGCGGAACTACGCCCGAGGCGCCGTCCTGGTCCGGCACCAGCCGAACTCATCGAAGCGCGCCGGCACCTGCCGAGACTTGACCCTGACCTGCTCCGCCGCGATCTCGACGCCGTACTCGACCCGACGGTATGACGGTGCCTCCCAGCCGGGGAATGCTCGACACCTCGACCGTGATCCTGCTCGGCGAACTGGTCGATCCGAGCACACTTCCCGACGAGTGCGTGATCAGTACTGTGACGCTGGCCGAACTCTCGGTCGGGCCACACGTGGCAGACACCGCTCGCGAACGGTCAGCGCGTCAGGCACATCTCCAACAGGCCGAGGCAGACTTCGAACCGCTGGCCTTCGACGCCGCGTCGGCTCGGGCGTTCGGCCGGGTCGCTACCTCCCTGCGCCAAGCCGGTCGCAAGCCGGCTGCTCGCGCCTACGATGCCCTGATCGCGGCATCGGCGATCGCCCATGGCCTGCCGCTGTACACCTGTAACCCGGCCGACTTCACCGGCATCGACGAGCTCACCGTCCGGCCAGTCCCCCATCCCCGCCGTCGGTAGTTGGTTCTGCCGCCCGACCACAGCCTCTCAGGTCACGGCACCTAACCCTGCCTGTGGATGAGTAGCGCTCGTCCGGCCGAACTGTCGTACCGGTGCCCTAGTGTCTGATGTATGACAGCGACGGTGGCCACGACGGGTGCCTCGGCCACCGCCGCCGTCCTGTCCGCGGCGGTCACCGAGCTGATCGACCTGCCGCTGTCGCCGCTGGGTGAATCCGAGCTGCTCGACCTGATGCGTTCGACGGAACGGGCACGCCGGCAGCTGGAGCATCTCGACCAGTTGCTGATCGCCGAGGTCGAGGCGCGGGCGGTGCCGGCTCGCTACGTACTGCGCGGCACGAGCTACTTCCTGTCCGCCCTGCTCAACCTCAGCTCGGCCGAAAGCACCGCTCGCACCAGGCGATCCCACGAGCTGGCGCCGCGGGTGGCCGTCACCGGTGACCGGCTGGAACCCCAGCTGCCCGCCACGGCCGCCGCCCGGGCCGACGGCGCCATCACCGCCCAGCATGCCGACGTGATCGCCAGCGCGGTCGGCAAGGTCCGGGGCAGCCTGAGCGTCGTCGAGGTTGCCGACGCCGAGCGCTTCCTGGTCGAGCAGGCCCGACTCTTCGACGCCCAGCAGCTGAACGGCATCGCGCGCCGCCTGGTCGACACCCTCTGCCCGGACGGCCGGCTCGCCGACCAGCGCGAGACGCAGCGCCGGCGCCGGCTGGCCTGCACCCCCGCAGGCGACGGGATGTACCGGATCAGTGGCGAGCTCGACGGCGAGACTGCCGCCCTGGCGCTGACGGTGCTGCACGCGCTCGCCGCGCCCAAGCCGTCGGCCGGCGGCGAGCGGGACGAGCGCACCGCCGGCCAGCGGATGCACGATGCCTTCCGGTCGGTGCTCCGGCTCGGATTACGCTCCGGCGAACTGCCGCCCTCGGGTGGCGTGCCGGCAACCGTGCTGATCACCATGACCGCCGAGCAGTTCGAGTCAGGGACCGGCCTGGTGGCCACCAGCTACGGCCAACTGCTGCACGTCGACCAGGCGCTGCGCCTCGCCGGCCAGGCCCGCATCGCCTGGGTGGTGCACGGCAGTTCCGGCGGCGTCCTCAACTACGGCACCGCTCGGCGGATCGCCACCGACAAGCAGACCCTTGCGCTGATCGCGCGGGACCAGGGTTGCACCTTCCCCGGCTGCACCGACCCTCCCGAGTGGACGGAGAAGCACCACATCGTCCCGTGGGCACTAGGCGGGTCGACGGACCTGGACAACCTGTGCCTGCTGTGCGATTTCCACCATGACCGGATCGACAGCGGCGGCTGGCAGGTGGCCATGCGCGACGGCGTGCCCTGGTTCACCCCGCCCGCCTGGCTCGACCCTGACCAGACACCTCGACGGAACCACCAAGTGACAAGGTCGTGACCCGAGATGGTGACCACGTCGCCGAGCCCGGCAGCAGGATGACCGACCTCGACAACCTCGCAAGTTATTAAACCATCCCCTTGTGCGAGTCTGCGGTGTAACGAAAGATCGAACCTTATGATCACGGTGGGCACAGCTGACGCATTCGTCTCTCGGTTCCGATACCTCTTAGGTGAAGTCGATAAGCCGATCGCGTTCGTTGTAGGGTCCGGCTTAACCCGAGGGACCGTCGCCGGGGTTGATCGAATAGTAACTGCGATGCGGGCGGCACTTAGCAGCCCACAAGATCAGGAAAGATTTGATATTGAAGTAGTAGGCCCGAGTTGGGGTGACAGGTATCAACAGGCCGCCCAATTTCTCTTGGTCAATCGCGGCCAGGATCTGATCAACCGAATTATTCGAGCCGCGGTGTTGCGCTCTTGCACGTCAGTCAGCGTGGCCGAGGCAAAGGTGCTATCAAAGAGCGAACCCTCACTCCGTCAGCTTGAGGTCGATGGAGCTTGGTCGCTAGACCCGGGCGTTCAAGCATTAGGAACCCTGTTGACCAGAATGCCCGCAGACGTTCGCGGCCCTGTGATTACAACAAATTTTGATCCTCATCTAGAAATCGCGGTCCGACTCGCGGGAGGCCAACCTTTCACACAATGGATAGACATTGATGGAAAGATCGCAACCATCGAAGATTCCGGCGCAATAGAAACGGTGCACGTGCATGGGCTTTGGCGTCGCGGAGACACTTTGCACACTGTGCCTCAGCTCACTCGACCAAGACCAATGCTGGCTGGAAGTTTACGCGAGGCGTTACGTGGACATACCGTGATAATCCTGGGTTATAGCGGATGGCCGGACGCCTTCTCGCGGACGCTTCTGGCGCAAGCACATGAGCGCGAATACGTGGGCATGGATATTATATGGTGCCACTATGGTCCTTTCACCGAGGCCGACGTTGAGCGTGAGCTTTTCAGGGAACTCGCCGAAGGGAACTCGACCGTTGTGTACGAGCAAGTGGACTCCAATATCGTCCTTCCCGAGGTCCTATCGGCATACTCTAAAGACCTGGCTCCAGCAGCTTCGGCTGTGTCTTCGATCCGCGGATGGACGCATATTGACGCGTCCTTCTTGGCGCTTCGCGCATCGAAATCGGATGCGAAGGATACTGCTCAGTTTATAGACGGCGCTGAGCCAACTTGGCGCGTCGCTCAAGATGCGCGCGTTGCACGACTTTCTTTCGCACGCGAACTCCGCTCAAAATTTGAGCGGACCGAAGCCATAATCGTCGCCGGAATCGGCTCCATGGGTGAGGGCAAATCTCTAGCCGTTCGCCAGGCAGCTGTCGATCTCGCTGATAACCTCGAAATTGATGTCCTTTGGCGTGAACCGGGCACACCCCTTCGCGTTAGCGACATACTCGCATATACACCCAGGGGTGACGGAACCCTACTCCTAGTTTCGGACGACGGCGACCTGCTAATCGATGACCTGATATTGCTCACCCGGGAGCTAATGCGACTTGGTCGCGTCAAAGTACGGGTCTTACTAGTCGCATCTGAACGCGACTGGAGGAACGCGGGCGGGTTCATCCGGTTGGGGCCTAATACAGCTGTCGTCTCGGCGGGTGCGCTCTCACTTGAGGATGCCCAGCGTGTGGTCGGTGCTTGGGAGGCCGTTGACGGCGTAGACTTAGGCCAGGTCGGAAAACTGCCTAAGGATTCTCGGGCTGCCACCCTGTATGACCGCGCGACCGATCCAGCCAGCCAAGGTGTCTCTCTGATTGGGGCGATGCTCCAAGTTCGATACGGTGAACATCTTATCGACCGTGTCGATAATCTATTGGGCAAGTTGCAGCGCCAAAATGTCACCAGCGGGGTGTCGCTTGAAGACGCATTTCTTATGATTTGCATCATGCATTCGGCATTCGATGCGAGGGACTCTCGCAGCAAGCCGATATCGATACGGGTACTAAGTGCTGCAACCAGTCTCTCAACGACCGCAGCGCAGTACATTGTGATTGAGCCGCTCGGACGGGAAGCCGCAGTGTCTCAACACGGGGAGGAACTCTGGGCGCGCCATTTTTCGATCGCGGTTGCGGCGATAGAAGCTAGCAGGCGGCGAGATCCTGAAGTAATGCGTCGCGCATTAGAAACTCTTGTGCAAGCGGCTGTCAACCTCGCCCCATCAAGCGGCCCGCTTCCAGCCGATGTGTATCCCGTCGCTTACCTATCGTCCTCTCTTCGCGATAATTCCGACGCGGTGGTGGCCGCCGAAGCCGCCATTGAGGCGGAGCCATTGCGGATCACATATCGGACTAGCGTTGTGGCGGCGTACCGGAGATCCAGGCTCCTTGACGAAGCGCTGAATGCAGCGGAACGCGCATGGAGATCAGATGCTGCATGGAAGGATCCCGAGTCGTGGCCAGCTTTCCTAAGTGAGTGGGGAACATCCGCGGGTCTCGCGGGTCAGCCAGCCTTGAATGTCTTACTCGACGCCTTGGCCTTAGTGAGTCCTCACGTTGATTTAGTCGTGGGCGAAGGCGGTGCGCTCCTTGGTATGGGCGTCGGCTTGCGTGAGCTCCATATACAAACTAAGGATCAAATTTATGTCGACGCCCTAAGAGCCGTAGTGTACTTAGTACGCGAGAAAGAGATGAGTCGTCGAGATTTTGCATATATGCGTAACCACGAAAAATATCTTCGAGATCAACACGTCGCCCCGGTCACTGAACGGGCGGCCGCGCTTGATCACATTCAAGCTGCAGTCGATTCCTTACAGGTGAGTCCACCGCAGGTTCTGAGGGAATATTTAGCGAAGCACCCGGTCTCCGTCGTTCGCCGTTGATCGGCGGTGGCTATCTGTTCCGCTCGCGCGGAGACTCTTTACTTGAAATAGCAACATAACTCGGGCGGGTGATCCGGCCGTCCTGGGGCTCTGGACAGCCCGCGTGTCAGGGCGTTGGACGTGCGGAGACGTCTCGGTCGAGTTCGTCGGCTTGGTCGGCGGCGACGATGAGGGCGGCGGCGAGTTGGCGGGCGGTGCCGGACGGTAGGAGCGCCACCGACCTCGCAGTGAGGGTTGGTGGTTCGGCAATGACCCGTACGAGCCGGTGGCCGTCGCGGTCTGCGCGCCGGACGGCAAGGTCGACGGTGAGATCGACGGGCCTGCCTGCTTCATTCATGGCGACAGCCTCGCGGGCGACCGGACGAGAAACGCAGAACGGCCCATGGTCGCGGCCGGGTGGTAGATCGCAGAAGCTGGCGTGCGGACGCGGCATGGCGCTCGGCCTTCCGATGAGCAGTTGCGGTCCTCACCACAATAGTCAACGAACCTGTACTGCGGTCAAGGTTCGTTGACTGCCAGTCTGAGCAGGTGCCCCGCCGACCCGAGCCGAACCACGAGGCCCTTCGGCTGGAGCTGTCCCGGCTGCGGGCTGAGAAGCGCCTGACCTATGACGCGCTCGCTGAGCTGACCGGACTGTCGCGGACGGTGCTGATCAACTTGGAGCACGGCACGACCCGCGGCTCGTTGGACACCTGGCACCGGGTAGCCCACGGGCTCGGAGTGCCGCTAGGCAGCCTGATGGACCAGCTCTGCCACGGACACCGCCCACCCTCCTGACCTGCTGCAGACGCCAGTGTCCGCGGATTTCTTGACGTCGGACTTACAGCCGTGTCATTCTTCGTAGCGCGCCCGGTTTTCGATGAGCCGCGGTGACTACGAATAGATGACGGGTCGCTCGACGGACCCGGCCCACAACGGGGCAGCGGGTAGCTGCCTGGGGTTTGAACACAGACGAACTAGAAGGCTCCGCGTCGAGGTGGGGCAGAAGTCATCGAGCTTCTGTCCCTGCGCGTCCCCGGAGCCGATGTGTTACCCACCACCGCCAGTGATCCCGTCGCCGAACTGCTGAACCGTCCGGTCACGGCGCATTGGTCGTTGTCGTTCTATCCCGACGCCCGAGAAGCCGGCGGTGGTTTCGTTCCGTCGCGGCCAAATCCGCACGGTAGCGGGGTCAAGGGGCAGGCTGCTGATCCAGTCCGGGCGCGGGTTGAGGCTGCCCGGCGCGCGAAGGGAAAGCTGCGGCGGTATTGCGCAGCGAACAGGCTCAACCGGCTCGGCACCCTGACCTACCGCGGCGCCGGCTGCCACGATCAGCGCGAGGTCCGCACACATGTCGGGGCCTTCTTCCGGGCGTTACGGGTCGAGTTGGACGGCAAGCCAATCCCGTACGCCTGGGTGCCGGAGTGGCACAAGACCGACCACGGCCTACACCTGCACTTCGCAGTCGGGCGGTTCATCCCCCGCTCACTGATCGCGGCGTCCTGGCCGCACGGCTTCGTCCATATCAAGGTGATCGGTGACCTGCCAGTCGGGTCCGGCACCTTGGGTGAGGCCCGCAAGGCGGCCGGCTATCTGTCGAAGTACGTGGCGAAGTCCTTCGCCGATGACGCCCGGATCGACGGACTGCACCGCTATGACCTGGCGCAAGGTTTTCAGCCACGAGTGCAGCGGATTACTGACCGCAGCCCCGACGCCGTGATCAATGAGGCGTCGCGCGGGTCGGCTCGAACCCGATTCTTCGGTGGTCCTCGGCCAACGTTCCCGACTGGCAGGGCGGCCCGGCGATCTGGGCGCAGTGGGCCTGACATGCCCGACGGTCAGACCTTCACCCCGGAGGAGGTGGAGAACTGGGTGCGGACCACCTGTGCGGCGCAAGGTGTGCCGGTGAAGGTGGCTGATCCGGTGCTGGTCGGGCGGGTCGGTGCGCTGCTGGGGAGCGGGCGGCGGCGGATGGGAGGCGCGCTGCAAGCGGAGCGAGCGCGCCGCGCGCCGCCGCAACCGTAGACCGGAGTGGCGGCCTACAGCTTCCAGACCGGTCGCACCCGGGCCGGGTCCAGCGTTCTAGCGCCGGGCTGGCCGGCGCCGATGACGGCGTGATCGAGAAGGGCGGTGATGATCGCGACCTGCCGGTCGAGGTTGAGCGAGTCCCACGCTCGGCCTAGCGCCTGGCCGTTGCCGATCAGCGAGGGCAGCGCGTCCGTGTCATTGGCACGGGCCAACCGTCGCTCCGCGCGGCTGATCCGCTCCTCGATGGGCTTACGGGCAGTCAGCCATTCCCGCATGGTGATCGACCTGCCCGCATAGGCTTCGGCCAACTCCTCCAACTGCGCGCGGTCTGCGCCGAGCTGAGTCACGACCTCGGCCAGCGCCTCATCCTGCGCAGTCCGTCCAGCGAGGGTGTCGGCCAATTCCGGGGTGTCGAGCCGGAACAGCACCGCCTTGGCGATCAACTCCTCGACCGGCTCAGCGACCACCGTCAGCCTGCCGCAGCCGCCATGATCCGGCCCGGACAAGCAAACGTAGCGGCGGCGCTCGCCCCGGGCGGCGGAGTAGAGCCGGGTGCCACACTTGCCGCACCGCAGCAAACCTGACAGCGCGTAACGCCGCGCTGCTCGGCGGCCTGATACCGCCTTCTGAGCCATCAAAGCGCGGATGCGCCGGTGCTGCTCCTCGGTGAGGATGCCCGGCCAGGCCGCCGGCCCGACGATGACGCCCTGGTGCTCACGCAAGCCCGCGATCCGACCCGATGCCAGCACCGCCTTCAAGGTGGTCGTGCGCCACGGCTTGCCCGCCACCGTAGAAACCTTGCCGTCCTCCAACCAGGCAGCCAGTGACCGCAGCGACTCACCAGCCAAGAACCGGGCAGCCAGTTGACTGATGATCGCGGCCTCGCTCTCGACCACCGCCATCCGGGTTTTGTCATAGCCGAACGGGCGAAGCGACCCGCCATGCGGCAAGCCAGCGGCGGCGTTTGCCTGCATCTTGCGCCGCACCCGAGCCGATCGCCGGCCGGACTCCTTCGCAGCGAACGCGGCGAACATCCGCGCCATGAACAACCCGTCATCGTTGCCCAGGTCGATGTCGGCGGTCACCGTCGCCACGCTCGTCACGCCGGCCTTCTCGCACAGCGTCACGAAGTCCTCAAGCTCGGCCGGCTGACGATGCAACCGGTCGAGGTTGTAGACGATCACCGCGTCGCGCTCACCCGCCGCCAGATCAGCCAGCATCCGCCGATACGCCAGTCTGGTTTTACCCGAATACGCAGACACATCGTTGTCCACGTACTCCTCAGCCACCGCCCACCCGCGCTCGCTGGCAAGCTTGCGGCAGTCCTCCACCTGGCGCTGAACACCCAGCCCTTGCCCGTCCTGGTCACTAGAAATCCGGGCGTAGATCGCGGCTGCTCGCACTGTCGTCACAAGAGGGCAGCTTAACGACCAACGGGTAACCTGACTCTGTTGTGCGACTTCTGATGAGCGTCCTGACGGTCAGCTGGTGATGTCCTTACGCGCAAAGCGAGTCCAGGCGGCGGTGAACAGCACCGCGCTGTAGATCGCCGCCACCGCACAGCCGCGGGTCATGTCGTCCCAGTTGATGGTCGGGGTCAGCGCGTCCAGCCAGGAGTACTGGAAGTGGGTCGGCAGCACCACCCGGTACGGGTCCAGCGCGGTGATCGAGTCGAGGATGTTCGACACCACCACCAGGAACGTCGCGCCACCCACGGCGGCCAGCGGGGCATCGGTGAGCACGCTGAGCAGGAACGCCAGCGCGGCCACCAGCAACGCCTGCCCGCAGGCATACAGCACCACGATCACCAGCCGCTGCAGGGTCTCGCCGTAGCTGAAGCTGCCCCCGAACGGCGACCGGGCCGGCGCCCAGCCGAAGAACGCCCCGCCCACCAGGTACGCCCAGGCCGGCAGCAGCAGGTTCACCCCGAACGAGTAAGCCAGCGCCACCACCAGCTTCTGCCGCAGCAACCGGGCCCGCGGCACCGGCAACGCCAGCAGGTAACGCAGCGACGACCAGCTCGCCTCGCTGGCGATGGTGTCGCCGCAGAACATCGCCACGATCACCACCAGCAGAAAGCCGACCGCGGCGAACTCGGTGAACAGCGCGAAGTTGCCCGCTCCCGCGGTGGCCAGGTCCACCAGCGCCGGCCGGTTGCGGTTGGAACTGCCCGACCCGCCCAACTTGAACGCCAGCGCCATGATGATCGGCAGCGCGAGTAAGAACAGCCCGGTCAGCTGGGTGCGTCGGCGGGTGAACTGCCGGGCGAACTCGACCCGCAACAGCAGCGTCCGCCCGCTGCGGAAACCCACGGCGCCACCGACCGGCTGATTCGCCGGCACCGGCGGCAGTTCGGCCAGCCGGGCGTGGATGCCGCGCCGGGTGGCAGGCACGCCGCCAGCAGGATCGTCAGTCATTGCGTTCCCCGATCAGGTCCAGAAAGACGTCCTCCAGCGCGCGCCGGGCCGGCACCGGCCGGGACCCGATGCCCGCCGCGGCCAGCACCTCGCGGGCCCGGTCCGGGTCGTCGACCGCCAGTTGGGTCGCGCCGGTGCCGGCCACCTCGGCCACCGACCCCGCCGCCACCAGCCGGCCGCGGTGCATCACCACCACATGGCTGCAGGTCTGCTCGACCTCGGCCAGCAGGTGCGAGGACACGATCACGGTGCGCCCGGTGGCGGCGTACCGGCCGAGCACCACGCGCATCTCGGCGATCTGCGGCGGGTCCAGCCCGTTGGTCGGCTCGTCCAGCACCAGCACGTCCGGCAGGCCCAGCATCGCCTGCGCGATCGCCAGCCGCTGCTGCATGCCGTGGCTGTAGGTCTTCACCCGCCGCTGCACCGACTCACCCAGCCCGGCGATCTCGAGCACCGTCTCGAACTGGGCCTCGTCGGCCGCCCGCCCGGACGCCGCCCAGAACAGCCGCAGGTTCTCCTGGCCGCTCAGGTGCGGCAGGAAACCCGGCCCCTCGACGAAGGCGCCCAGCCGGGACAGCACTGCCGCCCCCGGCACCACCTCGTGCCCGAACACCCGCACCGAACCCGCCGTCGGCAGGATCAGCCCCATCAGCACCCGCAGCGTGGTGGTCTTGCCGGCCCCGTTCGGGCCGAGCAGCCCGAGCACCTGGCCGCGCTCGACGGTGAAGCTCACCCCGTCCACCGCGCGGTAACCGTCGGCGTAGACCTTCGCCAGGTCCTGCACCACGATCGGAACCCCGGCCAGCTCCGGGTCGACGCCACCCGGCCGGCGCGAGCGCAGCCGCCACCAGCCGAACGCCAGGCAGGCCAGCACCACCAGCGCCGCCACCGCCAGCCAGGCCCGGGCGCCGCCGCCGCGCACCTCGGTGACCGGGAGCGACGAGACGGTGAGCGCTGCCCCCGAGGAGACGATGCCCTCGCCCAGCCCGACGGTGTAGTCGGCCGGCTGCACCGGCAACTGGTAGCTGAAATCAGTGGTGGCGACCTCGACCGCCAGCCGGTGCCGGGCCGGCACCTGGGCCACGATCCACGGCAGCCGGGCGGTCACCAGGTGCACCTCGCCCGGCTTGCCGGTCAGCCGGATCGGCGACACCAGCCGGGCCGGCAGGGTGTCCGAACCGTCCGGGCCGAGGTCGTGCAGCGACACGAACAGCGTCACCTCGCCGGTCTTGCCGGCCGTCACCGACAGCCGCACCTGCGACGAGCCGAGCACCAGCACCGGCTCGGTCAGCGGCTCGGAGCTGAACAGCGCGCTCTGGCCGGGCAGCCTGGACAGCCCTGCCGCGCTCCCCAGGCCGAGCCCGGCCGCGCCGCCGATCAGGCTGCCGAGGCCCGGCACCGTGGACACCGCCGCCGGTGACCCACCGGCGGGTGCGCTGATCTGCTGCGGCGCCCCGTGCAGCACCAGCTGCCGGCTGCTGAAACCGGCCGCACCGTCCAGCCCCGGATACCCGGCGGCGCGCTGGGTGACCTCGACCGTCCGGCCGGTGGTAGCCGAGATCCCGGCACCTGGCTGGGCGACCTCGAAGGCAGCCGAGGTCGAGCCCTTGCCGCGCAGCCGGGCATCGAAGAATCGCCTTTGCAGGCCGGCAACACCGTCGTCGCCCGGTGCGTCGTGGCCGCCGGCCCGCCAGCGCACCACCACCGGCGCACCGGCCGCCGCGATCTGGCGGGCATTGGCGTCGGCCTCGCTGAGCGGGAACAGCGAGTCCTGCTCGCCCTGGGTCAGCAGGGTCGGCGCCTGCATGTCGGCCAGCACGCTGGCCGGGCTGGACTCGGCCAGCAGGTCGGCGAGCTTCAGGTCGAGCGGGCCGCCGGCGACCGCCTGCTGGTAGTCGGCGCACAGCTCGGCGGCGAACCGCCCGCAGCCCGCCGAGCCGGACGGAACGGCACCAGCACCGGACGAGGAACCCGGATCAGCTCCGGAGTCGGGAAAGCCGCTGGAGAACAGGTAGCCGGCCCACAGCCGCTTGAACACCCCGACCTGGTCGGCACCGGACGCGCCGGCGTTCGCGTTCGGAAACAGCGACCGGGCCAGGCTGTTCCAGGTGATGTCGGCGGCGACCGCTGAGATCCGGTGGTCGGTGGCGCCCAGCATCAGCGCCAGCGCCCCGCCGTAGGAGGAGCCGGCCACCCCGAGCACCGGCCGGTTACCGGCCCGGGCCACCTCCGGACGGGCCTGCAGGTAGTCCAGCAACCGGGACCCGTCGGCCACCTCGTAGCGCCGGGAGTCCAGGTGGATCTGCCCGCCGGACGCACCGAAACCGCGGGCGGTGTAGGCCAGCACCAGGTACCCGGCCCGGGCCAGCCCGCGGGCCTGGCCGTCCACGCCGGCCTTCGAGCCGCCGAAGCCGTGCGCCAGCAGGATCGCCGGCGCCGGGGTGTGCTCGGGCAGGTACAGCGAGGCGTCCAGCTGCACCGGCCGGCCGTCCGGCTCGGGGGTGCCCCGGATCGACAGCGCCGACACCCGGACCGCCGGGTCCCGGTTCAGCACCACCAGCACCGTGACCGCGATCAGCACGGCGAACAGCGCGGCGCCGACCTGCTTGGCGCGCCGGGTTCGCAGCCACCGCCGGACTCCCGGCCACCGCCGGATTCCTGGCCGCCGCCGGCTTCCCGACCTGCGGCCGGCGGACCGATCGTTGCTCACCAGCCGAGCGTACGGACCTGCTCCTGCAATGCCCGGTCCTTGCCCGTCGCGACCTCGGCGAGCTGCGCCTGGAAGGCCGCCATCCGGTCCCGCAGGCCCTCGTCGGCGACCGCCAGCATCCGGACGGCCAGCAGGCCGGCGTTGCGGGCACCGCCGATCGACACGCAGGCCACCGGCACCCCGGCCGGCATCTGCACGATGGACAGCAGCGAGTCCATGCCGTCCAGGTGCGTGAGCGGCACCGGCACCCCGATCACCGGCAGCGGCGTCAGTGACGCCACCATGCCGGGCAGGTGTGCCGCTCCCCCGGCGCCGGCGATGATCACCCGCAGCCCGCGGCCGGCTGCCGAGCGGGCGTAGTCCAGCATCGCCTCGGGCGTCCGGTGCGCCGAGACCACCCGCACCTCGAACGGCACCTCGAACTCGGCCAGCGCGGCGCCGGCCGCCGACATCGTGGCGAAGTCGGAGTCGCTGCCCATGATCACCCCCACCAGGGGCGATCGGCCGGACGGTCCGGACCTGTCAGAAGGCGGGAACTGCGGCTCAACCATGGGCGTCCACCTTCGCTCGACTGCCCAGCGACAGGTAGTCCGCCGCGGCCCGGGCCCGGCCGCGTACCTGGTCCAGGTCCTCGCCCAGCGCGGTCACGTGACCCACCTTACGTCCGGGTCGGAACCCTTTTCCGTACAGGTGAATCTTGACATCCGGCCAGCGCGCCATCAGGTGGTGCACCCGCTCGTCCAGGGCCGGCTCGGTGTCGTCCGGGCCGCCCAGCACGTTGGCCATCACCACCACCGGCGCGGTCTGCGTGGTCACCCCGAGCGGGTAGTCCAGCACCGCGCGCAGGTGCTGCTCGAACTGTGAGGTGCGCGAACCCTCGATGGTCCAGTGCCCGGAGTTGTGCGGCCGCATGGCGAGCTCGTTGACCAGCAGCCGGCCGCCGCGCTCGACGAACAGCTCCACCGCCAGCACCCCGACCACGTCCAGCTCGCGGGCGATCCGCAGCGCCAGCTGCTGCGCGGCCTCGGCCTGCTCGGCGCTCAGTCGCGGCGCCGGGGCGATCACCTCGGTGCAGATGCCGTCCTGCTGCACCGTCTCGACCGGCGCCCAGGCCGCGCCCTGCCCGAACGGCGAGCGGGCCACCACGGCCGCCACCTCGAAGTCCAGCTCGACCTTCGCCTCGGCCAGCAGCGGGGTGCCCGAGGCCAGCAGCGGCTCGGCGGCCGTCGCCGACTCGACCATCCAGACGCCCTTGCCGTCGTAGCCACCGGAGATCGCCTTCAACACCACCGGCCAGCCCGCGTCCGCGCCGAACTCTGCCAGCGCCGCCCGCGGGTCGGCCTCGGCCGACAGGTCCCGCCAGGCCGGGCCCGCGATGCCGAACTCCGCGAGCCGGCGCCGCATCGCCGCCTTGTTCTGGGCGAACCGGAGCGCCTGCGCCGAGGGCAGCACCAGCACCCCGTCGGCGGCCAGCGCCCGCAGGTGCTCACCCGGCACGTGCTCGTGGTCGAAGGTCAGCACGTCGCAGCCGGCGGCGAACCGGCGCAGGTCCGCCAGCGTCCGGTAGTCGCCCACCTGCACGTCGCCGGCCACCATCGCCGCGCCGTCGTCCGGCGAGTCCGCCAGCAGCCGCAACGACTGGCCCAGCGCGATACCGGCCTGGTGCGTCATCCGGGCGAGCTGGCCGGCGCCCACCATGCCCACCACCGGCAGTCCGGTACGGCTGTCCACGAGGGTGGAATCTAGCGCCCCGGCCCTGGGTGGCTTGCGGCGCGTACTTCCGGCGGCGACGGCGTCGGTACCGTGGCTAGCATGATCACTTCCAAGCCGCACCTGAGCGTGCGCGGCGGCCGGCGGCGCGCCGAGGCCGTGGTGCTGGTGATGCACGGTGGCCGTGAGACCAGCTCGGCGCCGGTGCGCGCCCGCCAGGTGGCGGTGCTGCGGATGCTGCCGTTCGCACACCGGATCACCCGGGACAGCTCCGGCCGGGTCGCGGTGGCCCGGCTGCGCTACGCCATCCGCGGCTGGAACGCCACCGCCGGCGAGCAGCCGGCGCCGGTCCGCGACGCCGAGTGGGCGCTGCGCCAGCTCACCGAACGCTTTCCCGGCCTGCCGATCGGCCTGGTCGGGCACTCGATGGGTGGCCGCACCGCGATGCGGATCGGCGGCCATCCGCAGGTCCGCGGCATCGTCGGGCTGGCACCGTGGCTGCCCGGTGGCGAACCGGCCGAGCAGCTCGCCGGCCGGCGGGTGCTGCTGATGCACGGCGACGCCGACCGGATGACCTCGGCAGCGGCCACCGCGGCCTTCGCCAACCGGCTCGAGGCCGTCGGCGCGTCGGTGAGCCTGGTCGAGGTGACCGGTGACGGCCATGCGATGCTGCGCCGGGCGGAGCTGTGGCACGAACTGGCCAGCCAGTTCGTGCTCAGCACCGTGCTGCCGGACTTCGAACCATCCACCGGCCGCGCTGCTCCGAACCTCATACCTGAGGTGGTGCGGGGCGCAGTCCGGCTCACCTGCTGAACCAGCAGCCGAGCGAGAGGCAGGAGCCGTGAGCCGACGACGAGTAGCAGTGATCGGAAGCGGCGTCGCCGGCCTCACGGCGGCCTACATCCTGCAGAAGGAAGCCGACGTCACGCTGTTCGAGGCCGCCGATCGGCTCGGCGGCCACGCCGACACCCACTCCCTGCTGGACGCCACCGGCCGGTCGGTCGCGGTCGACACCGGTTTCATCGTGCACAACGAACGCACCTACCCGAACCTGTTGCGGCTGTTCACCGAACTCGGCGTGGCCACCCAGGAGTCGGAGATGAGCATGTCGGTGCGGTGTGCCGGCTGCGGCCTGGAATACGCCGGCTCGCGCAGCCTGGGCGGCCTGTTCCCCACCGTCGCCACCGTCACCAACCGCCGCTACCTGCGGATGCTCAGCGAGGTGCTCCGGTTCCACCGGCAGGCCCGGGTGCTGCTGGCCGCGGGCGGCGGCGATGCCGACCTCGCCGACCCGCAGACGGTGACCGAGTTCCTGGAGCGGGGCCGGTTCAGCGACTACTTCCGGATGCACTTCCTCACCCCGCTGATCTCGGCCGTCTGGTCGTGCGCGCCGGAGCTGGCCGGGCAGTACCCGGCCCGCTACCTGTTCCGGTTCCTCGACCACCACGGCATGCTGACCGTCACCGGGTCGCCGCAGTGGCGCACCGTGGTCGGCGGGTCGGCGAGCTACGTCCAGCGCGCCGCCAAGCAGCTGTCCGCGGTGCTGACCTCGACCCCGGTGTACGGCGTCCACCGGCTCGAGACCGGCGTCGGCATCGGCCACTCCGACGGCTACGACGAGTTCGACGCCGCGGTGATCGCCACCCATCCGGGGCAGGCACTGGCGATGCTCGCCGCGCCGACCGAGGCCGAACGCCGGGTGCTGGGCGCGATCAGCTACTCCTCCAACCCGACCACGCTGCACTCCGACCCCTCGATGCTGCCCACCTCGGCGCGGGTCCAGTCGTCGTGGAACTACTACCTGCCCTCCTGCACGTCGCCGGCGGAGTCGGTGCAGGTCACCTACGACATGAACCGGCTGCAGCGCCTCGACACCGGCAACCATTACCTGGTAACCCTGAACGACAACGGATCAATCGCCGAGGACGCGGTGCTGGAGCGGATGGTGTACGAGCACCCGATCTTCACTCCGGAGTCGGTCGCCGCCCAGGCCGACCTGCCGGGACTCGACGACGACCGGATCGCCTTCGCCGGCGCCTACCACGGCTGGGGGTTTCACGAGGACGGCTGCCGGTCCGGAGTGGCGGCAGCCCGCCGGCTCGGCGTGCAGTGGTAACCCCGGCCGTGGTGCCGCCGGCTCGGGTGACCCCGGCCCGGTACGCCGTCCGGATCCGCCACCAGCGCCGCGACCCGGTCTCCTACGGCTTCGACCGGCCGGGCAGCATCTGGCTGGTCGACCTGGACGCGGTGCCGCGGCTGCCCCGCGGGTTCGGCTGGCTGTGCCGGTTCACCGTCGCCGACCATCCGCTCGGTGGCGGACCGGCCACCGAGTCGCTGCGTGCCGAGGTGGACCGGTTCCTGGCCGGCCACGGGGTGCACCGGCCGTCGACGGTGCTGATGCTGGCGTGCCCCCGGGTGCTCGGCTACGTGTTCAATCCGCTGACCGTCTTCTACTGCTACGACGGCGCGGGTGTGCTGCGGCACGCGGTGGCCGAGGTGCGCAACACCTACGGCGGCCGGCACAGCTACCTGCTGCGACTCGACTCCGACGGCCGGGCCGATACCGACAAGCACTTCTACGTCTCGCCGTTCTACCCGGTGGACGGGCACTACACGATGCGACTGCCGGAGCCGGGCACCGAGCTCACCGTTGCCGTGACGCTGTACCGCGAAGGCGACCGGCCGTTCGCGGCGGTGGTGACGGGTCACCGGGTGGGCGAGCGCGCCACCCTCTGGAGCGCGCTGCGCAACCCGCTGGCTACCCGGGCCGTGATGTACGGCATCCGCCGGCACGGAATCACCCTGTACCTGAAGGGGTTGCGCCCCTTCCCGCGACCGTCCGGCCCGCAAGCAGCGACGGGCACCGAACCGGCCGCCGATCGAGTGAGAGGGAGCGTATGAGCACCAGCACCCGGCCCACGGCCCCTGCCATCGACCCGGCGCGCTGGCCCGGGGTGGTGGAGGTACCCGACAATCCGGTCCGCGCCGCGATCGCCGAGCGGCTGTTCTTCCGGGCGGTGCGCTCCCTGCCGATCCGGGTGAGCACCGCCGACGGACGCCGGACCGGGACCGGTAGTGCGGCCGCCCCGGACCTGCACCTGGTCCGGCCGGCGCACTTCTACCGCCGGCTGGCGGCGCACGGCCTGATCGGCTTCGGCGAGTCCTACATGGCCGGAGACTGGGTCAGCGACGACCTGGCCGGCGTCCTCACCGTGCTGGCCGGCCGGATGGCGACGCTGATCCCGCCACCGCTGCAGCGGTTGCGCACCGCGGTGGTGCATGCCCGGCCGGCCCACTCCGACAACACGGTGGACGGAGCGCGGCGCAACATCCAGCGACACTACGACCTGTCCAACGACCTGTTCGAGCTGTTTCTGGACCCGTCGCTGACCTATTCCTCGGCACTCTTCGACACCGACCCGCAGCGCGGTGACCAGCCGTTGCAGGCGGCCCAGCACCGCAAGATCGACCGGCTGCTGGACGTCGCCGGCGTCACCGCGGGCAGCTCGGTGCTCGAGATCGGCACCGGCTGGGGTGAGCTCAGCATCCGGGCGGCGGCCCGCGGCGCCCGGGTCAGCACCGTCACCATCTCCACCGAGCAGGCGGACCTGGCCACCAAGCGGATCGCCGAGGCGGGCTGCGCCGACCGGGTCGAGGTGCGCCTGCAGGACTACCGCGAGGTGACCGGCAGCTTCGACTGCATCGTCAGCGTCGAGATGATCGAGGCGGTCGGCGCCAACCACTGGCACGAGTACTTCGGCGCCATCGAGCGGTTGCTGGCGCCGGGCGGCCGGGCCGGCCTGCAGGCCATCACCATGCCGCACGACCGGATGATCGCGAGCCTGGAGACCCACACCTGGATCCTGAAGTACATCTTCCCGGGCGGCCAGCTACCGTCGGTGCAGTCGGTCCGGCAGTGCGCGGCCGACGCCGGGCTGGTTGCCACCGAGGAGTTCGGTTTCGGGCTGCACTACGCGGAGACGCTGCGCCGCTGGCGGGGCGCCTTCGAAGCCGCCGCCGAGGAGGTGCAGGCGTTGTCCCCCGACTTCGACGAGGTGTTTCGCCGGATGTGGTCGCTCTACCTGGCCTACTCCGAGGCCGGCTTCCGGTCCCGCTACCTCGACGTGGTGCAGTTCGGCCTGACCCGGGCGGCACGGTGAGCAGCGTCGCCGCGCGGCTGGCCGGGCTGCTGGGCCCCCAGTTCGCCGCCGGCCTGCCGGTCCGGATTCAGGCCTGGGACGGCAGCGAAGCGGGACCGGCCGGTGCTCCGGTGCTGCGGCTGACCAGCCGCCGGGCACTGCGCCGGCTGCTGTGGCAACCCGACGAGCTGGGGCTGGCACAGGCCTACATCACCGGCGAGATCGACGTACCGGGCGGTGCGCCGGAACTGGTCGCGGGGCTGCGCGCGGTATGGCAGCAGGCCCGCGCAGGTGGGGCGACCCGCGCGGGTGGGGCGGCCGGCGCTGCCAACCGGCTCACCGGCCGGCAGAAACTGGCCGCCGGCCTGCTGGCGGTCCGGCTGGGCGCGATCGGCCGGCGCCCGCCGGCACCGGCCTCCCAGGCCAGGCTGACCGGCGGCCTGCACAGCCGGGCCCGGGACCGGGCCGCGATCGCGCACCACTACGACCTGTCGAACGAGTTCTACTCGCTCGTGTTGGACGAATCGATGGCCTACTCGTCGGCCTACTACCCCACCCCGGACGCCCCGCTGGCCCGGGCGCAGCAGGCCAAGCTCGACCTGATCTGCCGCAAGCTGGCGTTGCGACCGGGCCTTCGTCTGCTCGACGTCGGCTGCGGGTGGGGTTCGCTCAGCCTGCACGCCGCCGAGCACTTCGGCGTCCGGGTACTGGGCGTGACCCTGTCGGCACAGCAGCACGACTTCATCTCCAAGCGGATCGCCGAACGCAACCTCGGCGACCGGGTCGAGGTGCGGGTGCAGGACTACCGCGAGCTGCGCGAACAACCCTTCGACGCGGTGTCCTCGATCGAGATGGGCGAACACGTCGGCGAGCACAACTACCCGACCTATGCCGGCACCCTGTTCGGCCACCTGCGGCCGGGCGGCCGGCTGGTGCTGCAGCAGATGTCGCGGCGGGCCGACGCCGCGCCCGGGGGCGGCCCGTTCATCGAGAACTACATCGCGCCCGACATGCACATGCGCCCGGTCAGCGACACGCTCGGCTTCCTGGAGCGGGCCGGCTTCGAGATCCGGCACGTCCAGGCGCTGCGGGAGCACTACGTCCGCACCGTCGCCGACTGGTCGGAGACGTTCGAGGAGCACTACCGCGAGGCGGTCGCCATGGTCGGCGAGGAGGTCGCCCGGGTCTGGCGGCTCTACCTGGTCGGTGGCGCCCTGAGCTTCGAAGAGGGCCGGATGGGCGTGGAGCAGATCCTGGCGGTCCGGCCGTCGCCGTCCGGCGAGTCGGGGATGCCGCTGATCGAGGACTGGGGCGCGACCAGGTGAACCAGGCACTGGCCGGCAGCGCGCTGGCTGCCGACCGGCACGGTTTCGCCGGCGACCGGCTCGCCGGCACGGTGGCGCTGGCCGCCGGTGCGGTGCTGGTCGCACTGCTGATCACCTACCTGGCCGGCCGGCGGGCCGGCCGGCACAGCGTGATCGACACCGCCTGGGGCCTGATGTTCTGCGTGGTGGCGACTGTGGCGTTCCTCCGCTCGGACGGCGTCGGCGACGCCGGCCGCAGGTGGTTGTTGCTGGCGATGACGCTGCTGTGGGGAATCCGGCTGGCGGTGCGGATCGGGCGGCGCAGTGCCGGCAAGGGTGAGGACCCGCGCTATGCGCAGATGTTGCGCGATCGCGGCACCCTGCAGACGCTGGCGCTGGTCTACGGCCTGCAGGGCGTGCTGGTGCTGCTGGTCTCCGCCCCGATCCTGGTGGGCGTGTTCGAGCGGGACGGTCTCGGCCCGCTGGCCGTCCTCGGCCTGCTGGTCTGGACCGTCGGCCTGTTGTTCGAGGCGGTCGGCGACTGGCAACTGGACCGCTACCAGCGCGACAAGGCGGCCGGCAAGGACGTCAGCCAGGTGCTCGACACCGGGCTGTGGCGCTACACCCGGCATCCCAACTACTTCGGTGACGCCTGCGTCTGGCTGGGAATTTTCTGTGTATCCGCCGAACGCTGGCCGGGGGTGCTGACCGTGTTCGCCCCGGTGGTCATGGTCTACCTGCTGGCGTTCGGCTCCGGAAAACGGGTATTGGAACGCGCCATGGCCGATCGGCCGGGCTATCGCGACTACATGGCGCGCACGTCCGGCTTCCTGCCGCTGCCGCCCCGCCACTCGCGCCCGGTCACCGGCGCGGACTGACCGGGCGTTGCCCCGCCGTACACTAGCTGGCGATGTCTTCCTCACTCCTCGACCACGTCCGCGGCTCGTGGCGCATCCTCGTCAAGGAACTCGCAGCCTTCGGCGTGGTCGGCGCGGTCGGTTTCATCATCGACCTCGCGCTGTTCAACTTCTTCTTCGACGACGGCCAGATCGTGGCCAAGTCGATCTCGACCACGGTGGCCACCGCGGTGACCTACGTCGGCAACCGCAACCTGTCGTTCTCGCACCGGGCCCGCAGCAAGCTGGCCCGAGAGGCCGGATTCTTCTTCCTGATCAACCTGATCGCGCTGCTGGTGGCGCTGGTCATCATCGGGATCTTCTCCTACCCGCTGCACTACAAGCACCACGTTCTGGTGATGAATGTGGTGAACCTGTTCACCATCGGGCTGGGCACCGTATTCCGGTTCTGGGCGTACAAGCGCTTCGTGTTCCTGCACCCGGACCGGGTCGCGGCGGGGCTGCCCGACCGCGATCCCAGCGACCCGAACGACTTCGACGACGAGGACCCCGAGCGGGTGCTCAGCGCCGGCTGACCGAGCGGCCGATGGCGCCCGGGCCGGGTCAGGCCGCTGCCAGGTAGGTCCAGCGTCCGTCCAGCCGGACGAACCGGCTGTTCTCGCGCACCCGGCCGGGCACGCCGGCCCGCAGGTAACGCGCGGTGAAGGCGACCGTGCCGGTGTCGTCGAGCAGGCCGCCGGCGGTGTGGCCGGTGACGTGCAGGGCGGTCCAGTCCAGCGCCGGGTCGAGCAGGGGGCCGGCCGGGCGGGTGCTGGGATGCCAGGTACCGGCGAGAAAGCCCTCGTCCCCGAGGGCGAAGGCGGTGAACCTGGCCCGCATCAGGGTCACGGCGGTCGGCGGGTCGGCCTGGCCGCGGTGGTACCGGCCACAGCAGGAGTCGTAGGGTTCGCCGAAGCCGCACGGGCAACTGGTCACCAGCTCATTATGGAAGGAGCCCGGGGCCGCCTTCGCTACTAGATGAATCGTCTAATTACTCCTTGACCTGTTCGAACACATGTTCGAAAATAGCAGGGTGACTGCCGCCGCGTTCGAACCGATGCCCGCCGAGGACTGGGCACTCGACGACGAGGCCGTGCAGCGCTTCGACGACAGCGACGGCGCCTACGCGGTCGCCGAACCCGATCCGTTCAGCACCCCGCCCGCGCTGCCACTGCGCCGGCCGGCACTGCGACCGGTGCTGCGCGACGAACTCGCCGCCCAGCCGGCCGGTGGCATCAGCACTCTGACGACCCCGGCCCTGCCGCCGCTGCCGGTGCCGGACGGGCTGCGGCAGCTGCTGCCCGGCGGGCTGCGCCGGGGCAGCACCGTGGCGGTCACCTCGTCGGTCTCGCTGCTGCTCACCCTGCTCGGCGCCGCCTCGGCGGCGGGTGCCTGGACAGCACTGGTCGGACTGCCCGCGATCAGCGCGGAGGCGGCCGTCGAGGCCGGCATCGAGCTGGGCCGGCTGGCGATCGTCGGGCCGCCACCTGCCGCGGTGCGAGAGGACGGCGAGCCGCCGGTGCGGACCGGGCCGTCCTGGACCACCGTGGTCGGCACCCTGCTCGACGCCGTGGACGTGGTGGTCGCCCAGCCGGGAGTGCCGGCCGGCACCGGCGGGCTCCCGGCGTCCGGCGACCGGGCCTGGGCCGGCCGGGCGAGCGACGGCGACGCCCGGCGGCTGACCGCCCGGGCCCGCAGCAAGGGCGGCATCCTGGTGCTGTTCGGCCCGCAGGCCGCGTCCTGGCCTGCCGTCGAGATCGAGCTGTCGGCCACCCATGGCCGCTGGACCGGGATCGACCGCGGCTACGGCCGGCTGCAGCAGCGCCAGTTGCTGCTCTCGGCGACCGGGCGGGGACGCTCGGCCCGGCCGCGCAACGGCGAACTGTGGCTGTGAGCACCCCGAAGCGGCACCCCGGCCCGCCCCGGATGGCCGCGGTGTGGTGCCCGGACTGGCCGGTCACCGTGGCCCGGGCCGAAGCCGGCCTGCCCGAGTCCGAGCCGATCGCGGTGCTGACCGCCAACCGGGTCGTCGCCTGCTCGCACGCCGCCCGGCGGCAGGGCATCCGGCGCGGCATGCGCCGCCGCGAGGCGCAGGCCCGCTGCCCGGAGCTGGCGATCCAGCCGCGCAACTCCGCCGCCGAGGCCCGCGCCTTCGAACCGGTGCTGGCCGCGATCGAGTCGGTGGCGCTCGGCGTGGAACTGGGCCGTCCGGGACTGGCCATGATCGGCGTCCGCGGCGCCACCCGGTACTTCGGCGGCGAGACCGCCGTCGTGCACGCCCTGGCCCAAGCGATCGCCGAGCACACCACGGACGTGCTGATCGGCGTGGCCGACGGCGCCTTCGCCGCCGAGCAGGCCGCCCGCCGGGGCATCGTGGTCCCGCCGGACGGTTCGGCGGACTTCCTCGCCGGCCTGCCGATTGCCACCCTGGACGATCCCGGCCTGGTCGACCTGCTGACCCGGCTGGGCATCCGCACCCTGGGCGGCTTCGCCGCGCTGCCGGTCGCCGACGCCCAGGCCCGGTTCGGCCCGGCCGGCACCTGGGCACACCGGCAGGCGTCCGGCCTGGACAGCCGGCCGATCGCCGGCCGGTTGCCGCCGGCGGAGTTCGAGGTCGACATCGCGCTGGAACCGCCGCTGGACCGGGTCGACACCATCGCCTTCACCGCGCGCGGCACCATCGAGCGGTTCGTCTCCCAGCTGGCCGAGGCGGGCCTGGCCTGCAGCTGCTTCGAGCTGGTCGCCCAGACCGACCGCGGCGAGGAGACGGTGCGCCGCTGGCGGCATGCCGGGGTGCTCACCGCCGTCGACGTCACCGACCGGGTCCGCTGGCAGCTGGAAGGCTGGCTGAGCCGGGCCGCCGGTGAGCCGAACGCACCGACCGGCCCGGTGCACCTGCTGCGGCTGACCCCGGTCGAGACGGTGCCCACCGGCACCCACCAGCGCGCGCTGTGGGGCGGTGACGGTGCCGCCGACGAGCGTGCGCACCGAGCGCTGGCCCGGGTCCAGACGCTGCTCGGGCACGGCTCGGTGCTCACCCCGGTGCTGGCCGGCGGCCGCGGCCCGGCCCAGCGGACCAGACTGGTGCCGTGGGGTGACGACCCGGGCGAACCGGCCACCGCGCCGTGGCCGGGCCGGCTGCCGTCCCCGGCGCCGTCGGTGCTCGTCGACCCGCCGCGACCGGTGCAGGTCCTCGACGAGGCCGGCCGGACCGTCCGGGTCACCGAGCGGGGCACCGTCCCGGCGCCGCCGGCCCGCTATTCCGGCAGTGCCGAGGCCGCCGGGATCACCGCGATCACCCAGTGGGCAGGTCCCTGGCCGGTGGACGAGCGCTGGTGGGACCCGGAATCGGCCCGCCAGCTGGCCCGGATGCAGCTGGTCGACGTCACCGGCCGGGCCTACCTGGTGTGCTACGACCGCACCGGCGACCGGTGGCTGCTGGAAGGGATCTACGACTGACCGACGGAGACGACCAGGCCGACCCAGACGACCGGGCCGACGGAGACGGCCAGGCCGCCGGGCTTACTTCTTCGAGGTCAGCGACCGCAGGAAGAAGGTCAGGTTCGCCGGGCGCTCGGCCAGCCGCCGCATGAAGTAGCCGTACCACTCGTCGCCGTAGGGGACGTAGACCCGCATCCGGTGACCCGCCCCGGCCAGCGCGCGCTGCTCGTCCGGACGGATGCCGTACAGCATCTGGAACTCGTAGCTGTCCGGGCTGCGCTGGTGCTGGACGGCCAGCGAGCGGGCCGCGGCGATCATCGCCGGATCGTGGCTGGCCACCATCGGGTAGCCCTGGCCGCCGAACAGCACCGCCAGGCAGCGCCGGTAGGAGTCCTCCACCGCGTCGCCGGAGAAGGCCACCGACTCGGGCTCGGCATAGGCGCCCTTGCACAGCCGGATTCGCGAGCCCGGCCCGGCCAGCTCCCGGCAGTCGGCCTCGGTGCGGTGCAGGTAGGCCTGCAACACCGCGCCGACCCAGGGAAAGTCCTGCCGCAGCTCGGCGACGATGCCCAGCGTGGAGTCGGTGGTGGTGTGGTCCTCCATGTCGATGGTCACCGTGGTGCCCACCTTCTCGGCCGCCTGGCAGATCCGCCGGGCCCCGTCCAGCGCGATCCGCTCGCCGTCGCCCGGCAACGACTGGCCGATGGCCGACAGCTTGACCGACACCTCGGCCCGGTCGGTCAGGCCGGCCCCGCCCGGCGCGCCGGCAAGTCCGGCCAGCACCGACTCGTACGCCCGGACGGTATGCTCGGCCTGCTCGACCGAGGTGGTGTCCTCGCCCAGGAAGTCCAGGGTGGTCAGCAGGCCGGCCGCAGCCAGGTCGGCGGTCACCCGCAGCGCGTCGGCCTCGGTGCTGCCGGCCACGAACCGGTTCACCACCGGCCGGGTGAACCTGGACTTCTCGGCCACCGAGCGCAGCCGGGGCGAGCGGGCAGCGGCCAGCAACGGCTGGCGAAGCAGGGCCATCCGCTACTCCCCCGCCTGGGCCGGGTACTCGACCGAGGTCGGCGCGACGAAGCTCTCCTTGATGGCCCGCGGCGAGACCCAGCGCTGCAGGTTGAGCACGGAGCCGGCCTTGTCGTTGGTGCCCGAGGCCCGGGAGCCGCCGAACGGTTGCTGGCCGACCACCGCGCCGGTGGGCTTGTCGTTGACGTAGAAGTTGCCGGCGGTGAAGCGCAACCGCTGCTGCGCCCGCGCCACCGCCACCCGGTCGGTGGAGATGATCGAGCCGGTCAGCGCGTACGGGGCGGTGGAGTCCACCACGTCCAGGATCTGCTCAAACGCAGCCTGCGGGTCGGCGCTGTCGTCGTAGACGTGCACCGCGAGGATCGGGCCGAAGTACTCGGTGGAGAACACCTCGTGGCTCGGGTCGTCAGACACCAGCACGGTCGGCCGGACGAAGAATCCCTCGCTGTCGTCGGCGGTTCCGCCGGCCAGGATCTCCAGCTTCGGGTCGTTCTTGGCCCGATCCAGCACGCCCGCCAGCCGGTCGAAGGCACGCCGGTCGATCACCGCGCCGAGGAAGTTGGAGAAGTCGGTGACGTCGCCCATCGCCAGCGCGTCGGTCTTGGCGGCCAGCTCGTCCTTGAGGCCGGCCCACAGCGAGGCGGGGACGTAGGCACGCGAGGCCGCCGAGCACTTCTGCCCCTGGTACTCGAACGCGCCGCGGATCAGCGCGGTCCGCAGGATGTCGGGATCGGCGCTCGGGTGGGCCAGCACGAAGTCCTTGCCGCCAGTCTCGCCGACCAGCCGCGGGTAGGTCCGGTAGCCGGCGATGTGGCTGCCGACCTGCTGCCACAGGTGCTGGAAGGTCGCCGTCGAGCCGGTGAAGTGGATGCCGGCCAGGTCCGGGTGCGGCAGTACCACCTCCGAGACCGCCAGGCCGTCGCCGGTCAGCAGGTTGATCACGCCGGGCGGCAGGCCGGCCGCCTCGAGCAGTCGCAGTGTGTAGTGGGCTGCCAGCAACTGGGTCTCCGACGGCTTCCAGACCACCACGTTGCCCATCAGCGCCGGCGCGGTCGGCAGGTTGCCGGCGATCGCGGTGAAGTTGAACGGCGTGATCGCGTAGACGAAGCCCTCCAGCGGACGGTGGTCCAGCCGGTTCCACACGCCGGGCGAGGAGACCGGCTGCTCGGTCAGCAACTGGTAGCCGAAGGCGACGTTGAACCGCCAGAAGTCGATCAGCTCGCAGGCGGCGTCGATCTCGGCCTGCACCGCGGTCTTGGACTGGCCGAGCATGGTGGCGGCGTTCAGGGTGGCCCGCCAGGGACCGGCCAGCAGGTCGGCGGCCCGCAGGAAGACGGCCGCCCGGTCGTCGTAGGACAGCGCCTGCCAGGCCGGGGCGGCGGCCTTGGCCGCGGCGACGGCGTCGAGGGCCTCCTGCTGGCCGGCGTGCCGGTAGGTGGCCAGCACATGGGAGTGCCGGTGCGGCTGCACCACCTCGCCGGTCCGGCCGCTGCCCATCCGGCGCTGGCCGCCGATCACGCACTCGATCTCGACCGCCTCGGCGGCGAGTTCGGCGAGCTTGCTGGTCAGGGCGGCGCGCTCGGCAGAGCCGGGCCGGTATTCCAGTACCGGTTCGTTGCGCGGGGCGGGAATCTGGGTGACGGCATCCATGCCCCCACGGTAGGCGGTAATCGGTCGTCCGGGCTGCTCGGAATCGATAATCTTGGTCTCATGACTTCCGCCGAATCGAGCACCGGCGCGCTGGCTGCCGCCCTGCTGGACCGGGTGCCGGGCACCGTGGCGGTGGCGGTGGCCGACCCGGCGGACCCGGGCGCCCCGCTGGCCGCCGGCGACCTGGTGCTCGGCGTCGGCATCGGCCCGGACCAGGCCGCCGAGCTGCTGGCCGGCGCCGCGGCCGCGGGCGCCGCGGGGGTCCTGCTGCGCCGGCCGGCCACCGACGACGAGCGAGCCGCGGCCGAACGGCACGCGGCAGCCGTCCGGGTGCGGCTGGAGTGGTTGGCCGCCGGGCACGGCTGGACCGAGCTGCACCGGCAGCTGGTGCGGCGGCTGGCCCCACCCGCCATCCGCGCCGACGACGAGCTGGCCGAACTCGCCCAGACCATCGCCACCCTGACCGGCGGCCTGGTCACCATCGAGGACACCTCGGCCCGGGTGCTTGCCTACTCCCGCTCCAGCGACGAGGTCGACGAGCTGCGCCGGCTGTCCATCCTGGGACGCACCGGCCCGGCCCAGTACCTGGCGCTGCTGCGCGAGTGGGGGGTCTATGACCGGCTCAGCTCCTCGGAGGAGGTGGTCGAGATCGCCGAGCACCCGGCCTCCGGGGTGCGGCGCAGGCTGGCGGTCGGGGTGTTCGCCGGCGACCGGCAGCTGGCCACCATCTGGCTGCAGCAGGGCAGCGGCGAGTTCGAGCCGCACGCCGAGCAGGCGCTGCTGGGCGCGGCCCGGATCACCGCGGCGCAGCTGGTGTCCCGGGGCCGCCGGCCGGCAGGTTCGGGCAGCGAGCTCGCCGCCCTGCTCGGCGCCCGGTCAGCCGGGTCAGCCGGACCTGCTGGACCTGCCGGGTCGGCCGGACCAGTCGGCCCGGCACCGGACGGAGCAGCGGCCACCATCGCCCGGCTCGGGCGAGCCGCCGGGCAGCCCTGCGCGGTGGCGGTGGCCGAGCTCGGGCCGCAGCCGCGCGACCCGGCGGCCGCCGCGGCGCAGCTGGACGAGCTGGCCGCCATCCTCACCGTGCACGCCGCCGCCTACCGGCGCAGCGCCCTGGTGGAGCAGCTGGACGGCCGGGTCTGCGTGCTGTTGCCGACGCTGGACAGCGTGACATCGGCCACGGTGATGCTGCGCCGGGCGATGGCCGCGGCGCGCCGGCACCTGGACCCGGCAGCCCGCGCGGCGATCGGCCCGATGGTGGACTCGGTGCCGGCCGCCGCCGGCTCGCGGCGCGGCGCGGAGCTGGCGCTCGGCGTGGCCGGCACCGCCCCGGTCGTCGCGTTCGACACCGTCCGGCCCCGGCTGCTCACCGCGGCGGTGGAGAATTGCCTTGCCCAGCAGGAACATCTGCTCGACCCGCGGATCACCGAGTTGATCGAGACCGACCCCGAGGGCGCCCGGACGCTGCTGAACTACCTGGAGGCGGGCTCCGACGTCAGCCGGGTGGCCGCCGCCATGCACCTGCACCCCACCACCGTCCGGTACCGGTTGCGCCGGGTGTCGCAGACGACCGGAATCGATCATTCCGGAGGTCCGGACAGATTTGCCGTGCACCTGCAACTGCGTTGCGGCTTGCGTCCGCAGCTATCCGCGAGATGATTCTTAGGGGGTCTGACGGGGGCCCGTAGCGACCGGACTGCGGGATCGCAGCACAGTGGAGAAGGGCTCACACCGCCATGACGAACGAGCCGACGCCCGACACCCCGCGGCCGCTCGCGCTCATCGCCGAGGACGACCGCGACATCCGCGAGCTGGTGACCACCAAGCTGACCGCCGCCGGTTACCGGGTGCTGGCCTACTCCAACGGCCAGGCCGCGCTGGCCGCCACCCAGGAACACCAGCCCGACGTCGCCCTGCTGGACGTGATGATGCCGGGCATCTCCGGCATCGAGATCGTCACCCGGCTGCGCAAGGACCCCCGCACCAGCGGCATCCCGGTGATCCTGCTGACGGCCAAGAGCCAGGAGTTCGACATCGACTCCGGCTACGCCGTGGGCGCGGCCGACTACATCGTCAAGCCGTTCAGCCCGCGCGACCTGGTCATCCGGGTGAACGCGGTACTCGGACGGTCGCCCGCGTGACCAGCAGTGCCCTACCTGCCGACACCCGCGATGCGGTCGGCACCCGACTGCGCAGGCTGGTCGTCATGCTGCTGCTGTTGCTGCTCGGCATCGGCATGGCGGGCGTGCTCGCCCTGCACGTCGCGCTCGGCCAGGTCTCGGACCTGGCCCGGGGCTACGGGCCGGCCAGCGAGCAGCACGCCGCGGCGCTCACCCTGATGCTGGATGCCGAGACCGGCGTGCGCGGCTACCTGATCGCCCGCGACAACACCTTCCTGGCGCCCTACCGCAACAGCCGCACCAAGATCCTGCCGGCGCTGGATGCCACCGCCAACAACCTGCACGCCATCGGCGAGCACGACCTGGACGCCGCGATCGCCACCGAGCGCCGGCTGGCCAAGCAGTGGCTGACCGACTATGCCGACCCGATCGCCAACAAGCCCGCCCCCGCGAACGGGACGATGGTCTACGAGCAGGCCGGCGCGAAGAACCTGTTCGACAAGTTCCGCAAGGCCAACGCCGCCGTCGGGCACAACCTGGACGACAACCGCCGCCGGTTGCGCGAGGACGCCCAGCGCCTCGGCGGCCTGGCGGTTCCGGTGCTGAGCGCGACCACCATCCTGGCGGTACTGATCGCGGCCGTGCTGTCGTTCCGGATCGCCGCCGGCCTCACCCGCCCGCTGCGCGCGCTGCGCACCGTGGTCGGCCGGCTCGACCGCGGCGACCTCAGCGCCCGCGCCAACGAGCAGGACGGCCCGTCCGAGGTCCGGGCACTGGCCCGGGCGGTCAACGCGGTGGGCCGCCGGGCCCGGGCCGAGGCGATCGTGGACCGGGACGCCGAGGTGTTCCGGCAGCGCACCAGGCTGATCGCCTCCACCATCCGGCGCACCACCAGCGGCACCCAGATGGCCGACCTGCTGGTCCGCGGCCTCGGCGACGCGATGGAGGTCGACCGGGTGTGGCTGACCGTCTTCGCCGACGAACGGGTGCCGCAGCTGACCGCGCAGTGGCAGCGCGAGCCGCTGCGGCCGTTGCCCGAGCCGCAGCCCGAGCAGGTGCAGATGACCCGCGCGCTGGCCAGCCGGCTCTGGGAGAGCGCGCACGTCATCACCATCGACGACCACCGCACCTACGAGCCGACCACCGCCGGCCGCAACGCCTTCACCCTCGCCCAGTCCGCCGGTGCCAGCGCGTCCCTGGTGGTGCCGATCGGTGACAGTGCCAGCGCCTTCGGCCTGCTCTGGGTGTCGATGGCCGGCCACTCCCGGCACTGGACGCTCACCGAGACCGGCACCACCCAGCACCTGGCCGCCGACCTCGCGCACAGCCTGGTGCAGTCCTACCTGATCGAGCGGCAGGCCCAGGCGGTGCAGCTGCTGCACGAACTCGACCAGGCCAAGGCCGACTTCATCGCCACCGTCTCGCACGAGCTGCGCACCCCGCTCACCTCGATCGCCGGCTACCTGGAGATGCTGCAGGACGGCGACGGCGGCCAACTGCCGCCGGAGGCCACCGCGATGCTGTCGATCATCGACCGCAACGCCACCCGGCTGCGCAACCTGATCGAGGACCTGCTCACCCAGTCCCGCATCGACGCCGGCCGGCTGCGGCTGGAACTGGGCAAGGTGCAGCTGCGCACGTTGTTGCAGTCGGTGCTGGCAGCGATGACACCGCTGGCCGCGGCCAGCGACGTCAAGCTGGAACTGACCGCCGCGGAGAGCGACCTGAGCGTGCAGGCCGACGCCCAGCAGCTGGAACAGGTCTTCACCAACCTGATCTCCAACGCGCTGAAGTTCACGCCGGCCGGCGGCAGCGTCACCGTCACCCTGGCACCGGCCGAGGACGGCGGCGTGGTGATCGAGGTCCGCGACACCGGAATGGGCATCCCGCCGGACGAGTACCCCAACCTGTTCACCCGGTTCTTCCGGGCCTCCAACGCCGCCGAGGCGGCCCTGCCGGGCACCGGGCTGGGGCTGGCCATCGTGCAGGAGATCGTGCACCGGCACGGCGGCGCGGTCGATATCGACTCCGAGCTCGGGGTCGGCACCACCCTGACGGTCTGGCTGCCCACCTCGCCCGAGGTGGCCGGCATCAAGCCTGTCGAGCCAGCAATCCGCTGAGGTAGGCGGCCTGCCCGGCGTGTTGCAGGTCGTCGGACAGCACGCTGACCAGCCGCACCCCGAGCGTCACCGGTGGGTCCCAGGCCTCGTCGACCACCCGGGCCAGGTCGGCCCCGGTCAGGCCCGCGACGTAGTCCCGGGTCCGGGCCGCAACCGCCCGGTGGTAGCCGAGCAACAGCTCGGCCGACGGCACCCGGACCGCGGCCACCTCGTCCGGTCGCTGGCCGTAGCCGGTGGCCGAGCTGTCGAAGGGCAGCCCGAACTTTTCGTGGAAGCCTTCAGCCGTCCAGACCTGCTCGGCTCCGGTCAGCCCGGCGAGGTGGTCGTCCTGGACCCGGGTCAGGTGCCAGACCAGCCAGCCGATCGGGTTCGCCCCCGGCGCCGGCGTCCAGGCCAGTTGCTCCGGCGAGAGGCCGTCCAGGGTGTCGGCGACCACCTCGGAGATCCGGCCGAAGCCGTCTGCCAGCAGGGTCGCTACCGCGTCGGTGTCATCCATCGCTCCATTGGACCAGAGCGGGATAGGAAGCTGCCGGACCGGAAGCTGCCGGACTGTGAGCAGCCGGACAACCCGGCGGTCAGCCCGGCGCCCAGCCAGGCCCTACCCTGACGGGCATGACCAGCCTCGGATCGGCACCTTCTCCCGGACACCGAGCCGACCCGGACGCCGGTGCCGTGCCTGCCGAGGCCGCTGGACCGCCACCGGAGACCCCGCTGCTGCGCCGGATCCGGGAGTCGGTGATCGGCGACGACCAGGTGATGCCCGGCCCGTACGGACCCCGCCGGGTGACCTACGCCGACTACACCGCCTCGGGCCGCGCGCTGAGCTTCCTCGAGGACTTCTTGCGCGACGAGGTGCTGCCCCGCTACGCCAACACCCACACCGAATCCAGCGGCACCGGCCTGCAGACCACCCGGCTGCGGGAGGACGCCCGCCGCATCATCCGCGACGCGGTGGGCGGCGACGACGAGACCGTGGTGATCTTCACCGGGTCCGGCTGCACCGCTGCCATCGACAAGATGATCGGCATCCTCGGCCTGCGGATCCCGGCCGGCCTGGAGGACCGTTACCAGCTCAGCCAGGCGATTCCGGCCGCCGACCGTCCGGTGGTCTTCCTCGGCCCGTACGAGCACCACTCCAACGAGCTGCCGTGGCGGGAGTCGATCGCCGATGTGGTGCTGATCGGGCAGGACGCCGACGGCCACCTCGACGCCGCCGACCTGGAACGCCAGCTGCTGCACTACGCCGACCGCGAGCTCAAGATCGGCTCGTTCTCGGCGGCCAGCAACGTGACCGGCATCCAGACCGACACCGCGCGGATCTCCGCCCTGCTGCACGAGCACGGTGCGCTGTCCTTCTGGGACTTCGCGGCGGCGGCGCCCTACGTGCAGATCCAGATGTACTCCGACGCCGAGCAACAGGGTTACTTCGACGCGGTGTTCCTCAGCCCGCACAAGTTCATCGGCGGCCCGAGCACCCCGGGTGTGCTGATCGCCCGTCGCGAGCTGCTGACCAACCGGGTGCCGGTGGTGCCCGGCGGCGGCACGGTGGCCTATGTCAACCCGGCCGAGCACCGCTACCTCACCGACCCGACCGCCCGCGAGGAGGGTGGCACCCCGGCGATCGTCGAGTCGATCCGGGCCGGCCTGGTGTTCCAGCTCAAGGAGGCCGTCGGCCTGCCGGTGATCCGGGCGCACGAGGAGTACTACCTGCGCCGGGCGGTGCGGGCCTGGTCGGCGGAGCCGGCCATCGAGATCCTGGGCAACCTGTCCTCGCCGCGGCTGTCCATCGTGTCGTTCGTGGTTCGGGCCGGGCGTGAGTCGAACAGCCGCTACCTGCACCACAACTACGTGGTCGCGCTGCTCAACGACCTGTTCGGCATCCAGTCCCGGGGTGGCTGTTCCTGCGCGGGCCCCTACGGGCACCGGTTGCTGGGCATCGATATCGAACGCTCGCACGAGTTCGAGCGCGAGATCACCGGCGGCTGCGAGGGAATCAAGCCCGGCTGGGTGCGGGTGAACTTCAACTACTTCATCTCCGAACCGGTCTTCGACTACATCGTCGAGGCGGTGCGGCTGGTGGCCCGGCACGGCTGGCGACTGCTCGGCGACTACCGCTTCGACCCGGTGACCGGCCTGTGGCGGCACCGCCGCGGCCCGGCCGAACCGCCGCTGCGGCTGTCCCAGGTCAGCTACGACGAGGTCACCGGGGCGATGTGCTATCCGCACCGGCAGGAACGCGCGCCGGAGAGCGAGCTGCGCCGCTACCTGGACGCGGCAACCGCCCGGTTCGCCGCGGCCGAGGCTGCTGGCCTACCGCGGGATGCACCGCGCCCGACGGACCCGCGGGTCGAGCTGGTCTCGGCCGACTTCGAGCACCTGCGCTGGTTCGAGCTGCCGGCCGGCTGCCTGCTACCGAACTGAGCCGACAGCTGCCGACCGCGCGGTCAGCCGGCCTGGCCGAGCACGAACGGGTACACCGCCCCGGCGCCGGCGGCCCGCAGCAGCCGGGCTGCCACGGTGATCGTCCAGCCGGTGTCGCAGAAGTCGTCGACCAGCAGCACCGGGGCGCCGCGGAACTCGGTGGCCAGCTGCTCGACCAGCCGCTCGGGCAGCCGGTAGCCGTCCCAGCAGGCCTTGAGCCGGTGTGCGCTGTTGGAGCGGCCGGTCGCCGACGGGGCGAGGTGGTCGATGCCGCCGAGGTCTGCCAGCCGGCCGATCCGGCTCAATTGGCCGGCCAGGTCGGCGACCAGCGCCGGCCTGCGGCGTGAGCCGATGTGCACCACCGCGACCGGTCGCTGCTGCCACGGCCAGGCCGCCAGCACCGCTATCGCCGCCCGCACCAGGTCGTCGGGCACCGGCCCGTCCTTCGCCGGCTCGGCCAGCACGGAGCGGACCCGGCTGCCGTAGCCGAGGTCGGTGAACCGGGCGACGGCCCGGCCGGGTTCGGCCAGCTCGGCGGCGGCGATCCGGCCACGCACCTCGATGCCCAGCGACGGCATCGCCGAGGGCCACTGCCGGCGGGGGTCGATCACCACCCCCGGGCGTTGCAGGCTGCTCTCGGCGTCAGCCACCGCCTCGGCCGGCGCGCCGGCCTCCAGGGACAGCCCGCCGCAGTTGTCGCAGCGTCCGCAGTCGGCGGTGGCCGGGTCGTCCAGCTGGGTACGCAGGTAGCGCATCCGGCACGAGTCCAGCCGCAGGTAGTCGCGCATCGCCTGCTGCTCGGCCCGGCGCACCGAGTCCAGCCGGGCGTACCGCTCGGCGTCGTAGTGCCAGGGCTCGCCGGTGGCGGTCCAGCCGCCCTTCACCCGGGTGACCGCGCCGTCGACATCCAGCACCTTCAGCATGGTCTCCAGCCGGGCTCGGGAGAGTTCCACCCGGGTCTCCAGGGCCGCGGTGCTCATCGGGCCGGGGCTGTCGGCGAGCACCGCGAGGGTGGTCCGGACCTGGGCCTGAGCCGGAAAGCCGACCGAGGCGAAGTAGTCCCAGATGGCCTGGTCCTCGGTGCCCGGCAGCAGGATCACCGGTGCCCGGTCCAGCCGCCGGCCCGCGCGCCCGACCTGCTGGTAGTAGGCGATCACCGAGGCCGGCGCGCCGAAGTGGATCACGAAGCCGAGGTCGGGCTTGTCGAAGCCCATGCCGAGTGCCGAGGTGGCCACCAGCGCCTTGACGCGGTTGGCGATCAGGTCCTCCTCGGCCGCCAGCCGCTCGGCGGGCTCGGTCTGACCGGAGTAGGCCGCCACCGGATGCCCGCGCTCACGCAGGTAACCGGCCACCTCGTGCGCCGCGGCCACCGTGAGGGTGTAGATGATGCCGGAGCCGGGCAGGGTGGCCAGCCGGTCGGCGAGCCAGGCCAGCCGGTGCGCGCTGGAGGGCAGCGACAGCACCCCGAGCTGCAGCGACTCCCGGTCCAGGCTGCCGCGCAGCACCAGCACCTCGTCCGGGCGGTCGTCAGCGGTCCCGGCGCTGCTGAGCCCGGCGGGGCTGCCGAGTCCGGCGGGGCTGCCGAGTCCGAGCACCTCGGCCACGTCGGCCACCACCCGGCTGTTGGCCGTCGCGGTGGTGGCCAGCACCGGAGTGCCGGCCGGCAACTGCGGCAGCAGCGTGCGCAGCCGCCGGAAGTCCGGCCGGAAGTCGTGCCCCCAGTCGCTGATGCAGTGCGCCTCGTCCACCACCAGCAGGCCGCAGTCGGTTGCCAGCCGGGGCAGCACCTCGTCGCGGAACTCGGGATTGTTCAGCCGCTCGGGCGAGAGCAGCAGCACGTCGAGTTCGCCGCGGTGCACCGCGGCATAGGTCGCAGACCAGTCCTCCAGGTTGGTCGAGTTGATGGTCGCGGCCCGGATGCCGGCCTGCTCGGCGGCCGCGATCTGGTTGCGCATCAGCGCCAGCAACGGCGAGACGATGACGGTCGGCCCGGCGCCGCGCGCCCGCAGCAGCGCGGTGGCCACGAAGTAGACGGCCGACTTTCCCCAGCCGGTGCGCTGCACCACCAGGGCCCGCCGCCGGTCGGCCACCAGCGCCTCGATGGCCCGCCACTGGTCGGGGCGCAGCACGGCGGCGGGGCCGGCCAGCGCCTGCAACTGGGCCTGCGCCTGCTCCCGCAGCAGCGTGCGGTCCTCGTCCCGCGCGCTGCCCGGGATGCGCTGCGAACTGCCCGGTGGCGCCGGAGCCGGTGCGGGAAAGGTCATAGTCCATGTCTAGCAGCCGGGTGCGACGATGCTGGAATGGATGAAACCGGCGACCACCAGGATCGGCTCAGCGAGCTTCTCGAACTACGCCGCAGCACCCTGCTCGACATCGACTCCGACGGCCGGCTGCTGGTCGGCAACGACGACAGCGGTTCGGCCCAGCTCTACGAGCTCACCCCGGACGGCAGCTGGACCCAGCTGACCGACCTCGGCGAGCCGTGCACCGGCAAGTACCTGCCCGGCGAGCGCGCGGTGGTGGTGTCGGCCGACACCGGCGGCACCGAGCGCACCCAGCTGTCGCTGCTGCGGCTGGACGGCACCCGGCCGGCCGAACTTGAGCCGGTGGTGCACGACCCGGCGTTCATCCACAACCTGCTCGACGTCCGGCCGGACCGGCTGGTCTACGCCACCAATAGGCGCAACGGAGTGGACTTCGACGTCGTCTCGCGCACCCTGTCCACCGGCGCGGAGCAGGTGCTGTGGGACGGCGGCGGCTGGTTCTCCGGGGCCGAGGCCTCCGACGACGGCCGCTGGGTGGTGCTGTCCCGGCTGACCCTGCTGCCGGCGTCGTCGCAACTGCTGCTGGTCGAGGTCGGCACCGGCCGGGCCGAGCCGATCACCGACGCCACGGTGCCCGGGGACTGGGCGAACGTCCGGTGGCTGCCGGACTCCAGCGGTGTGCTGGCCTCCTCCGATGCCGGGGCCGAGTTCGTCTCGCTGCGGCATTTCGAGCTGGCCGGCCGGCGCTGGTCGACGGTGGCCGCCGCCGAGGACGCCGACCTGTTCGGCTGGCCGGCGCCGGACGGGCGCCGGCTGGCGGTGGTGCGCACCCGCGACGGTGCCGACGAGTTGACCGTGCACGAGTGGTCCGGCGGGCCGCTGGACGGCACCAGCCACAGCGATGCCGGCCAACCGGTCCGGTTCCCCACCCCGGGGGTGCTGACCTTCAACTCGGTGCCGGTCTGGGCACCGGACGCCAGCCGGCTCGGCATGACGTTCGGCTCGCCGGTGTCCCCGCCCGAGGCCTACACCTGGCGCGAGGGTGAGCAGGCCGAGCGGCGCACCACCAGCAACCCCGCCGCCGCCACCGAGGGGCTGGTGCTGCCGCGCGCCGCCCGGGTGCCGACCCCGGACGGCGAGCAGATCCCGGTGCTGCTGCTGGCGCCGGAGCAGCCGGACGGTTCGGCGGTGCTGGTCATCCACGGCGGTCCGGAGGGTGCCTCGGTGCGCAACTGGAGCCCGGTGTCGGCGGCGCTCACGCTGGCCGGCCACACCGTGGTGCTGCCCAACGTCCGGGGCTCGTCGGGCTACGGGCGGCGCTGGCTGTCGCTGGACGACGTGGACAAGCGGCTGGATTCGGTGGCCGACCTGGTGGCGGTGCGCGACTGGCTGCCCTCGGTGGGGGTGGACCAGGCCCGGGTGGCGTTGTACGGCGGCTCGTACGGCGGGTACATGGTGCTGGCCGGCCTGACCTTCTACCCCGAGCTGTGGGCGGCCGGCGTCGACATCGTCGGCATCTCCTCGCTGGTGACCTTCCTGCAGAACACCTCGGCCTACCGGCGGGCCTACCGCGAGCGCGAGTACGGCCGGCTGGACGCCGACCGCGAGGTGCTGGAGGCTGCCTCGCCGCTGCCGCGGATCGGCGCCATCCGCGCCCCGCTGCTGGTGATCCACGGCGCCAACGACCCGCGGGTGCCGCTGTCGGAGGCCGAGCAGGTGGCAGCCGCGGTGCGCGCCAACGGCGTCGAGTGCCAGCTGCTGGTCTACCCGGACGAGGGCCACGGCCTGGCCAAGCGGGCCAACCAGCTCGACGCCTATCCGCAGGTGCTGGCCTTCCTGGGCCGCCAGCTGGGCCCGGCCTCCAACCGGTAGGCCGTTGTCGGCGGTTTCGTATCCGTTTCGAACGCCCTGGCAACCAGAACGGATACGAAACCGCTCAGCCGGCCGGCCGGGCCCGGTCGGTGGCGATCTTGATCGCCAGCAGGCCCAGCACGCTGCCCATCAGGTAGCGCTGCACCCGCAGCCAGCCCGGCCGGGTGGCGAAAAAGTCCGCCAGCGTGCCGGCAGCCAGCAGGATGATCAGGTTGCCGGTCAGCGCCACCACGATCTGCACGCCGCCCAGGATGAAGCCCTGCACCAGCACGTGGCCGTCGTCGGGGTGGACGAACTGCGGGATCAGCGACAGGTAGAGCACCGCCACCTTGGGATTGAGCAGGTTGGTCATCATGCCCATGGCGAACAGCCTGCGGGGTGAATCCGGTGGCAGCTCGGCGGGTGCGAAGACCGCCAGGCCGCCCGGCCGCAGCGCCTGGAAGGCCAGCCAGGCGAGATACCCCGCGCCGGCGATGCGCAGCGCCAGGTAGAGCTGCGGCACGTGGGTGAAGATCGCGGTCAGGCCGAGGTTGGTGGCAGTGAGGTAGACACCGAAGCCGGCCGCCACCCCACCGAGCGAGATCACCCCGGCCCGGCGACCCTGGGTAATGCTGCGCGAGACCAGGTACAGCATGTTCGGTCCCGGGGTGAGCACCAGCGCCAGTGCCACCAGGAAGATACCGACCACCGCCGACTGCGAGACCACGACAACCGATTCTGCCAGCACCCGTCCGCAACCCTTGACCTGCCGCGGGCCGGTGGTCACACTGTCGCTGACTGTTGTCGAACACCTGCCGGCGTGGCCCCTCTTGGCCGCCGCGAGCCACCGCCGAGCCTCAAGGGAGACCGGCGACCCTCGCCAAAGGCGTGTCTCATGTTCAGTTCTCGACCAACTCTGCACCGCCTGCTCGTGCTCACCGCCGCCCTGACCGTCGCCGTGGCGGTGGCCGCCGCCTGGGGCCCGCCCTCGGCGTCCCAACCGGCGCCTCGCGCCGGCTCGAGCCAGCACGTGAGAATCAGCTGCGAATACAGCACATTGTGTCCGGACCTGGCCGACTCGGCGAAGGTGTTCGGCGAGGACGAGTACGTCGGCCACGACGAGCCGTCGCTGCTCTTCTACTCCGACCAGCCCGGCTCCGGTAACCGGATGCAGTACTCGATCACCCTGCCGCAGGAGCCGACGCCGGCACATCCGACCACCCCGGGCAAGAGCTACAACTTCGAGCTCAACGGCGCGTTGTGGTTCGGCATGGCCCTGTGCGACACCCAGTCCTACCCGGAGCAGGTGTCGACCTGCACGCCCGACAGCGACAGCAACATCGTCGATCCCGCCGTGTCACCCAACCACCCGGGAACCGCCTTCCTCGAACTGCAGCTGTACCCGCCCGGCTGGGTGCCGTGGCCGACCTGGGCCGTTGCCGTCGGGGCGAGCACCTGTAGCCCCACCCGGTGGTGTGCCGCGATGAACGTGTTCAGCCTGTTGGAGGACCCGGTCGCGGGCACCCTGCAGAATCCGACCTGCGCCGCGCGGGTCGGCATCGAGACCTTCCAGTTCGCGTTTCTCACCAAGAACGGCGTGGCCCAGGCACCGGCGAACCCGCTCGACTCCACGCTGGCCACCTTCACCCCGAACCCGGGGCAGGACCTCTTCATGAACTCCGGGGACAAGCTGCAGCTGAGCATCTCCGACACCGCGGACGGGGTGCGGACCCAGATCAACGACCTGTCCACCCACCAGTCCGGCTCGATGACAGCGAGCCCGGCCAACGGGTTCGTCCAGATCCAGTACGACCCGACCGGCACCAGTTGCACCGCGATCCCGTACGCGTTCCACCCGATGTACAGCACCGCCTCGGAGCAGACCCGGGTGCCGTGGGCCGCGCACAGCTACAACGTCGCCTTCTCCGACGAGATCGGCCACTTCCAGTTCTGCAACGGCGCTACCGTGCCAGCCACGCCGTTCGGCCTGGACGGCTCTGGGAACCCGGTCAGCTGCCCGGCGGGCAATACCGAGGGCAGCGGCGCCGACCAGCAGCCGACGGATTCCGACGACGACTTCTGCTTCCCGGCCTCCGAAGCACTGCTGTACCGGGTGCAGGGCTGCACCGAGACCAACCGGGGCTTCGACGGGGTGTCCTACACCCCGGTCTGGCCGGACGGGAACACCCGCCTGCACCCGACGCCGTTCCAGTTCACCGGTGCGCTGACCGGCGCCGGCTTCGACCAGCCGTACCAGCGCGTCGCCTTCGAGGCCGACCTGCCGTCGGTCGAACCGACCTGCAACCGGACCACCGGAGCCGGCTGCACGTTGATCCCGCAGACCGACAGCGGCCAGCCGGCCCAGTTCTACCCGTTCTTCACCACCACGAATGTCAGGGGAACCTGCACCTGGCAGTTCGGCAACGACACCCCGGGTGAGATCACCAACTTCGGCCGCAACGCCCAGTACGGATCACTGCTGCCGCTGACCTATCTTGCCTTCGGCGGCGGTGGCAGCACCGTCTCCCGGTTCAACGACTTCCGCGACATCATCGCCAACCCCTGCTAGGCCCGCTGGCCCAACACGCCGGTGGCAGGGACGTCGAAAGCCAGGAGGTGATGCCATCTCAAGGGGCGCTGCCGGCCACCGCGGAACCGAACGGCCCCGCTCAGTGAGAAGCAGATAATCGAACATATGTTCAGTACACTTCGTCTATGGGGTTCTCCAATCCGCCTACGCCGTGGCGCGAGCTGGAGCGGCAATTGTCCGGGCGCCCCAGCTCGGCCACCACCGACCCCCAGCAGCACGGTGAGCCGGCCACCAGGAACGACACCGAGGACGGACCGCTCACCCCGCCCACCCCGCTGCGACCGTCCCGGCGGCGCGGCCACGGCAGCAGCGAACCCGAGCCGGACGGCGGCGACTCCCCGGCCTGGAGCCGCAAGCGGGCCGCCTACGAAGCCCCGGCGATCCCGCTGCCCGGGGGCACCCCGGTCCCCTACGCCGAGCTGCACACCCACTCCTCGTTCTCCTTCCTGGACGGCTCCTGCGATCCCGAGCAACTGGTCGAGGAGGCCGTCGCCCTCGGCCTGCAGTCGCTCGCCCTGACCGACCACGACGGCATGTACGGCGTCGCGCGGTTCGCCGAGGCCGCCGACGCACTCGGCCTGCCGACGGTGTTCGGGGCCGAGCTGAACACCGGCGTCGAGCTGCCGCGCACCAAGTCCGGCCGCGCCATCGCCGCCCGGGCCGGCATCCCGGACCCGCCCGGCACCCACCTGCTGGTGCTGGCCCGCAACCCAGCCGGCTACGCCAGCCTGTGCCGGGCGATCAGCCAGGCGAACCTGCGCGGCGGCGCCAAGGGCCGGCCGGTCTATGACATGGACGAGCTGGGCCAACTCTCCAACGGCAACTGGCTGGTGCTCACCGGCTGCCGCAAGGGCAGCGTCCGGCGCGCCTTAGAGGGTGACGGAGCGGGTGCCGGGTTCGGCAGCTTCGCCCTGGACCCGGCCCGGCAGGCACTCGCCGAACTCGTCGACCGGTTCGGGAAGGACAACGTCGCCGTCGAACTGACCCATGCCCTGGAGCCGCTGGCCGACGAGCGCTACGCGGCTCTCGCCGAGCTCGCCGGCGAGCAGCGGCTGCAACTGGTCGCCAGCACCGCCGCGCACTACGCCGCCCCGCGGCACCGGCCGCTGGCCACCGCGATGGCCGCCGTGCGGGCCCGCACCAGCCTGGACGCCCTCGACGGCTGGCTGCCCGGCTGGGCCGGCCAGCACCTGCGCTCCGGGGCCGAGATGGCCGCCCGGTTCCGCCGGTATCCGCACGCCGTCAGCACCGCCGCCCGGCTCGGCACCGAGCTGGCCTTTCCGTTGCGGCTGGTGGCACCGAACCTGCCGCCGTTCCCGGTGCCGGCCGGGCACGACGAGATGAGCTACCTGCGCGAGCTGACCTACACCGGCGCCCGGCAGCGCTACGGACCCCGGGGCCCGGCCACCGAGCGGGCCTACCGGCAGATCGAGCACGAGCTGACCATCATCGATCAGCTCGGCTTTCCCGGTTACTTCCTGGTGGTCTGGGAGCTGACCCGGTTCTGCGCCGAGCGCGGCATCCTCTGCCAGGGCCGCGGCTCGGCGGCCAACTCCGCGGTGTGCTTCGCGATCGGCATCACCGCCGTCGACGCGGTCGGGCACAACCTGCTGTTCGAGCGGTTCCTGGCCCCCGAGCGGGACGGTCCGCCGGACATCGACATCGACATCGAGTCCGACCGGCGCGAGGAGGTGATCCAGCACGTCTATGAAATGCACGGCCGCCAGCACGCCGCCCAGGTCGCCAACGTGATCACCTACCGGCCGCGCTCGGCGGTCCGCGACATCGCCAAGGCGCTGGGCTACGCCACCGGCCAGCAGGACGCCTGGAGCAAGCAGCTGGACTCCCACTACGCCTGGCAGCCCGCCCCGGCTCCCGCCGGCAACACGGACAACAGCCGGCCGGACGCCACCGGCGAGCAGGAGCAGGACGCGATACCCGAGCAGGTGCTCGCCCTGGCCGAGCAGTTGCAGCACGCCCCGCGCCACCTGGGCATCCACTCCGGCGGCATGGTGATCTGCGACCGTCCGGTGATCGAGGTGTGCCCGGTGGAGTGGGGCCGGATGCCCGGCCGGTCGGTGCTGCAGTGGGACAAGGACGACTGCGCGGCGACCGGCCTGGTGAAGTTCGACCTGCTGGGCCTGGGAATGCTCTCGGCGCTGAAGTACTGCTTCGACTTCGTCGAGACCTGGCACGGGCACCGCTACGGCCTGCACGAGATCCCGCCCGAGGACCCGCGGGTGTACGACATGCTGTGCGCCGCCGACACCGTCGGGGTGTTCCAGGTCGAGTCCCGGGCCCAGATGGCCACCCTGCCCCGGCTCAAGCCGCGCACCTTCTACGACCTGGTCATCGAGATCGCGCTGATCCGGCCCGGCCCGATCCAGGGCGACTCGGTGCACCCCTACCTGCGCCGCAAGAACGGCCTGGAGCCGGTCACCTATCCGCACCCGCTGCTGCAACCGGCGCTGGAGCGCACTCTGGGCGTGCCGTTGTTCCAGGAGCAGCTGATGCGGCTGGCCATCGACGCGGCCGGCTGCAGCCCGGCCGAGGCCGACCAGGTGCGCCGGGCGATGGGGTCCAAGCGCAGCGAGGAGAAGATGGGCCGGCTGCGCGAGCGGCTGTACGAAGGCATGGCCGCCAACGGCATCACCGGTGCGGTCGCCGACGACATCTTCACCAAGATCAAGGCGTTCGCGGCCTTCGGCTTCGCCGAGAGCCATTCGATCAGTTTCGCCTTCATGGTCTACGCCTCGTCCTGGCTGAAGCTGTACTACCCGGCGGCGTTCTGCGCGGCGCTGCTGAACGCCCAGCCGATGGGCTTCTACTCGCCCCAGTCGCTGGTGCAGGACGCCAAGCGGCACGGGGTGGCCGTCCGCGGGCCGGACGTCAACACCTCACTCGCCGCCGCCTGCCTGCAGGAGGCCGCAGCGGGCGAATCCAGCTACCCCGGTCCGGGTCCCGCCCAGCCGGCGGTCCGGCTGGGGCTGGCTTCGGTCCGGACCATCGGCGACGAGTTGGCGCAACGGATCGTCACCGAGCGGGACCGCAACGGTGAGTACCGCAGCCTCACCGAGCTGGCCCGCCGGGTCGGGCTCAGCTCGCCGCAACTGGAGGCGCTGGCCACCGCCGGTGCCTTCGACTCGCTCGGCACCAGCAGGCGCGCGGCGCTCTGGGTGGCCGGCGCCGCCGCCGACTACCGGCCCGGCCAGCTGGACCTGCCCGCCCCCAGCGAGCAGCAGATCCCGCCGCTGCCGGAGATGACCGAACCCGAGCAGCTGATGGCCGACCTGTGGGCCACCGGCATCACCCGGGACTGCTACCCGACCGCATTGATCCGCGACCACCTGACCGGGCTCGGCGTGATCAGCTCCGCCCAGCTGCGCGAACTGGAGGACCGGACCCGGGTGACGGTCGCCGGCATCGTGACCCACCGGCAGCGGCCGGCCACCGCCCGCGGCGTCATCTTCGTCAACCTCGAGGACGAGTTCGGGATGGTCAACGTCATCTGCGACCCGGTGGTCTGGCAGCGGCACCGCCGCACCGCGGTCACCTCCGGCGGGTTGCTGATCCGCGGCATGCTGGAACGCTCGGACGGGGTGGTCAACGTGATCGCCGAGCGGATCGAACCGCTGCGGCTGGGCGTGCGCACCAGCTCCCGCGACTTCCGCTGACCCCTCGGCTGCCAAGCCCTCAGATCTGGCAGCAACCCCCCGATAGATAAACCAGGTGGTCCTACCGCACCCGGTGATAAATCCCCCCGGTCCCCGGGTGGGTAGGTCCACCACCTGCTTCCGGAGGGAACTATGGACCCAGCGCTGCGAACCATCGTCACCGCCCTGCGCGGCCGTGGTCTCGACGAAGGCGTGCTGGACCGGGCCATCGAAACCGCCAAGGTCTCCGGCCGGCCGCTGCGCTCGGTGCTGGTCGACGACCAGATCATCACCGACATGCAGCTGGCGCTGGCCACCGCGGACGCCTACGGCGTCGAGGCGGTGGAACTGTCGGCGTTCCCGGTCGATCCGCAGGCGATGGCCCGGGTCCCGCTGACCCTGGCCCGCCGGCACAACATGTTCCCGATCGCGGTCAGCGACACCACCATCACGGTCGCCGTGGGCGACCCCGGTGACGTGCTCGCCCTGGACGACATCCGGGCCGCCACCGGCCTGATGGTGCGCCCGATGGTGGTCACCAAGGACGACCTCAGCCGGCTGCTGGACCGCTACACCCGGGAGAGCACCGACCTGGACGAGGCGGCCGCGCAGGCCGAGGCCGATGAGGGTTCCTCCGACATCGATGGGCTGAACTCGGTCAACGAGGACGCCCCGGTGGTGCGCTACGTCAACTCGCTGCTGGAGCGCGCGATCAGCTCGCGGGCCTCCGACATCCACCTCGAGCCCAGCGAGTTCGACCTCAAGATCCGGCTGCGCATCGACGGCGTGCTGCACGAGGTGGACGCGGTGCCGCGCGGCATCCAGGGTGCGCTCATCTCGCGCCTGAAGATCCTGTCCGGACTGGACATCACCGAGCGCCGGGTGCCGCAGAACGGCCGCATCACCCGTGACCTGGGCGGCCGCAGCGTGGACCTGCGCTCGGCCACCCTGCCGACCGTGTGGGGCGAGAAGGTGGTGCTGCGGGTGCTCGACACCGGCGGCATCGACCTGGACCTGCGCAAGCTCGGCTTCACCGACTACAACTACGGCCGGTTCTCCGAGAGCTTCCGCAAGCCGCACGGCATGGTGCTGGTCACCGGGCCGACCGGTTCGGGCAAGTCCACCACCCTGTACGCCACCCTGGGCGAGATCGCCCGTCCCGAGGTGAACGTGATCACCGTCGAGGACCCGGTGGAGTACCGGATGGACGGCATCAACCAGGTGCAGGTCAACCCGAAGGCGGGCCTGACCTTCGCCGCGGTGCTGCCGGCCATCCTGCGGTCGGACCCGGACGTGGTGCTGATCGGTGAGATCCGGGACCGGGCCACCGCCCAGCTGGCCGTCGAGGCCGCCCTGACCGGTCACCTGGTGCTGTCCACCCTGCACACCAACGACGCCCCGAGCGCGCTGCCCCGACTGGTCGAGATGGGCATCGAGCCCTTCCTGGTCGGCTCGTCGCTGGATGCGGTGCTGGCCCAGCGGCTGTCTCGCCGGCTGTGTGAGTGGTGCAAGGAGAAGTACCAGCCGACGGACAAGGAACTGGCCGCCGTGCAGTGGAACTACGAGCAGTTCGGCGAGCCCGGCCATATGTGGCGGGCGGTCGGGTGCCGATCGTGCGCACAGACCGGCTACCGCGGCCGGCTGGCGCTGAACGAGGTGATGCCGGTGACCGAGCAGATCGAACGGATGGCCGTCGAACATGCCTCGGCCAGCGAGATCAAGAAGGTCGCGATCGCCGAGGGCATGGTGAGCCTCCGCGACGACGGCCTGCGCAAAGCCCTCGACGGGCTTACCACCCTGGAAGAAATGCTGCGGGTGACGGTATGACCACCCCGCTTCGCTCGACCGACACCCCTACCGAGGAACCCTCATGAACCCGCTGATCACCCTCGAGGCGCCACTCGCCATGCACGAGGCGAAGCACGAACTCGACGAGTTGCTCACCATGCTCGTAGAGCTGGGCGGCTCGGACCTGCACATCACCGCCGGCATCGCGCCCTGCATGCGGATCAACGGCCACCTGGAACCGCTGGCCGGTCGCAACCGGCTGGCTCCGGTCGATACCGAGACCCTGATCCGGTCGATCCTGAGCGAGGCCCTGTGGGATCGCTTCGACCGGGACCAGGAGCTCGACACCGCCTACGCCATCCCCGGGGTGAGCCGGTTCCGGGTCAACGTCTACCGCCAGCGCGGTGCGGTGGGGGCGGCGTTCCGCGCCATCCCGCACAAGATCCGCAGCCTGGAGGAGCTGGGCCTGCCCCGCTCGGTGGAGAGCTTCGCGCACCTGACCCGCGGCCTGGTGCTGGTCACCGGCCCGACCGGCTCGGGCAAGTCGACCACCCTGGCGGCCCTGCTGGACGTCGCCAACCAGACCCGGTCCTCGCACATCGTCACCATCGAGGACCCGATCGAGTACCTGCACTCGCACGCCCGCAGCGTGGTCAACCAGCGCGAGGTCGGCTCGGACACCCAGGACTTCGCGATCGCCCTCAAGCACGTGCTGCGCCAGGACCCCGACATCATCCTGGTCGGCGAGCTGCGTGACCTCGAGACCACCTCGGTGGCGGTCACCGCGGCCGAGACCGGCCACCTGGTGCTGGCCACCCTGCACACCCAGTCGGCGGCCCAGACGGTGGACCGCATGATCGACATCTACCCGCCGCACCAGCAGACCCAGATCCGCGCCCAGCTGGCCAACTGCCTGCAGGGCGTGGTCACCCAGGCGCTGGCGCCGCGCAAGGACGGCATGGGCCGCTCGATCGTCTGCGAGATCATGATCGCCTCGGCCGCCATCCGGAACCTGATCCGCGAGGGCAAGGTGCACCAGATCCCGTCGTTCCTGCAGTCCTCCGCCGACGTCGGCATGCTGAGCTTCGACCAGCACCTGGCCCAGCGTTACTCCGAACAGCTGATCAGCAAGGCGACCGCCATGGAACTGGCGCACGATCCCAACGAGTTCAAGCGATTGGCGAGGTTGTAGTCCCATGCCTACGCGGACATTCGCCTACGAGGCCCTGGACCGGGCCGGCGTGCTGATGAAGGGCAAGATCGAGTCGGCGTCGGCACAGGCCGCGGCCAACTCCCTCGCCGACCAGAAGCTGCTGCCGCTGTCGGTGGAACAGACCGGACAGGGCCTGCAGAAGGACATCAAGATCCCGGGCTTCGCCAAGCGGACCAGCCTGAAGGACCTGGCGATCCTGTCCCGGCAGTTCGCCTCGATGACCTCCTCGGGCCTGACCCTGCTGCGATCGCTGGCGATCCTGGAAGACCAGACCACCAAGCCCAAGCTCAAGGCCGCGCTCGGCCAGGTGCGCACCGACGTGCAGGGCGGCTCGACGCTGTCCAAGGCGATGGCGCTGCACCCGGAGCACTTCCCGCTACTGATGGTCAACATGGTCAAGGCGGGTGAGACCGGCGGCTTCCTGGACGAGGCGCTGAGCCGGATCGCGAAGATGTACGAGGACGATTCGAACCTGCGCGCCAAGATCAAGGCGGCGATGACCTATCCGGTGATCGTGCTGCTGTTCTCGCTGCTGCTGGGTACCGGCGTCATCATCTTCATCGTCCCGGTCTTCGAGCGGATGTTCGCCCAGCTGGGCGGCAACCTGCCGCTGCCCACCAAGATCATGGTGGTGCTGTCGCACAACAGTTACTGGGTGCTGCCCCTGGTGATCATCGCCGCGCTGGTGGCGTTGCGCACTTATCGCCGGGCGATGCGCACCAACTACAACTTCCGGCTGAAGGTCGACCGGCTCAAGCTGCGGCTGCCCGTGTTCGGGCCGCTGTTCACCAAGCTCGCCATCAGCCGCTGGGCCCGCAACCTCGGCACCCTGCTCGCGGTCGGCGTGCCGATCATCCAGGCCCTGGAGGTGGTCGGCGGCACCGCCGGCAACGCGGTGGTCTCCGAGGCGATGGAGGACGTCCGCACCGCGGTGCGGGTCGGCCAGCAGATGTCCGGCCCGCTCAGCAAGCACCCGCTGTTCCCGAACATGGTGGTGCAGATGATGGAGGTCGGCGAGGAGACCGGCCAGATCACCGAGATGCTGGACAAGGTCGCCGACTTCTACGACCACGAGGTGGAGACCACCACCGAGTCGCTCACCTCGGCGATGGAACCGCTCCTCGTGGTGCTGCTCGGCGCCGTCATCGGCACCATGGTGATCTGCCTCTACCTGCCGATGTTCTCCATCTACCAGCACATCCAGTCCAACTGACCCCTGCTGGTACCTGCTGGTTGCCGCTGGTTGCCGCCGGTTCGCCGGCCGACCACACCCTCCTGTCACAGAGGTCCCATAACTCACGTTTCGTAACGCAGAGTTATCAAACTGAAACCCTGAGTGGCTAATTGGTCACACTGAGCTACTAAACCGGCCTAACATCATGCCGATTTAACTGCGTGAAATAACCGGTAAGGCTCAGGCACCCGCGCCGAGGCCGCACTCCTACCGAGCCAGGAGGCTCCAATGCTCAACAAGCTGCACCAGCTCCGCGAGGAGCGCGCCGAGGGTGACAAGGGCTTCACCCTGATCGAACTGCTGGTCGTCGTGGTCATCATCGGCATC
>Ga0207708_10000030_pt1 | contig 157064 bp, 159 predicted proteins | sample KBSK5101metaG_FD_184340 | JGI IMG/M metagenome (GOLD analysis project Ga0207708, IMG submission 184340) | Corn, switchgrass and miscanthus rhizosphere microbial communities from Kellogg Biological Station, Michigan, USA - KBS K5-10-1 metaG... | ecosystem: Host-associated > Plants > Roots >...
CTGCGCGATCCCGGCAGCGACCTGTTCCGGATGGGCACCGCGGAGGCGCTGGCCCTCGGCCGCAGCCAGGCAGCCGGTACCGACGCCGGTCCGGACGTGTCGGCGCTGCACGCCGACGTGCTGGCCACCCTGGCTGCGATGCCGCTCGACGTTGCCGACGGCACCGGTCAGGCGGCGGTCCGCGAGGGCTTCTACGGCCTGCTGGCAGCCCGTCCGGATGCCACCCGGAAGGCCTGCGCGCCCGGCCACGTCACCGCCAGCACCCTGCTGCTGGACGCCGATGCGAAGAAGGTGCTGCTCACCCTGCACCCGCGGGTGGGCGCCTGGTTGCAGCTGGGCGGCCACCTGGAGGACACCGACACCTCGCTGCTGGCGGCCGCTGCCCGCGAGGCCCTCGAAGAGAGCGGCATCGCCGGCATCGTGCTGGACCCGGTGCCGGTCCAACTCGACGTGCACCCGATCACCTGCTCGCTGGGGCTGCCGACCCGGCACTTCGACGTGCAGTTCGTCGGGCAGGCCCCCGCCGGTGCCGATCCGATGATCAGCTCCGAGTCCGACGACCTGCGCTGGTTCGACACCGACGACCTGCCGGACGGCATCTCGCCGGAACTGCCACACCTGATCGCGCGGGCGGTCCGCCGGGCGGCCGGCCGGTGAACCCGCTGCAGCAGGTCGCGGACTGGCCGGTGCCGCACGCCGCGGCCGCGGTGCTCTCACCGTCCGGGGTGCTGGCCGAGATCGGCGACACCAGCCGGCGGTTCCCGCTGGCCTCGGTGACCAAGCCGCTGGCCGCCTTGGCCACCCTGGTGGCGGTGGAGGAGGGTGCGATCGAGCTGGACCAGCCGGTGCCGGACTACGCGCCGGACGCGCTCGGCCCGGAACTGGCCGCCGAACTCGGCACCATGACGCTGCGGCACCTGCTCGCGCACGCGTCCGGGCTGTCCACCGACTCGTTCCGGCGGGCCGGCGAGGTGGGCACCCGGCGGATCTACTCCAACGCCGGCTTCGACCTGATCGGCACCCTGGTCACCGGCGCGACCGGTATCTCCTTCGCCGACTACCTCGCCGAGGCGGTGCTCGACCCGCTGCGGATGACGGGCACCGAGCTGACGGGCTCGCCGGCCGCCGGTGCCGTGGGTTCGGTCGACGACCTGCAGCGGTTCGTCGGCGAGTTGATGGCCCCGACCGGCCTGCTGCATCCGGACACCCTGCAGGACCTGGCAAGCGTGCAGTTCCCCGGCCTGCTCGGCGTGCTGCCCGGTTACGGCGGCCAGCGCCCGAACGATTGGGGGCTGGGCTTCGAGATCCGCGGCGAGAAGGACCCGCACTGGACCTCGCCGCGCAACTCCCCCGCCACCTTCGGCCACTTCGGACGCAGCGGCACCATGTTCTGGATCGACCCGCGGGCCCGGCTGGGCCTGGTGGCACTGGCCGACAAGCGCTTCGGGCCGTGGGCGATCAAGGCCTGGCCGCAACTGGCGGACGCGGTGCTGGACGCCTTCGGGCAGGCCTGACCCGCTCGGCGATGGCGGACGGTCTGCGTTCCTGCCAGGGATTCCGGCCGTTCTGGGCCGCGGCCACCGTCTCGTCGTTCGGCACCTACGTCACGACGCTGGCCGTCCAGGTACTGGTGGTGCTCACCCTGCACGGCGGTGCCACCGAGGTGGGCCTGGTCAACGCGGCCCGGTGGCTGCCCTACCTGCTGGTCGGCATCGTGGCGGGGGTGTACGTCGACCGGGTCCGCCGCCGGCCGGTGCTGGTGATCACCGACTTTCTGCGCTGTGCCCTGCTGGTCGCCATTCCGGTGCTGGCACTGGCACACCGGCTCTCGCTGGTCGCCCTGGTGGCGTTCATGATCGTGTTCGGGCTGGCCTCGCTGCTCAACGAGGCCGCCGCCCAGTCCTTCCTGCCCCGACTGGTGCCGCCGCGGCTGCTCACCCGCGCCAACGCCCGGCTCGACCAGAGCGACGCCGTCGCGCAAACCTCGGGCCCGGCGTTGGCCGGCGGCCTGGTGTCGCTGGTGACCGCACCGTGGGCGGTGCTGTTCGACGCGGCCAGCTACCTGGCGTCCGGGCTGCTGTTGCTGCGGGTCCGGGTCGCCGAGCCGCCGTCACGGCGGTTCTCGGTGCGCGGGGTCGGCACCGAGGCGATCGAGGGCATCCGGTGGGTGTACCGGCACCGGGTGCTCGGCCCGTACGTGCTGAGCGCGCACGGCTGGTTCCTGGTGAACGCCGTCGCCGGTGCCACCCTGCCGCTGTTCGCCCTGCGCACCATGGGACTGAGCCCGTTCGCGTTCGGCCTGGCACTTGCCGTCGGTGGCGCCGGCGGGCTGCTCGGCGCGCTGGTCGCCACCCGCCTCGGCGCCCGGTTCGGCGCCGGACGCATCGTGGTCGCGAGCATCGCAGGCAACGGGATTGCCTGGGCGGTGACCGCCACCGGGGTGCACGGCTGGGTGGTCTTCGCGGTCGGGCAGTTCCTGCTCGGCCTCACCATGGGCGCCGCCAACCCGAACGAGATGGGCTACCTGCAGTCGATCACCCCCGACCACCTGCAGGGACGGGCTAACGCCACCAGGCGCTCGGTCAACCGGGCGATGATCGTGGTCGGAGCGCCGCTCGGCGGCGCGCTCGCCGACACGGTGGGCTACCGGGCGATGCTCTACGCGGCCGCCGCCGGCTTCGGCGTGGTGGCGCTGGCGCTGGCCGCCACCCCGTACCGGCGGGCCCGGTTCGAGGACGCCGCGACCGGGTAGTGCGGACGAGCCGGGCGCCGCGCAGCTCTGGCCGGCTCAGATCCGGGACATGTCCTTCGGGCTGAACCGGGGCCCGAACTTCGGCGGGGTCAGCCCGCTCAACAGGATCAGCTTGACCACCCGGGCCCGCTGGCCGGCCCACGGCGCCAGCAACTCCAGCATGGTGGCGTCGTCGGTGCGGGCCGCGCCGGTCAGCGCGAAGCCCACCACGTTGGACAGGTGGAAGTCGCCGACGCTGACCGCGTCCGGGTCGCCGAGCGCGCGCACCGTGGTCTCGGCCACCGTCCACGGCCCGACCCCGGGCACCAGCGCCAGCCGCCGGCGGGCGGCGTCCAGGCCCGCCGTCCGGGCGATCCCGACGCACTCCTCCAGCCGGTCGGCCACCGTCGCCGCCGCCCGCACCGCCCGGTACCGCTTGGCGTCCACCCCGAACCGGTGCCAGTCCCAGCTCGGCACCGCCAGCAGCCGCTCCGGTGTCGCGGGCAGCCACATCCGGGGCTCGCCCGGTCCGGGCGCGGGCTCGCCGTAGGCCAGGGTGAGCAGCCGCCAGGCCCGGAACGCCTCTCGGCCGGTGACCCGCTGCTCCAGGCAGGCCGGCACCAGCGAGTGCAACACCAGCCCGGTCCGGGTCAGCCGCACGTGCGGGCGGTTGCGGCGGACCTCGGCCAGCACCCGGTGGCCGCTGACGTCCAGCGCCGACCAGTCGTCGGAGTCGCCGAGCAGGCCGGGCACCGCGGCCAGCAGCCAGTCCGCACCGCTCCCCCAAGCCCGGGCCAGCACATCGGTGCCGGCGGCGCTCAGCGCCAGCGTGCCCGGGCCGGCCGGGGTGCGGCAGGCCCACCAGAAGGTGCCCTCGACGAACCGGGCGGTCGGGTCACCGGCGCCGTGGCACAGCGGCCACAGGGTGCGCGCCAGGTCGACCGGGGCCGGTGGCCGCCAGCGGAGCTGGGCCGTCGGGGTGGTACTCATGTCCTGTCCTACGTGTCAGCTGTCGGCCGAGAATCGCACGCTGCCGTCAGGCAGTTCCACGTCCGGCCAGATGCGGGCCCCGCACAGTAACTCGATTCCGGCGCCGAGCACCACCCGGTCGCCGACCACCACCTCGTCCAGCACGGTGCCCCTGCCCACCACCGCGTCCCGACCGACGATGCTGGCCCGCACGGTGGCACCGGCGCCCACCCGGACGCCGTCGAAGAGCACCGCGCCGTCGATCACCGCACCGGCCTCGACCACGCAGTCCCGGCCGACGGTGCAGCCGCCGGTCAGCACCGCCGAGTCCGCGACCTTGGCGCCGGGCAGCACCAGCGCCTCGCCAGGATCGCCGGGCAGCGCCGCGGTGGGGGCGATTCCCCTGACCAGATCGGCCGATCCGGCCACGAAGTCGGCGGGCTTGCCGAGGTCGCGCCAGTAGCTGGTGTCGAGAAAGCCGGTCACCCGGGCGCCGTCGGCGAGCAGGCCCGGAAAGGTCTCGCGCTCCACCGAGACCGGCCGCCCGGTGGGGATCGCGTCCACCACCGCACGGGAGAACACGTAGGTGCCGGCGTTGATCTGGTCGGTGACCGGGTTCGGGTCCTTCTCCAGGAACGCTGTCACCCGGCCGTCGGCGTCGGTGGGCACGCAGCCGAAGGCCCGCGGGTCGTCCACCGTGGTCAGGTGCAGCGTCACGTCGGCGTCCGTGCGGCGGTGCTCGGCGAGCAGGCCGGTCAGGTCGCAGCCGGTCAGGATGTCGCCGTTGAAGATCATCGCGGTGTCGCCGCGCAGCAGGTGCGCGACGTTGCCGATCGCGCCGCCGGTGCCCAGCGGTTCGGCCTCGACCACGTACTCCAGCTCCAGGCCGAGCGCCGCCCCGTCGCCGAAGTGCTCGGAGAACACCTCGGCCTGGTAGCTGGTGCCCAGGATCACGTGGGAGATGCCGGCCGCCCTGATCCGGGACAGCAGGTGGGTCAGGAACGGCACCCCCGCGGTCGGCAGCATCGGCTTGGGCGCCGACAGCGTCAGCGGCCGCAGCCGGGTGCCCTTGCCACCCACCAGTACGATCGCCTCGACGGTCTGCGTCGGCAACGCGGTCATCCGGCCTGTCCCTTCCTGCTACGGCGCGGTTTCCCGGCCTGCTTGCGGTGTGGCCGGGCGCCGGCGCTGACGCCGGCCAGCCGCAGCGACAGCTGTTCGCGCACCGCCAGCCCGAGCCGCACCACCAGCCGCAACGGCAGCCAGCGTGGCCCCGGATAGTGCCGGCTGAAGTACAGCCAGGCGCTGCGGTGGTGCGCCGAGGTCATCGCCGCGGCATGCCGGGAGGTCGAGTGCGAACCGGCGTGGGTGACCACCGCGCTCGGCACGTAGACGTTCAGCCAGCCGGCGTCGGCCAACCGCTCGCCGAGGTCGACGTCCTCGAAGTACATGAAGTACGCCGGGTCGAAGCCGCCCACCGAGTCGAAGGCCTGCCGGCGCAGCAGCAGGCAGGACCCGGACAGCCACCCGGCGGTCCGTTCGCGCGGGTCCTCGTTCTCCCGGCGGTACCGCACGCTCCACGGGTTGCCGGGCCACCACCAGCCGAACACCGCATGCCCGATGCCGCGTCCCAGGGTGGGCAGCGCCCGGGCCGACGGGTACACCTGGCCGTCCGGCTCGCGGATCAGCGGGCCGAGCGCGCCGGCCCGCGGCCAGCGCTCGGCGGCGGCCAGCAGCTCGTCCAGCGAGCCCGGTTGCCACACCACGTCCGGATTGGCGACCACCACCCAGTCGGCGCTGGTCGCCGCCACCCCGGCGTTGGCGGCCCGGCCGTAGCCGATGTTGCTGCCGGTGCTGAGCAGCGTCACCCCGGCCCGGTCGGCGGCGGCCTGCGGAGCGCCGTCCAGCGAGCCGTTGTCGGCCAGCAGCACCTCGACGGGCCGCTTCGTGGCGCGCTGCAGGCTGTCCAGGAAACCGGCCAGCGAGTTGCCCGGCGAGAAGGTGACCGCGACCACCGCAACGGTCTGACCGGGCGAACCGGCCGGCTCGGTGCCGGTCATCGCCGGCCTCCCTGCCGGCCGCGGCGCAGCGCCCGCTCGTAACCGGCCAGGTGCGCCTCGGCGCAGGCCGCCCAGCTGAACCGCCGGGCCCGGGCCTGGCCGGCCTCGCCGAGCCGGCTGCGCAGCTCCGGGTCGGTCAGCAGCCAGCCGAGCGCGTCGGCGATCGAGGCGTCGTCCGGCTCGGTGTAGGCGACCGCGTCGCCACCGACCTCGGGCAACGACAGCCGGCGGGTGGTCAGCACCGCCGCGCCGCAGGCCATCGCCTCCAGCACCGGCAGCCCGAAACCCTCACCCAGGCTCGGATAGGCCAGCACGGTGGCCGCGCCCAGCAGGCCGGGCAGGTCGGCCAGCGGCAGGTAGCCCGGACGCAGCAGCCGCAGCCCGGACGGCACCGCCGCCACCGCGGCCTCCAGCTCGCCGTCCCAACCGGCGCCGCCGGCCAGCACCAGCGCCGGCGGCCGGCCGTCCAGCCGGGCACAGGCCGCCACCCAGCCCCGGATCAGCGCCGGGACGTTCTTGCGCGGTTCCAGGGTGCCCAGGAACGCGACGAACTCCTCGTCCGGCTGCAACCCTGCCACCGCCCGGGCCCGGGACCGGGCAGCCTCGTCCGGTGGCCGGAACAGCTCGGTGTCCACGCCCAGGTGGGCCACCTGGATCCGTTCTGCGGGCAGGGCGAGCCGGGCGTACAGCTCGTCGGCGGTGGCCTGGGCCGGCACGATGCAGACGTCGGCCCGGCGCGCCGCCAGCCGGGTCGCGGTCCGGAAGAACGGCCCCTTGGACCGGGTGTGCCACTCCGGATTGGAGAAGAAGGTGGCGTCGTGCACGGTGACCGCCAGCGGTCCGGTCCAGCGCAGCGGCGAGGTGTAGTGCGGCGAGTGCAGCAGCTCCGCGCCGGCCCGGGTCGCGACCTTGGGCAGGCCGTACTGCTCCCACGCCAACCGGCCCAGCCGGCCGGACGGCACCGACACGCCCGGAACGCACTCGATGCCCAGCTCCGCGAAGTGCTGCCGGTCACGGTCCTGGGCGACCGCGACCACGTCGGCGCCGGCGGTGACCAGGGCGGGCAGCAGATTGTCCAGGTAGCGGCCCACGCCGCGTAGCTGGGCGGGGATGGCCGTGGCGTCGACGAGCACACGCGGCACGGGCAGGACTCCAGACCGGGGTTGGGAACCGGGCGGGCCCGATCCTAGCGAACGGAGGTGCAGCTGCCGGCCGGGCGGCGAGCGCCGGGCGAGGCGCGCTCGGCGGGCATGTCGGCATTCGGTATCAGATCTGCACGCCAGGGCGATCAGATCTGATACCGAACCGTCGGCGGTCGATCCGGCGGCTGGCCGGGACCGGCCTCGGCAGGCACTAAGCTCGGTGTCCGTGCCGGTATCCGACAGCGACGCCTCCGCCTCCGCGCCGCCGGATCAGCCGGCTGCCGAGGGCTCCCGGCGGAGCCGGCTGGTCGCGCTGGTCAAGGTCGCCGGCATCGCGATCGCGGTGCTGGCGGTGGCGTTGTGCGTGCTCACCCTGGCCCGGGAGTGGCAGGACATCTCCGACGCGCTGGCCGATGCCCGGCCGGGCTGGCTGCTGCTCGGGCTGCTGGCGGCCGCCGGGGCGATGACCGGCCTGGGACTGCTGTGGTGGCGCTGCCTGCAGGTGTTCGGGGCACCGACCCGGCGCCGGGACGCGGTGGCCTGGTACTTCGGCGGCGAGCTGGGCAAGTACGTGCCGGGCGGGGTGTGGCCGGTGCTCGGACGCGGTGAGCTGGCCGCCCGGGCCGGCATCTCGCGCGCCACCGGCTACGTCACCACCCTGATCTGCTACGCCGCGATGTGCGTGGCCGCCGCGGTGGTGTGCGGCGTGCTGGCCCCGTTCGTCGCCCTGGACGGCGCCGGGCTGAGCTGGGGCTGGCTGATGCTGGCGCTCATCCCGCTGGGCCTGGGCGCGCTGCACCCGGCGGTGCTCGGCCGGCTGCTGGCGGTCGGGGCGAAGCTGACCCGCGGCCGGGTGCAGCTGGAACCCAGGCCGTGGCGCACCATGCTGGGCCTGACCGGCTGGTCGATCGCCACCTGGCTGCTGGTGGGCGCGGCGTCGGTGTGCGTCACCGAGGCGCTCGGCTACTCCCAGCAGCCGGCCCGGGTGGCGTTCGCGGCGGTGGCGGCCTGGATCATCGGCTTCCTGGCCATCCCGGTGCCGGCCGGTGCCGGCCTGCGCGAACTGGTGTTCCTGGCTGCCAGCGGCCTGGACTCCGGGCCGGCGGTCGCGGTGGCCGCCATCGCCCGGCTGCTCTTCATCGCCGTCGACGCCGGCGGCGGCCTGCTCGGGCTGTGGGCAGCCCGCCGGGCCGGCCTCGCATCCATAGACAACACCGACAACGCCGACACCGCTGCCAGCAGCAGCGCACCGACCGCGCCGGCCGACGGCGCCCTGACGAATGGGAGCATCCAGTGACCTCCAAGACCGACGCGCTGCTGCGCGCCAAGGGCCTGTACGCGGCCGGTGCGCGCCAGTCGGGCACGGTGCTCACCAAGGTGGGCCTGCTCAGCGAGCAGGCGCCGTCCCGCGACCACCGCACCAAGCACTGGCTGTACAGCCTGACCCGGGCCTACGACTCGCTGGCGATCGCCGAGCTGGACGTGCCGTGGTGGACCTACCGCGCGATCGACGTGGTCGAAGCCTGGTTGGCTGCGCACCCCCGGCCGGTGCGGGTGTTCGAGTACGGCTCGGGCGCCAGCACCTTGTGGCTTGCCAAGCGGGCCGACGAGGTGCACTCGGTCGAGCACCACCGCGAGTTTGGCGAGCACCTGCGCCCGTCGCTGGCGGCACTGCCCAACGTGGACTTCCGGATCATCGAGCCGGTGCCGTCCGCGTCGCCGGTGGTGGGTTCGCACAAGGAGGGCGCGGCCGGGCTGGACTTCGCCGGCTACGTGGCCGGCATCGACGACGTGCCCGGCGCCTTCGACCTGATCGTGATCGACGGCCGGGCCCGGGAGGCCTGCCTGGAGCGCGCCCGGCACCGGCTCGCGCCCGGCGGCATGATCGTGTTCGACAACACCCGCCGGCGCCGCTACCGCGAGGCGATCGGACGGTCCGGGCTGGCCGAGCGCCGGCTGGGCGGCCTCACCCCGACGCTGCCCTACCCCGACCAGACCTCGCTGCTCACCCTCACCTAGCGGACCCGCGCTACCCCGGCCGGGCGCGCACCGCATCGCCCGGCGTGCCGCGCTGGCCGGGCGGCCCGTCGGGCGGCGGTATCATCTGCGGGGTTCCCAGCGCCGAAACGGAGTACTTCGTGACCAACGCCCAGCGTCTCGCCGTCGACATCTCCTTTGTCATTCCGGCCAAGGACGAGGTGAAGACGATCGCCCCGCTGGTCGGCGAGATCGTGGCCGCGATGACCCAGCGGCCGGAGCTCAGCTACGAGATCGTCTTCGTCGACGACGGCAGCACCGACGGCACCTGGGAGGCGATCGAGTCGGTCGCGGCCGCCGACGGCCGGGTCCGGGCGATGCGGTTCCGGTCCAACTTCGGCAAGGCGGCGGCGCTGTCGGCCGGATTCGCCGAGGCGAGTGGCGAGATCCTGATCACGATGGACGCCGACATGCAGGACGACCCCAGCGAGCTGCCCCGGCTGCTGGCCACCCTGGAGACCGGCTATGACCTGGTCACCGGCTACAAGCGCGACCGCAAGGACCCGCTCGGCAAGCGACTGCCGTCCAAGGTCTTCAACCGGGCCACCGGCATCGTCACCGGGCTCAAGCTGAACGACCACAACTCCGGCTTCCGGGTCGGCCGCCGCGAGGTCTACGACGTGGTGCCGCTGTACGGCGAGCTGCACCGCTACGTGCCGGCGCTGGCGCACGCCAACGGCTTCAAGGTCAGCGAGGTGCCGGTGAACCACCGGCCCCGGCTGCACGGGGTGTCGAAGTACGGCCTGGAGAGGTACGCCCGCGGCGCGCTGGACCTGCTCACGGTGGTCTCGATCACCCGCTACGGCCGGCGTCCCTCGCACCTGCTCGGCGGCCTCGGACTGATCTTCGGGGTGCTCGGCTCGCTGATCCTGACCTACTTGCTCGGGGTGTGGCTGTTCACCTCGCACGGCATCGGCACCCGGCCGCTGCTGCAGCTGGGCATCCTGCTGGAGATGCTGGCCGTGCAGCTGATCGGCATGGGCCTGCTGGCCGAGTTGATCATCCACCGGACCGATCGCAACCTCGACACCTCGGTGCCGATCAAGGCCCGCACCGGCGCGCCGCTCGCCACCGAGCCGGTCGCCACCGACACTGCCGTGCTGGCCAACCCGGCGGTGCCGGCCTCGGCCACCGAGACCACGGTGCTCCAGCCGGCCGACCCGGCGCTGGCTCAGCCGCGGTCACGCTGAACCCCGGGAGATGGACACCACGGTCACCGGCAGCTCGAACGGCGACACCCCCGACTCCCCGCAGTCCGGCTCCTCGGGCCGGGGTACCGCGGTAGGCGCGGCCAGCACCGGCCCGGCCACCACCGGCCCGGCGACCGAAGCCACCGCGGCGCGGGCCGGTGACCGGCCGGCCACCGGCCCCGGCTGGCTGAACACCCTGGACCAGCGGGCCCGCCAGGTGCGTCCGGCCTGGTACGCCGCGCTGCTGGCGCTGCTGCCGGCCCTGCTGATGGCCCGACGGGTCAGCCACGCCACCCAGATGCAGTACCAGGACTACTGGACCGCGCTGGTCCGGATCACCAACCCGGACGGCAGCCTGCACCTGCGGGGGTTGTTCAGCTACCAGAACGAGCACCCGTTCTTCACCCCGCAGGTCGTCTACTACCTCGACGCCAAGCTGTTCTCCGGCACCAACCACGAGTTGGGCTACTTCTCGATCCTGATGGGACTGGCCTCGCTGGCCGTCCTGTGGCTGCTGCTGCCGCGCCGCTGGCCGGCACTGGGCCGGGTGCTGTTCCTGCTGGCCGCCAGCGCCGTGCTGTTCTGCCCGACCGGCGCGTGGAACTACCTCAAGGGCATGAGCGGCACCGCCTGGCTCGCCGCCAACGTCTTCGGCCTGCTGGGCGTGCTGTTCGCCCGCGACCGGCGCACGGGGCTGGCCACCGCGGCCGCCGCGATGGCGCTGCTGAGCTACGGCACCGGCTTCGCCGCGCCGCTGGCCGTGGTCGCGGTGGCGCTGCTGCAGCGCGACCGGTGGTGGCGCTGGGGGCTGCCGCTCGGGCTCTTCTTCGGCGGCCTGGTGGTCTACAAGCTGACCTCGAACGGCGGCACGACCGGCAAGGGCGTCAGCCACGACCCGGGGCTGCTGTCCCAGACCTTCCTGACCAACCTGTCCACGCTGTGGGATCCGCAGGGCGGCACCTTCGGCCTGGTGGCCGGCGCCGCGGGATTGGCCGTGCTGGCGATCGGCTTCGTGGCGTACTGGACCCGGCGCACCGTCCCGACCGGCGCGACCAGCCCAGCCGGCCGGGTCGAGAGAGCGGATCGTGTCCACCGCGCCGATGTGATCGACCGTGCCGATCTCGACGACCTGATCCCGTGGTGGGGGGTGGCGGTCTATGCCGTCGTCGCCGCCGGGCTGATCTCGCTGGGGCGCAGCGAGGTGTTCCTCGGCGACGGCGCGCAGGCCCGCTACGTGTCGCTGTCCGGGCTGTTCTGGATCGCGGTGGCGGTGGTGGCCATCCGCACCGCCCGGACGGCGCGCGAGTCGACCGTCGGGATCGCCGCGGTGGCGGCCGCCGTGCTGGTGTTCTGGGCCGGCAGCCCGCAGTTGTACGCGACCACCGCGGGCGAGACCCCCATCCAGAACGAGATGGCCGCGGGGGTGCGGTTCGGCGCCACCGACCCGTTCGCCGCCCGGCTGCAGAACCCGCCCGCCGTGGTGTCCCGGCTGAAGGGTCTGGGCAGCTATCCGTTCACCGGCGACTACACCATCGGCTGCGGCCTGAAGCCGGACGCCACCATCGACGCGTCGAAGGTCAAGACGCTGCCGGCGACGCTGTTGCCGAAGTCCGGCTCGCTGGACCACGACCAGATCGTGGGCAGCACCCGGCAGTTCGACGGCTGGATCGCCTGGGCCGGGCACTCGCTGCGGTGCGTGGCGGTGACCGACGCCGCCGGCAAGGTGATCGGCGGCGGCGCGGTGCACGTGGTGCGCACCGACGTCGCGGCGGCCTACCGGGGCCTGCCGAACGACACCGGCTTCGCGGCGGTGACGCCGTCCTCGCACACCGACGCGCGCCTGGTGCTGGGCTTCGCGGACGGCTTCTACACCCTGCCGCCCGTCCCGGTCCCCTGACCTTCCCCGGATGAGCGCCCCCTGGCAGCCGCCCGCGCACTTTCGCCGCCCGGCGGGGGTTGCAGATCGCCGGGCCCGGACGACCTGTCGGTGATGGACAGCGATGCGCGCGAGCTCGCCGAGCTCGTGGAGCGATGGCAGACAGGCTACGGCGACGTCCGCGGCCTGTACGAGTCGTTGCGCGAGGGCATGCACCAGTACGCCCGGCGCGGCATCCAGCGGGTGCTGGCCAAGCCGCCGGACGAGCACCGGGTGTCCGACGTCGTCTACACCGCCTTCCTGGAGCTGCTGCGCGGCGACCCGGCCGCGATGACCTCACCGGTCGGGCTGTCCAAGACCATCGCCTACCGGCGTGGCATCGACGAGGGCCGGCGCATCCTGCGGGAGCGGCAGCGGCTGTCCAGCCTGGACGCGCTCGACCTGGCGGCCAGCCTGCCGGACCGCCGCGAGATCCTGGCCGCCGCCGAGGAGGAGGCGCTGCACCAGCTGGTGGCGCGCTGCCTGCAAGCGCTGACCACCGACCAGCGTGCGGTGGTGCAGGCGACGGTGATGGGCGGCCGGACGCTGTCGGACTGGGCCCTGACGGTGGGCACCTCGCACCAGGCGGTGAGCCGGCAGCGGGCCCGGGCGATGGAGGCACTGCGGCGCTGCGTGCGACGCCAGCGCGCCGCCACCGCACAGCCGGCGGAACAGCCGGCCGGGACGCCGGCCGGAAAGGAGAGCCCCCGTGGTCGACGCGGCTGACTTCGACGACACGGCCAGCGAGCTGGTGGACGGCTACCTGGCGTTCCTGCGTGGGCGTGGCCCGGAGCCGGACCTCGGCGCGCTCTCGGCCGATCAGCGGCGCCGGATCACCGAGCAGATCGCGATCGTGTCGGCGCTGGCCGACCGGGCGCCGGCGCTGCCGCCGCTGGAGCAGGACCCGGTGGCGATCCGGCTGGGGCTGGTGACCGGTTCCAGCCTGCCGGCCGACGGTGCGAACCCGGTCGAGGCGGTGCTGCGCCAGCTGGAGTTGCGGTTCGACGGCCAGGTCGCGCTGGACTTCGCGCCGAGCTGGCAGCACTGGCAGTCGGCGCAGATGTCGGCGCTCGCCCAGTGCAGCGCGCTCGGCAACACGGTGGCGGTGTTCGGCGCGCCGGACGGGCTGCCTGCCGGTGAGCCGGCCGGCGTGGCGTTCTTCCTGCGCTACTACCCCGACGTCTCGGCGGTCTGCCTGACCTCGCCGGACGCGCAGGACGCGGTGCTGCTGACCGCGGCCGACGTCAACGCCTCGGTGGATCCGGCGCGCGGCTGGCTGGAGCCGGGGGTGCACGCGCCGGCCGCGCCGCTGGAGGTCGTCCTGGGCCGGTACTTCGAGGCCCGGCTGCCGCGCTGGGAACGGGTCGTCGGGCTGGGCGAGCTGATCGAACTCGGCGACGTGAGCGCCGACGCCACCGCGGTGGCCACCGGCACGCTGGCCCAGGCGCGCCGGGCGCGGCCCCGGCTGCCGCACCGGCGGGCGGCCGTCGCCTCGTTGAAGTCCCTGGAACCGGCCGACCTCGCCGGCCTGATGGTCGACGTGCAGGCCGGCCGGCTCAGCGGCGACGCGTTGCTGTCCCGGCTGTCGGCCCTGTCCGAAGCGATCGCGTCATGATCGGCCGGATCCGCCTGCAGCACTGGCGGGCGTATCAGGACCTGGACCTGCAGCTGACCCGTCCGGTGACGTTCTTCGTGGCCCCCAACGGGGTGGGCAAGACCTCGCTGGTGGAGGCGGTGCGGTGGTGCCTGCTCGGGCTGCCGGACCGCCGGACAGCGGTCCGCGCGATCCGCGGCGGCCACGAGGCGGCGACGGTCGAGCTCGGCCTGAGCCTGCCGGGCCATCCGGACGTGCGGGTGCAGCGGTCGCTGCGGCGATCCGGTGCGAGCAGCTTCGCAGCCAGCACCGGCGGCGAAGAGCTGGACGAGCGGGCTTTCGCCGCTTTGCTGGCCGAGGCCTGGTCGGCCGAGGCCGGCGTGCTGGACGCGGTGGTGTTCGGCCGGGAACCCGGCGGTCAGGCCACCGGGTTCCCGATCCGGGACCACCTGGCCGAGGTGTTCGGGGTGCAGACGCTGCTCACCGCGGCGGCCGAGCTGGCCGTGCGGCGCCAGCAACTGGCCGTCGACATCCGGTCGCTGCGCGCCGACGCCGAGGGCGGCGACGAGGCGGTCGCGCAGGCCAGCCGGGAGATCACCGGACTGGAGGCCGAACTGGCGGCACTGACGGTGCGGCGCGAGCAGTCGGGCGCCGAGGTCACGGGCCTGGAACCGGCCGCCCGGTTGGCGACCCGGTGGGAGCAGTACCGGATCGAGGCGGCCGAGTTCGACAGCAAGGCCACCGCGCTGGCCACCCAGATGGCCGACGTGGTGCAGGTCGGCGATCGCGACCTGCTCACCGCGCTCGACGAGACCCAGCAGCAGACCTCGGACGCGCTCGACGAGGCGGTGGCGGCCACCTCGGCGGCCGAGGTGGCCGCCGCCCGGTCCGCCTCGGCCACCGAGCTGCTGGCGGCGGCAGACGGGCAGTGCCCGACCTGCCTGCGCCCGCTGTCCGAGCACGAGCGCGCGAGCGCACTCGCCGCCCACGGCCAGGCCGGCACCGGCGCCGGCATCTCCCAGCACCGCGACGAGGCACGCCGGCTGCGCGCCCGGTTGACCACGATCTCCCGGTTCACCGCCGCCCTGAACCGGCTGCGCCCGCCCACCGAGCCGGACCAGGCCGATCCGGGACCGGCCGCGTCCGAGGCGCTGGCCGCCGCCCGCCGGCGCGGCGTGCGGCTCGCCGAGCAGCACGGCGCGCTCACCGCGCAGTTGCGCGCCGCCCGGCAGCGGCTGGCCGAGCTCGACACCGCCGCCGCCGACCACGCCGCGCTGGCCTCGGCCACCCGCGAGGACCTGGTGCTGGAGGTGGCCCAGACCAGCATGACGGAGCTGGCCGACCGCTACCTGACCGAGCGGATCAACCCGCTGGCCACCGAGATCGCGCACCGCTGGAAGCTGCTGTTCGGCTCCGAGGGACTGCGCTTCGACCCGTCCGGCGAGCTGAGGTTCGCGCACGGCGGCATCGACCTGGAGCTGGAGGACCTGAGCGGCGCCGAGCGGTCGGTCGCGGTGCTGGTGACCCGGCTGCTGCTGGCCACCTCGGCGACCCGGGCGTCCACCATCTGGTTCGACGAGCCGCTGGAGCACCTGGACCCGGCCCGCCGCGCGGCGGTCGCCCAGACCCTGGTGCGGGCCGCCCAGGCCGGTGCGATCGGCCAGATCCTGGTCACCACGTACGAGGAGGGCATCGCCCGGCGGTTGCAGGCGACCGCTCCGGACACCGTGTCGCTGACCTACGCGCGTACCACGGACCGCTGACAAATTAGCGGAGACACGCCGGTTGCAGAACGGTTGATGCGCTCGACCTTCTGAGTGAGGGCCCGATCCGGGGCATCACCAGGAGGAACCGACTCATGACCCATTCGATCTTCGGGGCCGGCGTGCAGGTCGAGCCGGACGCCGAGCGCCCGGTGTCCCGCCCGCAGGCCGCCTTCGGCTTCGACGTGGACGGCACCAGCTACGAGTACGACCAGCCCGTCATCTCCGGCGGGCAGATCATGTTCGAGGCCGGCATCTACCCGCAGCAAGGCCTGATCCAGATCCTGAACGACGGCTCCCGGGTCACGGTCTCGCCGGCGGACACCGTCAACCTGGCCTTCGGCGCCCGTTTCAAGCGACGTCCGCGGTTCAAGCGTGGCTGAGCCGGATCCCGTGCCGGCGGAGCTGGCCGAACGCCTGGCGCAGGAGGAACCACTGCTGCGCCAGGCGTTCCCGGCCGCGACCCTCGACGCCGGCCGGCTGACCCTCACCCTGCCTGGCCACCGGTTGCCGGCCGGCTGGTCGCGGACCCGCACCGAGGTGCTGGTCAGCATTCCGGTCAACTATCCCGCCGGCCAGCCGGACAACGTCTGCGTCCGGCCGGACCTGACCCTGACCGGCGGCGCCGCGCCCGGCAACTGCCAGGGCATCCAGCTGCACGCCGGCCGGCCGTGGTTGCAGCTGTCGTACCACGTGCACCCGGCCGATTGGCGTCCCAGGGCGGACCCGGCGGCCGGCAGCACCCTGGCCGACTACCTGGCCGGCGCCCTCACCCGACTCGACGAAGCGAGCTGAGCATCCCGTGAGCACCCTGAAGTTCACCGACCCGGCGCACTGGGACCGCATCGAGCGGCACCTGTCGGCAGGCGAGGGCGCACGGTTCGCCTTCGCCTACACCCGCACCATCTCCAACGGCGCCGCCGGGCCGGTGCTCGAGGTGGTCAAGAGCGTGCTGATCGACGATCTCGACACCAGCCGCGGCATCGACGGCTGGTACATCCGCGACCAGGCCCTGGACCACGTGCACAACTACGCGCTGGTCACCGGCTACGGCATCGTGGAGTTCCACAACCACCACCACGGGCCGGCCGTCTTCTCCGCAGTCGACGAGGACGCCTTGGCCCCCACCGTGGTCTACAGCCTGGAGCTGCTCGACGGCACCCCGTACGGCGCGGCGGTCTGGGCCGACGGCGCCCTGCACGCCGAGTGGTGGCGGCGCAACGAGCGCGGCCGGGTGGAGCGCGGCCAGTTCGACACCATTCCGGTCTACGGCGACCAGTTGCGGGTGCTCAACGCCCGGCCGGTCACCGAGGACCGGCTGGCCCGCCAGGTTCCGCTGCTGGGCAGCCGGGCCCAGGCCGCCATCGCCGCCCTGCGGGTCGCGGTGGTGGGGGTCGGCGGCACCGGGTCGCAGCTGGCCCAGGGGCTGGCGTACCTGGGCTTCTCCAAGGTGCTGCTGATGGACGACGACGTGGTGGAGATCTCGAACCTCAACCGGATGGTGACGGCCGGCTACACCGACGTGGGCCGGTCGAAGGCCGAGGTGACCCGCAAGCGGATGCGCACCGTCGACCCGATGGGCACCGTGGTGGCCTCCGGCGGGTTGACGGTGTCCGGCGAGCACCCGGAGCTGGACGACGTCGACCTGATCATCGGCTGCGTCGACAACGACGGCCCGCGCAACCGGCTCAACCAGATCGCGGTGCTGACCCGGACGCCGTACCTCGACATCGCCACCGGCGTCGACGACTCCGTCGAGCCGTTCGCACTCGGTGGCCGGGTAGTGCTCACCGCGCCGCACGGGCCGTGCCTGACCTGCCTCGGCGAGCTGGACGCCGCCGAGATCGCCCGGTGGGCCAAGCCCGCCGCCCAGCGGGATCTGGACCGGCTGCACGGCTACGGCAGCGGCACCGCGAACCCGTCGGTGGTCTACCTGAACGGGCTGACCGTCAACGCCGCCCTCACCGAACTCGCGGCGTGGCTGTCCGGGGTGCGGCGGCCGGCCCAATGGCTCGATATCGACGCACTAGGCGATCCGTCCCGGCCGGGCACCCAGGTCGACCCGCGCGAGGTGGTCGGGCCGGACCCCGGCTGCATAACCTGCGCCGGTGGCAACCGATGGCGCGCGACCCTGCACCCCCGGGTGCAGGCTGCCGCGGTGAACGCCTGATGCCGCGCCGGGTCACCGAAGGCAGATGGCTCTGGTCCAGTCGCCGTCCTGCCAACTATTATCGAACGTATGTTCGACCACCTTCCCCAGCAGCCCCATCGAGGTCCTTCATGCAGAGCTCTCCTCTCCCCGCCTACGGCGCGGTCCGGTACTGCCCGGCCGGCCACTGGCAGCCCCGTCCCAGCCAGCACCCACTGGGCAACGCGACACCGATGTCGGCCTACCGGGTGCGCAGCGGCACTCGCAAGCTGGAGCTGAACGGCCAGTTCACCGAGTGGCCGGCCGACCAGCTGTTCGTCCGCCGGTGCACCAAGGTGGTGCGGGTCGAGGACCCGGACACCGGCCGCGCGGTGTCCATCCTGTGCGGCCAGGAGTGGGTCGAGTCGACGCACGGCTCCACCCACTACTGGGCGGTCAGCTGAACTTCGTCCACAGCCTCGGCCGGCTGGCACCGTCCGTCCACAGGCAGCCATCGGATCGGCTTCCCACCCAGAGACCGATCGATAACCTGCCAGGACTGGATTGATGGTCAGTCAACCTCCGTGGGAGCCGCAGTGCAGCCGATCGGTACGCCGAGCGAGGAGCAAGTGCCCTCGCTCGGCGTCGTCGAGTCGGTCCTGGAGCGCGAGGACACCTCCTACCGGGAGCGGGCCAACGGTTTGGACGGAAAGGCCGGCCTGATCCTGGGCGCCGCCGGCGTGGTCGTCGCCCTGATCGGCACGACGGCGAGCGTCACGGCGATCGTGGGCCAAGCCCTGGCCATCGCGGCTGGTGCCGCCGCGGCATGGGTGATCGTCCCCCGCATCGAGGCGACCTTCGCACCACGCGACCTTCGCGATCGGTACCTTCGCGCGGCCGAAGTGCGCACTCGACTCGTGGTGCTGAACGCCCAGACCCTCCTGCACGAGGAGAACGAAGCGCGACTGGTGACCAAAGCACGCCGGCTGCGGTCGGCCGCCGTGCTGCTGCTCGGTTCCGCTGTGATCATCCTGGTGAGCGCTATTCTCAGAACTGTCGGATGACTGGAGGCTGATGTGACACCCGATTCGGACTTGAACGGTTGCGCTGCAGGCGATGGCTGGACGCAGCTGACGACGGAGCAGGTCGAGGCGATGTTTCCCGCGGATCCCGATCTTTTCCACAGTCCGGAGGGCGAAACGCGCGAGGTGCGCAGGCTACGGGCGGCGGCCCGGGCGCGCCGGGACGAGCTGGATCGCAAGTACCCGGGGCTGCGGGTCAGCTAGCCGGTAGCGGCCGCCCGATCCGTACGTCGGTGAGGCAGACGCCGGCCTGCCGGGCGTCCAGCCGCAGCGTCTGGATCGCGGTGGCCCGGGTCATGAAGGTCAGCTCGCCGGAGCCGGCCACCGGAAAGCCCCGGAACGACCCGGTGGCCTCCACGTAGCGGCCGCCGTCGAAGACCGCGAAGCGCAGCAGCGAGGGCTTGGCCACCCGGTAGCGGACAACCACGGTCCAGAAGCCCTTCTCCAGCGCCGGGCGGGCCGGTGCCACCAGCTGCTGCCGGCTGGTGGTGCAGGGCAACTCGGCGCGGCTGCGGATGTCGAGCCGGGCCGGCACCAGCCGGCCGGCGTCGTCCACCAGGTACATCGGCCGGCGCAGGTCGTCGGTGGAGATCTCGTGCTCGCTGACCAGCCGGGCCAGGAACGGCGTGCTGCTGTAGCGCCCGTAGGTGGTCAGTGACACCGCGTTCGGCGCCATCGTGGTGTAGAGGCTCCACGGCCCGCGGGCGTCGGCCGCCTCGATGCCGGCTCGCAGGTTGGCCATGTAGTCCCGGCCCGGCGCGGTGCTCCAGCGGCGCGAGATCGGCACCGCCGAGGTGAGAAACACCGTCCAGGTGACCAGCAGTGCCACCCCGCCGAACAGCAGGTGCCGGCGGTCCAGGCCCCGCCAGCTGCCACCGAACCGGCGCGCCGCATGCAGCGGCGGGGTGTCGGTCGCCAGATCCGGACGGGTCGGGTCCGGGCCGGGCCGCAGCAGCACCACTGCCAGCGCCAGCACCGCCAGCGGCAGCATGTCGGAGATGTAGCGGAACTCGTTGCCGATCCGCGGGCCGTGCGAGGCCAGCCGGGCGGTCGCGATCGAGTACTGGGCGACCAGGAAGATCGGCAGCAGGATCAGCCAGCCGCGCAGCGACCGCCAGCCCAGCCGGCGCAGGCCGAGCAGCGCGATCAGGCCGAGGGCCACCTCGGTGACCACCAGCCACCACAGCGGGGTGCCGGCCGTGGACTCCGGCCCCAGCGGGTCGCTGTTGAGCGGGCCGCCGAACAGGCCCGGTACCAGCGAGTGGCTCCAGGCCACCCACAGGTAGTGCACCACCTCGCCGCCGGTGTAGCCCGGCTGCTTGCGGACGAACGAGCCGGTCAGGTAGTACCAGAGGAAGCCGGCCGCCACCACGGCCAGCGACAGGTAGCCCGGCAGGGCCTGCCGCACCACCCGCAGGATCTCCGGCGGCCGCAGGCTGGTGCAGGCCGCCGCGAGCAGGAAGAGTGCCCCGAACAGGCAGCCGAACAGGGTGCGCTCGTAGAACAGCAGGCCGGCGAGCATCCAGACCCCGGCCAGCAGTCCCCACAGCACCCGGCGGCTGCCGCGGTCGCTGAGGTAGCAGCGGACCAGCGACGCGCAGCTGAGCACGCTGGCCAGCGAGCAGGCGGTCACCCCGGAGCCGCCGGCCCACCACTGCCCGGTCGGCAGCCAGAGCGCGGTGAAGCCCGCCATCGAGGTGAACACCAGGTGCAGCGGGCTCGGCGGGAAGAGGTTGCGCAGAATCCGGTAGACGGTGAAGGCGGTCAGCGCGATACCGATCGCGACCAGGCCGGCGGCCACCTGGTAGTTCAGCCCGAACGCCCTGATCAGCAGCCAGTTGACCAGCCGGTTGCCCGGCTGCGGGTGCCCGAACACCGTCAGGTTCAGGTAGTCCGAGGTCAGCTTGGACGACTGCGCGATCTCGAGGTTCTCGAAGTCGTCCAGAAACCAGTAGCCGACGCTCATGAACCGGTACAGCAGGCCGGCCTGCACGACCACGAGCAGGACGGCCAGCCAGTCCAGCAGCCGGCGCGGGTTCGCCGGCGCCACAGCCGGGCGCGGTTGTTCAGCGACGGCTGCCTGGCTCACCACGCCGGCAAGTATCGCATTCCGGGCCGGTCCGGCCGGTCAGGACGACCGGCGGCGGGGCGGCCCGGCGGCGGCCGGCCGACCGATAAACTGCGCTGCGCGGGCCGCCCGCACCGTCCAGGCAGCCGCCTGAACCCTGTCCGTCGCAGCTAGGAGAGACCGTGTCAGAGCCCAGTGTCCCGACCGGATCGGCGTCCGGCAGCTCCTCCGACGCCGCAGCGCTCGACGGGGCCGGCGACACGGAGCCGGAAGTCGACGCGCCGCCGTCGGTGGTGGCCACCGACCATTACTCCAAGTCGGCCGACGCCGAGGTCTGGTGGCAGGCCCACTTCGAGCAGGCCGCCGGCCAGGTCATCGAGTTCTTCGCCGGCGACGGGATCTCGCTGGAGGGCAAGACGGTCGCCGACATCGGCTGTGGCGACGGCATCATCGACCTCGGGGTGGCGGTGCAGGCCAAGCCCGATCGGCTGGTCGGTTTCGACATCCTGATCCACGACGCCGAGGAGCTGCGCGAGCGGGCCGCGACCTACGCCGGCATCGAGAAGCTGCCGGACAACCTGTACTTCTGCACCAGCGAACCGACCCGGCTGCCGGCCGAGGACGACGAGTTCGACTACGTGATCAGCTGGTCGGCGTTCGAGCACATCGCCGACCCGGTCTCGATTCTGCGCGAGATCCGCCGGGTGATGAAGCCGCACGGGGTGCTGTTCATCCAGCTGTGGCCGTTCTACCACTCCGCGCACGGCACCCACCTGGTCGACTGGTTCCCGGACGGCTTCGCGCAGTTTCGGCACAGCCAGGACGCGATCCTGCGCCGGATCCGCTCCTCCGGCGGTGACCAGCAGCTGGCCAGCGACATGATCGAGGCGTTCCTGACCCTGAACGAGATCACCGCCGACGGCCTGCAGGAGGCGCTGCGCCAGGCCGGCTTCCGGATCGTGAAGGTGGCGCTGTCGTCCGAGGCGGTGCACATCCCGGCAGAGGCCGCCCACCTGCCGCTGTCCCAGGTGGCGATCAGTGGCATCAAGCTGCTGGCGATCGCCGACGGCCAGCCGGCTCCGCGCCAGCAGCCCGAGCAGCCCGAGCGGCTTGGTGCCGAACCGTCCGGCGAACAGCCGCTGAGCCAGCCCCGGCACGCCGCCTCCGCCGAGCAGCCGGACGCTGATGAGCCCGAAGCCGGCTCCCCCAGCTAGCGGCGTGACCCAGCCGGTGCCTGACCGGCGCTAGCATGGATCTGCACCGTCGCCACAAGCCGAGGCGGTGGTGTGCTTTCGACATCTTTGGCGGGGCGGTCCTCGACCCCTCGACTGGTGGCTGAGGCCGCAGCGGGCATTCGGAGCCCCGCGGTGTCGATCTCGCGTGGTTCGGTGGTGCCGGCGGCGTGTCAGAGCAGCTGCCTCGGGGATCTTCCGGCGAACATCCATCGGCCGATCGCGGGTAGCTGTGCGCAGTGTGGGCCCGGCCACCGAGCCGGGTGTGGAGGAGGAGTCTGTGGCTCGACCAGGCCGCCGGCGGCAAGCGAGCACTCGCCATACCGCTTCGCCGAAGCAGCGGCGTGTCCACGCCTCCGAGGACATTCTGTCGGTGCTCGCCCGCGCGGTGCGTGAGGTGCAGGCAGCTGTCGAGAGTCGGCGCGTGACGCCCGCGGTGCGCACGAAGTTTCAGGTCATCGCACTGCTCGTGCGCGAGGAGCACGACCGGGTCCAGGCCCGGCAGACCGGCAGCCAGGCCAGCCGGACCGAGCGGCTGAAGCGCCTGGACGGGATCGCGACGATCCTGGCGAAGACCGCCGTTCGTGACCCCAGGCTGCTCGCGCTGCTCGCCGAGGATGCCGTCGTCTCCGACGCGGCCAGGCTGCTCAAGCGGGACATGTTGCGGGCGGTGGGCATCGAAGCGGCGCCGGACCAGGTCGTGCCGACAGCGCCGGCGGCCGCCGCTGCCGGCAGCGAGCGCCGGGTGGTGCCCCAGTCGGTGAAGTCTCGACAGCTGGCCAACCCGTTCCTCGCCCCCGACTTCTCCGCCGCCCGGCCGAATACCGTCGCTTCGCGCCGGCTGGCCGGCTGGGAGCTGCTCAACCCGCTCCTCCGCTCGTTCGAACGCGCCGACAGCGGAGCCCCGGCGTGCATGGCGCTGCCGGCGCCGGCCTCGCTGCGGGTGCCGGGAAACCGGAAGCTGATGCCGCACCAGGCGCAGCTGGTCGCCGCCGCCGCGGCCGGCCACCGGACCTTCCTGCTCGCCGACGAGCCGGGCCTGGGCAAGACGGCTCAGGCGCTGCTCGCCGCGCAGGTGGCCAACGCCTACCCGCTGCTGGTGGTGGTACCGAGTGTCGTGAAGACCAACTGGGTACGCGAGGCCGGCCTGTGGACACCGAACCGCCCGACCACCGCGGTGCACGGCAACGGTGACACCGTCGACGGCTTCGCCGACATCGTCGTGGTGAACTACGAGGTGCTCGACCGCCATGTGGGGTGGTTCGGCGAGTTCGGGTTCCGCGGCATGGTCGTCGACGAGGCGCACTTCATCAAGAACAAGGCCTCGCAGCGGTCCCAGCATGTCCTCGAGCTCTCCGCGCGGATCCGGGCCCGCACCCCAAGCCCGTTGCTGATGGCCCTCACCGGCACCCCGCTGATCAACGACATCGAGGATTTCCTGGCCATCTGGCAGTTCCTCGGCTGGATCGACGAGACCGAGCCGCGCGCCGAGCTGATGGGCGCCCTGGAGAAGGCCGGCCTGACCCCCGCGGACCCCGGCTTCTACGCCGCCGCCCGGCAATGCGTGATCGATCTCGGCATCGTCCGGCGCCGCAAGGTCGATGTGGCTGCCGACATCCCCGCCCGCCGCACCGCCGACCTGCCCGTCGAGCTCGACGAGAAGGTCGGCCGTTCGATCCGGGCGGCAGAGCGCGACCTCGCTCGCCGGCTGGTGTCGCGGTATGAGACCGCGCTGGCGAGCCGCCGGTCCGGGAGCGCGGTGGACGGCGGCATCGACCACGACCTGGTGCGCAAGGTGGCGAGCTGGGAGCAGAAGGACGCGAATTCGACAGGGACCGGCGAGAACGTGTTCAGCATGATGCGACGCATCGGCCAGGCGAAGGCCGGCCTCGCCGCCGACTATGCGGCACAGCTCGCGCGCAGTGCTGGCAAGGTGATCTTCTTCGCCAAGCACGTCGACGTCATGGATGCCGCGGAGGAGGTCTTCGCCAGGCAGGGGATCCGCTTCTCCTCGATCCGGGGCGACCAGACGCCGGTGTCACGGCAGAAGAACATCGACGCCTTCGTCAACGATCCCGAGGTTGCCATCGCGGTCTGCTCGCTGACGGCGGCCGGCGTGGGCCTCAACCTGCAGGTCGCCTCCAACATCGTGCTGGCCGAGCTGTCCTGGACCGACGCCGAACAGACCCAGGCCATCGACCGCAGCCACCGGATCGGCCAGACCGAACCCGTCACCGCTTGGCGCATCATCGCCGCGCAGACCATCGACAGCAGGATCGCTGCCCTGATCGACAGCAAGGCGGGACTGGCCGCCCGGGCACTGGACGGCTCGGACGAGGAGGTCTGGTCGTCGGCCGACGTGCAGCACGAGGCCCTGGTCGCACTGTTGACCGATGCGTTGTCCGCGGCGTCCTAGGAGCGAAACGAACTCACAGCAGCGGTGCAGGCTAGGCCGGCGACAGACGTGGCAGTAGCGCCACACGCGCCATCGGACTAGAAATCGAACCATGTCCCAGACGATGACCGTGACCGCCGCCAAGGCTCGACTCTCCGAACTGGTGGCGTTGGTCGAGCAGACCCAGGAGCACATCGACATCACCCGCAACGGCAAGCCGGCAGCAGTCTTGGTGTCGCACGTCGAACTCGAAGCCCTGCGAGAGACCATCGCGATCTTGTCCGATGCAGCCCTGGTCGCCGACATCCGGGAGGCCGAGCCGGACATCGCGGCCGGCAACACGGTGAACGCCGAGAGCCTCCGCGAGTCGATGCAGGCGCGGCGCCGCACCTCCGCGTGAGCGCAAGTTAGACGGTCGAACTCAGCGAACCAGTTCGTCGAGCACTTCAGCGCGACCTTCCTGAGACCGTCGCGTGAACGGCCTACACGTTCATCACTGAACGGCTGCCGGCGAATCCGTACCGACTGGGTGGCGAGTTTGCCGCGCTCTACGAAGGCTGCCGATCCGCCCACTTGGGCACCTACCGCGTGGTCTACCGAATCGACGAGGACCGCAGGACGATATTCGTGCTAGCCGTGCGGCTGCGCGGTGACGTCTACGGGACACGGTAGCGAGATCGAACGCGCGCTTGGACGCTACGGTCTATGAGTCGGGTCCCCTGGAAAGTCATCGACCACCTTCACGGACAGAGCTTTTGAGCGAAGAAGTTCGGTATAGCGTCGAGATAGCTTTTGTAGACAAAGGGTGCAAGCTAAAGACGCCTTGGGCACGAGCAAACTCGAGTCATCGACGAGCGACCGACAATTATTACGAACTCGCGGGCTCAGTTCGTGAGCCCAGCCGTACCTATCGGGACGGATATCTACTGTTTCTATGGGTGGCGCTGTGCCCAGAGTCCAGAGGGTAGTGTCGGAATTACAGCATCTGTGCGCTTTGTTGGGACAACTTTCCAACCCCCACGCCGCCTGACGGTCCGCCGCGAGCCAGATGTTCACTGCCTGAGGCGCGCGCCCGCCGCTTTTGTACCCTGACGGCGATCAGTCAGTGTATTTTGAGCTGTCGGGCACCGAGCGCCATGATGGCCATTTCGGCGAAGCGGGTGAAGGATGCGGCCATTCTTGAATGACCCGTCCGCCGATCCAACGTTGTGGACGACGACGCTCGTTGAGTGGCTGACTAAATCACACGCCACGCACCCTGATGGCCCTGATAGCCACTTGTACTGCGCCTTTCCAAGTGACGAATTGCTTCACGAGTACCTCGCCACAGTCCTCAACCGATCGAGTCAAGAAGTATTAGGACTGCTTCGTCATCTCATCGTTGACCAAGCGACGTACGGGTCCGACAGGACACACATCGAAAGCGTCAATGCCGGTTACGTTCAGCGAAGAGACTCTGAGTACGAGCACAGACTTGACTCCCTAACGGGACGGCGGGGAAAAAGTGCTCACCCGGGAGTCCGATGGGTGCTCGATTTGCTTCCGCACTGGCCGGTCGATGCCCTGTCGGTTATCAACGCGTACGTGCTCGCCGAAGGCCAGAGTCTTCCGGACTGGCCGCTGTCAGGCCTGTTCGACGCGGCTGCGATCATTCGGGCGTTTTACCTTCACGCCGATCCTGAGCAGGGTCTTCAAACCCTAGCGACTCTGACACCGCGAACATTCGAGAAGCTGATCGCGTCCCTATATAGCAAGATGGGGTACAACGTCGAGCTGACACCCTCGAACTCGGACGGAGGAAAGGATATCGTCGCGTCACGTGTCACTGACGGATCAAGTCAGGTGCTATACGTCGAATGCAAGCACTACAACGGCCCCGTCGGTGTTGAGGTGCTTAGAAGACTGCTGGGAGTGGTGGCCAACGCGCGGGTCACCGGCGGCGTGCTGGTGACAAACAGCCGTCTCACTAGAGGCGCTCGCAACCTGATCGCAGACGATCCGCGACTCCACGCGATCGAGTCGCCTGAGCTGCTGCGGGAATTGTCGGAACGCTTTGGACGGTCGTGGCCCGTACTTGTTGACCGCATCGTCGGCGCATAGCGACGTTGTTGTTCATCGCGGCGGCAACCTCGCCAATGCTGCCAAGCACTGGATCTCTTTAGAAGTAGATCCAGCGATGGTGGTGATGGTCTGCACGATCTGGACGCCGGTGAGCTGTTGACATGCGCCGCAGCAGACTACGCCTACTTCGGAGTCGTGGCTTCATCGGCTACCCCGCGAAGCCAAAGATCATCGTTGATCTTGATGACGAACGCGACTAGGAGCCGCAACGCGATCAGATAGGTGTGGAAGTGGGCGTTCTTGTCGTCGTCGTAGTCCGCTTGCGACCCGTGGAGGTAGCGGTTGCGCAGGTCCGGGCCGCCACTGGGGCCTTTCTGGTTCAGGAAGTAGTTGATGTAATCCACCTCTGCCGAGGTGAGAAGCGTCGAGCGTCGTTCCAGCCAGCCGGCGGCGACCATGTCGTCGATGGCAGCGCGGCCGGCGGTGGTGTAGTGCCAGTAGCTGGCCGCTTCGTTGTCCCACAAATCCTTGAGTGCGACGAGCCGCAGCGAGTCGCCGAACATCACCTCGCCGTCGACAACCTGCAGCAGCCCGTGGTTGATGAGGAAGTCGATGCTGCCGCGCTGGTGGTCGGCAAAGTCGTCGGACGGGACTGTGTTCGAGGCGAGCAGTTCGATGAGTGTGTGGCCGTGGAGTTGGTCGTTGATGTAGCTAAGGTGGGACTGGTCGGAGAACAGCAAATTCTGGATGCTCTGGATGTCGGGGTGGTCGGTCACGTACACGTACTTCCCGGCCACGACGCTGGGGATAGCGTCGTAGGCCAACTGCTCAGACGTCATGGACAGCAGTTCCCGGTCGAGTTCGCCGTTGTCGACGTAGAGGCTGTACTGCTTGAGCACGCTTTCCATCTCGGAAAACAGGTGCCTGCACTTCTCCAGATGCGTCGCGGACGGGCTGGACGGACGGAATTTGAAGTTCTTCGCGTCGAACTCCGCCGGCAGGTAGTCGGTGAAGAACCAGGCGATGACCGCTTCGAGGTCCACACCGCGCGCCTGCAGGAACCCGCGATACATATGCGTCTTTAGCAGCGACGCGCGGTCCTTCATTCGGAACGCGGCTCCGATGACGTACTCGTCCTTGCCACTCATGAAGATGCGTTCCATCACGCCCAGTTCGTTGCGGTAGGACGGGAGTGCCAGAATTTGGTGCTTCGTCACCCATTCGAACACGTAGATGAAGTTGTTCAAGATGGTCGGGTAGTCGAGTTTGTCGCCGAGCCACGCACTGCTGTAGGAAAATTTCGCGTCCATGCCGTCGAGATCGAACACCATGTCTTCGACCTGCGTGTCGGACAGTGACACCTCGATGCCTGACTTCATGCCGGCATTCTTGGCGAAGAAGTCTTTGATGAATGCCTCGTGGGTTCGGCGTGCCTTCAGTTTCAGCTTCGCGTCCAGGCCGATCTGTTTGATGGGCCGGGCGTTCGCGATGAGCTGCATGTAGTTCGGGTTGGCGTCCTCGGAGTCGAGGTAGGCGTCGAGCAGGTCGCGGCAGTCAGCCGGGGTCAGGCTCGCCGGTAGATGAATACTTCTGCGCTCGTTGTCGAGCAGGTACTTCGACAGAATCAGTTCCGCACTCTGACTGCTCTCAAGGATGAGCGTCCGCATGCCCTCGTCGTAAGCGCGCACGAGGGCGCGGCTGCCGAGCAGGTCGCCGAGATGGAACCGGTCGGCCTGCAAAGCACCCAGCACCACGGTCGCATCGCACCGGTCGAACACTTTGAACTTCGTGAGGAAGTCCAGCACGTCATCGCGGTAGGTGAAAGGCACCCCGCTGACGACAGTCGAAAAGCTCGCTTCGGTCAGGGAGTTGAAGAACGCGCTTGCGACGCGGCGGATCTCAGGAGCGAGCGCGCGGAAGCGCTCCCTGTCCAGTTCTGCGACGTCGGTAGGGAGGATGTCGTGGTCGATAAACAACGTAGCGTTCGTCAACTCCACGATGTCGCTGATGCCATCGACAGGCTTCGAAGGGTCAAAACCGATGAGGACGGCCAGGAGCCGCTCGGCCTGCCAGTACGTCCCAAGGTCGCTCAGGCCGTAGAACTTCAGCCTCCGAGTCTCGCCTGCGTCTTCCACGCGCGCGAGCGTAGCCCGAGTCGACATGCACCCGTTGATTTCGGGCTGTGAAGATGGGTTGACGCGACGCCTGCTCGGGATGCCAGTTCATGACTCAGCATCTGTTGAGGCAATTACAACATTTGCGCACCTGGGGGGACAGCTTTCTAACCCTGAACCCACTGATTAAGAGGTAGCCGGTAAGCTTCCGGGGGTCCGCAGACGTGCCCGACCTGACAAATACGGGGGCCTCCAGAGCGGCACGTTTCCGCAGAGGTCCGCAGGAATTCGCATGCGTGGCAACCAACATGGCTACCAGAACGAGCGGGCATCCTCGGGACCGGGGTCAGTGGCGGTCGTACTCAGACGCGGCGGTTTGCCCGCCACGCAGCACCAGCTCGGCCTCGCAGATCGCGAGCAGGTCATGCACGGTCCGCCCGTCGCGAGGGCTCGACGCAGAGGCGACCCGGCATGAAACGCCTCGGTTCGCCAGCGCGGTGGCTATCCGTCGCGCCATCGCATCCCCTTGTCGCGGCGGGCATTCGGGCAGCAGGACGGCAATGCCGCTCTGGCCGTACCTCCCGACCGGATCGCTGCCAGACTGAACAAGGGTGATGGCGTGAGCAGCCTCGGCGAGGTCCGAAGCATCGACCCGGACCACCGAGCAGGTGGCCAGCATCTGCGTGAGAACCTCCGCTACGCACACCCAGGCCGGCTCGGTCATGAGACTGTCCATCACCTCCTGCGCGCGAAGCTCAGCCCGGGCGAAGAAGCGCTGAACGCAGATTGCAGCGGGCACGGACAGGGCAAGAGCCGGCGGGGCCCACAGGCTCGCGTAGTACCCGCCGGCCGCCAAGGCCACCGTAGCGGCGACCAGTCCGTGTGTGCGGGGGCGCATCAATGGCCGTGCGGCCACCCAGCCGCCAGCGGCGGCAATCGCCAGCGCACTCGCGCAACAGGTGACGGCCATCCATAGCACTCCGGCCGCCGGGGCTACCAGTGGTCCCGGAAGACGGTCGCGCGAAACCCAGCTGCAGGCGGTGGCTGCGAGCACGTTCGCCATCGTGCTGTAGAGGTACCGGTGCGGGCGCCGGGTCCCGGCCGGGTTGTAGGTCCTCCAGGCGCCGGCCCAGCATGAGGCGGTGACGGCTGCGGCTAGAGTCGGGGGCAGAAGTAGCGCGCCGGCCAGGCACCATGTGGCCTGGACGCTCGGCGTCACCGAGGGCACGCGCCGAAAGAGCAGAACCCGTCGCACCTTTTCCCAGCCGAATGCGATTTGTGAGTAACCGAGGCTCAGCCCGACGAGAAGTAAGCCGATCTTCAAGTGGCGCAGGGAGAGGGGTGACCATAGCGTCGTCGGCAGCACCACAGCGAGCACTTCCACGACGGCGATAAGGGCGAGCACACGCTTGCGCTCTCCCCAAACGGGCCACCGGCTGACGGAAGTCGTACGCAAACTCCCCCAGCCCTCCCCGTACCACCGCCGTCCCGACTCGACCGGAAGGGGAGGTGACGTCCGATGCGCAGCTACGAGTGGAACTAAACATGGCTGATGGTGCCTACAACTGACAGACAGTACATAACCCACTGTCCGTTGTCACCCATACAGCGCACGACGGGAAGGCCGGCGTAGTCATTCCGCTTGGTCGGTGACCGCGCCGGTCTTCCTCGCGCCTTGCCGAAGCACTAAGCCGCCTCGCCGCCGCCCCTGCGTAGCAGCCGGCCCAGCCGCGCTCGCGCTTGGTCGAACCAGGGGCGACGGGCCGGGCCCATCGACGCCATCGAGGCCGGTCCGTTGCCACGCCCACGCATGCACTCCAGCGCCTGGTGTCCGAATTACAAAGTCATGCACCTGTTGGGACAGCTTTCAAACCCTGATGGCGCCTGACTGTCCTCCACGGGCGACATGGACTCATCGCAGCGCATAATGCCGATTCTGGACGGCCGTATTGCAAGGCGCGGGGCTGGAACTGCGCCGATATGTGTGGGCAGGTGATTGTCTGACCTCTAAGGCGGTAGACCGACTGGCCGACCGACTCGTTCTTGAACCGCGCGGTGCGAGCACAATCGCATGTGCTGACTGGAGCGCCGTTTCGGGACCGACTTATCGTGCGTGCTCGTTCGGACGCCGAGGCCCGCAGGGTCGGTGCGGAAGCACCGAATAGGGACTGCCCGGTGATCCTAGCGTGCGGTGTAGCCGAAATCGAAGTGCTGTTGTTCGGCGCAGCCCAGGCCGCTGTTCTAAAGGGAGCGGCAACGATCCCGCCGGACGGGCCGCAGGGACGAGACCTTCATATGGGGAAGGCACCGAGCACTGGCCGGTCGCCGTCGTGGCTGCCAAGCTGCTCAGCCGTCGTCGCCGACGGAGAGCCTGAGGAACTTGAGGGCCACTAGTTCGCGCAGCAGTGCACCCATCTCGGCATCGAGCCGGTCCTTGTCGAAGGGGATGTAGCCGATCCCGCTGAAGTTGCTGGCGAGGCTGACGTCCTTCTCTTTGAAAAGGATGACGCGGTCGTCATACATCACTGCGGCCGCGCCGAGCTCGTGCGACACGTTCTCACTGGAGTGCCAGATCGAGTCGCCGACCTTATCGAAGTGCTCGACGTCAGCGCTGAAAATGAGGATCGCGGCGCCGCACTGGTTCATGGTGTCGCGGACTTTCTGCGAGATCGGGCGCCCGACATTGGCCTCATCTTCGGCTACCAGGTAGGGGATGCCGAGGTCGCGCAGAATCTTGGTCAGCTGCTCCAGTGGCTTCTTGTTGCGCCCATGGCCGACGAACAGCTTGTTCGGGCGCCTGCGCTTCTCGGGCTCGTCGGGTCGGGACGGCGGCTGCTCGGCTGGGGTCTCATCACCGCTCGCTGACAACTCATCCGCGGCCTCTCCGACCAACGAGGCGGCAGCTGGGGTGGCGGCAGGGGCGGGCGAGCCACCGCCGTTCAGCGGCCCACCGATGTCGATATATTCCTTGTCCTTGATCGACTTCAGGAGGCCGACGTACCGAGCATTCTCGATTAGGAGATCGTAGACGTCGCCAGTACGGTCACGCGGCACAGAGAACGTCGCGAGCACATTCTCAGCGATGGTCTTCGGCGGCAGAGGGGCGCCGTCGTACTTCGTGTAGAACTGCTTAGCCACCGTGGGCTTGAGGGCAGCCTCACGGAGAGCCTTCACGTCGTCGTCGACCTCGGTCGGAGTCACGATCCTCTTGCCAAGGACCGACAAGGAGATCTGGGGAGCGTTGGGCCCGCCTTCAGTCAAGCCGTAGCCGACGGCCGCACCGCACTCGACGCGGAAGGGGCCTGACGACGGGGTGACCGACAGTGCGGCCGCCACGTCGAGAGGTCGGGTGGGGTGCGAGGCATAATTCGCGGCGATGGCCCGAGGAACACGTAGTGCCTTTTCGAGGCTGATAGACGGGATGTCCGCTTGGCTGATCGGAGACCGGCGAGCGGCCTTCCCGGCCTCCGGAGGGGGTTTTAAGGTTTCGGTCATGTGTTCGACTGTACACCTTGTACTTGATATACGCGCTGTACGCGCCATACACCCACCTCCTCAATCCGAGGCGCAGATCCGGGGGCCTCGGCATCTGCTTCCCGGGTCTGTCATCACGATCGGGCGGCGACGGTGCGCGCCTGCTGCGGCGAGCATCGTCCGATCTGCCAGAGGTTCCCATCGAGGCATAGCGATCCATCGGTACCGCGACATCCTGAGACCATGGTGTGCAAATCGACGGCTCGGGCGCGGACGTCGCGATGGATGCGTGTCACATCAACTTGTAGGGCCGGACGGTGAGGCCAGAGAAGTTACGGGCCGGCGCTAATGAGCGCCCTGAGAACGGCGCGAAGCTAAGCGAGTTTCTCTTTGAATGTGTTGCCGTCGCGATAGATGAGCCCAACATCGTAGTGGAAGAACAGGCGGACGATCTCGTCACTGGGACGCCCGGGTAGTAGGACAGCGATTCGGTCGTCGGAGCCAAGTTCGCTTAGCGAGCGGTAGTACATGGCTTGGCCCATGCCGTGCGCAATCATGACGTCATCGCGGTGATTCGCCTTCGCCTCGATAATCAGCCGGCGTTCGCGATCGTAGAGGTCAGCTTCCCGCCCGTTGCTAAACAAGTGCCTACGGACGCCGGGACGAGTCAACCAGGTGAGGTATGCGTTAACCAGGGTCTTCTCTAGTTCGCGCTCGAGTTCTTCGCGTTCTTCCGCGGTTAGCGTGGGGTCCCCGAGCACCGCCTCGACGTCCGTCAGCAGCATCCAGTTGCGACGGACCACACGCAATCGACTGCCCTTCAGGTACTTGTGCATCGCCCAATAGACGTCACAGTGGCGATAGAGGCCGCCAAGCGCTAGGAAGCACTCGTGAATTGAGCGACTCGGTTTGTGGCCGGGGTTGGGCCAGCCAAGGGACCAAATTGCCTCTGCAACTTCACGCAACCTTTCTGGAGGAACTGGCAGGGGATCATTCATACCTCCCGGACGCCGAAAATGGTCGTTCTCGTAGACGATGGTGTTCGTCCACTCGAGGTCGAGTTCAGCCCTGAGGAAGGCGTCTTGAACCAGAGCACGGTGACGCCCGACCTCGACATTGAGACCAAGTTGGCCGGCAAGCCGCTCGGAGATAGTCTCCCAGTTCGGGAGCTCGTCGAGGGCGGCCTGAATGACCCTGCTGGCGACAGCCACGCGGTAATCCGTCTCTTGGCTGTAGGAAACCAGACCGTCGGGTGGGTAGGGGACGGCCATCTCAGCAGCCCTCAGCCCGACGCAGATTTTTCGCGGCCGTTGCACTCGTCACGTGGGAATGATCCCACCGTCCGGGTTCGCGTCGGGGCTTGCCAGCGTAAGACTGGCGGGCCCGACGCGTTTCAGCTCGTCTACGAGCCGTGCCTATCAACTGCTATCTGCGCATCGACTCGGCGCCACAGGACAAGTGCGATGTCGGAAATACAACGTTGTGCATCTGTTGGGACTCAAACCTAGGACGGCTGACGAGCAAGCCCAGCCGAGCTAGAACCGGCAGTGAGTGAGTGTCATTGATCGCCCGGCGGTACCAGCATGACCCGCAGGCCAGCCGGCGCGGCGCGCTGACGAAGCGCGCAGCGTCGGAACGTGCGAGCGGGGCGGCCTACCGGTACCGGTAGGCCGCCCCGTTTGGAGCGTCAGTTGCCGCACTCCCTCACTCGCCCAGCCGGGCCAGCGCCTCGGCCCGGAAGCCCTTGACGGTCAGCCACACGCCGAGCGAGAACTCCCAGGCGGCGACCGGAAGGGCCAGCACCGCGGCCGGACCCGAGACCTGGTCCCACAGGCCGAACATGGTCGCGGTCGAGGAGGCCAGGATCAGCGGCGCACCGATCAGGCCGAGGGTCGGGATGATGCGCGGCACCAGCCGGGACCGGAACATCATGGAGGCCAGGAACAGCCCGTTGATGCCGGCCATCACACCCGGACCGAGCAGGAATGTCCACTGGCGCAGCTCGACCAGCGCGGAGCCGGCGACCCGCAGCGCGTCCGCACGGGCACCGCTGGCGCCGGCGAGGTCCGAGCGCATCGTCACGACGGTCAGCATGCTGACCACGCCGACCAGGATGAGCGCGGCCTCGGTGACCCGGGAGGTCACGAAACCGATCGCCCCGGACCGGCTGACGCGCCGGGTCACCGGGTACAGCACTACGGCGGTGGCAATGCCGGCCAGCGCCGTGATGACCTCGAACCAGCTCCCCCACAGCACCGGCAGGGTGCTGCCCGAGCCGGTGACGAAACCCTCAGGGTCGTCGACGACCTTCGCGAACAGCTTCAGCTGCGGGATGGATGCCGCGAACGTGAGCAGGTAGAACAGGCCGCCGGCCAGGGCGATCTTGCGCGCGGGGCTCATTCCGAGGCGTCCGGCGGTCGGCGCCGCAATGGTGGTGGCCGGTGCGGCAGAACTGATGGTGGTCATGTCTGGCTCCTTGTCGTGGGAGTTACCGAGATGAGCGGCAGGCCGAGATCGCCGAGCCTGCGGAGCAGGCCGTGCAATGCCGACTGGTCGGCGACCGGACCGGACAGGACGGTGGTCCCGTCGCCCTGCGGGGTGAGGGTCATGCCGTCGAAGACGGCGTCCCACCGGGCGGCGAGGTGTCCGGTGACCCGGATGTCGTACCGCTCGCCCGGGCCGGTCGATGTGCTCATGCCGCTACGTTGGCCGCGGATGTGGTGAGCGGTCATCACCACATCTGGTGATTCTCAGCCGAGCTGCCGGCCGCCACCGAAATCGGCCGGGGATCAGCCCCGGGATCAGCCAGGGATCAGCCGGAGGTCGCGCGCCCGGCGGACGGCTGCCCGGCGGTCGGACACCCCGAGCTTGGCGTAGATGTTCTTGGTGTGGGTGCGCACCGTGTTGAGCGACACGGAAAGCTGGCGCGCGATATCGGGCCCACCGAGATCGCCGCCGAGCAGCCGCAGCACGTCGAGCTCCCGCTCGCTCAGCGGCTCGACCAGCCGCTGCACAACGGCCCCGCGATCGTTGGGCGAGGCGAGCAGGGTTCGCAGGTAGCCGGGCGCGTCCGGCTGCTTCTGCAGGGCCTTGAGCAGCCCGACCATCGGCGGCCCCTCGTCGAGGAACAGCCGGACATAGCCTTCCGGCTCGGCCAGGACGACGGCCCGGCGCAGTGCGGCCAGGGCGGCCGGCAGCTCGCCGCCGGCGTGGTGTGCGGAGGCCTGCAGGACCAGCACCTCGAGCACGCTGGCGACCCGGCCGCCGCTCTCGGCGGCCACCAGCAGCCGGCCCAGCAGGCCCAGCACCGTCCCGACGCCGGACGAAGCCGGCTCCGCGCGGCACCGGGCGATCAGCAACCGGGCCAGGGTCAGGTGCTCGTACTCGCGCAGGTAGGACAGGTCGTCCTCGGCGGACAGCTGCCGCTCCCGCGCCCAGTCCTGCGCGTGCGCCAGCTCGGCCCGCCGGATCCGCAACCGGGCCCGGGTCGCGGCCACCGGCTGCACGTCCGGGGCGAAGTCGCCGGCATAGACCCGCTCGGCCTCCTCGAGCAGGGTGAGCGCGCCGTCCGGATCACCCTCGGCCGCCCGCAGCCGGGCCAGCACCACCCGCCACCGATAGGGGTTCTGCGGCAGCCCGTTGTGCTCGCCCAGCCGCCGGCTGACCGCCAGCTGTTCCCGGGCTCCGGCCAGGTCGTTGCGTTCGAGCAGCACCCCGGCCAGCCCGACGTGCATGTCGGCCGTGCCGCGCAACGGCTCGGTGCCGGGCGCCGTGGCGGCCAGTTCGAGCGCTGCCTGGTAGGTCCGCACCGCGGCGGTGAGCCGGCCCTGGGTGCGCCGGAGGTCGCCGAGGGTGATGGTGCACCCCAGCACGTCGGCGAGGAACCCGGCGCTGGTCAGGCCGGCCACCGACTCGGTGTAGGCCGCGTGCGCCCCGGACAGGTCACCGGTCGCCCAGGACGCCAGGCCGGCCAGCGCGCCCGCCGCCGCCCGGGCCAGCGGATCGGCCGCCGGTGCCAGCACCAGCGCGTCCCGCGCGCAAGAGATGGTGCCGGCCAGGTCGCCGTGTGCCAGGGCCAGCGCGGCGCGGTACATCGCCAGGTGGGCGGGCAGCGACCGGTAGTGGTCCTCGTCGACCACCACCAGGTGCGCCGGTGGCCGCTCCGGCCAGCTACCGTCCGGCGCACGGACCGCCGCCTCGACCCGGTCGAGCCGCTCGGCCGCCGTGTCGAACGTCAGGGCCTGCATCAGGGCTCCGACGAACGCGACGTCGAGCACCGGCCGGGTCCGCAGCACCTCCTCGGGCAGCGCCCGGATCCAGCGGGCGAGCTCTGCCTCGCGCCGTTGCCGGCGCATGACCGGCATCGCCAGCTCCATCAGGTCGGCGGCCCGGCCGGCGTTGCCGCCGGCGAGCGCGTGGTCGATCGCCCGCGACACGTCGTCGTGGGCCGCATACCAGGCACTGGCCCGCTGGTGCAGGCCGGCCACCTCGTCCGGCCGCTCGTCGAGCAGGTGTGCGTGCAGCACGTCGGCGAACAGGTGGTGATAGCGGTACCACTGCCGCCGATCGTCGAGCGGGACCAGGAAGAGGTTGGCGCGCTCCAGCGCCACCAGCATCGCCTTGCCGCCGGCCTGGGAGGTGACGGCGTCGCAGAGCGGGCCGGACAGGCCGTCGAGGATCGAGGTCTGGAGCAGGAAGTCCCGCACCTCCTCGGGTTGGCGGCCCAGCACCTCCTCGGCGAGGTAGTCGACAATGTAGTGGTCATCGCCGGCGAACTCGGCGATGAAGGCCCCGGCCTGCTCGCGACCCTGCAACGACAGCGCCGCCAGCTGCAGGGCGGCGATCCAGCCCTCGGTGCGCTCGCCCAGGGTCGCGACGTCCTGCTCGCTCAGCCCCAGCACCATCGCACCGTTGAGATACGCCGCAGCCTCCTCGGGCCGGAACCGCAGGTCGGCGGCCCGTAGCTCGGCCAGCCGGCCACCGGCGCGCAGCTGCGCCACCGGCAGCGGCGGATCGACCCGGGTGGCGAGGATCAGGTGCAGCTGGGGCGGCTGGTGCTCCAGGACGAACGCCATGCCGGCGTGCACCTCGGCAGCATCGATCAGGTGATAGTCGTCCAGCACCAGGACGAGGTCGTCCGGCAGGCCCTCCAGATCATTGAGCAGCGCGGCGAGCGCGGCGTCGGTCGACCGCGAGGACGGCGCCAGCAGTCCGAGTGCGGTGTCGCCCAGGCCCGGCACGGCGGCCTGCAGGGCGCTCACCAGGTAGGTCCAGAACAGCACCGGGTCGTTGTCGCGCCGGTCCAACGACAGCCAGGCCACCGTGGTGCCGTCCGCGGCGGTATCGGCCAGCCACTCGGTGAGCAGCGTCGTCTTGCCGAAACCGGCCGGCGCGGACAGTACCGTCAATGGCAGCCGGCTGGCGGCTGCCAGCCGATCAGCCAGCCGTCGGCGCGGGACCGCTCCCAACCGGCGCACGGGCATGCGGTACTTGCTCTTCAGGAGCGGACCGGCCACTCAGCGAGTCTCCCGCTTCCCGCCTCCGACGGCACCATCGAGTCTCCGGCACCGGTGAGGCTTGGCGCAGCGACGTCGCACCGGAAGGGCTTCCCTGAGCGAGCCTTGACATTGCCGAGAGATTTGTCCTTAATTTAGCTTCTTGGCGAATCCTGAAATAAGGAGTGAAATGGGTACTTCTCTTCGGACGGCGTGTGCAGCGACCTGTGGCGGGCTACTGGTCGCTGCCGGCGCGTTCAACGCAGGAGCCTGGGCCCAGGCGTACCTGAGCCTCGAATGCACAACGAGTGACCTCTGCAGCGTCGATGTGACGACAGACCCGGGGACCGCGACGCCGCTCAAGTACCAGTGGGTGGTCGTGCCGCACAGTCCCCTGAACGTGCGGTTCAACAGGAACTGCGACAACCGCTCAGCGTGTGCGTTCTGGTGCTATCCCGCAGAAGGGGTCGTCACCGTCACGGTCACCGTCAAGGACGCCAACTCCGTCGTGCTCGGCACCGCCTCTCAGGACACCCGCTGCACGTATCAGCCCATCGCCTGATTCTTAAGAGCGACCCGGTCAGACCCGGCGGTGCACCTCGTCGATCGCCCGGCGAACCAGCGCCTGCCGCTTGGAGTTCGGCGGTACCAGCTTGACCCGCAGGTCCGGCCGGGCCAGGAACCAGTCGACCGCAAAGTCCATCCCCCGCCGCAACGGCGACCCAGAGCCACCGCCGATGCCGATGTCGGACAGGTGTGCGTACCCCTGCTCGCCGCGGATCGCGACCACCCGGCAGGCCGGCCGGCTGGTCACCTCCTCGAACACCTCCAGCACCTCACCGGCCACCCGGGCCCAGCTGAACTCGGTGCCCTTGGCCAGGATCTGCTCGACCACCTTCCGGCCGGCCGCCGGGTCCTCCAGCAGCGTCTTGGCGGTCTCGGCGGCTGCCACCGGGTCGAAGGACTCGATCACCGGCAGATCCTCGGGCAGCACCTCGACCAGCGAGCCCTGCCGGGTGGACAGGCACGGCACCCCGAAGTGCGCCGCCTCGAACGGCACCAGGCCGAAACCCTCCGACAGCGTCGGGTACAGCACCAGGCCGGCGTTGGAGTACAACCAGACCTTCTCGGCCTCGCTGATCATCCCGAGGTTCACCACGTACGGCGCCAGCTCCGGGTGCTCGAGCAGGAACTTCGCCTCGGCCGGCAGCGACGAGCCGTCCGGCGGCTGGGCACCGGCCAGCACCAGCGAGCCACGCCAGCCCTGCCGGTGCAGTTCGGCCAGCATCGCCAGGGCGAACAGCCGGTTCTTGTGCAGGTAGGACACCCCGAGGCAGAGCAGGAAACCGGCCTCGGCCGACTCCGTGCCCGGCGGCTGGATCGCCGAGACCGGCACCAGTGCGGTGTGCTCGGTGCCGCAGTAGATCGCCCGGTTCGGCTTGTCGTCGGGCAGCAGGCCCTCCGACCGGGCCGCCGACCGGGAGTGCTCGGACAGGTAGGTCAGCCCGTCCACCGCGTACGCCGAGAGCTTGGCCAGGTCCCGGTAGGCCCGCCAGGCCTGGTCCCGGTCGAAGTAGGCGGCGTCGTGGTAGGCGATCAGGTCGAGCTGGTTGACCACCACCCGCTCGCCGATGCTGCGCAGCCACTCCAGCTCGTCGGAGTCGCGCACCTGGTACGGCCGGTAGGCCACGTGCGCCTTCTCGCCCAGCTGCGGCTTGAGGTTCGGCGTCTTGCGGATGGTGATCTTCGGGTTGCCGTCGAACGCGGCCCGGACGTACTCCGGCACCTCGAGCGGGGTGTAGACCAGCAGCTGGTACACCTCGGGTCGCTCAGCCAGCGCCCGCACCGTCTCGACCACCACCACCTGGGTGCCGGCCGGCAGCGGGCCCAGGCACATCCCGTCGACGGCCACCACCAGGCCCTGCAGCGAGCGGCGGGCCGCCAGCAGCGAGGCGGCCAGCGGCGAGTAGTCGTCCATCGAGGCCCGCCGCACCCACGGCCCGTAGTAGGGATAGCGGCGCTGGATGATCTGCTCGTGCTCGTGCTTGCGCTTCTCGATCTCCGGCGACCGGCCGAAGCTGGATCCGCCCTTGTGGAAGACGAAGACGTCGTCGGCCACCACGTGCTCGAAGCCGGCCGCGACCGCCCGCTGGCTGAAGTCGACCTCTTCCCCGTAGCCGGGTGAGAAGGCCGGGTCGAACGGGCCGACGACGTCCAGCACGCTGCGCTTGACGTAGGTGCAGTGCCCGATCGCGGTCGGAATCCGGGGCCGCAGCCGCGGCGAGCCGGCCGCCACCCGGCGGGCCGCCTCGTCCACCGACAGCCCGCCCGGCACGTCGTCGGTGGCGACGTTGCGCTTGGGCACCGAGACGATGGTGCCGTGGTTGGTCAGCGCCGTCACGGTGGCCACCGTGGAGGCGGAGTAGGCGGCCTCGCGCATCCGTTCCAGCCACTGCGGCCCGACGATCACGTCGCTGTTGAGGATCACGATGTCGCTGCGACCGGCCGCCGCGAACGCGTCGTTCATGGTGAGCAGGAAGCCCTTGTTCGACACCTGCTCCAGCACCACCACGTCGTGCTTGGGCGCGCTGGAGTCGAACACCTCCTTCAACACCGAGAACGGCCGGCGGTCCCAGCCGCGGTCGTCGACCACCAGCAGCGGCACGTCGGCCGGCGTGTTGCGGAAGAACGCCTCGTAGCAGCGCACCACCTCGTCGTAGGAGTTGAAGACCGGGACGATCACCACCGGCTGGTCGCTGGCCGGCAGCAGGCTCGCCGCGTCCGCCGGGGTGCGGGCTTGGAACAGGCTCATCGCGGAGGAGTCCTCATCTCGGGAGTTCTTCGATCTCGATCTTCGGGCTGAGCGCCAGCACGCCGGGGTCGGTGGCGCTGTTGGTGACCTGGAACGACATCGCGCGGTCGATCCGGTGGTAGTCCGGTCCCATCTTGGGATGCACCGCCAGCGTCACGAAGTACTGGCCGTCGGCGACCGGCAACTGGTCGAACCGGAACCGGATGGTGCGGGTGCCCCGGACCGGGGCCACCGCGATGTTCTGCAGCACCGTGTTGGTGCCGTAGATCAGCAGGCCGGAGGCGTCGGTGAGCGCCACCCCGGCGGCCCAGTCGGTGACGGTGGCACCGTCCTCGGCGGTGATGTCGTACTCCACCGCGACGCTGGCGCCGACCGGGTAGCTGTGCTGCGGGCTGCCGTTGCCGTCCACGGTGCGCGGGTTGGAGATGGTCAGCAGGTGGTGCCGGGCGGCCTGCTCGACGTGGTCGGCCTCGGAGTTGGCCTCCCGGAAGTGCCGCACCGCCTCGGCCGGCGAGCCGTCGATGACTACCGACCCGGCGTTCAGCAGCACCACCCGGTCGCACATCTGCCGGACCTGCTCCAGCGAGTGCGTCACCAGGATGATGGTGCGGCCGTCCTGCTGGAACTGCTTGATCCGGTCCAGGCACTTGCGCTGGAACGGCTCGTCGCCCACCGCGAGCACCTCGTCGACCAGCAGGATCTCAGGGTCGACGTGGATGGCGACCGCGAAGGCCAGCCGGACGTACATGCCGGAGGAGTAGAACTTCACCTGGGTGTCGATGAACTGCTCGATGCCGGAGAAGTCCACGATCGAGTCGAAGTACTGGTCGGTCTGGGCCCGGCTCAGCCCCAGGATCGAGGCGTTGAGGTAGACGTTCTCCCGCCCGGTGAGGTCGCCGTGGAAGCCGGCACCGAGTTCCAGCAGCGCCGCCAGCCGGCCGCGCCGCTCGACATAGCCCTCGGTCGGGGTCAGGATGCCGCCGATCACCTTGAGCAGGGTGGACTTGCCCGAGCCGTTGCCGCCGATCAGGCCGAGCGTGTGCCCGGACTCGACCTCGAGGTCGACGTGCCGCAGCGCCCAGAACTCCTCGGCGTTGGCCTTCGACCGCCGGGCGTTGACCAGCCGCTCCTTGAGGGATTTGTCCTTGCGGATCACGAATTTCTTCGAGACGTCGTTGGCCCGGATCACGGGCGTGCCGGCCACCGCCTACAGCTCCTGCGCGAAGTTGCCCTGGGCCTTCGCGAAGACGCGCTGGGAGAACCACAGGAACACCAGGCCGACCGCGAGCATCACGCCGAGCCGGCCGTAGACGTTGCCGGCGAACTCGTACTCGATGCCCTCACCTTGCGGCCAGAAGAACTTCTGGAAGCTGAACACCACCGGCGCCATCGGGTTCATCAGGTAGATCGTGTACAGCGTGGACGGCAGCGTGCCGCTGACCCGCCGGACGTTGTAGATGATCGGGGTCACCCAGAACCACAGCATCAACACCACGGTGATCAGGTGCTGCACGTCACGCAGGTAGACGTTGGCCGCCGCCAGCAGCATGCCCAGGGCGGTGGCGAACACCACCAGCACCACCAGGCCGAGGACCGGCATCGGCAGCTTGGCAAGGTCGGGCCACCGGTGGGTGGACAGCCCCGCGATCAGGTCCGCGACCAGCAGGATGATCAGCTGGAAGACGAAGTTCACCACCGCGGCGCCGGTCGCGGCCAGCGGGAACAGCTCACGCGGGAAGTAGACCTTCTTCACCAGGCCGGAGTTGAACACGATCGACGTGGTGGCGGTGCTCAGCACCTCGGAGAACAGCGTCCAGACCGCCAGGCCGCAGAAGATGTAGACCCCGTAGGTGGGAATGCTGCCGGCGCCGAGGAACTTGCCGATCACCAGCCAATAGACCGCGAGTTGCACCAGCGGCAGCAACAGGCTCCAGACGAAGCCGAGCGCAGAGTCCTTGTACTTGACCTTGAGTTCCTTGCGGATCAGGTTGCCCAGCAGTTCGCGGTACTGCCAGATCTCCCGCAGGGTCTGCCCGGAGCCGGAGAAGAAGCTGCGCGGCGCGTTCACCCGGGCCAGCGGGGCCTCTGGCGCGTCCGGCCCGGCGCTAGCCGGCAGCTTCGTTCCAGCTGCGGTCATGATCCCCATTCTCACTGTCGGCTCGTCGTCGGGGGCTGCCCGGCCGGCCACCCCGGCCGGCCCCGGAAAGGGTCGGCCGCCAGCAGCACATGTTACCGACCATTCGGGGCCGGCCCGTCCCAGCACGCCTGGGCGCAACCGGATCCGTGCCGATCAGCAGCCCGCGGGCAGCCCTGCCGACGACGCCGCGAGCTCAGCTGGGGTTCTCGACCTCGCCGCGCCAGCCGCCTTCTTCACGACCCCGGCTCTCGATGAAAGCCTTGAACCGCTTGAGGTCGGCCTTCACCCGGTGGTCGTCCAGCCCTACCGCGGCGCCGGCCTTCTCCACGATCCCCTCCGGCTCCCAGTCCAGCTGGACGGTGACGCGGCTCTCGGTGTCGCTGAGCCGGTGAAAGGTCACCACGCCGGCGTGGGTGGTGCCGTCGGTGCTCTTCCAGGCCACCCGCTCGTCGGGGTGCTGCTCGGTGATCTCGGTGTCGAACTCCCGGGTGGCGCCGCCGACCTTGGTCACCCAGTGCGAGTGGGTGTCGTCGGTCTGGGTGATCGACTCCACACCGTCCATGAAGTGCGGAAAGCTCTCGAACTGCGTCCACTGGTTGTACGCGGTACGCACCGGCACCGATACGTCGATGGATTCGGTCACGTTAGGCATGTCCCGTTCCTTTCGGTTACGCGCCCGCCCTGGTGGTTCAAGGCCCAGGCATCCCTGTCCCCCACCTTACTGACCACCCGCCGGACGCCCGCACCGGTAACCGGCAAAGTTGGGCAAGTGCTGATACCGCTGCTGGTGCCGGGCGGCTGCTCAGAGCAGCGCCAGGTCGGCCTGCACCATGGCGGCGACGATGCCGGCGAAATCCCGGGTCGGCGCCCACCCCAGCACCGACCGGGCCTTGCCGGCGTCGCCGCGCTGCTCCACCGCGTCGCCCGGCCGGACGAAGGCGCTGTCCACCGTCACCCGGGACTGCCAGTCCGGCACCCCGGCGGCGGTGAAGGCCGCCGCCACGAACTCGGCCACCGTGTGCGACTCGCCGGTGGCGATCACGTAGTCGTCGGGCTCGGGATGCCGCACCGCGCGCACCATGGCGTCGACGTAGTCCGGCGCCCAGCCCCAGTCCCGCCGGGCGTCCAGGTTGCCCAGCGACAGCCGGTCCTGCCGGCCGGCCGAGATCCGGGCCGCGGCGGCGGTGATCTTGCGGGTCACGAAGGTCTCCGGCCGGCGCGGCGACTCGTGGTTGTAGAGGATCACGGTGCTGGCAGCCAGCTCCCGGCTGCGCAGGATCGCGGCCATCTGGTGCGCGTAGGCCTTGGCGGCGCCGTACGGGGTGGTGGGCCGCAGCGGGGTGCGCTCGTCCTGCGGGGCGCGCTCCGGGTTACCGAAGATCTCGGCGCTGGAGGCCTGCAGCACCCGCACCGGCCGGCCGGTCCGGTCCTGCAACCGCCAGCAGGCGTCCAGCACCGCCACCGCGCCGACCCCGGACACGCTGCCGGTCAGCACCGGCTGCTGCCAGGAGAACGCCACCGAGCTGATGCCGCCCAGGTTGTAGACCTCGTCCGGGCCGATCTCGGCGAGCAGCGCGGCGATCCGGCCGGCGTCGGTCAGGTCGCCGGAGTGCAGCACCGCCGCCGGGCTGCGACGGGAGAGCTCGGCGGCCTGCTCGTCGTGGCCGTGCACCAGCCCGTGCACGGCCACCCCCTCGGACAGCAGCCGTTCGGTGAGGTATCCGCCGTCCTGGCCGGTGATGCCGGTGACGAAGGCCGTCCGCTGGGGCACCGGCGTCATTTGCCTGCCAGTGCCCGCTGCTCGGCGAGGTCGGCGTCCACCATCATCTCCACCAGCTGCTCGAAGGTGACCGAGGGCTGCCAGCCGAGCCGCTCGCGGGCCTTGGCCGGGTCGCCGATCAGCAGGTCCACCTCGGCCGGCCGGTAGAAGCGCGGGTCCTGGTGGACGTAGCGTTCCCAGTCGGTGATGCCGGCCCGCCGGAACGCGATCGACAGGAACTCCCGGATGGAATGGGTTTCGCCGGTGGCCACCACGTAGTCGTCGGCCTGGTCCTGCTGCAGCATCCGCCACATCGCCTCGACGTAGTCGCCGGCGAAGCCCCAGTCCCGCTTGGCGTCGATGTTGCCCAGCGAGACCTCCTTGTCCAAGCCGAGCGCGATCCGGGCCACCGCCAGGCTGATCTTGCGGGTCACGAACTCCGGCCCGCGGCGCGGCGACTCGTGGTTGAACAGGATGCCGGACGAGGCGTGCATGCCGTAGGACTCGCGGTAGTTGATCGTCATGTAGTGGCCGAACACCTTGGCCACCCCGTACGGCGAGCGCGGCCAGAGCAGCGTGGACTCCCGCTGCGGCACCTCCTGCACCTTGCCGAACATCTCCGAGCTGGACGCCTGGTAGAAGCGCACCTTGTCGATGTCCTCGCCGGCGTAGAGCCGGGTCGCCTCCAGCATGTTGAGCACGCCCATGCCGGTGACGTCCGAGGTCAGCCGGGCGTTCTCCCAGGAATAGGCGACGAACGAGATCGCACCGAGGTTGTAGACCTCGTCCGGCCGGGCCTGGGCGTAGGCGCGGATCAGGCTGGACAGGTCGGTCAGGTCACCGGTCAGCAGCTCGACGCCGGGCACCTCCTGCTCGACCAGGGCCCGCTTGGGGTTGTTCTGGCCGCGGATCAGGCCGAACACCTGGTAGCCCTTGGACAGCAGCAATTCCGCCAGGTACAACCCGTCCTGGCCGGTGATCCCGGTAATCAGCGCGCGGGGCATGGCCGACCTCTCCTCTGGCTTCCTGGTGACTCTGGCGTCGAGCTGATCCGGCCGACGAGCCGGCACACCCCGCGGCGGCGAAGCGCGTCGCCAGGGTACCCAAAGCCGTCCGGACGGTGGGTGGACGCTCGCCGGGTCACCGCCCGACCGGCGCGCTGGTGGGTCGAAGTAGGTCAGACTCGGCCAGATCGAGCCGGATCGCGTCAGATCCAGAGTTTCTTCATGGCCCGGCGTTCGCGCAGGAACTCACCCTGCAGCGACTCGGCATAGTCGGCCATCGCCCGGGCGCCGCCGACCGCGATCAACCGCTCGCGACTCGGTTTGCCCTCCTTGGTGTCGTGTTCGACCACGATCTGGGTGGTACCGGTCAGGGTGAGCAGCGGGGTGCGCCGCAGCGAGATCCCGGTGATGTCGAACAGCCACACCGGCCGGCGGCTCTGCGAGAGGATGCCCTTGCAGAAATCGATGCGGTGCTCGTAGACCAGATAACGGGTGAACCGGGCGGACACCACGGTCGCCAGCAGCACCAGCACCCCGAGGGCCAGCACGAACAGCGGAACGGCGTCGGTGTGCTGGGTTATCCGGGGCACGCTCCACGGCTCGGAGGCCGCCGAGCCGGCAGCGGGAACGCCCAGCGCCTGCAGGATGCCGCCGGTGATCAGCAGCACCAGCCCCAGCCAGAACCTGCGATAGCTGGTGACCCGTCGGTGCCAGGTGTGCCGCAGGCTGCCGCGTACCTCAGGAGCGCGACCGCCGAAGCTGCGGCCACTGTCCAGGTGTGAGGCGAGCAGGTCCTCCGGGCCGTTCTCGCGGGCGGCCGGCGGTTCGGCCTGCGGTGGCCGCTGCTGGATCGGCGGCACCGTGGCGGCCGGCTGCTGCTGGATCGGCGGCACCGTGGCGGCCGGCTGCTGCTCCAGCAGCCGGCTGGTCCGCCTCAGCTCGTCCTCGAGTGCGGCCGAGGGAGCGAGTTCGTTCGCGCGCCGGAAGACCTTGATCGCGTCGGAGTAGCGCCGCACACCGCGAAGCGCGACCGCGTAGAAGGTGAGCATCTCGGCGTTGTCCGGGTGGGCCACCACCAGTGGGTGCAGGGTGCGCACGGCCTGCTCGGCGTTGCCCGCCTCGATGCTGACCACGCCGAGCGCGAACCGCGATCGCTCGTCGGCTGGGTTGGCGACCGCCTGGCGGCGAAGCAGCTCGGCCGCACCGGCGAGGTCACCGTTTGTCCTTGCATCCATGGCCTGTTCGTACGTCGTGGTCACAGGTTCGGTCCTTCCTTTTGCTCGGTGGCCGGTCGGCCGGACGAAACGGACGTCATCGCGGTGCGCCGTCGAAAGCCGGCGGAACGGCGGTGTCGATGTCGATGTCGTGCCACGCCGAGCCCATCGGCGCATCGGCATCGTGGTTCGGTGCCGGAAGGTCGAATCCGTCCCCGGGTACCGGGAGATCGAAGCCGTTTCCGGAGTTTTCGAAGGGGTCATCGGGACCGGGCAGGTAAAACCCGTCGTCGGTAGCCGGCGTGTGGAAGTCGGGCTCGGGTGCGGGGACGGCGAACCCGTCGTCGATGACGGGCGGGTCGAAGTCGGGCTCCGGTGCTGGCAGCACGAAACCGTTCTCCAGCCGGCTTTCGGCCGGCGCATCGACCGGCGCGTCGGACACCTCGGAGCCGTCGGAGGGCGAGTAGCTGAAGCCGAGCAATGCGGTGGAGCCGGTGCTCAACGAACTGGTCGCACCGGACGGCACCGGGTTCGACTCCTCCGGCGCTGCCGCCCCGCCACCCGAGGCTCCCGGTACGCCGCCGCTGGAGTCGCCACCGGGCGGCGGGCTCGCGGCCGGTGGAGCTGCCGGTGGTTGGTCCTTCGGCGCTGGCGGGTCCGCCGGCGGTGGGTCCTTGGGCGGATCCTTCGGTGGTGTTTCTTTGGGTGGTGTTTCTTTCGGCGGCGGGGCTTTCGGGGGCGGTTCCTTGGGTGGCGGGTCCTGCGGTGGCGGGTCCTGCGGTGGCGACTGGGTGGCCGGTTCGTCCTCCGACGGATCCGCCGGATCGCCCTGGCCGTTCTGCAATGACCGCAAGGCATCCATCAGGGCAAGCGTGCCCATCACCGACACGCCACCGCCGAGCAGCAGGGCGAAGTCGCTCATTCCCTTCATGAGCACGGCAGACGCGCCGTCCCCGGTGATGACGGTGGTTCCCGCGCCGCCGGGCAGGCTCTCGGTATGCGTGCCGCTGTAGGTGTCCGGCGGCGGGGCGACCAACGTGTCGCCCAGCGTCCAGCCGGCACTCGGCGTCGCGTTGGCAACGCTGCCCGGCGGGATGATGCCTTCTTTCTCCCAGGCCTTCGCAGCTTCCGGATCGACTGGTACTCCGCCGATCTCGATCGCATCCCGCTCGATGAAGCCTTTGCGGCCGTTCTCGACGAACCGGCCCTCCCACTGGTTGCTCTGGCTGTCCTGCAGGGCGATCCGGTCGCCACCGGCCCATTCGCTGCGCCGGTGCCCGGCCTGGACGGTCGGGTGATCCTCCGCCTCGGGGATGTGCGGCCACCGGCCCCACCAGTTACCCGTCTCGGGATTGACCAATTTCGCCAGCGGATGGTTGGGCGTGCTGTTGATGACCTCCAGCGCCTGGCGCATGAAGATCTCTTTGTCACCGGCCATGCCGACTCCCCGCTACACCCCCCGACTCGACAGGGAGTGATGGACTAAGGAGGGGGTCCGGGCCGGCCGGATACCTGCCAGCGGCGAAGTGGGCGAGGTGGGCTCAGTAGTCGCGCCCGACCCCCACGGTGTCGGAGTGGTCACCGTTCCAGTCGCCGGCCATCGGCAGGTCACCGGCCAGGCCGTACTTGGCGTAGGTTGCCGATCCGCCAAGAGTGTTCGCCACCGCGAACCAGGGGCTGCGGTAGATGCCGTAGCTGTCCTTGCCGTCGCCGTTCCAGTCGCCGGCGATCGGGACATCACCGGGCAGGCCGAACCGGTAGCTCAGCCGCGGCGAGCCCGGCGCCAGGGTGTTGACCAGGTAGAAGGTGGCGGTCTTCGGGTCGTACACGCCCGGAGTGGCCCGCTTGTCACCGTTCCAGTCACCGGCCACCGGTAGCGCTCCGGAGCCACCCAGCAGCACCTGGATGAGCGGGCTGTCGGCGGTGCGGTTGTTGGTGTTGAGCAGGTAGAACATGGACTTCGACTGGCGGTAGACCCCGACCGTGTCGGTGCCGTTTCCGTCCCAGTCCCCGCACACCGGCCGGTCCCCCGGGGTTCCCAGTCGCACCGCGCGCAACGGCGCGTCGGCGGCGAAGGAGTCGCGGTAGTAGAACGTCGCGGTGGCCGAGCGGTACACCCCGGCGCTGTCGGTGCCGTTGCCGTCGAAGTCACAGGCGAACGGCTGGTCGCCCGGCGCCCCGAAGGCACGTGCGGTGCTGGTCACCGGGTTGGTCAGGGAGTCCGTCAGGTACATCGTCGGGGCGGACAGCGGCGCGGCCACCATAAACCAGTCCGACATCAGGCCCAGGGTGCTGCGGAACTGGCTTCCGGTGACGGTGACGGTGCGGGTGCTGCCCTTGACGGTGGCCGACAGCACCCGGCCGCCGTCGGCCCCCAGGCCGTTGCCGGTGGTGCTGATCGACTGCAATATGCCCACCCCGAAGGCGTTGCCGATCGTGGTGGCCGGGACGGTGGTGGTCCAGTCGTGGTTGGGCGATACGGCGTCGCCGAGGTCCTGCACCGCCGGGAAGGTGCCGCCAGCGGTCCAGCCGCCGGTCGAGGAGCTGAACTCCGCCGAGACGATGCCGCCGGAGGAGTTGGTGAGCACCTTGCCCGCGGTGCTGCTCACCGCGGTGTTGGTGCGGGCGTCCTCGGTGACCACGCCGTTCAGGCCGGCCCCGCCGTAGACCTGGCAGTTCTGGTTGTCACAGGTCTTGGCCCAGCTGTACCGGTTCTGTGCCGCCGCGTAGGACCGGGCGGCCACCGCCTGCGCCTGCAGCGCGGCCATGCCCTTGCCACCGCTGGCATCGCCCCAGGACGCCGGCGACTCGCGCGGCACCACGCCGCGCAGGTAGTCCTCCATGCCGACCAGGTTGACCAGCCGGGTCATGCCACCGCCCGAGGTCAGCGACAGCGAACCGCGGTAGGTGCGCTTGGTGGAGCCGGAGCAGATGGTGAGCATCGAGGACAGCGAACCGGCCGGCACCGTCGAGGCGATCGCGCCCGAGGTGACTGGTTTGACCGCCGACCACGGGGTGCCGCACCCGGCGCTGGTGGCCAGCTGGTACGAGCCGGCCGAGACGTAGCGCAGCAGCGCGGCACCGCCGGCCGGGATCGCCACCCCGCCGGCCTTGAACGCGCTGCCGGAGGTGACCGCGACCTGGTTCACCCCGTCGAAATCGGTCAGATCGACACTCAGGGTACCCAGGCTGCGGGTGGCCAGCGTCGTTCCGCCATAGAAGTGCGACACGATCTGGGTGTAGCTCCAGCCGTACTGGGTGGCATAGCCAAAGGCGCCGTACTGCCCCATGCCGCGGCCGTGACCGAAGCCGTGCCCGCTGATCTCGACCTGGCCGTTGGGCCAGGAGGCTCCCGCGGGCGCCGGAAAGACGGTGGCCAGCGCGGTGCAGGCCAGCGTGCCGCCGAGTACCGCGGCGAGCGCACGCCGCGACCGGCGGGGTTTCCGACCGTGCTGGAAGGGGGAATCGCCGGCGGTCCGGCGCTGCGGTCGAATGCTGAACATGGCTGGCGTCACCTCGGCCGGCTCAGGAACTATGAGCCGGTAAGTCCGGATCAGGGCGGTCGGAACCACCGAATTCGATATCCCTACGGCTTACCTATTGGCCGGTGCCGCGGCGATCTGAGCGATTGCTGGACTGTAACTGCCCACCATCGGCCAGCGCAGCCCCGGACCGAAAGCCTTGTCGGGACCGTTACCGGTGGCTCGTCGCGTCCGGCAGGTAGGCCGCGCGGTCCTCGGCGAAGGCCTGCCGCAGCGCGGTCCGCCAGTGCGGCAGCGGGTCGAGCCCGGCCGCCCGCCAGCCGGCGTCGGACAGCACCGAGTACGCCGGCCGGGGCGCCGGCCGCGGGAACTTGTCGGTGGTGGTGGGCCGGACCCGCTCCGGATCGGCCCCCAATTCCTCAAAGACCGCCCGGGCCAGGCCGCACCAACTCGTCTGCCCGGCCCCGGTGCAGTGGTAGATGCCTGGCGCCGCGTCGCTGCCGGCCAGCTGCACCAGGCCGCGGGCCAGGTCGGCCGACCAGGTCGGCGAGCCGTGCTGGTCGTCGACCACCTCGAGCACCTCGCGCTCGCGTTCGAGCCGCGCCATGGTCTTGACAAAGTTCGAGCCGGTCGCGCCGTACACCCAGGCAGTGCGCACCACATAGCCGGTGTCCGGCGCCAGTTCCCGCACTGCCAGCTCGCCGGCCAACTTGGTGCGGCCGTACGCCGAGCGCGGCGCGGTCTCGGCCTGTTCGGGGTACGGCTGGTCGGCATCGCCTGCGAAGACGTAGTCGGTGGACACCTGCAGCAGCCGGGCCCCGGTCCGGGTGGCGGCCGCGGCCAGCAGCGCCGGACCCGCCGCGTTCACCGCGTAGGCGCGCTCCTCGTCGGTCTCGGCCTGATCCACGGCGGTGTAGGCGGCGGCGTTGACCACCAGCTGCGGACCGAAGTCGGCGAACACCGCCTGCACCGCGGCCGAGCTGGTGATGTCGAGCTGGTCCGAGCCGAGTGCCAGCACCTGGTCGGCGGGCACTCCGGCGGCGGCCAGCACCGCGCACAGGTCGCTACCCAGCTGCCCCCGGGCGCCGGTGACCAGCCAGCGGGCGTCAGCGAGAAGCATGCGGCCATGCTCGCACACCCCCGGGCGCGCCTACCGACCTCTTCTGAACCGGCGCACAGCTTTGCGCCGATAGACTTCGAAGATGCCCTCCTCCTCCGATCGGCCGCCCGGCGGCCGGCCGTATCCGGCTGACGGCGACCTACCGCCCGAACTGGACCCGCGTCGCGGACGGAGCCGGCCGGCCTCGGCCGGCGGCTGGCAGGGCGACCAGCGCCAGGCCGGCCAGCGCGCCCAGGATCAGGGCAGCGCGGCCCGTCCCTCTGCCGGCACCGCCGGCGCCCCGTTGCCGCCGGAACTGGACCCGCGCGGCCGCCGGGCAGCCGCCCGTGCCGGGGCGGCCGGCAGCCGGGCCCCGGCGGGCCGCCGGGCCACCCCGCCCCCGCCCGGCCGGCCCCGGTCGGACCTGGCGCACGGCGCGCTGCTCGGGGTGAAGATCGTCGCCACCCTGTGCTCGCTGCTGGTGCTCATCGGCAGCGGCTGGGCGTGGGCGACGTATCGCAAGTTCAACGCCGACATCACCCGGGTGAATGCCATCTCGGCCAAGGGCAAGGCGGCCAACGGTGGCATCGACGGCAAGGACCAGAACCTGCTGATCGTCGGCAACGACGACCGGGACACCGCCAGCGACGCCGAACTGGCCAAGCTCGGCACCACCCGGGACGGCGGCAGCTACAACACCGACACCATGATGCTGCTGCACCTGCCGGCCGACGGCAAGAAGGCCACCGTGATCTCGTTCCCGCGCGACTCCTACGTCAACATCCCGGGACACGGCAAGAACAAGCTGAACTCGGCCTATCCGGACGGCATCTCCGACGGGCACGGCGACAAGGCGGCCGGCGCGCAGTTGCTGGTGCGCACCATCGAGAACCTGACCGGCCTGAGCATCGACCACTTCGTCCAGATCGACCTGCTCGGCTTCTACCGGATCTCCAACGCCATCGAAGGCGTCGACGTGTGCCTCAACCACGCGGTGAAGGAGGCCAACTCCGGCATCGACCTCAAGGCCGGCCACCAGACGATCCAGGGCACCCAGGCGCTGGCCTTCGTCCGGCAGCGCTACGGCTTCCCGCAGGGCGACCTGGACCGGATCAAGCGGCAGCAGTACTTCCTGTCCGCGGTGTTCCGCAAGATGTCCTCGGCCGGCACCCTGCTCAACCCGATCAAGCTGCAGCACCTGCTCAACGCGGTGTCCTCCTCGCTGCAGATGGACCCGGACCTGGTGCCCTCGAAGCTGGCCACCCAGATGCAGAACCTGCAGGCCGGCAACTTCTCCTTCACCACCATTCCGACCCAGGGCTTCGAGGACGTCCAGATCAACGGCCAGACCCAGAACGTGGTGGTGGTGGACGCGGCCGCGATGCCGAGCTTCATCGGCAAGCTGATCGGTAACGACCCGGGCACCGCGCTGTCGCGGGCCAAGGCTGCCGACCCCTCCACGGTGACCGTGCAGGTGGTCAACGACACCAACTCCAACGGCCTGGAGAAGACCAATGCCGCGGCGTTGCAGGCAGCGGGGTTCAAAACCGAGATCCCGCCGGCCACCTCGGACGTGGTGGCCAAGACCCTGATCCGCTACCCCGCGGGCCAGGAGTCGGCGGCCAAGGCGGTGCAGGCGCAGGTACCGGGCGCGGTGCTGGAGGTCAGCTCCGAGGTGACGTCGGTGACCCTGGTGCTGGGTGAGAACAAGGTGCAGGTCAAGAGCCTGATGCCGACCCCGGCGCCGGGTTCCTCCTCCGCCACCCCTCAGCCGGGCCAGTCGTCCTCGCCGGCCGTCACCACCGCCGCCGACGCGGGCTGCATCAACTAGCTCCGGCCGGCGTTGGTTAGCCTGGCCGCAATGACCACCGTGCCGCCGTCCTCCGGAGCCGAGCAGCTCTTCGCCGCCCGGCTGGCCGCCGACCCGGGCCGGCCGCTGATCACCTTCTACGACGACGCCACCGGCGAGCGGGCGGAGCTTTCGGCCAAGTCGCTGGGCAACTGGGTCGCCAAGACGCACTTCCTGCTGCTCGACGAGCTCGGCGCCGCCCCCGGCGACCGTGCCTTCGTCCGGCTGCCGGTGCACTGGCTGGCCGCCCCGGTGCTGCTGGGCTGCTGGTACGCGGGCCTGGAGGTGGTGACCGACCCGGCCGGGGCGTCGGTCGCCTTCGGCGACGCCGACGCGCTGCTGACCGCGCTGCCGAGCCCGCAGCAGCTGGACGGGGCGTTCGCGGTGTCGCTGCTGTCGATGGCGAGGCCCTCGACACCGCCAGCCGGCATGGCCGACTACGCCAGTTCGGTGCGGCCGATGCCGGACAGCTGGCAGACGGTACGGCCCCAGGCCGGTCCGGACGATCCGGCGCTGGCCGGCCGGAGCCGGGCCGAGTTGGCCGAGGCGGCCCGGCAGGCCGCGGACGAGCTGGGACTGGCAGCCGGCGGCCGGCTGTTGTGGAGCACGCCGTGGTCCGGCCCGCAGGACTGGATCGCCGCGCTGCTGGCGCCGCTGGCGGTCGGCGGCTCGGTGGTGCTGGTCCGCAATCCGGACCCGGCGCTGGCCGAGGCGCGGCTCGCGGCGGAGCGGGTCAGCATCAGCCACTGATGCTCCGGCCGGCGGCGCTGACTAGAGTTCGGCTTTGTTCGAGAAGTCCGGTGCCGGGCCGGTGAGCTGGAGGGCGCAGAGCGTGGACAAGGTGGTGGCATCAGCTGCCGAGGCGGTCGCCGACATCGGCGACGGGGCCTCGCTGGCAGTCGGCGGCTTCGGCGTGTGCGGCATTCCGCACGTCCTGATCCAGGCGCTGCTCGAACTGGGCAGCACCGACCTGGAGACCGTGTCGAACAACTGCGGGTTGGACGAGGCGGGACTGGGCGTGCTGCTCGGCGCCAAGCGGATCCGGCGCACCGTCGGCTCCTACGTCGGGGAGAACCGGGAGTTCGCCCGGCAGTACCTGGGCGGCGAGCTCGAGGTCGAGCTGACCCCGCAGGGCACCCTGGCCGAGCGGCTGCGGGCCGGCGGCTCGGGGATCGCTGCGTTCTACACCCCGGCCGGGGTGGGCACCCTGGTCGCCGACGGCGGGCTGCCCTGGCGCTACGCCGCCGACGGCTCGGTGGCGCTGGCCTCGCCACCGAAGGAGACCCGGGACTTCGCCGGCCGCAGCTACGTGCTCGAAGAGGGCATCGTCACCGACTTCGCCCTGGTGCGGGCGGCCCGCGGCGACCGGCACGGCAACCTGAGCTACGACGCCTCGGCCCGCAACTTCAACCCGCTGTGCGCGATGGCCGGCCGGATCACCATCGCCGAGGTGGAGGAACTGGTCGAGCCCGGCGAGCTGGACCCGGAACAGGTGCACACGCCGGGGGTGTTCGTGCAGCGCGTCGTCCACGTGGGCGAGGCGGGCAAGCTGATCGAGAAGCGGACGGTGCGCGAGGCCGCGACGCCCGCCCCCGCCGGTGCCGGTTCTGAGAACGTCGAAAGCGCAGGCTGATCTGCCATGGCCCTGACCCGAAACGAACTCGCCGCCCGGGTGGCCCGGGAGCTGCACGACGGCCAGTACGTCAACCTGGGCATCGGGTTGCCGACCCTGGTGCCCAACTACGTCGATCCGTCGATCACCGTGGTGCTGCAGAGCGAGAACGGCATTCTCGGCGTCGGCCCGTATCCGCTGGATGCCGACGTCGACCCGGACCTGATCAACGCCGGCAAGGAGACCGTCACGGTGCTGCCCGGGGCGTCCTACTTCGATTCGGCGCTGTCGTTCGGGATGATCCGCGGCGGCCACATCGACGTGGCGGTGCTCGGCGCGATGCAGGTCGGCGAGAACGGCGACCTGGCCAACTGGACCATCCCCGGCAAGATGATCAAGGGCATGGGCGGCGCGATGGATCTGGTGCACGGGGCCAAGAAGGTGATCGTGATGATGGAGCACCAGGCCCGCGACGGCTCGCCGAAGCTGGTCAGGCAGTGCTCGCTGCCGCTGACCGGCGCGGCCTGCGTGCACACCGTCATCACCGACCTGGCGGTGCTCGACGTCACGCCGGACGGCCTGGTGCTGCGCGAGCTGGCGCCCGGCGTGACGGTGGACGAGGTGCGCGCGGCGACCGAGCCCGAGCTGACCGTCGCCCTGACGGGCGGGTAGTCGGTCATGCTGGATCCGGCCGAGCTGTTCCGGCTGAGCGAGCAGTTGCCCGAACTCGACCGGCCGGTGCTGGTGCTGGCCCTGGACGGCTTCGTCGACGCCGGCAACGCCACCCAGTTGGCCCGCACGCACCTGCTGAACTCGCTGGAGTCGGAGGTGGTGGCCACCTTCGACGTCGACCAGGTCTATGACTACCGCGGCCGGCGTCCGGAGATGCTGTTCGTCACCGACCACTGGGAGAGCTACGCCGCGCCGGAGCTGAAGATCCACGCGCTGCGCGACACCGCCGGCACGGCGTTCCTGCTGCTGGCCGGCGCGGAGCCGGACTTCCAGTGGGAGCGGTTCACCGCCGCGGTGACCATGATCGTCGAACGGCTCGGGGTGCGGATGGTCGTCGCGCTGGACGCGATCCCGATGGGGGTGCCGCACAGCCGGCCGTCCACAGTGATCGCCCGGGGCAGCTCGCCGGAGCTGGTCACCGAGTACAGCAATTGGCTCGGCACCGTGCAGGTGCCGGGCAGTGCCGGCCACCTGATCGAGTTCCGGATGGCCGAGGCGGGCGTGCCGTCGACGGGGTTCGCGGTGAACGTGCCGCATTACCTGGCACATCTGGAATACCCGGCGGCCGCGCTGACCCTGATCGACTGCGTGGCACAGGGCGCCGGGCTGGTGTTGCCCACCGAGACGCTGGCCGAGGCGGCGGTGGCGAACCGGATCGACATCGACGCCAAGGTGGCCGAGTCCGAGCAGGTCACCGCCGTGGTGCGGGCGCTGGAGGCGCAGTACGACGAGATCCTCGCCGGACGAAGCCGCGGGCTGGTAGCCGAGGGCGCCCGGCTGCCCACCGCGGACGAGATCGGCGCGGAGTTCGAGCAGTATCTGCTGCAGCAGCAGGACAATCCCGATGAACCGTCCGATGGCGATGATCATCCGGCCTGAGCAGGTCGGCGATGCTGCCGTAGTTCGCACGGTACTTCGGGCAGCCTTCGCCCACCACCTGGAAGTCGCCGACCTGGTCGAGCTGATCCGGGCCTCGCCGGAATACGTTCCGGAATTGGCCTTGGTGGCAACGGTTTCTGCTGATGTCGTCGGCTTCGTGATGCTGAGCCATGCTTCGCTGGTGGACGATTCCGGCGAGCGGCGCCAGATTCTCACCCTGTCGCCGCTGGCGGTGGAACCCTCGTGTCAGGGCCGGGGTATCGGCTCGGCACTGGTGCGGGCGGGGCTGGCGGCGGCCGAGCGGCTGGGTGAGCCGTTGGTGGTGCTGGAGGGCAGCCCGCGGTACTACCCGCGGTTCGGCTTCCGCGACTGTCGCGAGTTCGGGATCTCTCTCACGTTGCCGGACTGGGCGCCGCCGGAGGCCGGCATGGCCATTCGGTTACCGGGCTATCACTCCGGTCTGCGTGGCCGGGTGGTTTACCCGCCCGCCTTCGCGGCCACTGGGAGCGGGCAGTCCTGAGCAGTCTGGTCAGTCCGGCTCGCGGCACAGGCAGAACGGGTGGCCGGCCGGGTCGAACAGCACCCGGACGTTCGGTATCGGCTGATGGTCGGCCAGCGACGCGCCCAGCTCGATCGCCTCGGCTGTCGCGGAGTCGAGGTCACCGACCTGGATGTCGAGATGCATCATGGGCCGTTGATCTTTGGCGGCGGGCGGCCAGACCGGGCGCTGGTAGCCGTCGGCCTGCTGGAACACCAGCGAGCTGGCGCTTTCCGGATCTCGAAGGCTGGTGGTTCCGGGTTCCTCGTGCCCGATCGGCCAGCCCAGCAGCTTCGCGTAGAACCTGGCCAGGGCGGCTGGGTCCGGCGCCTCGATGGCGACGCCCCACCACATGCCTTTCGTCCGTGATCGCATTTGACCAGCCTGCATCGAATCCTTCACGGGCTCAACCCGAGGCAGCGCAGAATTGTCAGACCCCTCCCCTAGTGTCTGATGTATGGAGCAACTCTGCGGCGGTGCGGCGACGACCGGCCTGGCCGCGTTAAGTCATGCTGCCTATGGCTATGTCTCTTCCGTAGGCAACGGCGAGCTGAGCCAGCTGTCTGATGCAGATGTTCTCGCCGAACTTCGCGAACTTGAAGCCTTGCGGCGTCGATTGGCGGTTGCCGATCACGCTCTGATCGGTGAACTGGACCGGCGCGGGCTGGCCGGCCGGTTGGTGACCGGTTCGACGGCCGCACTGCTGCAAGGACTGCTACGGCTGTCGCCGGGCGAAGCGCGCGGCCGGGTCGATGCCGCCCACGCGTGCGGAACGCAGCTCAGCCTTACCGGCGAGGTGCTACCTCCGCAGCTGCCGGTGTTGGCCGCCGGGCAGGCCGATGGGCAGGTCTCGACCGAACACACCCGCGTCATTCTCAGCACCCTGGATCAGTTGCCGTCGTCGGTCAGTTACGAGGACCGGCGGCTGGCCGAGAAGCACCTGGTCGGGGCCGCCACCACCCTGCGACCGCGCGAGGTGGCCGCAGTGGGCCGACGGATACTGGCCCATGTCGATCCGGACGGCTGCCTGGCCTCCGACGCCGACCAGCACCGGCACCGCGGCTTCACCCTGCATGCCGAAGCCGACGGCAGTTACACCGCACGCGGACGGCTCACCGCGACCTGTGGAGCGTTGCTACTCGCCAGCCTGACGCCACGGTCGGCCCCGCAGCCGACCAGCGAAGCCGGGCCCGACCCGCGCAACCATGCCCAGCGGCTGCACGATGCGCTCGAGGACCTGGCTGGCATCGTGGTGCGCCGCAACGAGCAACCCGATTCGGGCGCGCCGGCCCAGGTGATCATCACCATGACCGCCGAACAGCTCACCACCCGTCGGGGCCTCGCCGAAACCAGCTTCGGGCACCCACTGACCGTCGACGCAGCACTCGCTCTCGCCGACGAGGCGGCACTCAACCTGCTTCTGACCGACGCCACCGGTGCCGTGCTGTCGCTCGGCCGCACCAGGCGGATCGCCACCCGCAGCCAGACGCTGGCGCTGATCGCCCGGGACGGCGGGTGCACCTTTCCCGGCTGCGACAAGCCACCGGAATGGTGTCAGCGACACCACATCGTCAGCTGGGCCGAGGGCGGCAGCACCGATCTGAGCAACCTGACGCTGGTGTGCGGCTACCACCATCGCGAGTTCGACCGGACCGGCTGGACCTGCCGGATGACCGACGGCCGCCCGCACTGGATACCGCCGACCTGGATCGACCCGGCGCGCACACCTCGCAGCAATCAGCGGGCCAGCCGGCTATGACCGCGGCAGGATCTGGTGCGAATCGGGCCGAAATCTGCCTGACCAAGGGCACCTCCGGCCGGGCAGAATGATGCGGTGACCACCGCTGAACAGGCAGCCGGGCAGCTACCCCCGAGCCAGCGCACCCCGACCGACTCAGCACAAGCCGGCCCAGCACAAGCCGACCCAGCACAGCCCGGCCAAGGGCGCCGGTTCCACCGCGCCTGGGCGGTCGCGGCCATCACGTTCTGCGCGCTGATCGCCACTGCCGCATTCCGGTCCAGCACCGGGGCGCTGATCGAGCCGATCGAGAACCAGTTCGGCTGGACCAGGTCCACCACCTCGTTCGCGATCACGGTCAACCTGGTGGTGTACGGCCTCACCGCACCGTTCGCCGCCGCCCTGATGCAGCGCTTCGGCATCCGGCGGATGGTCGCCCTGGCCCTCAGCCTGATCGCGCTCGGCTGCCTGGCCACCACCGTCATGTCGCAGTCCTGGCAGCTGGTGCTGGCCTGGGGCTTCGCAATCGGAATGGGATCGGGCTCGATGGCGCTGGTGTTCGGCGCCATCGTGGCCGACCGCTGGTTCGTCACCAACCGCGGCCTGGTCACCGGCGTGTTCTCCGCCGCCTCGTCCACCGGGCAGCTGATCTTCCTGCCGGTGTTGGCCTACCTGATCGCCCATCACGGCTGGCACACCGCGGTCTTCCTGGTCGCGGCGTTCGCGCTGCTGCTGGTCCCGCTGGTGATGTGGCTGCTCGCCGACTCCCCCGCCAGCGTCGGCCTCACCCCGTACGGCGCCGCACTGGACTGGCAACCACCGGCCAGATCGACGCGCAACCCGGCCAAGGCCGCGATCGGTGCGCTCACCGAGTCCTCGGCCAGCTGGACGTTCTGGGTGCTGATGGGCACCTTCTTCATCTGCGGCTGGTCCACCAACGGCCTGATCGGCTCGCACTTCATCCCGGCCGCGCACGACCACGGCATGCCGGCCACCACCGCCGCCAACCTGCTCGCCCTGATCGGCATCTTCGACATCGTCGGCACCATCGGCTCCGGCTGGCTCACCGACCGGGTCGACCCGCGCAACCTGCTGCTGGCCTACTACGGCCTGCGCGGGCTGTCGCTGCTGATCGTGCCGTCGGTGCTGGGCTCGGCCGTCGAGCCGCCGCTGTTCCTGTTCATCGTCTTCTACGGCCTGGACTGGGTGGCCACCGTGCCGCCCACCGTCGCCCTGTGCCGCGAGCACTTCGGCCTGGAGAAGTCCGGGCTGGTGTTCGGCTGGGTGTTCGCCGCCCACATGGTCGGCGCCGGCCTGGCCGCCTCCTACGCCGGTGCGGTCCGCGAGCACACCGGCGACTACCGGCTGGCCTGGCTGACCGCCGGCGTGCTGTGCATCGCCGCCGCGCTGGCCTTCTTCACCATCCGCCGTCGTGGCGCCTACGCGGTAAGTGCGGCACTATCCGCTGCATGAGCTATGCGCAGGACTACCGGCTGAGCCTGACCGATCCGGACCGTTTCTGGGCGCAGGCCGCCACCGCCATCAGCTGGTTCAAGAAGCCCACCAGAGTGCTGGACGACCCCGACCCGGCGTTTCCCACCTGGTTCGCCGACGGCACCCTCAACACCTGCTTCAACGCCCTGGACCGGCACGTGGTGGCCGGCCGGGGCGAGCAGACCGCGCTGATCTACGACTCGCCGGTGACCGGCAGCCGGCGCGAGTACAGCTACACCGAGCTGACCGAGCTGACCGCCAAGTTCGCCGGGGTGCTGCGCACGCTCGGCGTGGACCGCGGCGACCGGGTGCTGATCTACCTGCCGATGGTGCCGGAGGCGGCGATCGCGATGCTGGCCTGCGCCCGGATCGGCGCGGTGCACTCGGTGGTGTTCGGTGGCTTCGCCGCCCGGGAACTCGCGGCCCGGATCGACGACGCCCGGCCGAAGGTGATCGTCTCGGCGTCCTGCGGCATCGAGCCCACCCGGGTGGTCGAGTACAAGCCGCTGCTCGACCGCGCGCTAGAACTGGCTCGCCACCAACCGGACAGCTGCGTCATCCTGCAGCGGCCGCAGGTGCAGGCCGAACTCACCGAGCGCGACCTGGACTGGCGGGGCCTGATGCGCTCCCAGCTCGTCGCACCGGCCGAATGTGTCGAACTCGCCGCCACCGACCCGCTCTACATCCTCTACACCTCCGGCACCACCGGCCGCCCGAAGGGCATCGTGCGCGACAACGGCGGCCATGCGGTGGCGCTGCGCTGGTCGATGGCCAACATCTTCGACGTCGGCCCCGGCGAGGTGATGCTGACCGCCAGCGACGTCGGCTGGGTGGTCGGGCACTCCTACATCGTCTACGGGCCGCTGCTCACCGGCGCCACCACCGTGCTCTACGAGGGCAAGCCGGTCGGCACCCCGGACGCCGGCGCGTTCTGGCGGCTGGTCGCCGACCACCGGGTCAAGGTGCTGTTCACCGCGCCCACCGCGCTGCGCGCGATCAAGCGCGACGACCCGGACGGCGAGTTGGTCGGCCGGTATGACCTCGGCACGCTCCAGACGCTGTTCCTGGCCGGCGAGCGGCTGGACCCGGCCACCTACGAGTGGGCCAGCGAGCGGCTCGGCATTCCGGTGGTCGACCACTGGTGGCAGACCGAGACCGGCTGGCCGATCGCTGCCAACCTGCGGGGGCTGGATAAGTCCGCACCCATGCCGATCAAGGCAGGCTCGCCGACGGTGCCGGTGCCCGGCTACGACGTGCAGATCCTCTCCCCCGAAGGCCGCCGGCTGCCACCCGGCCACGAGGGCGCGATCTGCATCAAGCTGCCGCTGCCACCCGGCACCAGCCGGGGCGTCTGGGGCGACGACCAGCGCTACGTCGATGCCTACCTGACCGCCTTTCCCGGCTACTACCTGACCGGGGACGGCGGCTACCTCGACGACGACGGCTACCTGTTCGTGCTCGGCCGCACCGACGACGTGCTGAACGTGGCCGGCCACCGGCTGTCGTCCGGCCAGATCGAGGCGGCGCTGGCCGGCCATCCGGCCGTCGCCGAATGCGCGGTGATCGGGGTGGCCGACCCGCTGAAGGGCCAGGTGCCGCGCGCGCTGGTGGTCTGCAAGAGCGACTGGACCGGCTCGCCCGACGAGCTGGCCGCCGAGCTCGCCGCCCGGGTACGCGAGGAGGTCGGCCCGATCGCGTCGCTGTCCCGGGTCGACGTGGTCTCAGGGCTGCCCAAGACCCGGTCCGGCAAGATCCTGCGCGCCACCATGCGCCAGCTCGCCGACGGCGCGGAGCCGGCGGTGCCGTCCACCATCGAGGACGTCGCGGTGCTGGACCGGCTGCGGCCGGTGCTCGGTGCCGCGGACGGCGGGCAGCGGCCTCCGGCCTGATCGGAGACCGGGCCGCTCCTCCGGTGCCGGTAGGTTGGACCTTCCTGCGACGGAGGTGAGGCCGGTGGACCAACTCGCCCTGGTGGCCGCCGTCCTGTTCGCGACCGCGGTGCTGATCCCGGTCTCGTCCCGGATCAACCTGCCGTGGCCGGTGCTGGTCACCCTGTTCGGCATCGTGCTGGCCGCGATCCCGCAGGTGCCGCAGGTGCACGTCGAGCCCGAGCTGATCCTGCCGCTGGTGCTGCCACCGCTGCTCTACGCCGCCGCCCGCAAGACGTCCTGGCGATATTGGGCGGCCAACGCGACGCCGATCCTGCTGCTGGCGGTGGCCCTGGTGCTGGTGACCACCGCCGCGGTGGCCGCGGTGGTCACGGCGATGGTGCCCGGCATTCCGTGGGCCGCCGCGATCGCGCTGGGCGCCCTGGTCTCGCCACCGGATCCGGTGGCGGCCACCGCGATCGCCAGCCGGCTGCACCTGCCCCGCCGGCTGGTGTCGATGCTCGAGGGCGAGGGCCTGTTCAACGACGTGGCGGCGCTGGTGCTCTACCAGGTGGCGATCGCGTCGGTGGTCGGCGGCTCGATCTCGCCCGGGGCAGCAGTGGTCCGGTTACTGCTGGCCGCCGTGCTGGCACTGGCGATCGGCTTCGCGTTCGGCTGGGGCATGACCCGGCTGCTGGCCGTGCTCGGCTCGACCGATCCACGGCCACAGGTGCTGCTGTCGGTGCTGGCCCCCACCGCGACCTACGTGGCCGCCGAGGAGGTGCACGGCTCCGGCGTGCTGGCGGTGCTGGTCTACACGCTCTACTCGGTGTCCCGGCCGGTGGACGCCGCCGACGCACAGGGCCGGCTGACCACCGACGTGTTCTGGTCGATGACCGAGACGCTGGTGACCGGCATCGCGTTCGGCCTGGTGGGCCTGGAGTTCCAGACCGCGTTCGAGGCCATCGGCACCGGCTGGACGTCGCTGGTCGGCGAGACGGCGGCGGTGGTCGCGGTGGTGGTCGGGGTGCGGTTGCTGTACCTGCTGCCCTCGGCGCTGCTGGCCCGGCGGTTCTACCGGCGGCTGCAGGCCGGCGCCCTCGACGACGCGCTCAGCGGGCAGCGACCCAGCCGGCGGCTGCAACGCCAGCGCGACACCGACGTGCCGATCGGCTGGCGCGAGACCGTGGTGGTGTGGTGGGCCGGCATGCGCGGGGTGGCGACCGTCGCGCTGGCACTGGCCGTCCCGACGGTCACCGACGCCGGCGAGCCGTTCCCGTCCCGGGACCGGATCCTGTTCGTGGCCTTCTCGGTGGTGCTGGTGACCCTGGTGCTGCAGGGCCTGAGCCTGCCCACCGTGGTGCGGCTGCTGGGGGTGCGGGCCGGGGCGGGCGACCACGACGAGGAGGAGGCGGCGCTGGTGGAGCGGGCCGCGCACGCCGCCGCCGAGGCGCTGAACCGGCTGCAGGACGAGGTGAACTTCGGCGTCGAGGTGTGGGACCGGCTCAACGCCTTTCCGACCGATCTGCTGGTGCGGTTGCACGCCCAGCTGGGCAGCGACTCCCAGCACAGCGTGCTGGGCTCGCGATCCGCGGATCGCAGCGAGTTCCTGCTGGGCCTGCGGCAGATGCTCAGTGCCGCCCGGGAGGAGCTGCTCACCGCCCGCTCCGAGCGCGGCATCGACCCGGAACTGGTCGATCGGCTGGTGCGCCGTCTCGATCTGTACAGCCTGCCGGCACTTCCCGCGGCTGACGGCCGCTGACTGCCGGTCCGGCCAGGCCGCGCCGGTGGCAGACTGCCGGTGTCGGTTCCGCCGGTCAACGACCCGTCTGCGAGGAGAAAGCCCATGCCACCACGGCGCAAGAAGGCCGGCGGCCTCACCGAGGACGACGTCGTCCGGCTGCGCGGGCAACTGGCCGACGGACGCCGGCCGCGGGTGGCGCTGTCCGGACCGCAGTTCGAAGCCGGTGCGTCCGGCACGGTGGTGCGGATCGGCGACCCGGCGACCGACGGCGCCGACTACCTGACCGTGCGGGTGAAGGTCAACGGGGTCACCGACGAACTGGCCTTCGCGCCGGCCGAGCTGAGCACCGGACGCTCGGGCGCGGCGGCCACGCAGGCCGGAGCGCCGCCGGCCCCCGCCCGGAAGGCGCGCAGCCGGCCGGCCACCCCGCGAGCTGCGGCGCCGGCCACTGCCTCCGGCGTACCGGCCGGCGCACCTGCCACCGTCCCACCGCCGGCACCGGCCACCCAGTCCGGCCCGACCGCACAGTCCGGCCCGACCGCACAGTCCGGCCCGGCCACCCAGTCCGGCCCGGCCGCCCAGTCCGGCTCGGCTGCCGGCAGTGCCGCCGGCCGCCGGCGCAAGGCACCAGCCGCACCGTCGGTGAGCGTGACGATCAGCTCGTCCGGCGCGGCCTGGTCGGTGAGCGCCAGCCGGGGCGCCCGGACGATCGCCAAGAGCGCTCCGGTCCCGCCCGGCGTGGTGACCGCGGTCGTCGCACTGCTCGACCAGCCGGCGGTGTCCGAGGCGGTGGCCGAGATCAACGAGGCCGCCCGGCAGCAGGCCGAGCAGCGCGCCGAGCAACTGCGCGCCGAACTGCACGATCTGGAGGCGGTCCTGGCCACCCACCGGGCGCCGCGGTAGTAGCTGCTCCCCGGCGAGACCGGCCGACCCCGCGCCAGGCCTTCCGGACTGCCCGCTAGCCTTCCGGTCGTGGCCGACTTCCCAGCCGATCTCGACGCCGTCCGGTCCTCCTATGACCGGGTGGCCGACAACTACGTGGCAATGGGAATGGGCGACCTGACCGCCGAACCGTGGTTACGCGCGGCGCTGGCGGCCTTCGCCGAGGAGGTCCGCGACCGCGGGCCGGTGCTCGACGTCGGGTGCGGGCCGGGCCACGTCACCGCGTACCTGGCCGGGCTGGGGCTCGACGCCCGCGGCGTGGACCTGTCGCCCCGGATGATCGAGCATGCCCGGCGCCTGCATCCCGGCCTGGACTTCACGGTCGGCTCCGCCACCGACCTGGGCCTCGCGGACGCCTCGCTGGGCGGCGCGCTCGGCTGGTGGTCGCTGTTCAACCTGCCCCGGGACGTGCTGCCCGCGGTGCTGGCCGAGCTGGCCCGCGCGCTGGTCCCCGGTGGCCGGCTGCTGCTCGGCACCCACCTCGGCGACGGCGAGGTGGCCCGCACCGAGGCCTACGGCGGCGTGCCGGTGCAGTGGACCACCCACCTCTGGCAGCCCGAGCACCTGGTCGTCCTGCTGGGCATCGCCGGCCTGGACCTGGAGGCCGAGCTGCGGCTGCCGGCCGGCGGCGGGGTCCGTCCCGGGGTGCTGATCAGCGCACGCCGGCCGGCCTGAGCCTGGTTCGGCGCCGGGCCGGCAGTGCGTCGGTAGGCACTGCCGGCCCGGCGCCGGCGGCGGGCGGGACGGATCAGGTGTGCACCCCGTGGATGGCGAACCGTTCCACCTGTTGCAGGTGGCCACCGGTGCTGGCGACCAGGGTCAGCACGCCGCGCTGGCTGAAGGCCACCGGACCGGTGGTCCAGGCTGCGTGGTCGCCGCCGGCCGGCACCCGGGCCACCGTGCTGCGGTCGCTCTGGCCGGCCAGCACCGACACCACGATGTTCTCGTCCACGCCGGTGATGTGGCCGCCGATCGCCATCGGCGACGACACCCGGGAGCCGTAGGCCGGCTGCTCCAGCGACAGCGTGGTGTCGTCACTGCCGACCACCTCCCACGGCGAGTCCGGCGCGGCGCCGTACCGGACCAGGTGCAGCGTGGCCGCCGTGTGCGACTGCCCGTTCGGATCTGAGTAGCCGATCCCGACGTGCGCACCCCGGGAATCGGTCCGCGTTCCGGTCACCAGGGTCATCTCGGTGAAGCCCAGGTAGGACCGGGTGAAGTTCAGCGCGGTCTGGCCGGCGTCCAGGTGCCAGGGCTGCGACCCGCCTGCGGTGGTCCGCCAGTGCTCGGCCGCGGCGTAGTTACCGAACGGCCACAACGGCTGGTAGCCCAGCTTGAAGTCGTCGGCGGCTACCGAAGGCACCCGGGACGGCGGCGTGGCCGAGATCGCCGGCGGTGACGACAGCTGGGTGGCTGACGGGCTCGGCACCGCACTGCTGGCCGCGGGCCCGGACTGCGACGGCGCCGGGGTGGGCGCGGTACTGCTGGGCGTGGGCTGCACCGGCAACTGGGTGGCCGGGCCCGCCGGGTGGCCGGTGGAGCGACTCAGCTGCACCGCGGTCACGGTGGCGATCGCGAGGATTCCCACCAGGACGGCCGCCAGCAGCGGAACGGCCCACCGGCTCCGGGCCCGGTCCAGCGGCACCACCCGGCTGGCCGGCGGGACGGCCGGTGCCAGGTCGGCGGCGGTGACGGAATCCGCCTGGGCACGCAGGGCGGCGGTGATCCGGTCGTCGATGGTGTTCATTCGGCACCTCCCAGTGCTGCGGCGATCGCCTGGCGACCGTGGAATGCGTTGGACTTGACCGCGCCCAGCGAGATGCCGAGTTCGGTGGCGATCTGTGCCTCGGTCAGTTCGGCCCAGTACCGCAGCACGATCACCTCGCGTTGCCGGCGGGGCAGCAGGCGCAGCGCCGCGAGCACCGCGCGGTGCTCCTCGGCCAGCAACACCCGGCCGTCGGCGGGCTCGACGGTCATCCGGTTCGCGTCCGGGTAGGGGTTGCGGCGCACCGTGCGGCGCCTGCGCAGCACCGAACGGGATCCGTTGAGCACGCAGCTGCGCAGGTAGGAGATCGCCGCCTCCCGGTCGGCCAGCGCCGGCCAGCGCCGGTGCAGTGCGGCGAAGGCGTCCTGTACCACGTCCTCGCCGGTCTCCAGGTCGTCGACCAGCAGCAGCGCGAGCCGCACCATGGAAAGCCGATGCGAGGCGAACAGTGCAGCCACCGCGGCATCGGCATCATCTGTCGGCGCATGCCGCGCCGGCACGTCGGAGTTGCGCACCATCGTCGTCCTCATGGCCACCGTCCAGGCTCGGCGCACCTCGAGAATTCGTGGTGCTACCTGTCCAGACGCCTGGCAGGGGCAATGGTTGCATCGACCGCCCGGCGGCGGCTACGGCTTGGTCGCGACCGGTCCGCCGGGCGGAACCGGAGACTAGGGCCGGTCGGTGCGGTGCGGGTCGGACGCCTCGGGCGCGATGAAGTCGGCGACCTTGTCGCCGGCGGCGTCGATCTGGCTGGCGTGCTTGCCGCCGGTGCGCCTGTTGACCTGATCCTCGGCCTGGTCGAGCGCCTTGCGCACCTGGTCGGGGTGCTGGCCGGCCATGTCGCGTGCCTTGCGGGCCAGCTTGCCGACATTGTCGAACAGTCCCATGGTGGCTTCCCCCCGATCGGCAGGCGCGGACTCGCCTCGCGTACCGACGAGCCTACCCGGGCTGCCGGCTCAGACGCCGATCGTCAGCGCGCTGGCGCACTCATCCGGTGCTGATCGGCCTGCTTGGCCCGGTACATCGCGGCGTCCGCACGGCCCAGCAGTTCGGCCGGGGTGTCGCCGGGCTCGGCGGTGGCGTGGCCCATCGAGCAGCCGACCCGCAACTCGCCGCAACTGAGCTGGAACGGGAGGTCGAAGGCCTGCCGCAACCGGGCCAGCAGGGTGGTCAGTCCGGCGCCGGCCGGCGTCTCGGTGAGGATCACCAGCTCGTCGCCGGCCAGCCGGGCCACCAGGTCGGTCGCCCGGACGGTCTCCACCAGCCGGTTCGCCACCGCGCGCAGCAGTTCGTCGCCGACGGCATGGCCGTAGGTGTCGTTGACCGACTTGAACCGGTCCAGGTCGCAGAAGATCACCGTCGGGGTGGTCGCGCCGCGCTGGTACTTCGCCATCGCCATGGTCAGCGATTCGGAGAACAACGCCCGGTTGGGCAGGCCGGTGAGGTGGTCGCGGGTGGCGGCCTGGCTGAGCCGGGCGGCGTCGTCGCGCAACTGCAGGATCAGCACGGCCTGGTCGGCGATGTCGCGCAGCCGCTCCAGTTGCAGCCGGGTCAGCTCCTGGCTCCGGTCGGAGAACGCGCACACGGTGCCGACCACCTCGCCGCCGGACAGCACCAGCGGAGCGGCGGCGTAGAGCCGGACCCGGTCGAAGGTGCCGTCGACGAACGGGTTGTCCGCCCAGCGGCTGTCGGTGGCCGCGTCGGCGGTGTAGCTGACGTCGCTGGACTGGATGCTGACGTTGCACATCGCGTCATGCCGGGCGACCACCGCCGGTTCGTAGCCGTAGGCGGCAGCCGCGACCTGGCGATCGGCGTCGAGCAGGTTCACCACGGCGGTCGGTGTGCCACACACGAACGCGGCCAGCGCGGCGAGCGAGTCGAGCTGGTAGCTGCGCGGTTGGTCGAGCGCCTCCAGCGCGTGCAGCGCAGCCAGCCGGGACAGCTCTGCCTGGGGCAGGCCGGCCGCGGTACCGAACGCAGTACTCATCACCGGCACCATCGTCACGAACGGGACGATCTTGAGGAGCCTCGAGCACTACCGCCGGTCGACACCATTCATGGTGAGGTTTCCAGGCGGCCAGGGACCTGGGCTTTACGGAGTAGGTCACCGACGTGGCTGGTGATTCCGATCCGGCCGTGCACGAGAACGCCGGCGCCGCTGCGGGCAGCCCGCGGAAGGATCTCGCGGAGGCGGTCCAGGCCTTCCTCGGCGTTGAAATTGATCCACTCGGTCGCCGCACCCTCGCTCAAGACGTGATCGTCGCTGAACAGGTGCCTGGCGATGTGCAACTGCACCACCCACGCGCGGTTGCCGTCGTGAACCCATTCCAGCCGGACCGGTCCGAGCATGCTGCGTGCCTGCGCAGCCAGGCCGCGCACATCGGCGACCACCTGAGCGGGCAGGTCGTCGGGTCCGGCATCCCCCACCATGAAAGCGTCCCCCTGGCCGGCGACGCCCTGGACGAAATCCGAGTCGTCCTCGGTCGGCATCGACGCTCCGGACCAGCGTGCGTCCACCCCTTCCTGCGCTACGACAGCCGCGATCTCGGTTCCGGCGGGGTCCTCGGCGGCGAGTAGGGCGTAGGGATCGGTCCAGTACGGCACCGTGGTGTAGCGGCCCGGCGCCTGCTCGGTGGGGCAGGTGCGCAACCACGACTCGTTCGTGCCGGTCGAGGCGCCGAAGACGAAGGGCGCCACCCGCCTGCTGATGACTGTCGTCCGTGGTACGGGTAGGTCCAGGCTGTGGGCCATGAGCAGGCCGTAGGCCTTGTCGCCGATGTGGTGGCTGAACCGGTTGGGCCAGGCATTGGTCACCTGGATCTCGAGGTCCGCGGCCTCGTCGCCCTCCTCCCACCAGATGGTATGGGTTTGCCGGTAGCCCACCCGGCGAGGATGTATCGAGAACTCCAGGCGGGTGGATCGCTCATCGGGGATCTCCGGCTCGAACCCGTACACCGACGCCAGAATGCGGCAGGCCAGCGCATGTGGCAGCGCGGCGGTCCCCCCTTCCTCCACGACCCGAGGGGTTGCATCCGGCGCGAACTCGACGACGCCGCCCAGTGCCACCCCGGACACGCCGCCGTCGTGGACATCGATGGTCTCGTTGACGATGGTGTAGTACCCCTGCCCGGCCAACTGCCTCACCACCGCGAGCACGTCGGCCACCTCGACCAGGCCGTAGCGGAACGGACAACCCTTGTCCCGCTCGGGCAGGAAGCTCCGGACGTTGACCATACGAGCTGTCGATGCCGCGAGAAGGTCCTCGATCGCCTGTTCGGGCTCGGTTTGCTTGTCCAACGTGCCGTCTGCAGACACTCGGCTGTGCCGGATGGGAAGGGTCGGGCCGGGGCCGAAGCTGACGAACCGGGCGACATTGCCGCGCTCGGCGAGCAGGTCCAGCCGATCGTCCTTCAACAGGTCGCCCGGCTCGGTCATGGGCATGGCGTACCCATCGTCAGGAGGCCGTGCCGAGTCGAGCTATGCCCTCGAGTGCGGTTACCGCAGCCCACTGGGAGCTGGCATCCAGTCCGCTCTCCTCGACCGTCCGGGCGGCCGAGGCCAACGCCTCCCGGCCGGCGGCCGGGGAGATGGCATCCAGCCTTGCGTCCAGGATGGTGAGCCTGCACCTGCTGGCCGCTGCGAACTCGACGGCGCACCCGCTGCTGTAGGGCCAGCCGTCGGCGAAGACGACCGTCGTCACGAACCTCTCGATCACCGATACCCAGAATCGGTGATAGTCCGGCTGGTCCCACCCGGGCATCGAGTCCAAGCGGGTCGGATCGATGACAGGTGCCTGGAATCGAGCCTCTACCCGGTCGACGAGCGGGCGTACCGCCGCGATGTTGTTCTCGATCACCGACGCCATCTCACGCTGGTAGGCGACTCGATCCGATCCCACCCGGTTGGAGTTGGCGCGCCACCACGCTATGAATTCCGGGCCCGTGGTGATCGGAGTACTGACGTAGACGGCGTGCCTGCGGCCATGTAGAACGGTGTCGAGCGCTTCGAGCAGAGCGCGTCCCTGCCCCGTCGCGCTGCCGTCGCCGAGATCGGCTGGTCGCGCCGCCTGCAGGATCTCCCTGATGCCGCCCCCGGCAGAGTTAGCCATACCGCTCCCTGAATCACGTCGGGGCCCGATGTAGGGACCCTACTACCGAGCATTGTCCACAGACGGCTGACAAATCGGCCGATCCGGAGGCGGGTTGACGATATCGTCGCCGCATGTCTTCGAATAATCCTCCGGAGACTCCTGAGCCGGCAGCATCGGGCACCCCCGACGCGCCCTCGGAGAGCACGACCGAGCTCCCCCCGGCGGTGGAGACCACCGATGCGCTGCTGAAGTTCACCTACCAGGAACTGTTGGACGCCACCAAACACCAGGACGACAAGATCAACCGGCTGCTCAGCGCTATCGCGTTCCTCACGGCGAGTTCGCTGGCGCTCGGAAACCTGAACTCGGCCGCTGGGGTCAAGACCCGCTACCTGGTGGCCCCCGGCACCGTCGTCCCGCTAGCACTCATCCTGCTCGGCGCCTTCCTCATCGGCGTCATCGCCTCGGTGGTCATGTTGATCAACAGTCTGACCACGCCGCTGCGGTTCCCGGGTGGCACGAAGGCGGCCATGCCCAAGATCGAGTACGCCGACCGGACCGTGGAGGCCAGCCCCATCTACTTCACCGAGATCGCCGGCACGTCGCTCCAGCAGTGGTACGCGAAATGGCAGAAGCCGGCCGCCGACATCGTCCGGGAACGCCGTCAGGCGCTCATCCGCGAGACCCACAATCTGGCGGTGCGCACCGACTTCAAGTACCAGCAGACCAAGGAAGCGGTCGCCGTTCTCACCTTCGCGCTGTTGTCGTTGGCCCTCTCGGTCGTGCTGGTGCTCGGCGGGATAACGGCACAGCGGGTGGACGCGCCGATCCCCCTGTCGACCCGACTGCTGCTCGGTCTCACCCTGGGCGGCTATGTCACGCTGCACCTGTTCGCCACGGCTCGGGAGCGACGGCAGACAGTTGTCGAACGGGCCACCTTCGAGACCGGCCGTCTCGCGCGAGTGCGCCAACTGGCCCGCGTGCTCAGTCCGATCACGGTCGCCGCGGTGCCGGCCGTGCTGGTCGCCATGCCTTTCTCCGCAACCGGACTGTGGGCCGCGGTGGCCATCGCGCTGCCCGTCGTCAGCTGGCTGGTCTTCATCACCAGCCTTCCCTGGGTGGCAGCGGAGGAACAGGCGGCCAGCCTGGCTGCGCAATGGCGCCCGCTCGGCGATGTCACCTCACTGCCGCCACCGGTCAACGACGACGCGGGACGAACTGCGGAACGGAACAAGGCCAATGCACGATTGACCAACCTCCGCTGGATCGCAGCCGTGATAGCCCTGGCCTATCTGGTGATCGGCGTGATCAGTGCGATCCAGTCGTACTACTGGCTGCAGCTGCTCGCAGGCTACGGCGCCGGCGTCATCCTGCTGCTGGCTGCGCTGATTCAGTACACCCGGGCCCGCCGCGAGCAGGTTCGCCGGTGGCTACGGTCGACCGCCGTGCCTCCGGCAGCCTCGGGGTAGGGACCTCACGATCGCCGGCCTCGGCGTGCCGTCCGCAGCTGACCAGAGCTCCGGAAAGGCCAGCCGAGGCCGGGTCGAGACCGAGCTGCTCAGTCGGCGAGCTTGGCGATGGCCTGCGCCCACAGGAAGAACTTGTTGGTGCCCAGGTCGCGCACGGTCTTGATGTTGAACGCGGCCGCCAGGTGCTCGGCGTCGGACGCGCTGACGCCCTGCAGTGCGTCCACCGGAGCGTCCGCGAGTTCGCTGACGGACTTGCCCTCGTACGCCTTGTCGACCTTGCTCGCAATGTCGCCCATGCTGGTACCTCCGCTGTCCGATGGTTGGATATCGGATTTCTACCACCTCCGGACCTCGCCTGCTCCGTCGCAATGCAACCCGCCGTCCGGCGAGCCCGGCAGCAGATCCGTCTGCAGCGAACCTGCCGTCCGACCCTTGTCACCGGCGGCGGCACGCCGGATCATTCGGGGCTTCAGCCTGCGGGCGGGTCCGCGGGCGCGGCGGGGGGATCGCGAACATGACCGGCATGCTGCGCAAGGCGATGGCCGAGTTTCTCGGCACTTTCATCCTGGTGTTCTTCGCGGTCGGATCGGCGGTGTTCGGGATCGACAAGATCGGCGCGCTGGGCGTCGCACTGGCCTTCGGCCTGGCGCTGCTGGCGCTGGCCTACGCGCTGGGGCCGGTGTCGGGCTGTCACGTCAACCCCGCTGTGACGCTCGGCGTGCTGCTGCGCAGGAACATGTCGGTGACCGAAGCGGCGTGGTACTGGGGAGCGCAGCTCGCCGGCGCGGTGGTGGCCGGTGCCGTGCTGAAGCTGATGACCTCCGGCTTCGGCGACGTCACCGATCAGACAGGTGCGCTCGGAACCAACGACTGGGGCAAGACCGTCAGCGGCCCGGGTGCGTTCGTGTTCGAGATCGTGGCGACCTTCCTGCTGGTGTTCGTGGTGCTGACGGTGACCGCGCAGAACGCCGCTCCCGGCTTCGCGGGCCTGGCCATCGGCCTCGTGCTGACGGTGATCCACCTGGTCGGGATTCCGCTGGACGGCACGTCGGTGAACCCCGCGCGCTCGTTCGGGCCGGCGCTGTTCGCCGGCAGCCACGCCATGTCGCACGTGTGGCTGTTTCTCGTCGCCCCGCTGATCGGCGGGCTGCTCGCCGCCCTGGTGGTCGGCGTCTTCAACGCGCCGACGACGCTCTACCGCGGGCAGCGGCGCACCGACCCGACCACTGCGAAGGTGCCGCGCGACTGAGCCGCCTGACTACTCCCATTCGATGGTGCCGGGGGGCTTGGACGTCACGTCCAGCACCACTCGGTTCACCTCGCGCACCTCGTTGGTGATCCGGGTCGAGATCTTCTCCAGCACCTCGTACGGCACCCGGGTCCAGTCGGCGGTCATGGCGTCCTCCGACGACACCGGCCGCAGCACGATCGGGTGGCCGTAGGAGCGCCCGTCGCCTTGCACGCCGACCGAGCGGACGTCGGCCAGCAGCACCACCGGGCACTGCCAGATCTCGCGGTCCAGGCCGGCCGCCGACAGCTCGGCACGGGCGATCGCGTCGGCCCGGCGCAGCACGTCGAGCCGGTCGGCGTCCACCGTCCCGACGATCCGGATCGCCAGCCCCGGGCCCGGGAACGGCTGCCGCCAGACGATGGCCTCCGGCAACCCCAGCTCCAGCCCGACCCGGCGCACCTCGTCCTTGAACAGCGCGCGCAGCGGCTCGACCAGCTTGAACTGCAGGTCCGACGGCAGCCCGCCGACGTTGTGGTGGCTCTTGATGTTCGCGGTGCCGGTGCCGCCGCCGGACTCCACCACGTCCGGATACAGCGTGCCCTGCACCAGGAACTCGTACGGCGGCCCGTCCGAACCGGTCGAGGCGATCAGCTCACGCTCGGCCTGCTCGAAGGCCCGGATGAACTCCCGGCCGATGATCTTGCGCTTGGTCTCCGGGTCGGAAACCCCGGCCAGCGCGTCGAGGAACTGCGTGCGGGCGTCCACCACCTTCAGCGATACCCCGGTGGCGGCGACGAAATCGGTCTCGACCTGCTCGGCCTCGCCGGCCCGCAGCAGGCCGTGGTCGACGAACACGCAGGTCAGCTGGTCGCCCACCGCCCGCTGCACCAGCGCGGCGGCCACCGCCGAGTCCACCCCGCCGGAGAGCCCGCAGATCACCCGGGACGTCCCCACCTGGGCCCGGATCGAGGCCAGCTGGTCGTCGATGATGTTCGCGTCGGTCCAGGTGGGCTTGAGGCCCGCGATGTCGTAGAGGAAGTTCTTCAGCAGCTGCTGGCCGTCCTCGGTGTGCAGCACCTCGGGGTGGAACTGCACGCCGGCCAGCCCCCGTCCGACGTCTTCGAAGGCGGCCACCGGGGCACCGGCCGAGGACGCGGTCACCACGAACCCGTCCGGGGCCCGGGTCACCTCGTCGCCGTGCGACATCCACACCTGGCGGACATCGCGGGCCTGCCCGAACAGCACGCCGGGCGTGCCGGGGTTGAGCAGCGTCCGGCCGAACTCCGACCCGCCGGTGTTGGCCACCTCGCCGCCGAGCGCCCGGGTCATCGCCTGGAAGCCGTAGCAGATGCCGAACACCGGCACGCGGGCGTCGAACAGCGCCGGGTCGACGGCGGGCGCGCCGGGTGCGTACACCGAGGCCGGTCCGCCGGACAGGATGATCGCCTTCGGCTCGCGGGCCAGCAGTTCGGCCACCGGCATCGAGCTCGGCACGATCTCCGAATAGACGTTCGCCTCCCGCACCCGGCGGGCGATCAGCTGCGCGTACTGCGCCCCGAAGTCGACGACGAGCACGGTGTCGGTCTGCACCGGCCCATTCTCGCAGAGCGGCCGGCTCGGCTGCTCAGCGCAGCGAGTGCAGCGGCCAGTCGTAGTGGACGCCGGTCAGGTCCTCGCTGGCCTGCCACAGCTTGGCCGCCAGCGAGCGGTCGCGAGCCGTCCAGCTGGGCCTGGCCGGACCGGCCGGTCCGCGCATGCCGCCCGGCCACTGCGGCCCCGAATAGCTGCCGGGCCCGGCCACCGCGGCGGCGTACAGCACCGGCTCCGCGCCGGCCGCCGCCGACTGGAAGATCGCCTGCCCCACCGTGTTGCGTACCCACCGGGCACCGGCCCGGGCGCCCATCCCCTCCGGAGCGAGCATCAGGTTGGTCCGCGACACTCCCGGGTGGGCGGCGGCCGAGGTCAGCGAGGTGCCCCGCGCCTCGGCCCGGCGCTGCAGCTCGAAGGCGAACAGCAGGTTGGCCAGCTTCGAGCTCGCGTAGGCCCGCTGCGGGTGGTAACCACCCGGCACCCCGGTCAGCGGCACCGACAGCGCGCTCCAGTGCAGGATCGAGGACACGCTGACCACCCGGGCACCGGACTCGGCCGCCAGCAGCGCCGGCAGCAGCCGTCCGGTCAGCGCGAAGTGCCCCAGGTGGTTGGTGCCGAATTGCAGTTCGAAGCCGTCGGCCGTCAGGCGCAGCGCGGGGGGCGCCATCACCCCGGCGTTGTTGACCAGCAGGTGCAGCGGGCCGTCCCACTGCTCGGCCAGCGCCTCGACCGAGGCCAGCGAGGCCAGGTCCAGCCGGACCGGCTCGACATCCGCGGCCGGCAGCTGCTCGCGGATCCGGTTCGCCGCAGCCCTTCCCTTCCCGGGATCGCGGCTGGCCAGCCGCACCCGGGCGCCGTGCGTGGCCAGCTGCAGGCACACCTGCCAGCCGATCCCGGAGTTGCCTCCGGTGACCAGCGCCGTGCGGCCGGCGAGCGAGGGCAGTTGGGCGGCAGACCACGACATACCGCCACGGTACGTCTGCCGCAGCCACGCCGCCTGCGGCGAGCACACTATTGGGCATGACCGAAGCAGTCGTGCGTACCCGGCTCTGGCGCGACGGCGTCCTGGAGAAGGAGGACTTTCCGTTCGAGGAGCTGTCGGACTACCTGTGCGAACCCGGCTGCCTGGTCTGGGCCGACCTGCAGGCCCCGGACGCCGGCCGGCTGGCCGAGCTCGGCGCTGAGCTGTCGCTGGACAAGCTGGCCATCGAGGACGCGGTCGCCCACCACGAGCGACCCAAGGCGTCCCGCTATGCCAGCCATACCTTTCTCACCGCCCGGGCGCTCTCACTCGACAGCATCACCGGCGAGCTGTGCGACGTCCAGGTGTCGGCGTTCGTGCTCAAGCAGGCGTTCGTGACCGTGCATGCCGGTGAGTGGTTCGACATCGACTCCATCGTCACCCGTTGGGACGAGAACGCCGAGCTGATCCGGTGCGGGGTGAAGGCGCTGGCCTGGGGCATGCTGGACGTGCTGGTGGACGGCCACTTCGAGGTGGTGCAGTCCCTCGACGACGAGATCGAGGACCTGGAGGACCTGCTCTTCGACCAGGGCGACGCCGCCCACCAGTTGCAACGGCGGACCTTCGCGCTGCGCAAGTCGCTGGTGCGCACCCGCCGGGCGGTGCTGCCGATGCGCGAGGTGGTCGCCGCCCTGACCCGTCGCGACAGCGACATCCCGGCGGAGCTGCGAAGCTACTTCGACGACCTGTACGACCACGTGCTGCGGGCCGCCGAATGGACCGAGTCGCTGCGCGACATGATCAGCTCGGTGTTCGAGACGAACCTGTCGCTGCAGGACGCCCGGCTGAACACCATCATGAAGAAGCTGACCTCCTACACCGCACTGATCGCCGTTCCCACCGCGGTCACCGGCTTCTACGGCCAGAACGTCCCCTACCCCGGTTTCGCACACCACGCCGGCTTCATCAGCAGCCTGGTCCTCATCGCGGGCCTGGCCGGGCTGCTCTTCCTGGCGTTCAAGCGCAAGGGCTGGCTGTAGCAGCCGGCTGTGGCGGTCGCCGGTGCCGGTTGCTCAGGGCATCTTGTGCCGGGCGATCACGGTGAACTGCAGCGCGTTGAGCGCCTGCAGCACCGGCGGCTGCGGTAGCCGGCAGCCGGTCACCGGAATGTGCGGCAGAAGTCCGCTGCCGTTCGGCCGGACCAGCACGAAGTACGGCACCACCACCGCGATCATGGGGCAGGCACCCTTGCTCAACGGCTCGTCGGGGGTGCGCAGCGCGGTCAGCAGCGCGTTCGGGTTGCTGTCGGAGCGCTCCACCAGCAGGTACCGACTACCGCCCGGCTGCGGCGCCACCCGGCAGCGCAGCACCCAGGACACCGTGATGTCGGCCGGCACCGGCTTGCCGTCGGTGGCATTGTGCTGGCCCTCGTCCAGCCGGGCCGGACACCGGGAGTCCAGCCGCGAAACCGGTGGCGACGCGCTCGGCTGGCCGGACCCGCCTCCCGAACCGCCCGCTTCGCCGGTCGGGCCGGCGGACCCGCTGCCCGGCGCGCCGGGTAGCACGCTGCTCGGGCCGGCGGCACCCTGATTCGTCCCCGTCGAGGCGCAGCCGGTCATGACCAGCGTGGCGGCGATTGCCGCGGTGAGCATGCGCATGGTCCGGGCTCCTTCCAGCCGAAAACTTCCAGACCGTACGAATTATCCGATGCGGTGGGACGGCCGAAACGTTGCACCCCGCCCGAGCTTCGCAGTCGACGGCGAGCTGACGGGGGAAGCCTCAGCGGGCGGAACCGACCAGCCTGACCGGCCGGACGTCCAGGCCCCGCTCGCGCAACTGCGCCTCGACCCGGTAGATCTCGGCCAGCGGGGTGTGCCAGTGCGGCCCGTTCTTGGGCGGCTCCACGTCGAGCTGGGCGCAGGCCACGCCGAGCACCTGGACGTAGGCGGTGCGCACCGCGCCCATCCGCATGCCCTTGCCGGTGAGTCCCGGCCGGTTCTCGCGGGCCTCGAGCTGGGCACGCAGCCGGCGCAGGTCGGCGGCCACCTTCTCGATGGGCAGGTCGGACGGCTGGGCGGGCCGGCGCTGCTCGGCGATCAGTTCGGCCTGGCGGCGCACCACCCGGACCACCGCACCTGTGACGTACGGCAGCGCGAGCAGGCAGATCAGTACCACGGCCAGCAGCACGCCTCCAGTGTGCGCGCGCGCCGTGCGGGCTATCAAGCCGAACCGGCAGGACTTGTCCGCGCTGTTACCGACGTCTCGCAGCCGGTTGCCCGGCCGGGTTCAGCGCAGGCCCGTGACGATCAGCTCGGCCTTCTGGAACTCCTTGACCGAGGAGTAGCCGCACTTGGCCATCACCCGGCGCAGCGACCCGAACAGGTTGCGCTCGCCGCTGGGGTCCGCGGTCGGGCCGAGCAGCACCTCGGCCAGCGACGGCCGGTCGGCCGGGTCCACCCCGAGGTCGACCAGCGCCGAGCGCGGCACCCGGGGGTGCGAGGCGGTCGGGTCCCAGTACCGGCCACCGCCCGGCGCCTCGGCCGCACCGGCCAGCGGCTCGCCCAGCATCACCGCGTCGGCGCCGCAGACCAGCGCCTTGGCGATGTCGCCCCCGGTGGTGATGTCGCCGTAGGCGACCAGGTGCACGTACCGGCCGCCGGTCTCGTCCAGGTAGGCGCGCCGGGCGGCGGCCGCGTCGGCGATCGCGGTGGCCATCGGAACGTCGATGCCCAGTGCGGAGTGGGTGGTGGAGCCGGAGTGGGCGCCGTAGCCGACGATCACCCCGGCAGCGCCGGTCCGCATCAGGTGCAGCGCGGTCTGGTAGTTCGACACGCCACCGACCAGCACCGGGATGTCGAGGTCGGCGATGAAGGTCTTGAGGTTCAGCGCCTCGTTCGGGGCGTCCGGCGAGCCGACGTGCTCGGCCGAGATCACGGTGCCCTGGATGACCAGCAGGTCCACCCCGGCCTTGAGCACCACCGGCGACAGCGCCACGGTGTGCTGCGGCGACAGCCGCACCGCCACCCGGATGCCGGCGGCCTGCAGCTCGCTGGTGCGGCGGGCCAGCAGGTCCGGCGAGACCGGGCGGGCGTAGAGCTCTTGCAAGGTGGCGGTGGTGCAGCCGGACTCGTCGGCGATGCTGGCCAGCACCTCGGCGGGGTCTTCGTAGCGGGCCCACAGCCCCTCGCCGTTGAGCACCGCGAGGCCGCCGAGCCGGCTGATCTCCAGCGCGGTGTCCGGCGAGACGACGGCGTCCGAGGGCGCGGCGACCAGCGGCAGCTCGAAGGTGTGCGCGTCGATCTGCCACGCGGTCGAGACCACCGACGAACCCCGGGTGCGCCGGCTGGGCACCAGCGCCACCTCGTCGAGGTGGTAGCCACGCCGGGCCTCGCGTCCCAGTCCGATCTCCACGGTGTTCGGCATGTGCCAGAGTCTGCCTTATGGCCCGCCGGGCGGTGCGGGTCCGACACCGGAGGATGCGGAGGCTGGGCATGATCGGACGGCTGCATCACCTCGTGCTGGACTGCCCCGATCCGGACGTGCTGGCACGCTTCTACTCCGAACTGCTCGGCTGGCCGATCACCTGGCAGCAGCCGGATTGGGTGGTGGTGGCCGTCGACGACCGCACGTCGGGGCTGGCGTTCCAGCCGGTGGCCGACTACCGGGCGCCGGACTGGCCGGATCCGGCCCGGCCGCAGCAACTGCACCTGGACGTGATGGTCGACGACCAGGCGGCAGCCGCGGCCCGGGTGCTGGCGATGGGCGCCCGCCGGCTGGCGGGCGACGCGCCCTCGGCCGACGAGCCGGGCGGCCCGTGGGTGTTCGCCGACCCGGCAGGCCATCCGTTCTGCCTGATCCCCCGGCCGTCCTGGGCGCCGCCGGTGAACCTGTCGAGCCCGGCGCCGGGCGTCGAGCCGTAGATGTTCCGGATCGCGTTCCTGGAACCGAAGATCCCGCCCAACACCGGCAACGCCATCCGGATGGTGGCGGCCACCGGGGCTGAGTTGCACCTCATCGGGCCGCTGGGCTTCGAGCTGTCCGACGCCAAGCTGCGCCGGGCCGGGCTGGACTACCACGACCTGGCCTCGGTCGTCGTACATCCCGACCTGCCGGCGGCGTGGGCGGCCTGGCAGGCGGCGGGCGGGGGCGAGCTGCGGGTCTATGCCTTCACCACCCGGGCCGGCACCTGGTTCACCGAGGTGGCCTACCGGCCCGGCGACGTACTGCTGTTCGGCACCGAGCCGGTCGGCCTGCCCGCCGAGGTGCTGGCCGACCCGCGGATCACGGCCGAAGTACGCATTCCGATGCTGGCCGGCCGCCGCTCGCTGAACCTGTCCAACGCCGCGGCGGTGGCCGCCTACGAGGCCTGGCGCCAGCACGGCTTCGCCGGCGCCTGAGCGGGGCCCGGTCGCTGCCGCAGCTGCCGAACCGGCAGAATCAGGCCATGCAGACCGCACCGTACGGTTCGTGGACCTCTCCGATCAAGGCAGCCGACCTGGTCGCCAGCGCCCATCCGGTGTCCGGTGGCCGCTACGTTGCCGGTCCGGGAGGCGATCAGGTGTGGTGGACCGAGCAGCGACCCGCCGAGGCCGGTCGCCAGTCGGTGCGCCGGTTCGGCGCCGACGGCCAGCCGGAGGACGTGCTGCCCCCGCCGTGGAACGCCCGGACCCGGGTGCACGAGTACGGCGGCTCGGCGTGGACCGCCACCGCGGACGGCGCGCTGCTGTTCACCGAGTTCACCGACCAGCGGCTCTACCGGCTGGTGCCCGGAGCCGGCGAGCCGGAGCCGCTCACCCCGATCGGTGAGGTCCCGGCCGGGTTGCGCTATGCCGAGCCGCAGCTGTCGGCCGACGGCTCCGAGGTCTGGTGCGTGCGGGAGAGCCACCAGGCCGACGGCTCGATCCGTCGCGACGTCTGCGCCATACCGCTGGACGGCTCCGCCGCCGAGGATGCCTCGCGGGTGCGGTCGGTGGTCTCCGGCTCGCACTTCCTGGCCAACCCCCGGGTCTCGCCGGACGGCAGCAAGCTGGCCTGGATCGCCTGGGAACACCCGCAGATGCCGTGGGACGGCACCGAGCTGCGGGTCGCGGAGCTGACCGCCGACGGCACCTGCGGCCCGCCGCGCACCCTGCTGGGTTCGACCACCGAGTCGGTGCTGCAGCCGGAATGGGCCGACGACGACAGCCTGTTCACCATCAGCGACTCCTCCGGCTGGTGGAACCTGTACCGGATCTCGGTGACCGGCGACGCCGAGCCACAGCCGTTGCATCCCCTTGCGGAGGACTTCGCCGGCGCGCTCTGGGTGCTCGGCCTGCGCTGGTACGCCCCGCTCGGCGACGGCCGGTTGCTGGTCACCCACACCCTCGGCCAGGACCGGCTGGGCCTGCTGGACCCGGCGACGGGCGAGCTCACCGACCTCGACCTGGGTGGCCTGAGCACCCTTGCGCTCAACGGGATCGCCGACGGCCGGGCCCTGCTTACCTGCGGCGGCGCCCGGGTCGGCACCGGGCTGCGTGAAGTCGACCTGGCCACCGGCGAGCTCACCGACCTGCGGTTGAACAACGACCAGCTGCCACCGGCTGCCTACCTGCCGGCGGCCCAGCCGATGACCTTTCCCGGTCCGGGTGGCCGTGAGGTGCACACCTTCGTCTATCCGCCCACCAATCCGGATTTCGAAGCGCCGGAGGGTGAGCTGCCGCCGTACGTCGCGTTCGTGCACGGCGGCCCGACCTCGCGGGTGTCGCCGCTGGTGAACCTTGCCATCGCCTACCTGGCCAGCCGCGGCATCGGCGTGGTGGACGTCAACTACGGCGGGTCCACCGCCTACGGCCGGGCCTACCGGGACCGGCTGCGCGGCGAGTGGGGAATCGTCGACGTCGAGGACACCGTGGCCGCGGTGCACGGGCTGGTGCAGGCCGGCCTGGCCGACGGCGACCGGCTGGCGATCGAGGGTGGCTCGGCGGGCGGTTGGACGGTGCTGTCGGCGCTGACCGGGACGAAGGTGTTTGCCTGCGGGGTGAGCTACTACGGCGTCGCGGAACTGGTGAAGTTCGCCGAAGACACCCACGACTTCGAATCCCGTTACCTGGACGGGCTGATCGGCCCGCTGCCCGAGGCGCTGCCGCTGTATGAATCCCGGGCGCCGCTGTCGAAGGTGGACCAGCTGTCCTGCCCGGTGCTGCTGCTGCAGGGCCTGGACGATCCGGTAGTGCCGCCGTCCCAGTCGGAGATGTTCCGGGATGCCTTGGTGGCCAAGGGCATTCCGCACGCCTACCTGGCCTATGCCGGCGAGTCGCACGGCTTCCGGCGCGCCGAGACCCAGATCAACGCGGTGGAATCCGCCCTGTCGTTCTACGGACAGGTGTTCGGCTTCGAGCCGCCCGACGTGCCGGTGCTGAAGCTCTGGCGCCCGGAAGACGCCCTGCAGTGACGTGCTCGATCGGCAGGTGAGACACCGGAGCGGCAGGTAGGCCATGGCCTACCTGCCGCTCCTGGTGCCACTAACTGCTACCTGCCGGTGCCTAGCTGTTCTGCCAGGTGGCCAGGTCGCTCGCCACGGTCGAGGTGATGCGGGTGCCGTGGTTGTAGGTGTAGTGGTTGTAGGCGGTGCCGTGGACGGACATGGTGTGGATGGCGACGGCGTTCCAGGCGGTTCCGGTCCACTCCATGACCGGGCTGCCGCTCATCCGGGTCGCGGTGTCGTTGGAGTAGAAGACCTGGTAGGCATCGGCTGCCCGAACCTGGTCATCGCTGCACCACATCGTGTCGACCGTCTTGTCGCTCGGGTAACCGCACAGCCTGGTCGAGTAGCCGACGGTGGGCGTCACGCCATAGCTGAGCAGCCCGGTCTGGTTGCCGACCGTGCAATTGAGCTTGAGCGCGCCGTAGTCGAAGGCTTCGTTGCCGGGCTGGGTCGAGGTCTGGCCGGACGTCCAGCCGGCAGGCACGTAGGACTTCACGACGCCACAGGCCCCGTACGGGGTGGACGAGCCGTTGCGACCGGGCCACACCGTCATGCCGGTGATGTCGAAGGTTCCGTTGGTGACCGCCGTCTTGTCGTACACGCAGTGCCCGGCCGTGGCCACCATGTTCGAGGCGTACATCCAGCCGCTGCACTTGCCGAGACTGCCGGGCAGTTGAATCTCGACCACGGTCGAATACGGGTGGGTGGTGGTGGCGGTGAGTTGGTAGCGGTCGTCGGTTCCGATGACGCCGGCACTGGCCGGAGCAGCAAAGACCAGCGTCATGAGCACGGCGATCAGGCCGCCTATGAGTGCCGACGACAGCCGTCGGCCACGCGAAGAAAAGATCGATTTCACAGTTGTTCCTCCCAGATGAGGTGAGGTGAGGACTGTCATCCCGGCGACGGGGGCTCCACCATGCGGCGGCCAGTCGGACTCGTTCGTCGTTCTACGAGCGTTCTACGACTGTTCGGGATGACATGTTCAGTATAGACCCGCTCGCATGAGCTGTGCGTTAGATGAGAGTTCCACTCGGTCCTGCCTATAGGACGCACTCGATTACAACGTGCACGATCGAATTTAGATGCGCAACGACGGACGCCTGCTTCCCGAGCAGAAGTGTCAGACCTCTGCACTAGCGTCTGATGTATGACGGCAGCAGTAACGACCAGTGATGCGAAGGCATCCGCTGCCGCCTTGCCGGTCGCTGTCGCCGAACTGGCTGGTTGCTCGTTCTCGGCACTGGCCGACGACGACCTGCTGGCCGTGATCCGGCAGGCCGAACGAGCCCGCCGGCAACTGGAGGCGCTCGACGCGCAACTGATCGCCGAACTGGAGGCGCGAAACCTGGCCGGTCGGTTCGTGGTGCGCGGTGTGGGACAACTGCTGTCCGGGCTGCTCAACCTGTCCCCGAGCGAGAGCAGCATCCGGGTGCGACATGCTCGCGAACTGGGGCCGCGAACCAGCCTGACCGGCGACCACCTGTCGCCGCTGCTACCCACAGCTGCGGCGGCCCGTGCCGACGGCACCCTGACCGGTCGGCAGATCGACGTGATCATCTCGGCGATGTCCAGGCTGCGTTCCGCCGGAGTACCGGTCGGGCAGCAGGCCGATGCCGAGGCGTTCCTGGTCGAGCAGGCAGCCCGCTTCGATGCCAACACCCTGCGCGGAATCGCACAGCGATTGCTGGACACCCTCGACCCGGACGGAACCCTGGAAGCCGAGCAGGCCCAGCAGCGGCGGCGTTTCCTCCGCTGCGTGCCGGACGGTAGCGGCATGCACCGGCTGACCGCCGACCTCGACTCCGAGACCGCGGCACTGGCGATGGCGGTGTTGCACTCGCTTGCCGCGCCGAAGCCACCGACGGCCGGCGAGCGGGACGATCGCACCGCCGGCCAGCGGATGCACGACGCCTTGCGGAGCGTGCTCAAGCTCGCCCTTCGGGCCGGCGAGCTGCCGGTGTCAGGTGGCGTGCCGGCGACAGTGCTAATCACCATGACAGCTGAGCAGTTCCGGTCCGGCACCGGATTGGCCGTTACCAGCTTCGGACAGCGGCTAACCGTCGAACAGTCGCTGCGGATGGCCGATCAGGCAGCCATCGCCTGGCTCGTGCACAACAGCGTCGGCGGCATCCTCGGCTACGGCACCACCCGGCGGGTCGCCAGCGACAAGCAGACCCTCGCGCTGATCGCCCGGGACCAGGGCTGCTGCTTCCCCGGCTGCACCAGCCCACCCGAATGGACCGAGAAGCATCACGTCATTCCCTGGCGCGAAGGGGGCCGGACCGACCTGGACAACCTCTGCCTGCTGTGCGACTACCACCACGACCGGATCGACTCCGGCGGCTGGCAGGTCACCATGCGCGACGGGGTGCCGTGGTTCACGCCGCCGGCCTGGATCGACCCGCAGCAGCTACAGCGCAACCTCCGGCCGTAACCTGGGCGCTGCTATCGAGTGTCGGATGCCGGGACGGAGAACGGCGGGGGGCCGAGGATCTCGATGGCTCCGGTCTGGTGCGCCGCCGCCATGACCCGGGCGAAGTCCACCGGTAGCGGTGGCTGCCCCGCGATGGCCGGCTCACTCGCGTGGCGGTAGAAGGCCTCCCCGCTTCCCGGAGTCTGCAGGCACAGCATCGTCGCCTGCGCCGAGGTGACCTGAAAGGCGTGCGGAACTCCCTTGGGGATGATCGCGATACCGCCCGCGTGCAACGGCCGCTGGTCCTGGCCGTCGATGTGCAGCAGGATCACGCCCGCCAGCATGTAGAACGTCTCGTCGGCGTCCGGGTGCAGGTGCAGCGGCGTGACCTTTCCCAGGTCGAGCTCGTCCTCGAACATCAGATAGGCACCGCCGGTCTCGGCGCCGGTGGCCTTCCAGGTGTGGAGGCCGCCGCCGCAGAACCAGCGCCGTTCCCCCTCGTCCGCTTCGCGAACCGTGCTGGGAAGACCGTTCATGGTTGACCCATCCTCTGCAGTTTATGGAACTTGAGTCCCATAATGAAACTAAGGTACCGTGACGAGCATGTCAATGCCGTACGAGCACACCGGACGGGTACGCCAGAAGGAACGCACCCGCAACGCGCTGATCGCCAGCACCCGCGATCTCCTTCAGCTGCAGGGCAGTGCGCCGACCGTGGAGGAGGTGGCCGCTGCGGCGTCGATCTCCCGCACCACCGCCTACCGCTACTTCCCCAACCAGACCGCGCTGCTGGCCGCGGCGCATCCCGAGGTCGACATCGTGTCGTTGCTGCCGCCCGGCATCGGCGACGACCCCGTCGTCCGGCTCACCGCCGCGGTCACCGCCTTCGTCGAGCTCGTGGTAGACACCGAACCCGAGCTGCGCACCATGCTGCGGCACTCCCTCGACCCCACGGAACTCCGGATCGACTCGCCACTGCGCAAAGGCCGTGCGATCGGTTGGTTCGAAGACGCGCTGGCTCCGCTGCGCACCGAACTGGGTGAGGCTGGCGTCCACGAACTCGCCGTCACCATCCGCAGCGCGACCGGCATCGAGTCCCTCGTCTGGCTCACCGACATCGGTGGACTGTCCCGGCAGGCGGCGGCCGACGTCATGCTGTGGTCGGCACAGGGCCTGCTGCGGCACGCACTGGCCCACGGCTTGCCCAGCGGTACGCAGGCCCGCGACGGGGCGCCCGGGGCCGCTAAAACTCGGTGCCGTTAAAACTCGGTGCCGCTAGAACTCGGTACCGCTAGAACTCGGCGCCGCTGTAGTTCGGCGCCTCGACCGTCATCCGGATGTCATGCGGATGTGACTCCTTCAGGCCGGCCGCGGTGATCCGGACGAACCGAGCGTTGCGCTGCAGCTCGTCGATGGTGTGCGCGCCGACGTAGAACATCGACTGCCGCAGGCCGCCGATCAGCTGGTAGGCCACCGCGGCCAGTGGGCCCCGGTAGGGAACCTGGCCTTCGATCCCCTCCGGCACCAGCTTGTCGTTGTCGGTCACGTCGCCCTGGAAGTACCGGTCCTTGGAGAACGACTTGGCCCGGCCCCGGCTCTGCATCGCACCGAGGGATCCCATGCCTCGATAGGACTTGAACTGCTTGCCGTTGATGAACACCAGCTCGCCCGGCGACTCCTCGCAACCGGCCAGCAGCGAGCCGAGCATCACCGTGTCGGCGCCGGCGGCCAGGGCCTTGGCGATGTCACCGGAGTACTGCAGGCCACCGTCACCGATCACCGGCACCCCCGCCGGCCGGCAGGCCAGCGACGCGGAGTAGATCGCGCTGACCTGTGGCACGCCCACCCCGGCGACCACCCGGGTGGTGCAGATCGAACCCGGCCCGACCCCGACCTTGACCGCGTCGGCACCGGCCTCGACCAGCGCCTGGGCGCCGGCCCGGGTGGCCACGTTGCCGCCGATGACGTCGACGTGCGCCGCCGCGGACTCCGCCTTCAACCGACGGATCATGTCGGTGACGCCCGTCGCGTGGCCGTTGGCGGTGTCGACCACCAGCACGTCCACGCCGGCCTCGACCAGGGCCATCGCCCGCTTCCAGGCGTCGTCGAAGAAGCCCACGGCGGCACCGACCCGCAACCGTCCGGAGGCGTCCTTGGTGGCCATCGGGAACTGCTCGCTCTTGGTGAAGTCCTTGACGGTGATCAGGCCCTGCAACCGTCCGGCGGCATCCACCAGCGGCAGCTTCTCGATCTTGTTGCGGGCCAGCAGCCCGAGGGCCACGTCCTTGTGCACGCCGACCTGCGCGGTCACCAGCGGCATCGGCGTCATCACCTCGGCCACCGGCCGCGAGAAGTCGGTCTCGAACCGCAGGTCGCGGTTGGTGATGATGCCCACCAGCAGCCCGTCGCCGTCGACCACCGGCAGCCCGGAGATGCGGTACCGGGCGCACAGGGCATCCACCTCGGCCAGCGTCGCGGTCGGCGAGGTGGTCACCGGATGGGTCACCATGCCGGCCTCGGACCGCTTGACCAGATCCACCTGCTGGGCCTGCTCGGTGATCGACAGGTTGCGGTGCAGGATGCCGATGCCGCCCTGGCGGGCCATCGCGATCGCCAGCCGCGCCTCGGTCACGGTGTCCATCGCCGCCGACACCAGCGGCACCCGCAGGCTGATGTTGCGCGACAGCCGCACCGTGGTGTCCGCCTCGCTGGGAATCACGTCGGTCGCGCCGGGCAGCAACAGCACGTCGTCGAAGGTCAGGCCGAGGGTGGCGAATTTCGCTGGCACGCCGTCGCCCGGATCGGGCACGCTGTGAGCGGGAACGGCGCTGCCGTCCGCCTCGTTGGTCGGGTGGGCGTCGCCGCGCCCGGACCCAGAGGGAGCCCCGCGGTGATCGAAAGCTGCTGTGTCGTGCTCGGGGGCTGCGATGGCCTCAGGGTCCGCCGGGTAGTTGGTAGTCACGTGAACTCCTCGCTGCCGATAGCCCATCCTAGGCGTGGCTGGGGACCCACCCCGGTACCAGCACCCGGCCAGTGAGCAAAACCTCAGGGCAGGATCAGGGTTTCCCCTCCTGCCTCCTCCAGTCCAGATCCGGAAGTCTCTAGCTCGCACCGGCCCGCCCGGCGGGCCACCCGATCTCGGAAGGCAGCGAATGAACCCGCCCGTCAGCACCCCGCCCGCGCAGCCGATGACCGGCGCACCGTCCGTCGACGGCGCCCGGCGCGGCATCGCCGCCCAGGCGGTGGACCTCAGCAAGACCTACGGCAGCGGCGACACCCAGGTCCGCGCCCTGAACTCGGTGTCGGTGGACTTCCTGCGCGGCGAGTTCACCGCGATCATGGGCCCGTCCGGCTCCGGCAAGTCCACCCTGATGCACTGCCTGGCGGGCCTGGACACCGCCAGCTCCGGCTCGGTCCGGATCGGCGACACCGAGCTGACCGGCCTGTCGGACAAGAAGATGACCCAGCTGCGCCGCGACCGGATCGGTTTCGTGTTCCAGGCCTTCAACCTGGTGCCGACGCTCACCGCGCTGGAGAACATCACCCTGCCGATGGACATCGCCGGCCGGCACCGGACGGCCGAGGACCAGGCCTGGCTGACCTCGGTGATCGACACCCTGGGGCTGGCCGACCGGCTCGGCCACCGGCCCTCGGAGCTGTCCGGCGGCCAGCAGCAGCGGGTCGCCTGTGCCCGGGCGCTGGCCGGGCGTCCGGAGATCATCTTCGGTGACGAGCCGACCGGCAACCTGGACTCCCGCTCGTCCGGCGAGGTGATGGGCATCCTGCGCAGCTCCGTCACCGAACTCGGCCAGACCGTGGTGATCGTCACCCACGACCCGCGGGCGGCCAGCTACGCCGACCGAGTGGTGTTCCTGGCCGACGGCCGGATCGTCGACGAGATGCGCTCGCCCACCGCCGACACCGTGCTGGACCGCATGAAGAACCTCGAGCAGGTCTGAGATGGCCAACCCGACCAGCACCCGGACCCGGACCCGGCCGGACGGCAGCGGGCCTGCAGTCCCGACGATCGGCTCTCGCGCCGCCATGCGCAAGGTCTCGCTGCGCAACCTGGCCGCGCACAAGGTCCGGCTGGTGCTCACCGTGCTGTCGGTGGTGCTCGGCACCGCCTTCGTGGCGGGCTCCTTCGTCTTCACCGACACCCTGCAGCGCACCTTCAACGGCATCTTCGACGACACCGCGGTGGGCGTGGACGTCCGGGTGATGGCCCGCGACGACAACAGCAGCGGCGTTCCGCTGGCCACCCTGGACCAGCTGCGGGCAGTACCCGGCGTGCGCAAGGTGGAACCCGGCATCACCGGCCAGATCGTGCTGCTGGGCTCGGACGGCAAGGCCGTCAAGGGCGGCGGGGCGCCCAGCCTGGGGCTGTCCTACCTGCCGCCCGAGCAGCAGATCGGCGACCAGTACACCTTCACCGCCGGCGGCCCGCCGAGCCGGCCCGGCGAGATCGCGCTGAACGCGGGCGCGGCCCGGCTGGGCAAGCTGGCCATCGGCTCGCGCACCCGGGTGCTGGTGCCCAGCAAGGGCATGCAGGACGTCACGCTGGCCGGCATCTACTCCACCAAGACCGAGACCGGCGGCTACATCGGCGCGCTGTTCGGCCAGGCCCAGGCGTTGCAACTGTTCACCGACGGCCAGCACGTCGGCTACGTCGACGTGGCAGGCAACGGCGCCCCGCAGGCCGAGCTGCGCGACCGGATCGCCACGGCGCTGCCGGACCTGAAGGTCAAGACCGGCGAGCAGGTCCGGCACGACGCCAAGGAGCAGATCAACAACGCCCTGAAGTTCATCAACTACTTCCTGCTCGCCTTCGGCGCGATCGCGCTGCTGGTCGGCACCTTCATCATCTACAACACCTTCTCGATGCTGGTCGCCCAGCGGGTGCGTGAACTGGCGCTGCTGCGGGCGATCGGGGCCAGCCGGCGCCAGGTGAGCCGCTCGGTGCTGCTGGAGGCCGCCCTGGTGGGACTGGCCGGCAGCGCCATCGGCATCGCCGGCGGCGTGGGCCTGGCCTACGGGCTGCGGGCGCTGCTCAACAGCTTCGACGTCGGGCTGCCGTCCGGCGCCCTACAGCTGCGGCCGCGCACCGTGCTGGTGGCCCTCGTCATCGGCGTCGGGGTGACGCTGTTCAGCGCCTACTCCCCCGCCCGGCGCGCCGCCAAGGTCGCCCCGGTGGCCGCGATGCGCGAGGAGTTCGCCTCGACCGGCACCTCGCTGCGGCTGCGTACCGCGTTCGGCCTGCTGGCCACGCTGCTCGGCGTGGCCGGCCTGGTCGCCGGCGGGATCTCGAAGCCGGGCGGCGGTGCGGCCGGGCTGATCGGGCTCGGCGCGCTGGGCCTGATCGTAGGCGTGCTGCTCGGTGCGCCGGCGCTGTCCCGGCCGGTCATCGGCGTGCTCGGCAGCGGCCTCGGGCCGGTCTTCGGCGCGGTCGGCCGGCTGGCCCGCACCAACGCCGTGCGCAATCCCCGGCGCACCGCGGCGACCGCCTTCGCGCTGACCCTGGGCCTGATGCTGGTCACCACCATCGCCGTGTTCGGCGCCTCGGCGAAGAAGAGCATCAACGGCCTGGTCGACAACGGCGTCACCGCCGACTACATCCTGCGAGGCCCGGACGCGGTCGGGGTGCCGGTGGCGGCCGCCCCGGCGGCGGCCAAGGTCAGCGGCGTGGCGGCCACCGTGGCGCTGCACCCGATCCAGGTCCGGATCGGCGGCAAGACCGAATTCGGCACCGGCGTGGACGGCCCGCTCGGCGAGGTGCTGAGCTATCGGATGCTGCGCGGCAGCGCCGACCTCGCCGGCCGCCAGCTGCTGGTGTCGCAGACCTGGGCCGAGGACAACCGCCTCGACGTCGGCAGCACCGTCACCATGCTCACCCCGGACCAGAACTCGGTGCCGACCACCGTCGGCGGCATCTACGACGACAGCCAACTGCTGGGCAACTGGCTGGCGTCGGGCGATCTCTACCGCCAGCTGACCCCCAGTCGGCTGCTCACCGACGAGGTGGTGCTGGTCAAGGCCGCCACGGGAGCCGATCAGGCCTCGCTGCGCACTGGGCTGGAGCAGGCCACCGACCCCTTCGTGGTGGTCACCGTGCAGGACCGCGAGGAGTTCAAGGGCACCCAGGCCAGCCAGATCAACGCCCTGCTGGCGGTGCTCTACGGGTTGCTGGCGCTGGCCATCGTGATCGCGGTGCTCGGCATCATCAACACCCTGGCGCTGTCGGTGACCGAACGCCGGCGCGAGATCGGCATGCTGCGTGCGGTGGGCGTGATCCGCCCGCAACTGCGCCGCACCATCTACCTGGAGTCGATGCTGATCGCGCTGTTCGGGGCGCTGGTGGGGCTGGCCATGGGGCTGGTCTTCGGCAGCCTGTTCGTCCGGACCCTGCGCGACCAGGGCCTGGACCAGGTGTCGGTGCCGGTCGGCCAGGCGGTGCTGATGCTGGTGCTGGCCGGGGTGGTCGGCGTGCTGGCCGCCCTGTGGCCGGCCGTCCGGGCGGCCCGGACGCCACCGCTGGCGGCCATCGCCGACCTCTGACGGCCGCTGCCCTCGGCACCCGACCGGCCTGCTGCCCTGCTCGGTGGCAGGCCGGCCGGGTGGCTATCCGGGCCAAGACCGGCAAAAAATCCGGCGAAAGAATTCGCCAACGATTGGAACGGAGTGGCCAACGGGCGTTACCGTTGACGTGTGACCTCTCGCGACTCGTTCTCCGATCCGCACAGCGGACCGCTGGATCCGTTCCTGGGAGACCCCAACGACCCGTCCAACCTGCTGGACGACCTGGACCCGGTCGAGCCGCTGACCGACTCCGACCTGCAGGAGATCGCCGCCGACCTCGCCGAACTGCTCGAGTTCGAGGCCGCCCTCAGCCCGCACGACATCCACGGAATCGTGGTCGACTGTGCCGACTGCGGCGAGCAGCACTACTTCTCCTGGGCGCTGATGGCCGCCAACCTGCGCAGCCTGCTCGGCAGCGGCCGGACCGGCGTGCACGAGCCGGCCGCCGAGCCGCTCCCCGAGGCCTACGTGAGCTGGGACTACGCGCGCGGCTTCACCGACGCGCTGGCCCATCGCGGCTGACCTCTCCCGGCTGATACCCCCGCCGGGCGGCTCCGCACCAGGCTTCCGGCGGGCTGCAGTCAGTGGATGACGGCCACCGCGTCGCCCGTACGAACTGGCTGACACCGCGTCATTCGGCACGTACCTCGGCAACGCCGAACTCACTGCCAGCGCCTGACAACCGGCGCAAAAAGTATTTCCGTACTCACTCGCCTACTGTGCGTCACCTTCCGTCCTGCCGTTCGTTGAACGGAGCACTTGACACATTTTTGCCGGTGCAAGTTTGCTCGGGAGGTAACGATGGCGGATGTGTCCCGCTTGCCAGCGCCGCGTGCGGAGGACTGGGACTGGCAGATGCGTGGGGCGTGCCGAGGCTTGGACTCGTCGACGTTTTTCCATCCGGAGAATGAACGCGGGCCCTCTAGGGTACGGCGGGAACGGGCTGCCAAGCAGGTCTGCGCGTCCTGCCCGGTCACCCAGGCCTGCCTGAACTGGGCGCTGCGCACCCGGGAGCCGTACGGGGTCTGGGGTGGCAAGTCCACCGAGGAGCGCGCCCAGCTGATCCGGGCCCGGGCCAGCTGATTCGCACTGCTCTACCGGCCGGCGGTTGCCGAGCAGCGACCGCCGGTTGATCCCGGGCGGCCCAGATCCCGAGCGCCCCAGATCCCGAGCGCCCCAGATCCCGGACGGCCCCTGATCCCGGACAAGCCCTGATAGCGGGGCCCCGAAAAGCCAACTCCCCGCTCGCATAGCGGACGATGCGAGCGGGGAGTTCCTTGTCAAACGGTGCTTCTCGGCTGGTGACCCGGCCCGAGCGGTGCCCGGGCCGGGACCGGCGTCAGTGGCTGTGCGAATGGCCGCCGTGCGAATGCGAGTGACCCGACGGCTCCGGCTCGGCCGGCTTGTCCACGATGGCCGACTCGGTGGACAGCACCAGCGCGGCGACCGAGGCCGCGTTGGCCAGTGCCGCCTTGGTGACCTTGACCGGGTCCACCACACCCGCCTCGAGCAGGTTCTCGTACTCGCCGGTCGCGGCGTTGAGGCCGAAGTTCGGCTCCAGCTCCCGCACCTTGCTGACCACCACGTAACCCTCGTGGCCGGCATTGGCGGCGATCCAGCGCAGCGGCTCGACCAGCGCCTCCCGCACGATGGCGGCACCGGTGGCCTCGTCGCCGGACAGCTCCAGCTTGTCCAGCGCCGGCAGCGCGTGCACCAGGGCGGCACCGCCACCGGCGATGATGCCCTGCTCCACCGCGGCCCGGGTCGCGGCGATGGCGTCCTCGATCCGGTGCTTCTTCTCCTTGAGCTCGACCTCGGTGGAGGCACCCACCTTGATCACCCCGACGCCGCCGGCCAGCTTCGCGAGCCGCTCCTGCAGCTTCTCCCGGTCCCAGTCGGAGTCGGTGGACTCGATCTCGCTGCGGATCTGGGCGATCCGGGCGTCGATGTCGGCCTGCGTGCCGGCGCCGTGGGTGATCGTGGTCAGGTCCTTGGTCGCCACCACCCGGCCGGCGGTGCCGAGGTCCTCCAGGCCGATCTGGTCGAGCTTGAGGCCGACCTCGGGCGAGATGACCTGGGCACCGGTGACGATCGCCAGGTCCTGCAGGAACGCCTTGCGGCGGTCGCCGAAGAACGGCGCCTTGACCGCGACCACCGAGAAGGTCTTGCGGATGGCGTTGACCACCAGGGTGGACAGCGCCTCGCCGTCGACGTCCTCGGCCACGATCACCAGCGGCTTGTTCGCCTGGATCACCTTCTCCAGCACCGGCAGCAGGTCGGCGATCGAGGAGATCTTCTGGGTGGTGATCAGCAGGTACGGGTCGTCCAGGGTGGCCGACAGGCCCTCCGGGTCGGTCACGAAGTAGGGCGAGATGTAGCCCTTGTCGAACTGCATGCCCTCGGTGAACTCGAGCTCGGTGGCGAGGGTGTTGGACTCCTCGACGGTGATCACGCCGTCCTTGCCGACCTTGGTCATCGCCTCGGCGATCAGGCCGCCGATCTGGGCGTCCTGGGCGGAGATGGTGGCGACGTGGGCGATGCTGCGCTCGCCCTGCACCGGGGTGGCCGCGGCGTCCAGCGCCGCGCAGACCGCGTCCACGGCCGCGTCGATGCCGCGCTTGAGGCCACCGGGGTTGGCCCCGGCGGCGATGTTGCGCAGGCCGGAGTTGACCAGCGCCTGGGCCAGCACGGTGGCCGTGGTGGTGCCGTCGCCGGCGACGTCGTTGGTCTTGGTGGCCACCGACTTCACCAGCTGCGCGCCCAGGTTCTCGAACGGGTCGGTCAGCTCGATCTCACGGGCGATGGTGACGCCGTCGTTGGTGATCAGCGGCGCGCCGTAGGACTTGTCCAGCACCACGTTGCGCCCGCGCGGGCCGAGCGTGACCTTGACGGTGTTGGCCAGTTTGTCGACGCCGCGCTCCAGCGCACGCCGGGCGTCCTCGTTGAAGCTGAGGAGCTTCGCCATGAATGGTTCCTCTCTGGTCTGCAAGCCGAGAACGCCCCGGGGCGCGAGTGCGCTCCGGGGCTTCTCGAACGTCTAAGGAACGGTTACTTCTGGATGACGGCGAGCACGTCGCGCGCCGAGAGCACCAGGTACTCCTGGCCGGCGTAGCGCACCTCGGTGCCGCCGTACTTGGAGTACAGCACGACGTCGCCCTCGGAGACGTCGATCGGGATGCGGTTGCCCTTGTCGTCGACGCGGCCCGGGCCGACGGCGAGGACGGTGCCCTCCTGCGGCTTCTCCTTGGCGGTGTCGGGAATGACGATGCCGGACGCGGTGGTGGTCTCGGCCTCCAGCGCCTGGACCACGATGCGGTCCTCCAGCGGCTTGATGTTGACCTTGGTGGCGGTCACGCTCAGCTCCCCTCCTGGGGTCTTACCGTTATGGAATGTCGGGTTCACGGTTTCGGCGGAGGCTGCCGTCGCGGGGGTCAGCCAGGCCTTCACTAGCACTCTAGTCCTGAGAGTGCCAACGCTCAACACCGGGTGCGAGTGCCCGCCGACACACCTCGGTCACCGCCACCGCGGCCGGGCAGCGTCCGGCCAGCGGCTCAGCGGAAGGTGCTGGAGGTCCAGCTGCGGCCGGCGTCGGTGGTCGTCCAGACCGTGCTGGCACCCACCGTGCCGTCGGCGTCCAAGCCCAGCACCCGGCCCACCGAGGAACTCTCGAACCCGATGAAGTCGACCATCGCCGGGCCGTGGCCGCCCGAGTCGGTGCGCTGCCAGTGCGTGCCGCCGTCGGTGCTGCGGTAGAGCTGGTCCAGCCCCACCAGCAGGATCTTCGACGAGGCCGCGCCGAGCACCGTGCCGGTCGCGGCACCCAGGCTGGCCGGCGCGGCGGCGAAGTGCGCGCCGCCGTCGGTGGAGGTGACGGTGAACTGGCCGCCGGTACCGGCGCCGCGCGGCCGGCACAGGCCGGTGATCGAGCGGTCCGGGGCAACTGTCACCGCGACGGTGTCCACCTCGGCGGCGCTGCCGGACCCCTGCGGGCACGGCTCGCCGACCTTGCGCCAGCCGGCACCGGCGTCGGTGGAGGTGAACAGCACCGAGGTGGCGTTCTCGGCCCCGCCGGCGACGTGGCCGTAGGTGGCCAGCACCACCGTCCGGCCGCTGGCGGCCAGCTGGGCGTCGGCCGTCTGGCCGCCGGCCGGCAGCGCGACGTCGCGCCAGTCGGTGCTGCCGAGTGCCGCCCGCTGCACGGTGAAGGTGCAGCCCGGGGCGCAGCCGGGTTGCTGCCCGGTCACCCGCAGCGCCGCGCCGTCCACGATCTCCAGCGAGTAGGCCGAGCCGCCCGGCTGCCGGCGCCAGCTGGCGCCGCCGTCGGTGGTCAGGAACAGCGAGTTGGGACCGAAGGCGTAGCCGATCTCGGCGTTGGCGAAGCGCAGCCCGCGGACCCGGTCACAGCCGCTCGGGCAGCTGTCGGTCTGCACCAGCCAGGCCTTGGGCGCGGGAATGCCGGTCCAGGTCTTGCCACCGTCGCCGGTGCGGACGATCGAGGTGCACGGCGGTTGCCCGCACGGCGCGGTGCCCAGCGCCCAGCCGACCGAGTTGCTGATCCAGGTCAGGTCGACCGCGCGGAAGCCGGCCGGCACCGGGCCGGCACCGCCGGAGCTGCCGCTGGGGCTCGGGGCCGAACTGCCGGTGGGGCTAGCGGTGGCGCCGGAACTGGGCGCCGGGCTGCTCGGCGCCGGCGGCCCGCTGGTCGCGGCCGGCGGGCTGGTCTGGGCCGCCGGCGGCTGGCGGTCCGAACGCAGCAGCGAGGTGCCGATCAGGGCGGCGGCCACCAGGATCGCCACCAGGGCGGCGGCGGCGGCCGGCAGCACCCAGCCCTGCCAGCTCGGCCGGGCGACCGGTTGCCGGACGGCGGCGCTGATCACCTGCTCGGTGAAGGCCGGTCCGGCCGTGACCGAGCCGGCCTCGGCAGCCATTCCGTCCCGGAGCCGGGCGGCAGGTTCGCGTTCGGTGCTCATCGCAGGTTCCCGTTCGTCGGGGAGATGTCTCGCGGGCGGGTTCGTTGCTCGGTCTCGGTGCGCAGCGAGGCCAGGCCTCGGCTGACGATGCTGCGCACCGTGCCCTGCCGGCAGCCCAGGTCCTCGGCGATCTCGGCGTCGGACAGGCCCGAGTAGAAGCGCAGCACCAACACCGCGCGCTGCTTGGCCGGCAGGCTCGCGAGCAGGCCGCGGACCAGTTCCCGGTCGCTCAGCGGACCGGCCAGGTCGGGGTCGAAGCCCCGTTCGGGCGGGTCGGCGACCAGCACCTCATGGCCGCCGCGGCGCCGGCTGTTGAGGAAGTTGTTCATCAGCGAACGCCGGACGTAGGCCAGCGGCACGTCGGCGTCCAGCACCCGCGACCAGCGCGGATACAGCCGCAGGAAGGTGTCCTGCACCAGGTCCTCAGCCGTCGCCCGGTTGCCGGTCAGCAGGTAGGCCGAGCGCAGCAGCGTCGTGCTGTGCGCCCGCACGAACGCGGAGAACTCACCGGTCTCGGCCATCAGGATGCTCGCTTTCCTCTGCCCTGTCTGACACGGTGCACCCGGGATGCGTTGCAGGCCAGCTCGGACACGGCTCAGGGCAATGAGTCGGCCAGGTAGTAGGACACACTGGGCCGGTGCCCGCAGACCTGTCCAACCCGGCCGGCCGGGCCGAGCTGGAACGCGCCATCGAGCTGGCGAGCTCGGTCACCGAGGCCGACCCGGTACGCCGTGCGGCCGCCGTGCGCCGGCTGCTGCCGCCGGAGCTGGCCACCCCGGCCCTGACCCAGGCCGGCCTGCGGGCGGCCGCCCGGGGAAAGTTCGGCGCGCTGGCCGACCGCCTGCTGTTCACCGCCGACGGCCTGGAGCAGGCCACCCGGATCGAGGTCGCCGACCACCGGGCCGCCCGGTTCGCCGCCGCGGGGTTGGGCTCGGTGCTGGACCTGTGCTGCGGCATCGGCTCCGACGCGCTGGCCTTCGTCCGGGCCGGGCTGCGGGTGCAGGCGGTCGAGCTGGATCCGGACACCGCGGCGATCGCGGCCGCCAACACCGCCGGCCGGCCGGTACGGGTCAGCGTCGGTGCCGCCGAGCAGGCCGGCTGGCACGCGGCCGAATCGGTGTTCTGCGACCCGGCCCGTCGCACCGCACGCGGCCGGACCTTCGACCCGGCGGCCTACTCCCCCGGCTTCGACTTCGTGGAGCGACTGCTCGCCGAGGCCCGGTACGCGGCCGCCAAGCTCGGGCCGGGCATCGCGCACGAGCTGGTGCCGGCCGGCTGCGAGGCCGAGTGGGTGTCCTATCGCGGCGGCGTGAAAGAGGCGGTGCTCTGGTCGGCCGGCTTCTCCCAGGCCGGCGTCACGCGCCGGGCCACCGTGCTGCCGGCCGGGCTGCACCTGACCGATGCCGACCCGGCCGAACCGCTGGTCGGCCCGGTCGGCGGCTACCTCTACGAGCCGGACGGGGCGGTGATCCGGGCCGGGCTGGTGCAACAGCTGGCCGCGCTGCTGCCCGGTGGCCGCCGGATCGCCGACCAGTTGGCCTACCTGTCCGCCGACGCGGTCGCCGGCGGTCCGGCAGCGGGCCTGGGCGGGCTGGCCAGAGGGTTCCGGGTGCTGGACGTGCTGCCGTACTCGGTCCGGCGGCTGCGTGCCGAACTGGCCCGCCGGCAGGTCGGCACCGTCGAGATCAAGAAACGCGGCGTGGACGTCGACCCGGCGGCGCTGCGCCGCGAGCTGAAGCCGGCCGGGCCGCACGCGATCACCGTGCTGCTGGCCCGGCTGGCCGAGCAGCGGGTGGCGATCCTGGCCGAACCGCTGGACCGGTGACGCCCCGGTCCGCGGTCAGTCCGAGCCGGTGGGACTCTCGACCAGCGGATGCACCAGCAGCCCGCAGGCCGACACCTGCGCCGACAACGGGTCCAGCGTCACCCCGTTGGGCAGCGTGACGCCGATCCGGTCCGAGGACTGGCAGGTACCGGCCGCGGCGGCGCTCTGCTCGATCAGCGCGGTGGCGGTGCGCCCGGCCGGCAGCACCAGGATCGGCGGCACCGCCTGCTTGCTGACCCCGCCGACCGGCCCGCTCAGGGTGGGCAGCGCGGTGGCCAGCGTGCTGCTGCCGCGCTGCGCGCGCACCACCGGGAAACCCTGCAGGCCACAGGCTCGCGAGCCGGCGTTGCGGACGGTCAGCCGCCAGGCCGGCGCGGGCGCGTCCGGCACCACGCTCAGCGTCGCGGTCACGGCCAGGTCGTGGTCGGCGCCCTGGTTCTGGTCGAGGTCGGTACGCCCACAGGGATCGGCCACCGTGAAGCTGTACCCGTCGCCGGGGTCGGCCAGCGACAGGTCCCAGGTGGTGGACACCACCGCGCCGGCCGGCCACGCCGTCGCCTTGCGGTAGGCGTAGGCCTGGATGCGCGCCGAGTTGGCCCCCGCGGTCATGAAGTCGAGGTATTCGCCGGCGGCCGGCGCGAGCAGCGTCCGCTGGTATTTCAGCTGCCCGTCGACCTGCTGGAAGACCTGCAGCTCGCTGGCCGACCGCTCGCCGTTCAGGCCCACGCACAGGAACTCGAAGATGTAGTAGAGCTCGCCGGTGGAGGAGACGTAGTCGTCCCACTGGCCGGTGACCAGCCGGCTGCCGCGGATGGCGGCACAGTCCAGGGCCCTGCCGGCATAGGTCGGGCTCAGCGGCGGAGCGGCCTTGGCGCCGGCCTGGTCGGTGGTGGTGCCCGGCAGCATCATCGAGCCGTCCACCGGTGTCTCGCGGCTCGCCGACGGCGCCCGCGACGCCGCGTTCAGCGCCGCGCCGGCCGCCCGGCCGCCGGAGTCCCGCTGGTCGGTCCCGCTGCGAGCCCGGTAGGAGTTGATGCCGGCCACCGCGAGCAGCAGCAGCGCCACCACGCTGGCGGCCACCAGCTGCTGGGTCGAGACCCGCCGGCCACCGCGAACCGGACGGGCGCCCCCGGCCGGCGATCGGGCATCGCCGGCCGGCAGCGGGTTGCCGCCCAGCACCGTGGCCGCCCCGACTGTGTCGTTGAGGATCCGGTCCACCGTGGCGTTCGGTTCGGGTGCCTCCAGCGCGTGGAACAGCAGCGTCGAGCGCAGCTCGTCGGTCAGTGTCCTGGCAGTCATCGGCCCAGGCCTCCTGCGGTCGGCCTCATGTCACATTCCTCAGATAGCGCGCGCTGACCGCGTCGTCGGCGAAGTTCCCCACCCCGCGCAGCACGCTCAGTCCCCGGCTGATCAGGCTGCGCACGGTCCCCACCCGGCACTCGAGCACCTCGGCCACCTCGTCGTCGGGCAGGTCATGGAAGAACCGCAGCACCAGCGCGGCCCGCTGCCGTTCGGACAACTCGCCGAGCTGCGCCCACAGCGCGATCCGCTCGTCCACCTCGGCGGTCCGGTCCTGGCTGACCGGGCGGTCCGGCGCCCGCTCCCAGCTCGGATCGAAGAACACCTCGGTGGCCGACAGTCGGCGCCGGCCGGCCAGGTAGCGGTTCACCACCGCCTTGCGGACGTAGGCCAACTGGTGCTCGGCGAACTCCACCTGCTGCCAGCGGGGATAGAGCCAGACCAGGGTGTCCTGCACCAGCTCCTCGGCCTCGCCGGGGTTGCGGGTCAGCAGGTAGGCGGTCTTGAGCAGCGCCTGGGTGTGCTCGCGGACGAACGCGGTGTAGCGCTCGTCCGAGTCCATCCCAGCCTCCTCGCCGCCTAGCTGCTCTATCGCCAGATGTTTGTTTAGCTAGATGCGGTAAGCAGGCTCAGACGTTGCCCACCGCCTGGAACTGCCAGGCATGCGGCGGCCGGGCGACCAGGCCGGCCGGTATGCCGGACAGCCGGTCGGTCACCTCGCCGCTCGGATCCAGCACCACCAGCCGCGGCTCGCCGGCCGCGCTGCGGTAGGCCCGGGCCCGGTCGGCCAGCCGGGGCAGCACCCAGGCCAGCAACGCGTCGAGCTGCCCGTCGGCGGCGCGAACCTCCCACATGGTGACAGCCTCGCCGCCGTCCTGCGGGACGTTCACGCCAGCACGTCGACGATCGGCATCGAGGAGTCGGCCGCCACCTCGAGCCGGCTGGGCTCGGCGCCGTGCGCCACCAGCTGGGCACCGAGCGCGGCCACCATCGCACCGTTGTCGGTGCACAGCTTCGGCCGGGGTACCCGCAACCGCAGGCCGGCCCGCTCGCACCGTTGCGCGGTGAGTTCGCGCAGCCGCGAGTTGGCCGCCACCCCGCCACCGAGCAACAGGTAGTCGATGCCGGCCTCGGTGGCCGCCCGCACCGCCTTGGCACTCAGCACGTCCACCACCGCCTCCTGGAAGCTGGCCGCCACGTCGGCCACCGGTACCGCCTCGCCGGCCCGCTGCTGGGCCTCCACCCAGCGCGCCACCGCGGTCTTGAGGCCGGAGAAGGAGAACGCCAGCGGATCGTCGTGTGGGCCGGTCATGCCGCGCGGGAAGGCGATCGCCTCCGGGTCGCCGTCCCGGGCCGCCCGGTCGATCAGCGGGCCGCCGGGAAAGCCCAGCCCGAGCAGCCGGGCCACCTTGTCGAACGCCTCGCCGGCAGCGTCGTCCAGGGTGGCACCGAGTTCGGTCAGCTCCTGCCCGCCCACCCGGGGCACCTGCAGGATCGAGGAATGGCCGCCGGAGACCAGCAGCGCGACGCAGGCCTCGTCCAGCGGGCCGTTGTCGAGCAGGTCCACCGCGACGTGCGCGGACAGGTGGTTGACCCCGTACAGCGGCTTGTCCAGGGCCAGCGCGTACGCCTTGGCGGCGGCCACCCCGACCAGCAGCGCGCCGGCCAGCCCCGGCCCGGCGGTGACGGCGACGGCGTCGATGTCGGTCAGCGCCACGCCGGCCTCGGCGCAGGCCCGGTGCACCGTCGGCACCATCGCCTGCAGGTGGGCGCGGCTGGCCACCTCGGGCACCACCCCGCCGAACCGGGCGTGCTCCTCGACGCTGGAGGCGACCGCGTCGGCCAGCAGGTCGGTACCCCGGACGATGCCGACCCCGGTCTCGTCGCAGGAGGTCTCGATGCCGAGCACCAGCGGCTGGCTGCCGGTCATCGTGCGGTCCTTTCCGGCTGTAATGCCAATCGCATGGTCACCGCGTCCACCCGGCCGTGCTCGTAGTAGCCGCGCCGCCGGCCGAGCACCGCGAAACCCTCGCCGGCGTACAGCCGCCGGGCGGCCTCGTTGTCCTCGCGCACCTCGAGCAGCACCTCCTCCGCCCGGCGCCGGCGGGCCTCGGCCACCAGCTCGCGGACCAGTAGCCGGCCGACCCCGCGGCGCCGGGCCGGCGGCAGCACGCCGACGGTGAGAATCTGGGCGGTCTCGCCGATGGTCAGCAGGCCGCCGGTCCCGAGCAGCGCGCCGCCCTCCGCGGTGCTTTCAGACGTGCTCTCGGACGTGCTCTGAGGGGTGCTCTCGGGCGTGCTCTCGGCGACGATGTAGTAGCGCAGTTCGGTATCGGCCAGCTCGTCGAGGTAGCCCTGCCGCGACCAGGCCTCCGGGCCGAACATCTGCTGCTCGTAGGGCATCAACACGTCCAGGTCGGCACTGCGCATCGGCCGGAACCGGACGGCTGAGACGTCCTGCTCTTCGCGCCAGCGCTCATCGCAGCCCTGCGCCCGGACCTCGCTCATGCGGTCACCGGCTTGCGAGCCCCCGGCTCCACCGCGTCCGGCCGGCGCAGGTACAGCGGCATCAGCACCTCACCCGGCGCCCGGCCCCGCACCCGGTCGGCGGCGCAGGCTGCGAGCCCGGCGACCGTCGGGTAGTCGGCGTCCAGCAGCGGCAGGCCCAGCACGTCGGCGTACAGCCGGGCACCGGCCCCGGCCATCCGGCCGGCCAGCTCGGCTCCCAGCTCGGCGGGCTTGCCCACCGCGGGATCCGCCAGCCTGGCACCGTGCCGGTAGCGGGCCCAGTAGACCTCCTTGCGGCGGGCGTCGCCGGCCACCAGCAGCTCGTCCTGACTGTCAGGGCCGTCAGGGCCGGCGGCGGTCGCCGCAATGGCATCCAGCGAGCACACCCCGTAGCTCGGCAGGCCGGTGGCGTCGGCGAGCGCTGCCGCGGTCATCAGCCCGACCCGCAGCCCGGTGAACGGTCCCGGCCCCACGCCGGCCACCACCGCGGTGAGCTGCTCGAACCGGACGCCGGCCGCGTTCAGGCAGTCCCGCACCGACGGGGCGAGCAGTTCGGCGTGCGCGCGGGCGTCCACCGTGACCCGCTCGGCCAGCACGACCGGCGTCGACGAGCCGGAGAAGTCCACCAGCCCCGCCGTCACCGCCGCGGACGAGGTGTCCAGAACCAGAGCCAGCACCCGGCCAGCCTAGTGCGTGACCGGGTCCGCACCCGGCCGCTGTCCCGGCCGGTCGGACACGTCCAGGCCGGCCAGCCGGTCGGCCCAGTCACCGCCTTCGGCGACCAACCGGGCCCGGCGCTCGTCGGAGTCCGGCAGCCGCTCGATCTCGATCCGCAGCCGGGCCTCGGCCAGCTGCTCGACCAGGCCGCTGCCCCACTCGACCACGGTCACCGAGTCGGCCAGGTCCACGTCCAGGTCGAGGTCGTCCACCTCGGCCAGCGATCCCAGCCGGTACGCGTCGACGTGCACCAGCGGGATCCGGCCGCCCCGGTGCACCCGGGCGATCACGAAGGTCGGCGACACCACCCGGCCGGGCACTGCCAGCCCGGCGCCGATGCCCTGCGCCAGCGCGGTCTTGCCGGCACCGAGCGGCCCGGCCAGCACCAGCAGGTCACCCGGACGCAGCAGCGCCGCCAACCGCTCGCCGAACGCCCGGGTGGCCTGCGGGGTGGGCAGCCGCAGCTCCGGCGGCACGGCCGGCGCCGGCGGCGGGGCGGGGTCGGCCATCAGGCCCCGACCTGTTCGGCAGCCCGGGGCAGCGCCGGGCTGCCGGCCAGCACCGACCCGACCAGCTCCACCAGGGGTTCGTTCACCACGTCCGGATGTTCCAGCATCAGCAGGTGGCCGGACCTCTCCGCCACGATCAGCCCGGCATCCGGCAGTTCCCGGGCGATGGCCTCCGAATGCGCCAGCGGGGTCATCGCGTCGGAGTCGGAGCCGATCACCAGCACCGGGCAGCGGCGCAAATTGCGCAGTCCCAGCCGGCCGTCGTGGGCCATCAGGGTCGGGTAGAAGTCGGCGACCACGTCCACCGGGGTGGCCGAGATCATCGTGGTGCAGTACGCCACCACGGCAGGATCGACGTCGGCCGAGGCGAAGCTCAGCCGCTTGGTCATTCCCCACGCCAGGTCGCGCCCCATCGCGCGGACCTGCTCGACCAGCGCGGCGTTCTTCGCCGCCCGGCGCAGCACGATCGGCAGCACCGGCGCGTGCAGCCGGGCCAGCGCGCTGGGCAGTCCCAGCGTCAGGTTCTTCAGGTTGCCGGACGAGGTGTTGACCAGCACCACCGCCCGGACCCGGCCGGTGGCGTTCCCGTCAGGGCCGTCGAACAGCTCGGGATGCTGGGAGGCCAGCGACATCACCGTCATGCCGCCCATCGAGTGCCCGACCAGCACGACGTCGCCGGCCGGCACCTGCTGGTCGATCACGGCGTACAGGTCGTGCCCGAGCTGTTCCAGGGTGCAGGAGTGCGCCGGCGCCCGGCCCGACCGGCCGTGCGAGCGCTGGTCGTAGAAGACCTGCCGAACGCGGTCGCCGAACGCGGCGGTCAGCGCCCGCCGCTGGAGGAGGAAGGAACCCGAGTTGAGGGTGTAGCCGTGCACGAACAGCACGGTCACCGGCGCGGTGGCGGGGTCGGCGCCCACCTCCTCGTAGTGCAGCTCGATCCCGTCGTCGGTGTGCACCTGGCCCTGCTCGCGCACCGGCGGGGCGGCCAGCAGCGCCGCCGAGCCCGCGTCGATCCGGCTGCGCTCGCGGGCCGCCGACCGGCGCTGCTGGGCGACCGCCGCGGCGGCCACCGCGGTCAGCACGCCGACGCTGCCGCCGACGATCGCCGGCACCTTGCCCCGCATCACGCCGCCCCGCCGGAGTAGCTGCGCGGCACCCGCGACCCGACCCGGGTGACGATCTCGTAGTGGATGGTGTCCAGCACGTCGGCCCAGTCCTGGGCGGTCGGCTCGCCGTCCGAGCCCGGACCGAACAGCACCACCTCCTCGCCGGCGCCCACCTCGGCGTCGCCGACGTCCACCACGAACTGGTCCATGCAGACCCGGCCGCTGACGGTGTAGCGCGCGCCCCCGATCGCGACCGGCCCGGTGTTGCTCGCCGCCCGCGGCACGCCGTCGGCGTAGCCCAGCGGTACCAGCGCCAGGGTGGTCTCGCGCTCGGTGACGTAGGTGTGGCCGTAGCTGACCCCCGAGCCGGTCGGCACCCGCTTCACCCCGGCGACCGAGCTGCGCAGCGTCATCGCCGGTACCAGCCCGAAGTTCCCACGATCGGGCACCGGCGACAGGCCGTAGACCGCCACCCCCGGACGGACCAGGTCGAAGTGGCCCTGTGGCAGGGTGAGGGTGGCCGCCGAGTTGGCCAGGTGCCGCAGCTCGGGCACCACGCCGTGGCCGCGGGCCACCGCCAGCGCGTCGCCGAACGCCTCCAGCTGGTGGGCGATGCTCGGATGGCCAGGCGAGTCGGCGGCGGCGAAGTGGCTCCAGATGCCGGTGGCCTCGACCGCCCCGGCGGCAACGGCCTTCGCGGTGGCCTCCAGCAGTGCCGGCCAGTCCGCCGCGGTGCAGCCGTTGCGGGACAGCCCGGTATCGATCTTGAGGTGCACCCGGGCGGTGCGGCCCAGCTCGGTGGCGGCGGCCAGCACCAGCTCCAGCGCCTGGCCGGAGGACACCGAGACGTCCACCCCGGCGGCCAGCGCCGCCCGCAGCGTCTCGGCCTCGCCGGGCGTCCACAGCCAGGCCAGCACCGGCGCCTCGATGCCGGCCGCTCGCAGCGCCAGGGCCTCGTCCAGCATCGCCACCCCGAGCCAGCCGGCGCCGCCGGCCAGCGCGGCCCGGGCCGCGGGCAGCATGCCGTGGCCGTACCCGTCGGCCTTGACCACCGCCATCAGCTCCGCGGCGGTGTTCGACTTCAGGGTCGCGACGTTGGCGGCGATGGCAGCCAGGTCGACGACGGCCTCGGTGTGCGGCATGGGCCCAGTCTGTCAAACCGGCCGCGGCCACCCGCTGTCCGAGTTCGGCTCGGGTGCGGCGTCAGGCAGCCCGCGCTGCTCGGCCTGCAGCCGGCCGATCTCGGCCCGCAGCGCGGCGATCAGGTCGCCGGCGGTGACCGGACCCGCGGCCGCGGCACGCTGCCCGGCCGCCGCGTGCAGGTACGCCCCGGTGGCCGCCGCCAGGCCCGGCTCGAGCCCCGCGGCCAGCAACGAGCCGACCAGGCCGCCCAGCACGTCCCCGCTGCCGGCGGTGGCCAGCTCCGGCGTGCCGACCGGGTTGACGAAGCAGCGCCCGGACGGCTCGGCCACCACGGTGGCGTAGCCCTTGAGCAGCACCGTCGCGCCGCTGTCCCGGGCGGCCTGCCGGGCTGCTCCGACCCGGTCGGTGCCGAGCTCGCCGAACAGCCGCTCGAACTCCCGGTCGTGCGGGGTGAGCACGGTCGCTGCCGTGCGGCCGGCCAGCAACCCGCGCCGTTCGACCAGCAGGTTCAGCCCGTCCGCGTCCACCACCACCGGCACGTCCGAGACCAGCACCCGCTCGAGCGAGGTGACCGCGTCGGCGCCGTCCCCGAGGCCCGGACCGACCACCCAGGCCTGCACCCGACCGGCCTCGGCGACGGTGTCGGCGACGATCACCTCGGGCCAGCGCCGCACCACCTCGGCCGCGGCGTGGCCGGCGTAGCGCACCGCCCCCACCCCACCGAGCCGGGCCGAGCCGACACACAGCTGGGCCGCGCCGGGATAGGCCGCCGAGCCTGCCGCCACCCCCACCACGCCGCGGGTGTACTTGTCGTCGGACGGGCCGGGCGCGGGCACCCGCAGGTCGCGCCGGTCCAGCCGGTACAGCTCGGGCTCGGGCAGCCGCCGGCCGATGCCGATGTCCACCAGCCGCAGCCGGCCGGTGTGCACCCGGCCCTCGCCGACCAGCAGGCCGGCCTTCAGCGCGCCCATGCAGACCGTGGCCGCCGCCCGCACCGCGGGGCCGGCCACCGCCCCGGTGTCCGGGTCCACCCCGGACGGGAGGTCGACGGCCAGTACCGGTGCCGGCTGCTCGGAGCTCCAGCGCACGAGCGGCAGCAGCGCCGGACGCACCGGCCCGCTGGCGCCGATGCCGAGCAGGCCGTCCACCACCAGATCGGCGTGGCCCTGGCCGGTGGGTGCGAGGTCGGCCAGCCCGGCCAGCCGGCCACCGCAGGCCCGCAGCGCGGCCAGGCCGCCGGCGTGCAGCCGGTCCGGATCGGCCGGCACCGCCGTGACCGCCACCCCGCGCCGGGCCAGTTCGGCGCCGGCGTACAGCGCGTCGCCGCCGTTGTCCCCCGGCCCGACCAGCAGCACCACCCGGGCGCCGTAGCTGAAGCCGAGCATGCCGACCGCCTCTTTCGCGACCGCCCGCGCGGCCCGTGCCATCAGGGTCCCGTCCGGCAGTTCCGCCAGCGCCCGACGCTCCGCCTCGCGGATCTGGGCCACCGGCCAGATGCCCTGCACCGGCTCAGCTCTCCGCGATGACGACGGCCGAGGCCACCCCGCCGTCGTGCGACAGCGACAGGTGCCAGGCCCGGATGCCCAGCTCGGCCGCCTTGTCGGCGACGGTGCCGGAGATGATCAGCCGGGGCCGGCCGGTGTCCTCGACCACCACCTCGGCGTCGTGCCAGGACATCCCGCCGGGCGAGCCCATCGCCTTGGCGACCGCCTCCTTGGCAGCGAACCGGGCGGCCAGCGATTCGGCGGTGCGCGCCACCCCGTGGGAGTTGAACCGCTCGGTGGGGGTGAACAGCCGCTCGATGAGCTGCTTGGTGCGCACGCTGGCCGACTCGAAACGGGCCACCGGCACCACGTCGATGCCCACCCCGACGATCATTCGGCGGCGGGGTTGGCGGGCACCGGACCCGGCTCAGCAGCTGGGGCCGGGGAAACCGCACCCGGCACCGTGGTGGGCGTCCCGGGAGCACCCAGCGCGCCGGGCGGGGCGTAGTCGGACAGGTGGCCGGGGAACACCGACGCGGACGGGTCCAGGTACTTCACCGCGTTGTTGACCGCGGTGGCCACCTCGCCGAAGCCGGTGGCGATCAGCCGGACCTTGCCGGGGTACTCGCAGATGTCACCGGCGGAGTACACCCCGGCCACCGAGGACGCCATGGTGGTGTCGACCACCACGTGCCGCCGCTGCTGGATGTCCAGCCCCCACTCCAGCAGCGGCCCGAGGTTGGCGATGAAGCCGAGGGCGGCGACCAGCCGGTTGCAGGGCAGCCGGCTGACCTCGCCACCGACGTCCACCTGCACCTCGTGCACCGGGTCGCCGAGCACCGCGCTGACCTGGGCGTCGGTGATGATCTGCACCGAGGTGGCCCGCAGCACGTCCACCGAGTGCGGGTGGGCCCGGAACGCCGCGCGCCGGTGCACCAGGGCCACCGACTTGGCGATCGGTTCCAGCAGCAGCGCCCAGTCCACCGCCGAGTCGCCACCGCCGACGATCACCACGTCCAGGCCCGCGTACTCGGCCGGGTCGGGGACGAAGTGCACCACCCCGCGGCCGAGCATCTCCTCGCCGGTGGGCAGCGGTCGCGGGGTGAAGGTGCCGATGCCGCCGGTGACGATGATCGAGCGGGCCCGTACCCGCCGGCCACCGGAGGTGGTCACCACGAACGCGGTGGCCGCCCCGTCGGAGTCGCCGCCGGCCACCCCGCGTTCCAGCCCGACGGCCTGCTCACCGAGCAGGTACGCGGGGTCGAACGGGGCGGCCTGCGCGACCAGGTTGGACACCAGCTCCCGGCCGCGGATGGCCGGGAAGCCGGCCACGTCGAAGATCGCCTTCTCCGGGTACATCGCGGTGATCTGGCCGCCGGGTTCGGGCAGCGAGTCCAGCACCGCGACGGACAGCCCGCGCACGCCCGCGTAGTAGGCGCCGAACAGGCCCACCGGGCCCGCTCCGACGATCAGGACGTCGACTGAGGTCTGCAGCTCGGCGCTCACGGTGGAAACCTATTCGACGGTGACCGACTTCGCGAGGTTACGGGGCTTGTCGATGTCGAATCCGCGACTCAGGGCAATTTCGGCGGCCAGCACCTGCAGCGGGATGGTGGTCAGCAGCGGGGACAGCAGGGTGGGCGCCGCCGGCACCTCGATCAGGTGCGCGGCGTGCTTGGCGGCCATCGCATCGCCCTGCTCGGCGATCACGATGGTGCGGGCGCCGCGGGCGGAGATCTCGGCGATGTTGGACAGCATCTTCTGGTGCAACAGCGGCCGGCCGACCGGCGACGGCATCACCACCACCACCGGCAGTTGCTGCTCGATCAGCGCGATCGGGCCGTGCTTGAGCTCGCCGGCCGGAAAGCCCTCGGCATGCATGTAGGCCAGTTCCTTGAGCTTGAGCGCCCCCTCCAGGGCGACCGGGTAGCCGACGTGCCGGCCGAGGAACAGCACCGCCTTGGAGTTGGCGATCTCGCGGGCCAGCACCCGCACCGGCTCGACCACGGCCAGGGTCTCGGTGATCAGGTCCGGCATCGCCTGCAGCGAGTCGTACACCGCCCCGACCTCGTCGCCGAACATGGTGCCGCGGGCCTGGGCCAGCGCCAGGCCGACGATCAGCACCGCGGCGACCTGGGCGCTGAAGGTCTTGGTGGCCGCCACGCCGATCTCGGGGCCGGCGTGGGTGTAGAGCACCGCGTCCGCCTCGCGCGGGATCTGGGCGCCGTTGGTGTTGCAGATGGCGAGCACGGTGGCCCGCTGCTCCTTGGCGTGCCGGACCGCCTCCAGGGTGTCGGCGGTCTCGCCGGACTGGCTGATCGCCACCACCAGGGTCTGCTGGTCCAGCACCGGGTCGCGGTAGCGGAACTCCGAGGCCATCTCGACCTCCACCGGGATCCGGGTCCAGTGTTCGATGGCGTGCTTGGCGAGCAGCCCGGCGTGGTACGCGGTGCCACAGGCCACCACGAACACCTTGTCGATCTCGCGCAGCACCGAGGAGTCCAGCCGCTGCTCGTCGAGGGCGATCCGGCCGTCCAGGTAGTGCGCGCGCAGCGTGTCGGCGACCGCGGTCGGCTGCTCCTGGATCTCCTTGAGCATGAAGTACTCGAAGCCGCCCTTCTCGGCGGCTGCCAGGTCCCAGTCGATGGTGAACCGCTTGCCCTCGGCCGGGGTGCCGTCGAAGCCGAGGATCCGGTAGCCGTCCCGGGAGATCTCCACCAGCTGATCCTGGCCGAGCTCGACGGCCTGCTTGGTGTAGCTGATGAAGGCGGCCACGTCCGAACCGAGGAAGTTCTCGCCCTCGCCCAGCCCCAGCACCAGCGGCGAGTTGCGCCGGGCGCCGACCACCGTCTCGGGATGCTCCCGGTCGGCCAGCACCAGGGTGAAGGCGCCCTGCAGCCGGCAGCACACCCGTCGGGTGGCCTCGGCCAGGTCGGGGGCGCCGGCTGCCAGTTCCGCGGCGACCAGGTGCGCGACGGTCTCGGTGTCGGTTTCGGAGACCAGCTCCACGCCGGCGGCCTCGAGGCCGGCCCGGAGCTCGCTGAAGTTCTCGATGATGCCGTTGTGCACCACCGCGATCCGGTGGCCGGTGTCGACGTGCGGGTGGGCGTTGACGTCGTTGGGGGCGCCGTGGGTGGCCCACCGGGTGTGCCCGATGCCGGTGTGCCCGGTCAGCGAGGTGGCCTCGTCGTCGGCCAGCCGGTCCAGCTCGGCGTCCAGGTTGTCGATCCGGCCGGCCTTCTTGGCGGTCCGCAGCTGTCCCGCATCGGTGATCACGGCAACCCCTGCCGAGTCGTAGCCGCGGTACTCGAGCCTGCGCAGTCCCTGCATCACCACCTCGAGGGCGGGGCGGGGACCGACGTAGCCAACGATGCCGCACATGGCCTAGAGCGTACGGGAGTTGTGAAGCCGGTCCGGTCAGCCGCCGCCGGTCGGGGTAGCGCTGGGAGTCTGGCCGGCGCTGCCGGTGGGCTGGCTGCTGGGCGTCGCGGTGGGCTCGCTACTGCCGGGCGCCGGCGGGCTGGCCGACGGGGTCACCGTCACCGTGACGGTCGGGGTGGGCTGGCCGGTGCCGCTCGGCACCGAACCGGACGGGCCCGGCACCGCGCTGGACGCGGCGGTGCTGGCAGCGGCCGGGCTGGTCGGGCCAGATGGCACGCCGCTGGTGGCGGGCGTGGACCGCTCGGTGCCGCCCAGCACGCTGACCCCGGAGCCGTGCCTGCCCTCGACGCTGGCCGCCACCGGCTGCCCGGTGAGCAGCTCGAAGCCCGTGATCAGGCCCATGGTGAGCACGAACAGCGCCCCGGCACCGAGCGCCAGCCGCTGCGGGGTCAACGCCAGCCGCAGCCGGCGTGCGGCCCCGGCCGGCGGACCGGGCACTCCCGCAGGGTCGGCCGGGTCGGAGCTGCCCCGCACCCCCAGCCGCCTGGCGGTCGCCACCGCCAGCGCCAGCCGGGCCGCCTGCCGGGAACGCTCCAGGGACCGGGCGTAGACCGCACCGCCGACGACGCTGACGGCACTGCCCAGGCCGGCGCCGATCACGGTGCCGGCCACGCCGAACACCGAGGCGGCGATCGAGGCGCTCACCGCGGCCAGCACGCTGGCCAGCAGCTGGGTCAGCGACAGCGAGACCCGCTGCGGTTGCGGGGTCGGGGACGCGGGGTCGGGCGTCGCCGGCCCGGCGGTCGAAGGAGTGGAGGTGGAACGGGTGGAAGTCGAATCAGTCATCTCAAGGTGCAACGCGGCCGGCCGCGAGCTGGGTTCCCGACCGAGCCGGAGGTGGCACAGCTAACAGGCGGTCAAACCGCCCGGACGACCTCGGACACCCGGCAGGCGATCTGCTCGGCGTGCTCCTGGCTGGCGGCTTCCACCATCACCCGGACCAGCTGCTCGGTGCCGGACGGCCGCAACAGGATCCGGCCGTTCTCGCCGAGTTCGGCCTCGGCCTCGGCCACCGCCGACGTGACGTCGGGTGAGGCGGCCACGCTCTCCCGGTCGGCGACCCGGACGTTGATCATCACCTGCGGCAGCCGCTGCACGATGGCGGCCAGCTCGGCCAGCGGACGCCGGCCACCGGCCATGCACGACATCAGCCGCAGCGCGGTGAGCAGGCCGTCGCCGGTGGTGGCGGCGTCGGTGAAGATCACGTGCCCGGACTGCTCGCCGCCCAGGCTCAAGCCGTTGGAGATCAGGCTCTCCAGCACGTACCGGTCGCCCACCGCGGTGGTCAGCACGGTGATGCCGGCCGCCCGCATCGCGTGGTGGAAGCCGAGGTTGCTCATCACGGTGGCCACCACGGTGTCCTGCGCAAGCTGTGAGCGGTCCTTCAGCTCGCGGGCGCAGATGGCCAGGATCTGGTCGCCGTCCACCACCGCCCCGGCGGCGTCGACGGCCAGGCACCGGTCGGCGTCGCCGTCCAGCGCGATGCCGAGGTCGGCCGAGTGCCGCAGCACGTGCTCGACCAGCGAGTGGATGTGGGTGGAACCGACACCGTCGTTGATGTTCTCGCCGTCCGGTTCGCCGGCCACCACGATCGGGTGCGCGCCGGCCCGCCGCAGCAACTCGCCCGCTACCGAACTGGCCGCGCCGTTGGCGCAGTCCACCACCACCGTGATGCCGGCCAGCGAGGCCGGCGTCGCCGACAGCAGGTGCTCGATGTAGGCGGCGGCGCCGTCCGGTGCGGCGGTGACCCGGCCGATCGCGGCACCGGTCGGGCGTGGGATGCGCCAGCCGGCCTCCATCTCGGCCTCGATCTCGGCCTCGATGCCGTCCGGCAGCTTCTGCCCGCCGCGGGCGAACAGCTTGATGCCGTTGTCGGGCATCGGATTGTGGCTGGCCGACAGCACGACGCCGAGGTCGGCACCGTAGCGCTGGGTCAGGTAGGCCACCGCCGGGGTGGGCAGCACCCCGACCAGCCGCACGTCGGCACCGGCCGAGGTGAGGCCGGCGACCACCGCGGCCTCCAGCATCTCGCTGGAGACCCGGGGGTCCCGGCCCACCACGGCCACCGGCCGGTGCGAACCGTCGTGGTTGGCCAGCACCCGAGCGGCGGCACTGGCCACCGCCAGCGCCAGCTCGGGGGTCAGGTCGGCGTTCGCGCGACCGCGAACCCCGTCCGTGCCGAAGTAGGAGGCCACGAACGCCGGGCTGACTAGCGCTTGGAGTACTGAGGAGCCTTGCGGGCCTTCTTCAGGCCGTACTTCTTGCGCTCCTTGACCCGGGCGTCGCGGGTCAGGAAGCCGGCCTTCTTCAGCGCCGGCCGGTCGTCGGGCTCGAGGCTGATCAGGGCCCGGGCGATCGCCAGCCGCAGCGCACCGGCCTGGCCGGTGATGCCGCCGCCGATCAGGGTGGCGGTGACGTCGAACTGGCCGTCACGCTCGAGGGTGACCAGCGGCTCGCGGATGAGCTGCTGGTGCACCTTGTTCGGGAAGTAGTCGTCCATGGTGCGACCGTTGAGCTTGAAGACGCCGGTGCCCGGAACGAGCCGGACCCGGACCACGGCCTCCTTGCGGCGGCCTACGACAGGAACTGGGGTAGTCAACGCGAATTCTCCTAGGTGGCTGATCCGCGCTACTGCGCGACCTGCGTGATCGAAAATTCCTTGGGCTGCTGCGCGGCGTGCGGGTGGTTGGGCCCGCTGTAGACCTTCAGCTTCTTCAGCTGGGCGCGACCCAGGGTGTTCTTGGGCAGCATGCCCTTGACCGCGAGCTCGATCAGGCGCTCGGGCTTGGACTCGAGCAGCTCGCCGACGGTCCGCTTGGACAGGCCGCCCGGGTAGCCGGAGTGCCGGTAGCGGAACTCGCCGAGCTTCTGCGGGGCGACCGCGACCCGCTCGGCGTTGACGATGATGACGAAGTCACCGGTGTCGGTGTGCGGGGCGAACTGCGGCTTGTGCTTGCCGCGCAGCAGCCGCGCGGTCTGGCTCGCCAGCCGGCCGAGCACCACGTCGCTGGCGTCGATGACGTGCCAGGACCGGACGACGTCGCCGGGCTTGGGGGTGTAAGTGGGCAAGGCACACTCTCTCTCGTCGGTCTTCACGACTCCAGCCGGCGGGCTGGCAGCCGCTCCCGCGGTCGGCCCGAGCGGTTCTGCTCGGCACTCGACCCCGGAACATGGCCGTGCACGCACACCGCTGGACGGACGTGCGCCAAGGGAGCACGATACCGCCCGGCGGCAGCGCCCTCCAAATCGAGCGGCCGCCGCCGGACCGGCGCTCAGCGGGGCCGGACCACCCGGCCGGCGTCGAAGACCGGCTCGGCCGATTCGGCCACCACCCCGTCGGCGCCGAAGATCAGGTACCGGTCGAACCGGCGGGCGAACCACCGGTCGTGGGTAACCGCCAGCACGGTGCCCTCGTAGGCCTCCAGCGCGTCCTCCAGCGCCTCGGCCGAGAGCACGTCGAGGTTGTCGGTCGGCTCGTCGAGCAGCAGCAGGGTCGCTCCGGACAGCTCCAGCAGCAGGATCTGGAACCGGGCCTGCTGGCCGCCGGACAGCGTGCCGAAGCTCTGGTCGCCCTGGCCGTGCAGCTCGTAGCGGCGCAGCGCGGCCATCGCCCGGCCCCGGTCCACCCCCGGCCTGCCGGGTTCGCCGTGCCACAACAGGTCGACCAGCGTCCGGTCGAACCACTCCGGATGGGTGTGGGTCTGGGCGAACAGCCCCGGCACCACCCGGGCACCGAGCTTCCAGGCGCCGCTGTGCGCCACCGGCTCGCCGCCCAGCAGCCGCAGGAAGTGCGACTTGCCCGCCCCGTTGGAGCCCAGCACCGCCAGCCGCTCGCCGTAGAAGACCTCCAGGTCGAACGGCTTCATCAGCCCGGACAGTTCCAACTGCTCAGCCGTCACCGCCCGCACCCCGGTCCGCCCACCGCGCAGCCGCATGGTGACGTTCTGCTCCTCGGGCTTGTCCGGCGGCGGCCCGTCGGCCTCGAAGCGGGCCAGCCGGGTCTGCATCGCCCGGTACCGGGAGGCCATGTCGGGTGAGATCTTGGCCTGCTGCTGCAGCGTCCGGACCAGTTCCACCAGCCGGGCCCGCTCCTCGTCCCAGCGCCGCCGCAGCTCGGCCATCCGCTCGTGCCGGTGCGTGCGGGCCTCGTGGTAGGAGGCGAAGCCACCGCCGTGCACCCAGGCCGTGCCGCCCTCGATGGTGACCACCCGGTCGGCGGCGTTGGCCAGCAACTCCCGGTCGTGGCTGACGAACAGCACGGTCTTGGGCGTGCTCTGCAGCCGTTCCTCCAGCCATTGCTTGCCGGGCACGTCCAGGTAGTTGTCGGGCTCGTCGAGTAGCAGCACCTCGGCTGGCCCGCGCAGCAGTGCCTCCAGCGCCAGCCGCTTCTGCTCGCCGCCGGACAGCGTGGCGAGCTCGCGGTACTTGCACGAGTCGAAGCCGATGCCGAGCGCGGCCACCGTCACGGTGTCCCACAGCACCTGCGCGTCGTAGCCACCGGCGTCCCCCCAGTTGGCCAGCGCGTGGGCGTAGCGCAGCTGGGTCTTCTCGTCGTCGGCCTCCATCATCGCCAGCTCCGCGGCGCTGAGTTCGTCCCAAGCCCGGCTGATCGCCGGCGGCGCGAGCGAGATCAGGAACTCCTCGACGGTGGTGGCGTCACGCACCGATCCGATGAACTGCCGCATCACGCCCAGGCCGCCGGAGCGCGCCACCGCCCCGGACTGCGGCGCCAGGTCGCCGGCGATCAGCCGCAGCAGGGTGGTCTTGCCGGCACCGTTGGCGCCGACCAGCGCGGCCTTGGCCCCCTCGCCGATCCGGAAGCTGACATCGGCGAGCAGCACCCGCCCGTCGGAGAGCTGGTGCCGGATCGACTGCACATCGAGGTAGCCCACCCGACAAGTCTGGACCACTGTGCAATCGCATAATGCCGGGTAGTCACGCGAGGCTGGGCACAATCAGCAGATGACCGCCGCGCCCGCTGCCCCGCTGGACGAACTCGCCGCCGCGTTGCCCGCCGACGCGCTGGTCACCGACCCGGTGCTGATGGACAACTACCGCTATGACTGGGCCCGCGACCCCGGGGCCGGCGTGCCACTGGCGGTGGTCCGGCCGCGCACCGCGGCCGAGGTGCAGGCCAGCCTGCGGTGGGCGTCCCGGCACCGGGTGCCGGTGGTGCCCCGGGGCGCTGGCAGCGGCCTGTCCGGCGGCTCGTCGGCAGTGGCCGGTGGCCTGGTGGTCAGCCTGGACCGGATGCGCGCGGTGCACGTCGATCCCGACTACCGGGTGGCGGTGGTCGAGCCGGGTGCGCTGAACGCCGAGGTGAAGGCGGCCGCCCGCGAGCACGGCCTGTGGTACCCGCCGGATCCGTCCTCGTTCGAGATCTGCTCGATCGGCGGCAACATCGCCACCAACGCCGGCGGGCTGTGCTGCGTCAAGTACGGCGTCACCACCGACTACGTGCTCGGCCTGGACGTGGTGCTGGCCGACGGCACCGCGATCACCCTCGGCGGTGCGCGGCTGAAGGACGTGGCGGGCCTGTCGCTGCTCAAGCTGTTCGTCGGCAGCGAGGGCACCCTGGGGGTGATCACCCGCGCGGTGCTGCGGCTGGTGCCCGCCCAGCAGCCACCGAGCACCCTGGTGGCACTGTTCGCCGGCGTCCCGGCCGCCGCCGAGGCGGTGGTGCGGATCTGCCGGAGCAGCCGGCCGGCAATGCTGGAGTTGATGGACCGGACGACGATCAACGCCGTCGAGGACTACCTGTCGATGGGGCTGGACCGCACTGCCGGGGCGCTGCTGGTGGCCCAGTCCGATGCCGGGTCCGGCGCCGAGGCCGAGCTCGCCGCGATCGCCGAGGCGTGCACCGGCTGCGGTGCCCTCGAGGTGTTCGCCACCACCGACCCGGCCGAGGGCGAGGCGTTCGCGATGGCCCGCCGGGCGGCGTTCCCGGCGATCGAGCGTCGTGGCTCGCTGATGCTCGAGGACGTCGGGGTGGCGGTGCCCCGGCTGCCCGAACTGCTGGCGGGCATCGCCGCGATCGCCGAGGACAACCGGCTCGAGATCCCCACCGTCGCACACGCCGGGGACGGCAACACCCACCCGATCATCGTCTACGACGCACAGGACGCGGACTCCACGACCCGGGCCGCGAGCGCGTTCAACCAGATCATGCAGCTGGCCATCTCGCTCGGCGGCACCATCACCGGCGAGCACGGGGTGGGCCGGCTGAAGAAGGCGCAGCTGCCCGACCAGCTCGGGGAGGACGTGATGGCGCTGACCCACCGGATCAAGCACGCCCTGGATCCGCTCGGCATCCTGAACCCGGGCGCCGTGTTGTAGGCGCACATAGCGCTTACTTGACCTTGCTCTGGCTACCCTGTCGCCACCATGACAGCGGCTGGTTGGGCTTGGATGGCTGTCGCCGCCATCCTGGCGGTACTCGACTGGGCGGCGGTTGCCGCGCGGTCCAAGGTGCTGGAGCGGTGCGCCAAGCCCGGCGTGCTGCTGGCCCTGCTGGTCGCGGCGGCGATCGCCCATCCCGGACATGCCGGCGTGCACGGCTGGCTGCTGCTGGCGCTCGGGTTCGGCCTGATCGGCGACGTCGCGCTGTCCTTCGCCGCGCCCGGCCAGCTGGCACCACCGCCGGAGGCGCGCCCGCGGCCGCCGGCTGCCACTGCGGCCGAGGTCGGTGGCATCGAGCTGCTCGAGGCGGCCGGCATCGAGCTGGCCCAGCCGGAGGCGGTCGCGCGGCCGGCGGCCGGTGCGCACCGGGCCGACCGTAGCCGGCAGGCCGCCCGGCTCGCCGAAACCGCCGAACCTGCTGAGGCTGCTGAACCGGCCCTGGCTGCCGGACCGGCCGGCCCGGACCCGGCCCAACCGGCCACCGCCGGCGGACCGCAGCCGCCGGACGTCGCGTTCAGCGCGGGGCTGGCCAGCTTCCTGATCGGTCATATCTGCTACTGCGCGGCCATGCTGCGCTACGGCACCGATCAGCTCAGCCTGGGCTTCGGACTGGTGCTGGTACTGCTGGCACTGCTCGCCTTCGGTCAGCGGGTGCTGTCCGGCGCGCAGGCCCAGGCCGGAACCGGGCTGACCGTGGCGGTGGCGGCCTACATCACCGCGCTCGGCTCGGCGGTGGTACTGGGCATCGGGACGTCGTCGCTGTGGGCGGCCTACGGCATCGTGCTGTTCGCCTTCTCCGACCTGGTGCTGGCCAGTGACCGCTTCGTGCGGCCGCTGCGCCGGGCGCCGCTGATCGTCGCGGTCAGCTACCACCTGGCCCAGGCGCTGCTGGTGCTGGGCCTGGTGCACTGACGGCGCCGGGTTCCAGCCGCCCTCGATAGGCTCTGCCAATGCCCCGCCGCCCCAGCAGGACCGTGCCGACCGTGTTGCTACCGGCTCCCGCCGGCGCACCGGAAAATGACGCGCCGGGCTGGCCGAGTTGGCTGGCCGACCAGTTACGGGAGGCCGGCCGCGAGGTACGGGTGGTGTCCTGGCCGGCGTCGCAGGCCGCCGACACCGCCGGTTGCCTGGCCGCGCTGCACGAGAACCTGGCGGGACTGCCCGACCTCGGCTACGACCTGCTCGCGCACTCGGCCGCCTGCCTGGTCTGGTTGCACCATGCCGCTGACCAGTGGGGAGACGGTGGCACAGCTGCCGACCGGTCTCCGCGCCCGGACCGGGTCGCGCTCGTCGCCCCGCCGGCACCGGACCGGCCGCTACCGGTGTGGGACTTCCTACGGCCGGTGCCGCTCGCGGTGGACGCGCTGCGCCGGGCTGCCGACGGCACCGTGCTGGTCGGCGGCGCGGACGACCCGAACTGCCCCGGTGGCGTGGCGCGGGTGTACGGCACACCGCTGAAGATGGCCGCCACCGTGATCCCGGACGGCGGTGCGCTCACCGCCGCGGACGGCTACCGGACCTGGCCGGCGGTGCTGGACTGGTGCGGCCGGAACAACCTGGCGTTCCTGGCCTGAACGGGCGGGGCGGCGGCGGGACTCAACAACGCGGCGGGCCTACCCACCGGTGGTCGTACCGGCCGGCCAGCGCGACGATGAACCGCTCGACGCCCGGCCGGTCGGCCTGGTCGAACCGTTCCAGCCTCCCCCACGCGGCCAGCGCGAGGCCCTGGGGAAGGGGCGGATACGGAGTCATCAGCACGTCCCTCGGATGGGCCTTGGCGATGTCCTTGAGCACAGACACCTGGGCAGCGGGCAGGGATGGTGCGTAGGCGATGACCACGTGGCCATGCTCCTCGGCGTGCACGAACGCACCGGGCTGCAGCGGGGCGTCGTAGATCCCCGGGGTAGGGGGAATGGCAAAGTGCGGTCCGGAGGTCGGCGGGATCGAGTTGTAGTGGACCTTTCTCAACGCGGCGACCGACAGGTGCGGGCTCTTCAGAATGGCGACGGCGGTGCCGGGCAAGCACGGCTCGCTCCGCTGGGACGCCAGCGACGAGCCGACCGCCGACCCGGTCAGCCGTGGCAACTGCTGTTTCACAGCGACGGCAACGACGGCGCACATCAGCCCGGCGGTGACCAGCCACCAGCCGAGCCGGCGGAGCAGGACCGCGTTCACGACAGCCTGCCCAGGCGCCGGAGCCGGCGCTCCCGGAGTGCCAGCGGGATCGGCGCGAGGTTGCTCGCCGCGGTCAGCAGCGCGACCACTACCGCCTCCCAGAAGGTGGGGCTGCCGGTGCTCAGGCTCAGAATGTCGCGCACCATCCAGGAGAACCCTCCGGCGGCGGCCGGCAACAGGTAGTTCAGCAGGAACCAGAAGACGCCGAACATGCCTACCAGGTAGAGGACGCTGAACCACCGGGCGACCGCACGGTCCCGCGCGCTGGCCGAGTCCAGCTCTGCCGACTCCTCGGCAGATACCGGAAGCAACCGCTCCTTCATGGTCAGCCAGCTGATCCGGTACAGATTGTCACAATGCAATGCGCAGGCCAGCACCGCGTACAGGTCGGTCCGCAGAAAGACCGCGCACTGCAGCACCAGGTTCGCGACGCTCATCAGGATCAGCGCGCCGAGCAGCCTTGCCAGAACGTCGGAAAGCGGCAGGCCCAGGTCGAAATAGGCCCAGCGCAGGCCGATCGCCAACGCGAGCAGGCTGACATCGAACGCCGGCCCTGCCAGCATCGGCCCGTACCGCTGGCGGCGCGGGCGGGTCAGCAGCAACGACAGGTCGGTCTCGGCCGCCGGAAAGATGCCTCGATAACTGAGCCGGAACCGCGCCGGGACGTCGATCGCCCGTCCTGCCAGCCAGTGCCAGCTTTCGTGCGCGATCATGATGACCACCGACATGGCGTAGGCACAGATGATCGAGAGCATCGGGTCCGGCACGAACAGGTAATCCTCGAACGACGGCCGCAGCGCGGGCTCGGCCGCGAACGCCACTATGACGAAGAGAAAGGCCAGGCCGTAGCAGAACCAGGCCACCTTGCCGAACAGCGGACGTGCCAGCCAGGACGGCACACCGCTGACCCACCGGACTTGGCCGGACAGCGCGGGACCCTCCTCGTACACCAGGATGCCGGCCTCCTCGAGGGTGGCGAGGAAGTCCTCGACATCCACCTCGACCTGGCTGTGCTCGAAGGCGACGGTTGCTGCCTCGGCGACCGAATGTCCCTCCACCAGTGCCGACAGCACCACTCCGCCTACTGCCGGAACGGCGACAAAGGTGGCGGTAGCAGGGTTGCCCACCAGCACGTCGTCGCCCTCGGCGACCAGTGAGAGCCGGGCGGCAGCCGCCTGCACGGCGGATGCCTGCCGTTGAGAGGTCGTCATAGCCGTCCTCGGGGTCAGGAGTTCGAGCGGTGAGACCGCAGCCGCGATCTCACCACCTCGTCGCTTGCGAGTGATCAGCTGCTCACGGGCCCCGGCAGGTTCCCCAGCAATATGCCTAGGTAGCAGGGGATTTCCGATGTCAGCCGATCAGCTGTCGCAGCTGCCACAGGGTTCGATGGCAGCTGAGGTGAGGCGGGTCTGCTCCACCTTCCGTACCGAGATCTTCATGAACGATCACCTCCTCTGCCGTATGGGTAGGAAATTGCGCACTATCCGAGCGGATCGGCGATCACACCGGTCGGCACCGCAAGTGCGCCGGATAGCGCCGGTGAAGAGGGATGGGCAGGTCGTGGGCGCTGACGCCGTGAGCGGGGAGAAGCCTTGGCTGTGCTCTCACCGCTCACGGCCCCTGGCGGTCAGCTGTCGGGCTCGCACTGAAGGCTGGCGCAACGGATCGTCGTCAGGCGGGTCTGCTCCACCTTGCGTACTTGAATCTTCATGTGGAATCACCTCCATCCATGGGTCGGTTACCAGTGTTTGATGAGAGGTCGTCTCATCCGCCAGCAGCCGCAGCCTCCGCCGCTTCGGGTTCGGGAACCGGCTGCTCCGAGCCGCATACCGGGCAGTCCGGCTGGCGCGGGCGAGCATTGATGGTGAGGCCGCAATCTCCGGCGAGGTCGAGGACCACGGTCGCGCCGGCGTAGCGCGGAGCGGTGAACCCGGTGAGGAAGCGCAGGATCTCGAACGAGACGAGCGAGCCCAGCAGGGTTGCGACCGGCCCTGCGCCTCGATTGATCCGAGCCACGCCCTGCTGGTGCAGGAGAGAATTGCCCACCCGGCCGGAGCTGTCGTCCGAGTCGATCGGACAGGCATAGCACGCGCTTCGGCCCGGGAGCACCGACCAGATCACGCCTTCGGTGACCGTCATGCCGCCCCGCACGAAAGGCACTCCGGCCCGGACGCAGGCCGCGTTGACCCAGTCGTCAATTCCGGTCGGATCGTCCACCGCCGCGCACACCGCATCCGGTCGCGTCGACTCGACCACCTCGGCGACCCCGGCGGCGTCGGTGAAGTCGGCACGGACGGTCCGCACCTCGATCTGCGGATCGAACTCCCGTACCCATTCCGCGGCGCGCTCGATCTTCGCCCGGCCGATGTCCTGAGTGCGGTAGACGAACTGGCGCGCGAAGTTGCGCGGCTCGACATCGTCGCGATCCACCAGCGTCAACCGGCCGACACCGAGGCCGCAGAGGTTCTGCAGGACATTCGAGCCGAGGCCACCGACACCCAGCATCAGGACGTGCGAGGTCTGCAGCCGCCGGACCATGGTTTCAGCGCTCACCTCGAGATGGGAGAACGTCCGGAGAAAGGCCAGGTTGCTGAAATGGCGCAACCGCTCGGTCTCGGTCAGGTCGCCGGTCCGGTCCCGGTCCTCGAGCAGGCGCAGTTCGTCCAGAGCCCCGATCGCATCCCGCACATCCTCCCGCGACACTGCCGGGAAGGCGGAGTTCAGCGCCTGGTGGAGCCCGTCGACATCGTGGCGGCCCTCGGCCAGCAGGGTCAGCAGAGCGGCGACCGAGCCGTCCTCGTCGGCAAGCTGAATGGATTCGCGCGGGTCCAGCACTATCCGCACACCCGCTTCGATCGGCTCCCAGCCGAGCGGTTTCAACACCGGGATCATGCTGCCTCCCGAGCCCTGCATATAGACATAGTGTCTATATGCGGGCGAGCGTAGCAGGAGGGTGCCTAAAGCAACATAGGCCAGAAAGGTGGACTATGAACCTTATCGATCACTTCGTTCGACCGCCGTCCAGGCTGCGTAGTCCCCGGGTCTGGGTTGCCCGAGCGGCCAGCTCCGCCTCGGCCGGGTAGCCGACCGCCTCCAGGGTCAGGCCGCGGGCCGGGGCCACCGTGATGTGGTCGCTGCGCTGGCCAAGTCCGAGCAGCCGCTGCGGCCACTCCTCGTCCCGGTTGCCCTCGCCGACCGCGGCCAGCGCACCGACCAGCGAGCGCACCATCGAATGGCAGAAGGCGTCGGCCTGCACCTCGATCTCGACCAGCTCACCCTGCCGCCGCACCGCAAGCTCCTCCAGCCGGCGCACCGTGGTAGCGCCCGGGCGGCGCCGGCAGAAGGCGGCGTAGTCGTGCAGGCCGAGCAGCAGCTGGGCGGCCCGGTGCATTGCGGCGTCGTCCAGCGTCCGCTTCCAGCCCACCGTGTCGAGCCGGCGCAGCGCCGGCGCACCGTGCTCGGCGTCGCAGATGCGGTAGCGGTAGCGGCGCCACAGTGCGGAGAACCGGGCGTCGAAGCCCGGCGACGCCGGGGTCACCGCGCGCACCCGGACATCCGGGGGCAGCAACCCGGCCAGCCGGCGGACGATCCGGCCGCGCTGCTCCGCCCAGCCGGCCGGGTCGACGTCGCAATGGCAGACCTGGCCGGTGGCGTGCACTCCGGTGTCGGTGCGACCGGCCACCACCACCGCGACCCGCGGCACCCGGAACAGCGTGCTCAGCGCCGCCTCCAGCACCTGCTGGACGGTGCGCAGGCCAGGCTGGCTGGCCCAACCGGAGAAGCCGGTGCCGTCGTACTCCAGCTCCAGCCGCAACCGGACGAGCCCGCCTTCCCCAGCGGGAAAGGCGGGCTCGTGGGCGTCGATCACGACCGTGCGGGGACTACTTGTCCTCGGCGTCGCCGGCGTCCTCGGCCGAAGCCGACTCATCCGACTCGTCCTCGCGCTGCGACGGCGGCAGCTGGTAGCCGGCCGCCTCGGCCGCCTCGGGAGTGGCGAACCACACCTCGGCGACGGTCCGGTCGTAGAAGGGGCTGTCCGGCACGTGGTACAGCATCGAGTCGGCGTTGCCCTTGATCGGGTAACCCTCCGGCTGCGAGCCGTCTTCGTTGGCGGAGTGGCTGCCCTCGCCGTGCGGGTGCTCGGCGGCGTCCGCGGCCTCGGCGGCGACCTTTGCCGCAGTCGGCGACTCGGCCGCGGCGTCCTCGGCGATCTCGGCGGTGCGACCGGTCGGCGCCTTGGCCGGCGCCACCTTGGTGCCGCGGGACCGCTCTGCCTCGCGCACCACCCGGGCCGCGGCGCTCAGCTCCTCGACCAGCTCGATGACGGCCATCGGAGCGTTGTCGCCCTTGCGCGGGTTGACCTTGATGATCCGGGTGTAGCCACCCGGACGGGCGGCGAACTTCGGCCCGATCTCGGCGAACAGCTTGTGCACCACATCCTTGTCCCGGATGACCTTGAGAACCTGGCGCCGATCGTGCAGCTCGCCGTGCTTGGCGAACGTGATCAGCTTCTCGGCCAGCGGGCGCAGCCGCTTGGCCTTGGCCTCGGTGGTGGTGATCCGGTCGTGCTCGAACAGTGCGGTCGCGAGGTTCGCGAGCAGCAGGCGCTCGTGGGCCGGACCGCCGCCGAGGCGAGGGCCCTTGGTGGGCGTGGGCATGTCGTGCTCCTAGGAAGGTTCTCAGGCCCCGCGGCCGCCGGAATCCGGCGACCGCCGCGGCCAGGGTCAACGGGGCTTAGAGCTCTTCGGTCTCGGCGTAGTCGGTGTCGTCGCCGAACTCCTCGCTGCCGTAGGAGTCGACCACTGCGTTCAGGTCGAATCCGGGCGGGCTGTCCTTCAGCGACAGGCCCAGGCCGTGCAGCTTGACCTTCACCTCGTCGATGGACTTCGAGCCGAAGTTGCGGATGTCGAGCAGGTCCGCCTCGCTGCGGCCGACCAGCTCACCGACGGTGTGGATGCCCTCGCGCTTGAGGCAGTTGTAGGACCGCACGGTGAGGTCCAGCTCCTCGATCGGCATCGAGAACGCCGCGATGTCGGCCACCTCGGTCGGCGACGGGCCGACGTCGATGCCCTCGGCCTCCTCGTTCAGCTCGCGCATCAGGCCGAACAGCTCGACCAGGGTGTGCCCGGCACTGGCGACGGCATCGCGCGGGGTGATCGAGGACTTGGTCTCGACATCCACCACCAGCCGGTCGAAGTCGGTGCGCTGCTCGACCCGGGTGGCCTCGACGGCGTAGGTGACCTTCAGTACCGGCGAGTAGATCGAGTCGACCGGGATCCGGCCGATCTCCTGGCCGGGCTGCTTGTTCTGCACGGCGGTGACGTAGCCACGACCGCGCTCGACCACCAGCTCGATCTCGAGCCGGCCCTTCTTGTTGATGGTGGCGATCTTGAGATCCGGGTTGTGGATCTCGACGCCGGCCGGCGGCGCGATGTCGGCCGCGGTGACCTCGCCGGGGCCCTGCTTGCGCAGGTACATCACGACCGGCTCGTCGGAGTCGGAGGAGACGACCAGTTCCTTGAGGTTCAGGATCAGGTCGGTCACGTCCTCCTTGACCCCTTCGACGGTGGTGAACTCGTGCAGCACCCCGTCGATGCGGATGCTGGTGACCGCCGCGCCCGGAATGGACGACAGCAGGGTGCGGCGCAGCGAGTTGCCCAGGGTGTAGCCGAAGCCGGGCTCCAGCGGTTCGATGACGAACTTGGAACGGTTGTCGGCGATGACCTCTTCGGTCAGCGTCGGACGCTGGGAAATCAGCAAGGTGGTTCTCCTTGATTCAGGGACGCCCGCTATATGACGTCCGCAGACAGGTTATTCAGTTGTGTGCCGGACCTTCTCACCCGTGACGAGGCGCTCCGGCAGAGCAGGTGCCGGCGCCGCATGCGACGCCGGCCGGGGCCTGCTTACTTCGAGTAGAGCTCGACGATCAGCTGCTCGGTGAGCGGGATGTCGATCTGCGCGCGCTCGGGCAACTGGTGCACCAGGATGCGCAGCTTGGACGGGATGACCTGCAACCAGGCCGGCGTCGGCCGGTCGCCCATCGTCTCGCGGGCGATCAGGAACGGCGTGGTCTCCAGCGACTTCGGCTTGACGTCGATGATGTCCAGCGGGGTGACCCGGTAGCTGGGGATGTTGACCTTGTGGCCGTTGACCAGGAAGTGGCCGTGGCTGACCAGCTGGCGGGCGGCGCGCCGGGTGCGGGCCAGGCCGGCCCGGTAGACCACGTTGTCCAGCCGCGACTCCAGGATCTGGAGCAGGTTGTCACCGGTCTTGCCGGAGCGGCGGGTGGCCTCCTCGTAGTACCGGCGGAACTGCTTCTCCAGCACGCCGTAGGAGTACTTGGCCTTCTGCTTCTCCTGCAGCTGCAGCAGGTACTCGCTCTGCTTGATGCGGGCCCGGCCGTGCTGGCCGGGCGGGAAGGGGCGCCGCTCGAAGGCGGCGTCGCCGCCGACCAGGTCGACGTTGAGGCGACGGGAAACCCGGGTCGCGGGTCCGGTGTAACGAGCCATGTCTCTCTCTTCTCCTATCCTCGGACCGAACTCAGACCCGGCGCCGCTTGGGCGGCCGGCAGCCGTTGTGCGGCTGAGGAGTGACATCGGAGATGGTGCCGACCTCGAGGCCGGTCGCCTGCAGCGAGCGGATCGCGGTCTCGCGCCCGGAACCCGGGCCCTTGACGTACACGTCGACCTTCTTCACGCCGTGCTCCTGCGCCTTGCGGGCGGCGTTCTCGGCGGCCATCTGGGCGGCGAACGGGGTCGACTTGCGCGAGCCCTTGAAGCCCACGTGGCCGGCCGAGGCCCAGCTGATCACGTTGCCGGTCGGGTCGGTGATGGAGACGATGGTGTTGTTGAAGGTGCTCTTGATGTGAGCGTGGCCGTGCGCAACGTTCTTCTTCTCTTTGCGACGGACCTTCTTCACGGCACCTGTGCCGCGAGTCTTGGGAGGCATCTGCCTGTAGCTCCTGGGGTGTGATCGGAACGAAGTCGAGGTCGGCCCGCGGGCCGGGGAATTACTTCTTGGCCTTCTTCTTGCCGGCCATCGTCTTCTTCGGACCCTTGCGGGTACGGGCGTTGGTCTTGGTGCGCTGACCGTGCACCGGCAGGCCGCGGCGGTGCCGCAGACCCTGGTAGCAACCGATCTCGATCTTGCGCCGGATGTCGGCGGCGACCTCGCGCCGCAGGTCACCCTCGACCTTGTAGTTGCCCTCGATGAAGTTGCGGAGCTTGACCAGGTCCTCGTCGCTCAGGTCGCGGGCTCGCAGGTCCGGGCTGATCCCGGTGGCCTCGAGAGCTTCCTTCGCACGGGTCGGTCCGACGCCGTAGATGTAGGTGAGTGCGATGACCATCCGCTTCTCGCGGGGCAGGTCAACGCCGGCAAGACGTGCCATTCGGGGCGTTCTCCTTCGTACCTGTCGGAGGTGTTGTGCGCACCCGTCCGCTGTGCCCTGACCGGACTGACCTGGGTCAGCTCCGGTCCAGCGGCCCCGGCCTCCGTCCGGGGGTGGCCCTGTACCCACCGGCTGGCCGGCGGAACGGGGAGGAATGCGCGTGCTGGGGTAGTGCTGGGTGGTGCCGAGTGGTGCTGGGTGCTACTGCTCAGCCCTGGCGCTGCTTGTGGCGCAGGTTGTCGCAGATGACCATGACGCGACCGTGGCGACGGATGACCTTGCACTTGTCGCAGATCGGCTTGACGCTGGGCTTGACCTTCACGTCTGTACTCCTGGTTTCAGAACATCAGGCTGCCGCGGCGGGCGGCAGCCCTCGTCGTCGTGGGTCGGCTTACTTGTAGCGGTAGACGATGCGGCCGCGGGTGAGGTCGTACGGTGAGAGTTCCACCACGACCCGGTCCTCGGGCAGGATCCGGATGTAGTGCTGGCGCATCTTGCCGCTGATGTGCGCGAGCACCTTGTGCCCGTTGCTCAGTTCCACCCGGAACATCGCGTTGGGCAGTGGCTCGACCACCTTGCCCTCGACCTCGATGGCCCCATCTTTTTTGGCCATATCCTCCGCTTTTCGCTACGTCTGAAATCTTACGGTGCGGACGCGGCCAGCAGGCGCGGGTATCCGCGATGATGACGTGCGTCCGGCGCTTGTCGATGAGGGCCGATCTCCACTCGCGGCCACAGCGAGACGCCCAGAAATCTGGGCATGGAAACCGGCGGCATGCGCCAACCACTGAGTTTACCCACGTCGGCACCCCGATACCAAAACGCCCCGGAGGCAGCCGGGCGGGAAGAGTGGCGCGCTCCGGTCGGTTGCAACCGGGGTGAAGCATGTACCGCTGTCCATCCTGGACCTGGCACCGGTCAGCAGCAAGGGTGACACCACCGAGGCGCTCCGGAACACCACCGAGCTGGCCCGCCGGGCCGAGGCCTGGGGTTACCAGCGTTTCTGGGTCGCCGAGCACCACAACATGCCGGCCATCGCCAGCTCGTCGCCGGCCGTCCTGCTGGCCCACCTGGCGGCGGCGACCAGCACCATCCGGGTCGGCTCCGGCGGCGTGATGCTGCCCAACCACGCACCGTTGGTGGTAGCCGAGCAGTTCGGCACCCTGGAGTCGCTGCACCCGGGACGGATCGACCTGGGTATCGGTCGCGCGCCCGGCACCGACCAGCGAACCGCCCTGGCACTGCGCAGGACCATCGAGGGCCTGTCGGCCGAGGACTTCCCGGCCGAGCTGACCGAGCTCATCGCGATGCTGGCCGGCGACCCGGCCCGGCTGCAGGCGGTGCCGACCGCCGCCGGCCTGCCGCAGGTGTGGTTGCTGGGCTCCAGTGACTACAGCGCCCGGCTGGCCGGCCTGCTCGGCTTGCCGTTCTCCTTCGCCCATCACTTCTCGGCCGCCAACACCGAGCCGGCGCTGGCGGTCTACCGAGCCAGCTTCCGCCCCTCGCAGTGGCTGGACCAGCCGTACGCGATGGTGGCGGTGAGCGCGACCTGCGCCGACACCGACGAGCGCGCCGAGTACCTGGCCCGTCCGGGGTGGCTCTCCTTCCTGCGGCTGCGCGCCGGCCATCCGATCCCGCTGCCCAGCCCGGCAGAGGCCGCAGCCTACGAGTTCAGCCCGGCCGAACGTGCCTTCATCGAGCAACGCCGGGTCGGCCAGGCCCTCGGTTCGCCGTCGACGGTGGCCGAGCAGCTCGCCGAGCTGCTCGGCCGCACCGGGGCGGACGAGTTGATGCTGACCAACCAGGTCTACGACCTCGAGGACCGACTGCGCTCCTACCAGCTGATCGCCGAGTTGAGCCGGCGGCCGTCCGCCGACCCGACCGGCTCGCTCTGCCTCAGCTCACCGACCACGGGTTGATCGTCCGGCCACCGCATCGCCGGACCGGGTCTCCGCGTCTGCCCACAGCCGGTACATCGCCACCCGGTCGGCGTCGGTGTCGGGCGAGAAGAGCAGGCCCGGCGGGCAGTCCAGCGCCCTTTCGATGGCCACCGCCGTGCGCAGTGAACAGCTGCTGCGCCGGCCGGTCACCAGGTGGTTCACCGTGGAGTGGCTCAGTCCGGCGTTGCGTGCTAGTTGGCGTTCCGACACCCCCAAAAGGTCGATGTAGTCAGCGAGCGCTCGCCGGCTTCGTAGCTGCATGAATCCCCCGTTCGACCCATTGCATCCGGCACCGGCCGGATTCGGGGCCCAAGCTACCTGAAATGTCTGATGTCCTATGACTTATCAGACACTATGCGCCGTGTCGTACGGCGCCATTCGGGCACACACCGGGGGTGCCGCCCCGCATTCCAGCGCTTCGGCTAGGAGCACCGGACGGTCTGTCCATCATGATCGGCACGGGCACCGGCGCATCACCAGCGAGCGGGGCTGCCCTCCGACTCCCGGCGCGCCATCAGGTCCGAGCCGGCCCGGATCAGCAGCTCGCCCAGGCCCTCCCCCGCACTGACCGCCACCCCTACCGCGCACTCGATGCCGGCCCGCTCGAGCCGGGCGCGCACCCGAGTGGCGATCAGGACGCCGACGTCTGCCAGATCAACCTGGATCAGGGCTGCGAGCTGGCGCGTGCCGTACCGGCCCACCGGGTCGCTCGGACGCACGACACCGAGCAGGCAGCGCACGATCGCCGCTTCGGATTGCCGGTGCCGAGGGGCGACCAGTACCAGGGCCACGCAGCCCGGTGCCGTCGCGATCCGCTCGGCAGCCCGGATGCGCCAACCACGCTCTGACCACCCTCCTGCCCGGCCGGCGTGGGCCACCCCGACCGGGGCACGGCCCGAGCGCCCGGCACGCCGGGCCGCGGGCGAACACGACGCACCGAGCGCACTGAGGAACGCGAACAACCCCGGCGGTTCGCAGGTCATACCGGCCGCCAGGCCCCAGCGAGCGCACCGCGCGTGGCCGGGGCGAGCCTGGCGACCGGCATCGCAGCACGATGGGGGTAGCTGGTCATGGCACCGTGCCCCCTGCTCGCGGCCAACTCGCGGCCAAGAAGATTCCGCGCGGTCTGTTTTGAGTGCAACGACCGTACCCTAGGCGGTTTCGCCTGTCACTGGCTGCATGCCGGAGCGGATGCCGCTCGGGTCTCCCGCCGCTGAACCCGCCACGGACAACCGATACTGTCTACATCATGTCTGCACGTCACGGAGTTCTCGCCGGCTCCGGCGAGCCGTTGCACCGGGCCGGAAACCGATGAGCGCACTGTCGGAACTGCTGCAGGCCGAGAACACCAAAGGCCTCAGCGCTCGCGCGATCTCCCAGGCTGCCCGCGGCCAGGGCTTCACGCTCAACCACGACACCGCCGCCCGGTATCTGCGCGGCGAGCACGGCAAGCCGGACGAGGCAACCTTGCGGGCCTTCTCCAGCGTCCTGGGCACCTCGCTCGCCAAGCTGCGCCGGGCAGCATCGTTGCCCTCCGACGTGACCGAGCCGTACCAGCCGCCGGCCGAGGCCGACCGGCTCAACCGCCGCCAGCGTCGCGCCGTCGACGAGGTGATCCGCGCCATGCTGCAGGCGCCGGCCGCCGACGAACCGGTGGCCGACCTGAGCGCCCGGCGCGGCAGACAACCGACGCGCAGCAAGGCTGCCCGCCGCGGTTCGGCCGAGCCGTCCGGTCGCTGACCACCGGGGTTCCAGCAGATCGCGCAATCGCCCACCGTAGAAGGTGGTTGAGCCGCTACTGTCTACAACATGGCTGCATATCCCGATTCCTGCGGCGGCACACGGTGAGCGCGCCGCGGCGTTCCGGAGCCGGTCGATGACGGCACTGTCCGAGCTGCTGCAGGCCTCGAACTCCTCCGGTATGAGCGCTCGCACCATCGCTCGCAACGCTCGCGAGCTCGGCTTCAGCCTCAACCACGACACCGCTGCGCGATACCTGCGCGGCAACCACGGCAAGCCTGACGAGTCCACCCTGCTGGCGCTGTCGAAGGTGCTCAAGGTGCCGATGACCAAGCTGCGCGCTGCGGCCGCCCTGCCCAGCGAGGTGACCGAGCCCTACCGGCCGCCGGCCGAGTCCAGCCGGCTGAGCCGGCGGCAGCGCCGCGCGGTGGACGAAGTGATCCGGGCGATGCTGGCACCCGGCACCGCCAGCAAACCGGTGACCGAACTGGACTCCGCGCGCGCTCGCAAGGCTGCCCCGCGAGCTGCCCGTCGCGGCTCGGCCGAACCACCCCAGCGCTGAACCTCGTCCCACCAGATCGTCAGAGGCCTACCCCATACTGCCCGCATGACCCCGCGCCCCACCCGCCGCCAGCCACCGTCCGCCGTCACCTGCACCTCCGGGCCCTACGACCCGTGGGCCGACCTCCGGCAGAACTGGCCCGACGTCACGGTCGTCATCGAACCGATGACAGACGACCTGCTCGGCGAGGTTCGCGACGACGGCCGGCTCATCGCACTGCGCGCCGACACCTCCGCAGCACAGCGCCGGTGCACCCTGACGCATGAACTCGTCCACCTGGAACGGGGCATCCTCGACTGCGGCCCGTGGTTGCAGCGGGAGGAGGATCTGGTGCACGCCGAGGCGAGCCGCCGCCTGATCCCGCTGGACAGCCTGGCCGCCGGAATCCGGGAACTGGGTGGCGCGGATGATCCGGCGGCACTGGCCCACTGGCTGGACGTGGACAGCGAGACCCTGGCGGTCCGGCTGCACCGGATGAGCGGCGCAGAACGCAGGGCGCTACGCCGCGCCCTGGCCCGCCAGTCCCCACTCTGGTCGGTCGCCTGACACGCGACACGCCATCCCGGTTCGGCAGCTAGTGCTTGACAAAGCTACGCTTACCAGGGATGTTAATCCTCGTCTGCTGTATGACCCTATGTCAGACGACAGTGATTCGCGCCGACGGACCCGGTTCTACCCTGGTCCAGCAGCGCAAACTCGACCTCGGGGGAGGGGCCGGGCGGCATGGCAGTAATTCTCGGCGACTGGGTGGGCGCCGAGCGCGGGTGGAGTCAACACCGCACCTGCCATGCCGCCCGCTACCCCGGGCGGTCGCACACCGCCACCTTCCGAACCGGCCGGCCGATCCGTTCGTGGGAGAGGTTGCAGCAGGTCAGCGGGACAGGCTCAGCGCGAACAGCTTGGCCGGGTCGGTCCACCAGTGCGTCAACTCCAGGCCCGCTGAGGCCAGCTCGGCAGTAATCCCGTCGCGGCGGAACTTCGAGGAGATCTCGGTGAGCAACTCCTCCCCCGCATCGAAGTGCACCGGCAGGTCGATCCGGGACAGCCGGGCCCGGATCTCGCGGGCGGCCCGCAGCCGCATCTCGATCCGTTCGTCCGCCGGATTCCACACCGCGCGGTGGTCGAAGGCCGCTACCGGCAGGTTGCCGTCCAGCTCGCGGTTGAGGACCTCGAGCACGTTGAGGTTGAACGCGGCGGTGACGCCGGCCGCGTCGTCGTAGGCCGGCACCAGGATCTCTTCCGACTTGACCAGGTCGGTTCCCAGCAGCAGCACGTCGCCCGGGTCGAGCGCTGACCGGACGCCGCCGAAGAACGCCTTGCGCTCGGCCGGGTCGAGGTTTCCGACAGTCGAGCCGAGAAACACCACGGCGGTTCGCCCGGACTTCGCCAGCCCGTCCAGGTGCCGGGTGAAGTCTGCCCGGATGGGCCGCACGTCGGCTGCCGGATAGCGCGCCGACAGTCCGATCGCAGCCTCGGCCAGCGCGCTGGCCGACACGTCCACGGTGACGATCCGGCGCAGCGTGCCGGCCCGTTGCCAGGCGTCCAGCAACAGGCGGGTCTTGGTGGAGGACCCGGAGCCGAGCTCGATCACCGTCTCGACCGGCGCGGCCGCGGCGATGTCATCTGCGTGCGCACGCAGGATCTGTGCCTCGGTCCGGGTCGGGTAGTACTCCGGCAGCTCGGTGATCTGCTCGAACAGCTCGCTGCCGCGGGCGTCGTAGAACCACCGCGGTGGCAGGTACTTCGCGATTGCGGTCAGCCCGGCCCGGGCATCCTCGGCGAGCTCGTCGCTGGCGCTGGCCGGGTCGAGGAAGCTGTCATCGACACTGATGGACATGGTCCTCACCTTCTCCGGTCGTGCACACCGGGCCACCGGTGGCAACAGGGTCGAACAGGGGTCGGTAGTGCACTCCGCCGCGGTCGGCCGTCACCAGGTGGCCGTCCGGGATCGGCTGCCAGCCGGGAGCCTCGTCGAGGGGTTCGCTGGCCAGCAGCACCCCGGCCGGCGAGTGCAGCGCGCTCAGCGCATGGGTGACAGTGGTGGCATAGAGCCGCCGGCCGTCGGTGAGCAGGGTGGTCAGGCGTGAGTCCGGTGCCGCTGCCAGCGCCTCGGCGATCAGGCCTCCGAGTGCCGCGGCGGGATCGCAGCCGGCCGCCAGCCGAGCACGCAGCAACACCCACAGCAGGCTGGCGTCGGTCATCACCTGGATGGTCAGCAGGTCGCTGAGCGGCACGCCGGCGGCAAGTCCGGCCGCGGCGTCCGGCCAGCCGGCGAGATAGCCGTTCAGGCTGAACAGCCACCGGCCGTCGGTGAACGGCGCACACGCCGCATCGGCGATCGGCATGCCGGCCGTGGCGTTGCGGACCGCCGCCAGCACGCCGGTGGCCGTGCTGGCCCGGGCCAGTTCGGCGAAACCGCCGTCTTGCCAGATCGGCACCGCACGCCGGTAGTGCAGCGGCTGCTCGGTGCCGGCGCCGAACCAGCCGGCCCCGAACCCGTCGACGTTGACCCTGCCGCCGCCGCGCATGTCCTTGGGCGCGTAGCTCTGCACGACCAGCGAGTGCGGCGGGTCCAGCAGCAGCTCGGCCAGTGTCACCGGCTCACCGATATAGCCCAGATGTCGGCACACCGGTGCTCAGTCCGACCCGGCGTCGCGGGCGGTCCGGAAGCCGGCGAAGATCTGCCGCCGGATCGGGTAGTCCCAGTTGCGGAAGGTGCCGCGGCAGGCGGCCCGGTCAGTGCCGAACGATCCGCCGCGCAACACGTGGTAGTCCGGCCCGAAGAACACCTTGGAGTACTCGTCGTACGGGAACACCTCGAAGCCGGGATAGCCGGCGAAGGGCGACGACGTCCACTCCCAGACGTCGCCGATCAGCTGGTGCACACCGTAGGGCGATGCGCCGGCCGGGTAACTGCCGGCCGGTGCCGGACGCAGGTGGCGCTGGCCCAGGTTGGCACGCTCCGGCGTCGGGTCGTCGTCACCCCACGGGTAGCGCCTGGACCGCTGCGAGACCGGGTCCCAGCGGGCCGCCTTCTCCCATTCCGCCTCGGTGGGCAGCCGGCGGCCGGCCCAGGCGGCGTAGGCCTGCGCCTCGTAGAGGCAGACATGTACCACCGGCTCGTCGGCGGCAAGTGGGGCCAGGGTGCCGAAGCTGCGCCGCCACCACGAGCCGTCGGCATCCTGGGTCCAGAACAGCGGCGCGGTCAGGCCGGCCCGTTGCCGGTGCTCCCAGCCGGCCTCGCTCCACCACCGGCGCTCGTCGTATCCCCCGCCGACGAGGAACCGCAGGTAGTCGCCGTTGGTCACCGGAGTGGTGTCGAGGTAGAAGGACTCCACCTGCACCTGGTGCGCCGGCCGTTCGTTGTCCAGCGCCCAGGCCTCGGTCGAGGTACCCATGGTGAACGGCCCGGCGGGGATCAGGACCTCGGCGGGCAGGCCGATAGCGACCGGTGCGTCGGGTGCGGGGGCGTGCAGCGCGGGCCCGGACCGGCGTAGCTGGTGAGTGGCCAGCATGGTCTCGTCGTGCTGCTGCTCGTGCTGGATCACCATGCCGAACGCGAAGCCGGATGTAGTGAGCCGGTTGACGTTCAGCGGCGCGCGGTCCAGCACGTCCAGCACCTTCTGCCGCACCTGCCCGACGTAGCCGCGGGTCTGCGTCGGGGACAGCAGCGGCAGCGACGGCCGATCGGCACGCGAGTTCTTGAAGGCGTCGTACATCGAGTCGATGTCGGCCCGCACCGCCTCCCGGCCACCGACGTCGCGGACCAACCAGATCTCCTCCTGGTTGGCGATGTGGGCGTAGTCCCAGACCAGCGGCGACATCAGCGGCGAGTGCTGCGAGACCAGATCCGGCTCGTCCACCGCCTCGGTCAGGGCGGTGCTGCGCTGCCGGGTTCTCATCAGCTCCGCGGCGATGTGCTCGCGCAGTTCGGCATCGCCGAGCTGGCTCAGATCGACCGGGCTCATCGACTCCCCTCCTCGGCCGGCACGTTGCCGGCCGGTGCTTCAGCCGTTGTTTCGACCGCCGGCGCCTGGGCTGTGGTCTCCGCCGCGGGGCTGATGCCCTCGCCCAGCCGGCGGTGCAGGATGCGGTGCACGGCGTGCTCGACCACGGGCGGCAGGCCCAGTGCGGTGACCCCCGGCACCGCGATGTCGAGCAGTTCGGCCGCGATGCCGGCCAGCACCGGGTCGGCCAGGCCACGCTCAACGGCCTGCGGCCACTGGTCGACGGCCTCAGCGGTGCAGGCAAGCACCCGCCGCACCCGCTGCGGACCGGCGAACAGCGAGGCCAGCAGCGCCAGCGGCGCCATCCACTCCTCGCCGGGCTGCGCATCGAGGTAGCGGAGCTCGAGATAGCCCTGCGGCCGGACCGGCGGGAACATCGTGGACAGGTGCAGGTCCACATCCGCGGTGGTCAGCGGCTCACCGGACTCCAGCCAGCTCCGCAGGGTCGCCGGCTGGTCCGGTCGCCAGTCCCCGCCGGCCCGCTGCCGGGCCAGTACGTGGGTGTCGAGCACCCGCTCGCGGTAGCTGTCCGGATCCAGGGACTTGGGCGGCTGGCTGCGTTCGGGATCGAGCTGCCACCACGCTGCCATCCGGGTGGAGACCGACGCCGGCAACAGGTCCCCGGCCGTCCGGGGCGAGTTGGCGAAGGCGGCCAGCAGCACCGGTCCGAGCTGGTGGGCCGCCTGCCACCGGTCCGCCGCTTCGGCGGGGGTGCCCAGGTCCAGGCAGACCTGCAGGGCGGCGGTGGAGCACATCATCACCCGGCCAGCCGGGCCGAACCTGTCGAACCAGTCGGCCATCGCGTTGTACCGGGGAGTGGTGAGAATGCGGTGCGGACGGCGGTGCGGGTCGGCCGCCACCCCGCCCAACTCGAAGCCGGACGGTAGCAGCAGGGCCTGCAGCGCCTGGATGTCGGCGCTCATGCCGGCGATCAGGCCGGCGACGGAGGTGGCGGGCGGTGAGGAGATCTCTACCTGGCCGCCGGGTTCGACGGTGACCTGGCCACCACGTGGCAGCGGGGTGGCGGGGCTGTCCGGAACCAGTGTTACGGGTGCGTGCGGGCCGAGCAGCGCGGCGAGCGTGGGAACGTCGGGACGCCGGTCGGGGTCGTGCGGGTCGATCAGGAGCCATTCGAGTTCGATGCCGGTCCTGGTCGGCGGCCCGTGCTTGAAGCACACCCGGGTCACGTAGGTGCCGGCCTCGGCGATGGTCCGGATCGGCTGCGAAGGCTGCACACCCGGTGCAGAGATTCCCATGCCGTCTCCATACGCTGCTGAGGGTCGAAGTGATCAAAATTCAACCTAGCGCGCAGGTCGGCTGACGGCCACCAGACGAAACGGCCAAGCACGGGCCGACGGTGGTCGAGCTGCGGGCTTCAGCCGGCGAGTGCGCTGACCGCAACTCCGCGGGCGCCCAGCTCGGCGCGGCCGCCGTCCTCGGCGGTCAGCACCCACAGGCCGTCCGGGAGCAGGGCCACGGTGTGCTCCCAGTGCGCGGCCAGCGAACCGTCGGAAGTTTCCACCGTCCAGTTGTCCGCGAGCTGCTGGGTGTCGGCGGAACCGAGTGTGATCATCGGCTCAATGGCCAGCGCCATGCCGGCCGCCAGCCGGGGGCCCTTGCCGGGCTTTCCGTAGTTCAGGATGTGCGGGTCCATGTGCATCGAGGTGCCGATGCCGTGGCCGCCGTAACCGGCCACGATGCCGTAGCTGCCCGCGTCTTCGACCGAGGCCTGCACCGCGTGGGAGATGTCGGTGAGCCGGCCGCCGACCCGGGCCGCCGCGATACCGTCCCACAGCGCGGTCCGGCAGGCCTGCGACAACGCCAGCGCGTCCGGCCGGACCTCCCCGATCGCCAGCGTCACCGCGGCGTCACCGTGCCAGCCGTCCACGATGGCCCCGAAGTCCAGCGACAGCAGGTCCCCGTCGGCCAGCACGTCGTCCCGGCTGGGGATGCCGTGCACCACCCGGGCGTTGCGCGAGGAGCAGATCACGCCGGGGAACGGCGGCGGCCCGGCGTAGCCCAGGAAGGAGGACAGCGCCCCGGCCTCGGCCAGCACCTGCCGGGCGATCTGGTCCAGCTCGTAGGTCGACACCCCGGGCCGGGCCGCCTCGGTCATCGCCGCGAGACCGGCGGCAACCACCAGGCCGGCGGCCCGCATCCTGGAGATCTGCTCGGGCGTCTTCAGTTCGATGTCGCCCCGGCGACGCAGGACGCTCAGGTCATCGCCTTGGTCAGCGCCGCGATCGCCCGCTCGGTGACGTCCTCGACCGGGCCGAGCGCGTCGACGACGACCAGCTGGCCGCGTCCGTCGTAGAACTGGATCAGCGGCGCGGTCTGCTCGGCGTAGACATCCAGCCGGTGCCGGACCGTGTCGGCCTGGTCGTCGTCGCGCTGGAACAGCTCGCCTCCGCACCGGTCGCAGATGCCCTTGGCCTTGGTCGGGTCGTACTCGACGTGCCAGATGTGGCCGCACTTGCGGCACATCCGCCGGCCGGACAGCCGGCGCACCACCTCGTCGTTGTCCACTTCGAGCTGCAGGACGACGTTGAGCGAGGACCCGAGGTCCCCGAGCACCGAGTCGAGTTCGTAGGCCTGCGCGACGTTGCGTGGAAAGCCGTCGAGCAGGAAGCCGCTGGCCGCGTCCGGCTCGTCCAGTCGGTCGCGCACCATCGCGATGGTGACCGCGTCGGGAACCAGGTCGCCGGCATCCATGTAGGACTTGGCCAGCTTGCCGAGTTCGGTGCCGCCGGAGACGTTGGCTCGGAAGATGTCGCCGGTCGAGATCTGCGGAATGGCGAAGCGCTCTGCGATGAAACCTGCCTGGGTGCCCTTGCCCGCACCCGGCGGGCCCACAAGGACGAGTCGCACTAGGGTCTCACCGGCCCGCTCCACCGGCTCGGCGTCCCGGCCGGCCGGGCCGGGCCGCCGCAGTAACCACGCGCCGCCATTAACGCAGGAACCCTTCGTAGTTGCGCTGCATCAGCTGGCTCTCGATCTGCTTCACGGTGTCCAATGCCACGCCGACCATGATCAGCACCGCAGTGCCGCCGAACGGGAAGTTCTGGTTGTTGCCACCGGTCATCGAGAAGAAGAAGTTCGGGATCACCGCGATGATGCCCAGGTAGAGCGCGCCCGGCAGGGTGATCCGGGACAGCACGTACTGCAGGTACTCCGCGGTCGGCCGGCCCGGACGGATGCCCGGGATGAAGCCGCCGTACTTCTTCATGTCGTCGGCCCGCTCCTCGGGGTTGAACGTGATGCCGACGTAGAAGTACGTGAAGAAGATGATCAGCATGAAGTAGATCGTGATGTGGATCCAGTCCTGCTGGTCGAGCAGGTGGTTGTTGATCCACAGTTGCAGCCCGGAGGTGCTGTTGCCGTTGAGCTGGGACAGCAACTGCGGGATGTAGAGCAGCGACGAGGCGAAGATGACTGGGATGACACCCGCCATGTTGACCTTCATCGGCAGGTAGGTGGAGGTGCCGCCGTACATCCGGCGTCCGATCATCCGCTTGGCGTACTGCACCGGGATGCGTCGCTGAGCCTGCTCGACGAACACCACAGCCGCGATGATCGCGAAGCCGAGCAGCAGGATCAGGACGAAGGCGAAGCCGCCGGAGTTCTTCAGGATCGCATCGCCCTCGTTCGGGATCCGGGCGGCGATCGAGGTGAACATCAGGATGGACATGCCGTTACCGACGCCCCGGTCGGTGATCAGCTCGCCGAGCCACATCACCACCGCGGTGCCGGCCGTCATGATCACCACCATGGTGCCCAGCGCGAAGATCGACTGGCGGTAGAGCGGGTGGCAGTCGATCGAGCCCTGGAACAGCTGGCCGGACCGGGCCAGCGCGATGAACCCGGACGACTGCAGGATGGCGAGGCCGATGGTCAGGTACCGGCTGTACTGGGTCAGCTTCTGCTGGCCGGACTGGCCCTCCTTCTTCAGCGCCTCGAACCGCGGAATGACCACCACCAGCAGTTGGATGATGATGCTGGCGGTGATGTAGGGCATGATGCCCAGCGCGAACACCGAGAGCTTGAGCAGCGCCCCGCCGGAGAACAGGTTGATCAACGCATAGGCGGTCTGGCTGGCGCCGTTGGCCGACTTGATACAGGCGTTGATCGCGGCGGTGTCGGTGTTGGGCGTCGGAACCGAGGCGCCCAGCCGGTACAGCCCGATCATGGCCAGGGTGAAGACCAACTTCTTACGCAGGTCTGGCGTCCGGAAAGCAGACGCGAAAGCGCTGAGCACACATCCTCCTGCGCGTGGGTCGAAATCAATCCGTCGTGGAAGTCTGAGCCGGCCACCGGCCCTCGGCCTGCGCTACGGGGCCGGGTCGGAGTCCTCGGGTGCGAGCCTAACAGTCGAGCAGGAATTACCACCGGTTCGTAGCAGCCGGTGACGATATGCAGGAGGCCGGACAGTTGCCTGTCCGGCCCTGCTGCGGCTGCCGCACCGGCATCGCCGGCGCGGTCTGCGGTGTTACAGCGTGTTGGTGCTTCCGCCGGCGGCGGCGATCTTCTCCGCCGCGCTGGCCGAGAAGGCGTGCGCCGTCACGTCCAGCTTGACGCCGCCGAGGTCGCCGGTGCCCAGCACCTTGACCAGCGAGCCCTTGCGGACCGCGCCGGCGGAGACCATCGCCTCGGGCGAGACGGTGCCGCCGTTGGGGAACAGCTCCGCCAGCCGGGCGATGTTGACGACCTGGTACTCGACCCGGAAGGCATTGCGGAAGCCCTTGAGCTTGGGCAGCCGCATGTGGATCGGCATCTGGCCGCCCTCGAAGCCGGCCGGGACCTGGTAGCGGGCCTGCGAGCCCTTGGTGCCGCGACCGGCGGTCTTGCCCCGCCTACCGCCCTCACCACGGCCGACCCGGATCTTGGGCGACTTCGAACCGGGTGCCGGGCGCAGGTGGTGAACCTTCAACAGGTGCTCAGCCATGACCTACTCAACCTCCTCGACCGCGACCAGGTGGGTCACGGTCTGGACCATGCCGCGGATCTCGGGCCGGTCCTCCTTGACGACGACATCGCGCACCCGCTTGAGTCCGAGCGAACGCAGCGTCTGGCGCTGGTGGTCCTTGGACCCGATCTCCGAGCGCAGCTGGGTGATCTTCAGACGAGCCATGGCTCAGACCCCCTGCCCGGCACGCGCGCGCAGCAGGCCGCCGGGCGCGACGTCCTCCAGCGGCAGGCCGCGGCGGGCCGCGACCTCCTCCGGACGGACCAGTTGCTTGAGGGCCGCCTCGGTGGCGTGCACGATGTTGATCGGGTTGTCCGAACCGAGGGACTTGCTCAGGATGTCGTGGATGCCGGCGCACTCGAGCACGGCACGCACCGGGCCACCGGCGATGACGCCGGTACCGGGGCTGGCGGGCTTGAGCAGCACCACGCCGGCCGCCTTCTCACCCTGCACCGGGTGCGGGATGGTCTGGGCGATCCGGGGCACCCGGAAGAAGTTCTTCTTGGCCTCCTCGACGCCCTTGGCGATCGCGGCGGGCACCTCCTTGGCCTTGCCGTAGCCGACGCCGACCGTGCCGTCGCCGTCACCGACGACGACCAGGGCGGTGAAGCTGAACCGGCGGCCACCCTTGACCACCTTGGCCACCCGGTTGATGGTGACCACGCGTTCGAGCATGGTGCTCTTCTCGGGCGCCGAACGGCCGTCCCGGCGGTCGCGGCCGCCGCGCTCGTTGCCGCCGCGCTCGTTACCGCCGGCGCGGGGGCCGCGCTGGGTTCCCTGGCTTGCGGAGGCCATCAGGCTGCTCCCTCACTGTTGCTGGAAAGGTACGTGCTCATCAGAACTCCAGGCCGGCTTCTCGGGCGGCGTCTGCGAAGGCGGCGATCCGGCCGGTGTAGCTGTTGCCACCCCGGTCGAGGACCACCTTGGTGACACCGGCGGCCTTCGCCGACTCGGCGAGAGTGGCGCCGACCTGCCGGGCGCGGGCGGTCTTGTCGCCCTCGGTCAGCTTGAAGGTGGACGCGGAGGCCAGCGTGATGCCCTTGCTGTCGTCGACCAGCTGGACGAACAGGTGCCGGGCCGACCGGGTGACCACCAGCCGCGGCCGGCTCTCGGTGCCGACCACCTTCTTGCGCAGCCGGAAGTGCCGGCGGGCCTTGCTCGTGCGGCGGCTGGCCGAGATTCCGGCCGAGCGTCGCGCGCGCTTGACGATCGTTGAGGCACCCATTACTTACCCGTCTTTCCGGCCTTGCGGCGAATGACCTCACCCTGGTAGCGCACACCCTTGCCCTTGTAGGGGTCAGGCTTGCGCAACTTACGGATGTTGGCGGCCACCTCGCCGACCTTCTGCTTGTCGATGCCCTCTACCGCGAACCGGGTCGGGGCGTCCACCCGGAAGGAGATGCCCTCCGGCGCTGTCACCACGACCGGGTGGCTGAACCCGAGCGCGAACTCCAGGTCGCCGCCCTTGGCCGTGACCCGGTAACCGGTGCCGACGATCTCGAGGTTCTTGGTGTAGCCGGCGGTCACGCCGGTCACCATGTTGGCGATCAGCGTCCGGGACAGCCCGTGCAGCGACTTCGACAGCCGCTCGTCGTCGGGCCGGCTGACGGTCAGCGTGCCGTCCTCCTGGGCCACCGTGATCGGCTCGGCAACCTGGTGCGACAGGCTGCCCTTGGGGCCCTTGACGGTGACCTGCTGGCCGTCGATCGCGATGTCCACGCCACTGGGAACCGGGATCGGGAGCTTACCGATGCGACTCATCTTCGACTCCTCCTCTACCAGACGTAGGCGAGAACTTCTCCGCCTACCCCACGCTTGGCGGCCTGCCGGTCGGTCAACAGACCGGACGAGGACGAGATGATGGCGATGCCCAGGCCGCCGAGGACCCGGGGCAGGCCGGTGGACTTGGCGTACACCCGCAGGCCGGGCTTGGACACCCGCCGGACGCCGGCGATGCTGCGCTCGCGGTTCGGGCCGTACTTCAGCTGCAGGGTCAACACCTTGCCGGGCAGGTCGTCCTCGGCGTCGGTCACCTGGAAGCCGGAGATGTAGCCCTGCTGCTGCAGGATCTCGGCGATGTGCGACTTGAGCTTGCTGTGCGGCATCGCGACCGTGTCGTGGTACGCCGAGTTGGCGTTGCGCAGACGGGTGAGCATGTCTGCGATGGGGTCGGTCATCGTCATGAGGCGGCCTCGCAGTTCGGGCCGGTGAAGTACAGAGTCATGAAATACGGATTACCTCTCTCGGAGCGGTTCCCGCACCCGGCTTCCGGGCCGCGGGCCTGCTTCGAAGCAATGGACAACCAGACAAGTTTGCCTGATCGTTTACTGCCAACCAAATTGCTCGAGTGCCGCCGGAGCGGGCTCAGCTACCAGCTCGCCTTGGTCATGCCGGGCAGCTCGCCGGCATGGGCCATCTCCCGCAGGCAGATCCGGCACAGCCGGAACTTCTTGTAGACCGAGTGGGAGCGTCCACAGCGCTGGCAGCGGGTGTAGCCGCGCACCGGGAACTTCGGCTTCTCCGCCGCCTTCATCTTGAGCGCAGTCTTGGCCATGGCCTAGTTCTCCTTGAACGGGAAGCCCAGCGCGCGGAGCAGCGCGCGGCCCTCCTCGTCGGTGGTCGCGGTGGTGACGACGGTGATGTCCATGCCACGCGGCCGGTCGATGGTGTCGGGGTCGATCTCGTGGAACATGGACTGCTCGGTGAGACCGAAGGTGTAGTTGCCGTTGCCGTCGAACTGCTTGGGCGACAGCCCGCGGAAGTCACGGATCCGGGGCAGCGCCAGGCTCAGCAGCCGGTCCAGGAACTCCCACATCCGGTCGCCGCGCAGCGTGACCTTCGCGCCGATCGGCATGCCCTCACGCAGCTTGAACTGGGCGATGGACAGCCGGGCCTTCTGCACCAGCGGCTTCTGGCCGGTGATCAGGGTCAGGTCGCGCACCGCGCCGTCCATCAGCTTGGCGTCCTTGGCCGCCTGGCCGACGCCCATGTTCACCACGATCTTGACCACGCCGGGAACCTGCATCGGGTTGGCGTAGGAGTACTGCTCCTGCAGCGCAGGAACGATCTCCTTGCGGTAGCGCAGCTTCAACCGCGGCGCCGGCACCGTGGGGGTGCTTGCCTCGGTGCTCATTACAGGTCCTTTCCGGTACGGCGCGCAACGCGGACGTTGCGGCCGGTCTCTTCGTCGCGGCGGTAGCCGACCCGGGTGGCCTGGCCGTCGACGACCAGCATCACGTTGCTGGCGTCGAGCTTGGCCTCCTGGGTGGTGATACCACCGGTCTTGGCGCCGCGGGCGTTGGCCCGGACCGGCGCGTGCTTGGTGACCCGGTTGATGCCCTCGACGATGACCTTGTTCTCGGTCGGGAACGCAGCCAGCACCTTGCCGGTCTTGCCACGGTCCTTGCCGGCGATGACGACGACCTCGTCGCCCTTCTTGACCTTCATCGCTACAGCACCTCCGGGGCCAACGAGATGATCTTCATGAATCGCTTGTCGCGCAGCTCGCGGCCGACCGGGCCGAAGATGCGGGTACCGCGGGGCTCGCCGTCGTTCTTGATCAGCACGGCCGCGTTCTCGTCGAACTTGATGTAGGACCCGTCGACCCGCCGGCGCTCCTTGACGGTGCGCACGATGACGGCCTTGACGACGTCACCCTTCTTGACACCGGCGCCCGGCAATGCGTCCTTGACGGTCGCGACGATGATGTCGCCGATGCCCGCGTAGCGACGACCCGATCCGCCCAGCACCCGGATGCACAAGATCTCCTTGGCGCCGGTGTTGTCCGCGACGCGAAGTCGCGACTCCTGCTGAATCACAGCCTTACTCCCAAAATCGTGGCTAACCGGGCCGGAAGGCGGCCCTTACTATGCCGGCTTGCTCCCGCCCGGATACCCGGACGGAACGTAGTGCGTTACTTGGCGCGCTCGATGATCTCCACCACGCGCCAGCGCTTGGTGGCCGACAGCGGGCGGGTCTCCATCAACAGCACCCGGTCGCCGACGCCGGCGGAGTTGGCCTCGTCGTGCGCCTTCAGCTTGTTGGTGCGCCGGATGACCTTGCCGTAGAGCGGGTGCTTGACCCGGTCCTCGACGGCGACCACCACGGTCTTGTCCATCTTGTCGCTGACGACCAGGCCCTCACGGACCTTGCGGTCGCTGTCGCGGACCGTTCCGGCCGAGGTCTGCTCAGCAGCCGGGGTTGCGTCCGTGCTCATGCCGCGCCTCCTTCAGGTGCTACCGACAGGCCGAGCTCGCGCTCGCGCAGGATCGTGTAGATCCGTGCGATGTCGTGGCGGACCACGCGCAGCCGCCGGTTGTTGTCCAGCTGACCGGTCGCCATCTGGAAGCGCAGGTTGAACAGCTCTTCCTTGGACTCCCGCAGCCGGGTCTGCAGTTCCTCGTCGTGCAGCTCACGAAGCTCGCTGGTGTGGGCCGTGGCCATCAGAACTCCTCCCGCTTCACGATCCGGCACTTCATCGGCAGCTTGTGGATGGCCCGGGTCAGGGCCTCCCTGGCCGTCTTCTCGTCCGGGTAGGCCAGCTCGAAGAGCACCCGGCCCGGCTTGATGTTGGCGATCCACCACTCCGGCGAGCCCTTGCCCGACCCCATCCGGGTCTCGGCGGGCTTCTTGGTCAGCGGCCGGTCCGGGTAGATGTTGATCCAGACCTTGCCACCACGGCGGATGTGCCGGTTGATGGCGATACGCGCCGACTCGATCTGGCGGTTGGTGATGTAGGCCGGCTCCAGAGCCTGGACGCCGTACTCGCCGAAGGTGACACGGGTGCCACCCTTGGCAGGCCCGGTCCGGTCCGGGTGGTGCTGCTTGCGGTGCTTAACCCGCCGTGGGATCAACATGTGTCAGCCCTCGCTGCTTTCGGTGTTCTCGGCTGCCGGGGTCTCAACCGCCGCTTCGGTGCTGCCGGCCTCCGGCGCCTGGGCGGTGTCGGTCACCGGGGCCTCGGCGGCCCGGCCCTCGACGGCCAGCGCGTCGACCACCGGCGCGTCGACCGACTCGGCGTCGAGCACCGCCGTCGCCACCGGTGACTCGGTGCCCGCGTCAGCGGCCCGACCGGCCTCGGTGGAGACGCCGGTGGTGCCCTGCGAGCCGGACCGGCGCGGGCGCGCCGGACGGTCGCGGCGCTGCCGCAGTGCCTCGGCGGCCACAGCGGCTTCGCGCTCGGTGCGCGAGCCGGTGGGCACCTCGCCCTTGTAGATCCACACCTTCACGCCGATCCGGCCGAAGGTGGTGCGGGCCTCGTAGAAGCCGTAGTCGATGTTGGCGCGCAGCGTGTGCAGCGGCACCCGGCCCTCGCGGTAGAACTCCGAACGGCTCATCTCGGCGCCACCCAGCCGGCCGGAGCACTGCACCCGGATGCCCTTGACGCCCGGGCTCTTCAGGGTGGACTGCATGCTCTTGCGCATCGCCCGGCGGAAGCTGACCCGGTTCGACAGCTGCTCGGCCACGCCTTGGGCGACCAGCTGGGCGTCCGCCTCGGGGTTCTTGACCTCGAGGATGTTGAGCTGCACCTGCTTGCCGGTGAGCTTCTCCAGCTCGCCGCGGATCCGGTCCGCCTCGGCACCCCGGCGCCCGATCACGATGCCGGGCCGCGCGGTGTGGATGTCGACGCGCACCCGGTCACGGGTCCGCTCGATCTCCACCTTGGCGATGCCGGCGCGCTCCATCCCCTTGGTCATCAGGCGACGGATGGCGACGTCTTCCTTGACGTACTCGCCGTAGTTCTTGTCGGCGAACCAGCGGCTCTTCCAGTCGGTGGTGATCCCCAGCCGGAAGCCGTTCGGGTTTACTTTCTGCCCCATTACTTGCTGCCCTTCCTGGCTGCGGTGCGAGCATTCGGAACGGCCCGCGCAGGCCTGTCAACACTCTCGACTTCGATGGTGATGTGGCTGGTGCGCTTGCGGATCCGGTAGGCCCGGCCCTGCGCCCGCGGCTGGAACCGCTTGAGCGTCGGTCCCTCGTCGACGAAGGCCCGGGACACGACCAGCGTCGCGGGATCGAGGTTGAAGTTGTTCTCGGCATTGGCGATCGCGGAGGCCAGCACCTTCGCAACCGGCGCCGACGCGGCCTGCGGTGCGAACTGCAGCACCGCGAGCGCGTCCGATGCCGGCTTGTTGCGAATCAGGTCGACCACGCGACGCGCCTTCATGGGCGTCACGCTGACCTGCGACGCCCGCGCGAAGGCGGTCCGCACAGCTGCGTCGGGTTCGTTGGCTGCCATCTGAGATATCCCTTGAATCTGGCTGGAGTGGGTCGTGGGCGATCGGTGGTGGTACTACCGGCGGGACCGGCGGTCGTCCTTGATGTGGCCCCGGAAGGTGCGGGTCGGCGCGAACTCGCCGAGCTTGTGCCCCACCATGCCCTCGGTCACGAACACCGGCACGTGCTTGCGGCCGTCGTGCACCGCAATGGTGTGCCCGAGCATGTCCGGGATGATCGTCGAGCGCCGCGACCAGGTCTTGATCACGTTCTTGCTGCCCTTGTCGTTCTGCACGTCCACCTTCTTGAGCAGGTGGTCGTCGACGAAGGGACCCTTCTTCAGGCTGCGAGGCATCGTTTGAGTCCTATCGCTTCTTGTTGGTCCGGCGACGGCGCACGATCATCGAGTCGCTCGCCTTGCGGGTGCGGGTGCGGCCCTCGGGCTTGCCCGCCGGGTTGACCGGGTGCCGGCCACCGGAGGTCTTGCCCTCACCACCACCGTGCGGGTGGTCCACCGGGTTCATCGCCACACCGCGGACGGTCGGGCGCTTGCCCTTCCACCTCATCCGGCCGGCCTTGCCCCAGTTGATGTTGGACTGCTCGGCGTTGCCGACCTCGCCGATGGTGGCGCGGCAGCGCACGTCGACGTTGCGGATCTCACCGGAGGGCATCCGCAGCTGGGCGTACGGACCTTCCTTGGCCACCAGCTGCACGCTGGCACCGGCCGACCGGGCGATCTTGGCGCCGCCACCGGGGCGCAGCTCGATGGCGTGCACCGTGGTACCGACCGGGATGTTGCGCAGCGGCAGGGCGTTGCCCGGCTTGATGTCGGCACCCGGGCCGTTCTCGATCTGATCGCCCTGCTTGAGGGTGCGCGGGGCGAGGATGTAGCGCTTCTCGCCGTCGGCGTAGTGCAGCAGTGCGATCCGGGCGGTGCGGTTCGGGTCGTACTCGATGTGCGCGACCTTGGCCGGCACGCCGTCCTTGTCGTTACGACGGAAGTCGATCAACCGGTACGCGCGCTTGTGCCCACCGCCCTGGTGCCGGGTGGTGATGTGGCCGGTGTTGTTACGTCCGCCGCGGTTGTGCAGCGGCCGCACCAGCGACTTCTCCGGCGTGGTGCGGGTGACCTCGACGAAGTCGGCCACGCTCGAACCACGGCGACCCGGGGTCGTCGGCTTGTACTTACGGATACCCATGAGTTTTCCTTACCCCTTAAGCCGCGGGTCCGCCGAAGACCTCGATGCGGTCACCCTCGCGCAGGGTGACGACAGCGCGCTTGATGCTCTTGCGCGTGCCGTATCCGAACCGGGTCCGCTTGCGCTTGCCCTGGCGATTGAGGGTGTTCACATCCGTCACCTTGACGTTGAACACCTTCTCGACGGCGATCTTGATCTGCGTCTTGTTGGCGTCCGGGTGGACGTCGAAGGTGTACTTGTTCTGATCCAGCAGGCCGTAGCTCTTCTCCGAGATGACCGGAGCGAGCAGTACGTCGCGGTGATCGTCAAACATCAGCTCTGCTCCTCGTCGGTGGCGTCCTTGGCCGGGGCGTCCTCGGCCAGTTCGGCCGAACTCGCCGCACCCTTGGCCGACTTGCCGGTGGCAGGGCCGGCCAGGAAGGCGTCCAGCGCGTCCAGGGTGAAGATCACGTCGTCGGAGATCAGCACGTCGTAGGTGTTGAGCTGACCCGGCTCGAGCACGTGCACACCGGTCAGGTTGCGCAGGCTCTTCCAGCTCAGCTCGTCGGTGCGCTGGGCGATCACCAGGATGTTCTTGGCGGTGCTGATCGAGGCCAGCGAAGCCGTCATCGCCCTGGTGGACGGCGCATCGCCGGCGACCAGGGCCGAGGCGACGTGCACCCGACCGTTGCGGGCCCGGTCCGACAGCGCGCCGCGCAGCGCGGCTGCCTTCATCTTCTTCGGGGTGCGCTGGTCGTAGGAACGCGGCTGCGGGCCGTGCACCACGCCACCACCGGTGAACTGCGGCGCGCGGATCGAACCCTGCCGGGCCCGGCCGGTGCCCTTCTGGCGGTACGGCTTCACGCCACCGCCGCTGACCTCACCGCGGGTCTTGGTAGAGGCGGTGCCCTGCCGCGCGGCGGCCAGCTGCGCCACCACGACCTGGTGGATCAGCGCAATATTGGTGGGTACGTCGAAGATCTCGGCGGGCAACTCGACCGACGTGCGGTCGGAGGAAGCACCGGCGGGGTTGACGACATCAACGGTGAGAGTCATCGCGATCAGGCTCCCTTTCCTGCAGTACGGACCAGCACCAGGCCACCCTTGGGGCCGGGCACTGCGCCCTCGATGAGCAGCAGGCCGCGCTCGGCGTCGACCCGGACCACGCGCAGGCTCTGGGTGGTCTGCTTGTCGACACCCATCCGGCCGGACATCCGCATGCCCTTGAACACCCGTCCGGGCGTCGAGCAGCCACCGATCGAGCCGGGCTTGCGGTGGTTGCGGTGGGCGCCGTGCGAGGCGGACACACCGGAGAAGCCGTGCCGCTTCATGACACCGGCGGTGCCCTTGCCCTTGGTGGTGCCGGTGACGTCCACCGACGCGCCGTCGGTGAAGATCTCGGCGCCGAACTCCTGGCCCACCTCGTAACCCTCGGTCGAGGCGGTGCGCAGCTCGATCAGGTGGCGCCTGGGGGTTACCCCGGCAGCCTGGAAGTGACCGGACAGCGGCTTGGTCACCTTGCGGGGATCGATCTGGCCGTAGGCGAGCTGGACGGCGGTGTAGCCGTCCCGGTCCTGGGTCCGGATCTGGGTCACCACGCAGGGCCCGGCCTTGACCACCGTCACCGGAACGATCCGGTTGTTGGCATCGAAGACCTGGGTCATGCCGAGCTTCTCGCCCAGAATGCCGCGGATCACTCTGCTCTGACTAGTCATGATGAATTCTCGCTAACCGCTGCTACTGGATGTTGACGTCGACGCTGGCCGGCAGATCGATGCGCATCAGCGCGTCGACCGTCTTCGGGGTCGGGTCGAGAATGTCGATGAGCCGCTTGTGGGTGCGCATCTCGAAGTGCTCGCGACTGTCCTTGTACTTGTGCGGCGAGCGGATGACGCAGTAGATGTTCTTCTCGGTCGGCAGAGGCACCGGCCCGACGACCCGGGCGCCGGTACGCGTCACGGTCTCGACGATCTTGCGCGCGCTGGCGTCAATGGCCTCGTGGTCGTAGGCCTTGAGCCGGATGCGGATCTTCTGTCCAGCCATGGTGGCTTTCTCGTCCTCACTGTGGTGAATGGTGCGTGGCACGCCAGCGCTCGCCCCGGTCGTGCTGGGATGCGGGTCGATCTGGTGCTCAGGTTCGAGCTCGCGGTCCGCGGGCGCGGACCGAAGCGGTCCTTCGAAATTCGGCGGCCGGGTGCCGAGTTGGTACCCGGCCGCCGAACTGCGTGCTGGGAACTACTTGATGATCTTGGTAACCCGGCCGGCGCCGACGGTACGGCCACCCTCACGGATGGCGAACCGCAGGCCCTCCTCCATGGCGATCGGCTGGATCAGCGCGACCGTCATCTCGGTGGTGTCACCGGGCATCACCATCTCGGTGCCCTCGGGCAGGGTCACCACACCGGTCACGTCCGTGGTGCGGAAGTAGAACTGCGGCCGGTAGTTGTTGAAGAACGGCGTGTGCCGGCCACCCTCGTCCTTGGACAGGATGTAGACGTTCGCCTCGAAGTCGGTGTGCGGGGTGGTGGTGCCGGGCTTGATGATGACCTGGCCGCGCTCGACATCCTCGCGCTTGATACCACGCAGCAGCAGGCCGACGTTCTCACCGGCCTGGCCCTCGTCGAGCAGCTTGCGGAACATCTCGATGCCGGTGACCGTGGTGGAGGTCTTGCCCTCCTTGATGCCGATAATGTCGACGGTCTCGTTGACCTTCAGCACACCACGCTCGATCCGGCCGGTCACCACGGTGCCACGACCGGTGATGGTGAACACGTCCTCGACCGGCATCAGGAACGGCTTCTCGGTCTCGCGGACCGGCTCGGGGATGGACTCGTCGACCGCGTCCATCAGGCCGAGCAGCTTCTCGCCCCACTCGGCGTCGCCCTCGAGCGCCTTGAGTGCCGAGACCCGGACGATCGGAGCGTCGTCACCGGGGAACTCGTACTGGTTGAGCAGCTCGCGGACCTCCAGCTCGACGAGCTCGAGGATCTCCTCGTCGTCGACCATGTCGGACTTGTTGAGCGCCACCACGATGTAGGGCACGCCGACCTGACGGGCCAGCAGCACGTGCTCCTTGGTCTGCGGCATCGGGCCGTCGGTCGCCGCGACCACCAGGATCGCGCCGTCCATCTGGGCCGCGCCGGTGATCATGTTCTTGATGTAGTCGGCGTGACCGGGGCAGTCGACGTGCGCGTAGTGCCGCTTCTCGGTCTGGTACTCGACGTGCGCGATCGAGATGGTGATACCGCGCTGGCGCTCTTCCGGCGCCTTGTCGATCTGGTCGAACGCCGACGCCTGGTTCAGGGTCGGGTACTTGTCGTGCAGCACCTTGGTGATGGCTGCGGTCAGCGTCGTCTTGCCATGGTCGATGTGACCGATGGTGCCGATGTTGACGTGCGGCTTCGTCCGCTCGAACTTCGCCTTCGCCACTGTGGATCCTCTCCCTTTGTCGGGCTGTTGGCCGTCTAGTTGTCTTGTGGGGTGGTGCCGGGTAGGGACGCGGGGGTTACTGGCCCGTCGCCTTCGCGATGATTTCCTTCGCCACGTTCGTCGGAACCTCGGCGTAGGAGTCGAACTGCATCGAGTAGTTCGCCCGGCCCTGCGTCTTGGAACGCAGGTCACCGACGTAACCGAACATCTCCGACAGCGGAACCAGGGCCTTGACGATCCGGGCGCCGGAGCGCTCCTCCATCGCCTGGATCTGGCCGCGACGGGAGTTGAGGTCGCCGATCACATCGCCCATGTTCTCCTCGGGCGTGATCACCTCGACTGCCATCATCGGCTCCAGCAGGACCGGGTCGGCCTTGCGGGCAGCCGCCTTGAACACCATCGAGCCGGCGATCTTGAACGCCATCTCGGAGGAGTCCACCTCGTGGTAGCCACCGTCGAGCAGCACCAGCCGCACCCCGACCAGCGGGTAGCCGGCCAGCACGCCGTACTGCATGGCCTCCTGCGCGCCCTGGTCCACCGAAGGAATGAACTCCTTCGGGATCCGGCCGCCGGTCACCTCGTTGACGAACTCGTACGAGGGGCTGTCGGCGGTGCGCTCCAGCGGCTCGAGCCGGACCTGCACCTTGGCGTACTGGCCCGAACCACCGGTCTGCTTCTTGTAGGTCAGGTCCTCGCGGTCGACGATCCGGCGGATCGTCTCGCGGTAGGCCACCTGCGGCTTGCCGACGTTGGCCTCGACCTTGAACTCCCGGCGCATCCGGTCGACCAGGATCTCGAGGTGGAGCTCGCCCATCCCCTTGATGATGGTCTGGCCGGTTTCCTCGTCGTTCTGGACCTGGAAGGTCGGGTCCTCCTCGGCGAGCTTCTGGATCGCGGTGCCCAGCTTCTCCTGGTCGCTCTTGGTCTTCGGCTCGATCGCCACCGAGATGACCGGGTCCGGGAAGGTCATCGATTCCAGGATGATCGGCTTCTGCGGGTCGCTCAGGGTGTCGCCGGTGGTGGTCTGCTTGAGGCCGGCCACGGCGATGATGTCGCCGGCGCCCGCGCGCGGCAGTTCCTCACGCTTGTTGGCGTGCATCTGGTAGATCTTGCCGATGCGCTCCTTGCGGTCCTTGGTGGAGTTCAGGACCTGCGCGCCGTTCTCGACCACGCCGGAGTAGATCCGGACGTAGGTGAGCTTGCCCAGGTGCGGGTCAGTGGCGATCTTGAAGGCCAGCGCCGACAGCGGCTCGGCCTCGTCGCTCTTACGCTGAGCCGGCGTCTCGCCGTCCATCAGGGTGCCCTCGACGTGATCGACGTCCAGCGGGGAGGGCAGGAAGTCCACCACGGCGTCGAGCATCGGCTGGACGCCCTTGTTCTTGAACGCCGAGCCGGTCAGGACCGGGTTGACCTTGTCGGCCAGGGTGGCGCGGCGGATGGCGGACTTGAGCTCGGCGACCGTCAGTTCCTGGTCACCCAGGTAGGCCTCGGCCACCTCGTCGTCGACGTCGGAGAGCGTCTCCATCAGCTTCTCGCGCCATTCGGCAGCCTGCTCGGCCAGCTCGGCCGGGATCTCCTCGATGGCGAATTCCTCACCGAGGGCGGTCTCGCCGCGCCAGGTCAGTGCGCGCATCTCGACCAGGTCGACGACGCCGATGAAGTCGGCCTCGTTGCCGATCGGGATCTGCAGCACCAGCGGGGTGGCGTTGAGCCGGTCGATCATCATCTGCACGCAGCGGAAGAAGTCCGCGCCGGTGCGATCGAGCTTGTTGACGAAGCACATCCTCGGGACGCTGTACTTGTCCGCCTGCCGCCAGACCGTCTCGGTCTGCGGCTCGACGCCCGCGACGCCGTCGTAGACGGCTACCGCGCCGTCGAGCACCCGCAGCGAGCGCTCCACCTCGACGGTGAAGTCGACGTGACCGGGCGTGTCGATGATGTTGATGGTGTGGTTCTTCCAGGTGCACTTGGTCGCGGCGGACGTGATCGTGATACCGCGCTCCTGCTCCTGCTCCATCCAGTCCATGGTGGCCGCGCCGTCATGAACCTCACCGATCTTGTAGTTGATGCCGGTGTAGTACAGGATCCGCTCGGTAGTCGTGGTCTTGCCCGCGTCGATATGCGCCATGATCCCGATGTTGCGGGTCTTGGCGAGCTCAACGTTGTTGGCCATCATTCCTTCTTCGTGTGATTGCGGGCTGAAACGTGGTGCCGGTCCGGCGGGGTGGCCGCCTACCAGCGGTAGTGCGCGAAGGCCTTGTTCGACTCGGCCATCTTGTGGGTGTCCTCGCGACGCTTGACGCTGGCCCCCAGGCCGTTGCTGGCGTCGAGCAGCTCGTTCATCAGGCGCTCGGTCATGGTCTTCTCACGCCGGGCCCGGGAGTAGCCGACCAGCCAGCGCAGTGCCAGCGTGGTCTGGCGGGGCGTGCGCACCTCGACCGGAACCTGGTAGGTGGCGCCACCCACCCGGCGGCTGCGCACCTCCAGCGTCGGCTTGACGTTGTCCAGCGCGCGCTTGAGGGTGACCACCGGGTCGGTGCCGTTCTTCTCCCGGCAGCCCTCCAGCGCGCCGTAGACGATGCTCTCGGCGGTGGAGCGCTTGCCGTCGGTGAGGATCTTGTTCACCAGCTGGGTGACCAGCGGTGACTGGTACACCGGGTCGATGACGAGCGGACGCTTGGGAGCCGGACCCTTGCGCGGCATTAGCTCTTCTCCTTCTTCGCGCCGTAACGGCTGCGGGACTGCTTGCGGTTGCGGACACCCTGGGTGTCCAGCGAGCCGCGGATGATCTTGTACCGGACGCCGGGGAGGTCCTTCACCCGGCCGCCACGCACGAGCACGATGGAGTGCTCCTGCAGGTTGTGCCCGACGCCGGGGATGTAGGCCGTGACCTCGATGCCGCTGGTCAGCCGCACCCGGGCGACCTTGCGCAGCGCGGAGTTCGGCTTCTTCGGCGTGGTGGTGTAGACCCGCGTGCAGACACCGCGACGCTGCGGAGAACCCTTCAGCGCCGGGGTCTTGGTCTTGCCGATTTTGTCCTGCCGGCCCTTGCGGACCAGCTGCTGGATCGTAGGCATACGGCCTGCAATCTCCCCTTCGTCTGCGTGTCGCTGCGGTAGGTCTTTCGGAAGTCCACCGGCGCGCCGGACCTGCCGGCTGCGCCAGGCTCGCTGCCCGGCAAACGCTTCTGCTCTGCTGTTGTTACACCCCGTCCGGTCCACGGGGTCGGGCGTGTCGCCCTATCCCCAGAGCGGTCCGCGGATCGAATTCCGCAGGCTGCCCGGACGGCCCCCGGCACATCAGCAACCCGCTTGGAACAGCGAGCGCCCGCGACGCGCACAGGTGGTACCCAGAGTCTCCGGGCACAAAGGTAAACAATACCGTTGCCCGGTCCGGGATCAAAATCGGCCCGGAACCGCTGCCGGAGCACGGCCACGTGGGCCCGGCGCGCGCCGGGGTGCACCACTCCACCTCATCCGTGCTACGGTTTTCCCGGTTGCAGTTGCAGTTTTCCACGATCGTTTCTCTAGAACGCCCGCGGGTACTCGCAGCGGGCGTTTTGTTCTTCTCGGCTGACACGGCGGGGTAACGCAAGACGACAACCCGTAGGACCACACGGTGTGGCCCTACGAACCGCATCAGCAAGGAGAAAGCGCATGGCGCAGGGAACCGTCAAGTGGTTCAACGCGGAGAAGGGGTTCGGCTTCATTGCTCCGGACGCCGAGAACGGCCAGAACCTTCCGGACGTCTTCGTCCACTACTCGGCCATCGCCAGTGATGGCTACCGGAGCCTGGACGAGAACCAGCGGGTCGAGTTCGACACCACCCAGGGCCAGAAGGGCCCGCAGGCGGAGAACGTCCGCCCGCTGTAAGGCATCGCCTCAAGGCCGACAGGGCCGCACCCGCTACGGGTGCGGCCCTGTCGCTTTCCCCTGGTGATACCCGGCGTCCGGCATCGGCGGCGCAGCGACCGGGCAGCATGACCGGCCTGCGCGGTACGGGCGGCTCGGTCAAGGGGCCGGCGACCCCGGCCGGTGGCTAGGATCGCCTGCATGCTGACTCCCCTGCCGCTGCCGGTCCCCGCATGCTGAGCCCGTCCTGGGACACCATCCGGCTGTTCCTGCACGTGCTGGCAGCCACCGTCTGGGTGGGTGGCCAGCTCACCCTGGCGGCGCTGGTCCCGGCACTGCGCGACGGTGGCAGCGACCTGACCCGGGCGGCGGCTCGGCAGTTCAACCGGATCGCCTGGCCGGCGTTCGCGGTGCTGATCGCGACCGGCGTCTGGAACATGATCGCCGAGGGCGATCAGGGCAACCGGTACCGGACCACCCTGACCATCAAGATGGTGGTGGTGGTGATCTCCGGTGTGACGGCCTTTTTGCACACCCGGGCCCGGACCCGTTCCGCGATCGCGGCCTTCGGCGCCCTGACCGGCCTCTCGGCGCTGATCGCCCTGTTCCTCGGCGTGCTACTGGCCGGCTGACACCGGCCGCTCCCCTCCGAGGAGCACCGCAACCTCCGCCGACACGACGAAACGGCCGCGGGCCGGCACCCCGTAGGGTGCCGGCCCGCGACGTTCAGCTGCGAGGTCAGCGGTAGTCGTTGTACCCGAAGTCGTCCAGCGCGACGGCCTGGCCGCCACCCTGGCCGAAGCCGTAGTAGTCGCTCTCGTCGTAGCCGGCCATCGAGAACGCCGCAGCGCGGGCCTCTTCGGTCGGGTTGACCTCGACGTTGCGGTACTTGGCGATGCCGGTACCGGCCGGGATCAGCTTTCCGATGATCACGTTCTCCTTCAGGCCGACCAGCGCGTCCGACTTGGCCGAGATCGCCGCGTCGGTGAGCACCCGGGTGGTCTCCTGGAAGGAGGCCGCCGACAGCCACGACTCGGTGGCCAGCGAGGCCTTGGTGATACCCATCAGCACCGGCCGGCCGGACGCCGGCTCGCCGCCCTCGGCCACCACCCGACGGTTCTCCGCCTCGAACTTGGCCCGCTCGACCAGCGAACCCGGCAGGAACTCGGTGGCACCGGAGTCGATCACGGTGATCCGCTTGAGCATCTGCCGGATGATCACCTCGATGTGCTTGTCGTGGATGGCCACACCCTGGCTGCGGTAGACCTCCTGGACCTCGCGCACCAAGTGCAGCTGCACCTCGCGCGGTCCCATGATCCGCAGCACGTCGTGCGGGTTGACCGCACCGGCGACCAGCTGCTGACCCACCTCGACGGAGTCGCCGTCACCGACCAGCAACCGGGCCCGGCGCAGGATCGGGTACTCGATCTCGTCGGTGCCGTCGTCCGGCGTGATGACGATCTTGCGGCCGGAACCCTTGCCGGTGCCCTCGACCTCCTCCAGCCGGACCCGTCCGGTGGCCTCGCTGATCGGCGCGACACCCTTGGGGACCCGGGCCTCGAAGAGCTCGGCAACCCGGGGCAGGCCGTGGGTGATGTCGTCGCCCGCGATGCCGCCGGTGTGGAAGGTACGCATGGTCAGCTGGGTGCCGGGCTCGCCGATCGACTGGGCGGCGATGATGCCGACCGCCTCGCCGACGTCCACCAGCTTGCCGGTGGCCAGCGAGCGGCCGTAGCAGCTGGCGCAGGTGCCGAGTGCCGACTCACACGTCAGCACGCTGCGCACCCGGACCTCGGACACGCCCCGGGTTACCAGTTCGTCGATCAGCACATCGCCGAGGTCAGAGCCTGCCGATGCCACCGTCGCGTCGTCCACCGTGACGTCCTCGGCCAGCATCCGGGCGTAGACGCTGGTCTCGGCGTGGTTGTCCTTGACCAGCCGGCCGTCCGCGCCGAGTGAGGCGATGCGCAGCTTGACGCCGCGCTCGGTGCCGCAGTCGTCCTCGCGGATGATCACGTCCTGGGAGACGTCGACCAGCCGGCGGGTCAGGTAGCCGGAGTCGGCGGTCCGCAGCGCGGTGTCGGCCAGGCCCTTGCGGGCACCGTGGGTGGAGATGAAGTACTCCAGCACCGACAGGCCCTCACGGAAGTTGGCCTTGATCGGACGCGGGATGATCTCACCCTTGGGGTTGGCCACCAGGCCACGCATGGCCGCGATCTGGCGCATCTGCATCATGTTTCCGCGGGCGCCGGAGTTGACCATGATGTAGACCGGGTTGGTCTTGGGGAAGTTGGCTTCCATCTCCTTGGCGACCTCGCCGGTCGCCTTGGTCCAGACCTCGACCAGCTCCTGACGGCGCTCGTCGACGGTGATCACACCGCGCCGGTACTGCTTCTCGATCTTCTCGGCGTCCTTCTCGTACTTGTCGAGAATCTCGGCCTTCTTCGGCGGGGTCACCACGTCGTCGATGGCGATCGTGATGCCCGAGCGGGTCGCCCAGTGGAAGCCGGCGGCCTTCAGGTTGTCCAGCGCGTGTGCCACGGCAACCTTGGGGTACCGCTCGGCCAGGTCGTTGACGATCTGGCCGAGTTCCTTCTTGGTGACCTCGTAGTTGACGTAGCGGTAGTCCGCCGGCAGCGTGTCGTTGAACAGGGTGCGGCCCAGCGTGGTCTCGACCAGCAGCGGGTCGCCGGCCTGCCAGCCCTCCGGGGCCACCCACGGCTCACCGGTGCCGTTGTCGACGTTGGTCACCCCGCGCAGCCTGATCCTGACCGGTGCCTGCAGCCCCAGGGTCTTGGCGTCGCGCGCCATCAGAGCCTCGGCCTGGGAGGAGTACGCCTGGCCGGCGCCGTCCTGGCTCGGCCGGATGGTGGTCAGGTGGTACAGGCCCAGGATCATGTCCTGGGTCGGCATGGTCACCGGACGGCCGTCGGCGGGCTTGAGGATGTTGTTCGTCGACAGCATCAGGATGCGGGCCTCGGCCTGTGCCTCGGCCGACAGCGGCAGGTGCACCGCCATCTGGTCGCCGTCGAAGTCGGCGTTGAACGCGGTGCAGACCAGCGGGTGGATCTGGATCGCCTTGCCCTCGACCAGCTGTGGCTCGAAGGCCTGGATGCCCAGCCGGTGCAGGGTCGGTGCACGGTTGAGCAGCACCGGGTGCTCCCGGATGACCTCCTCCAGCACGTCCCACACCACCGGACGGGCGCGCTCGACCATCCGCTTGGCGGACTTGATGTTCTGCGCGTGCGACAGGTCGACCAGCCGCTTCATCACGAACGGCTTGAACAGCTCGAGCGCCATCTGC